>Ga0209804_1001797_pt1 | contig 13522 bp, 7 predicted proteins | sample GraSoiAngelo_139_FD_185896 | JGI IMG/M metagenome (GOLD analysis project Ga0209804, IMG submission 185896) | Grasslands soil microbial communities from the Angelo Coastal Reserve, California, USA - 14_0929_12_20cm (SPAdes) (version 2) | ecosystem: Environmental > Terrestrial > Soil > Grasslands ... | reverse complement strand
CCAATGCCCATCAATCTCGATGTCAGCGAAGAATTCGCCAAAAAGCTGACCCCAGGCACCAGCAAGATTGCGCTGCGCGATCCCGAAGGCGTGATGCCCGCCGTCCTGCACGTCGAAGATGTGTGGCAACCCGACCGCAAGGCGGAAGCCAAGGCGGTCTTTGGTACCACCAGCATGGTTCACCCCGGCGTGGATTATCTGCTGAATAAAGGCAATCCCTGGTATGTAGGTGGCCGAGTCGAAGGCGTGCAAATGCCTTCGCACTATGATTTCCGCGCATTGCGTCTGACACCGGCCGAATTGCGAGCGGAGTTTGCGCGCTTAGGCTGGCGTCGCGTGGTGGCATTCCAGACTCGCAATCCCATGCACCGCGCTCACCAGGAGCTGACCTTCCGCGCTGCCAAGCAGGTGGAGGCGAATCTGCTGCTGCATCCCTCCGTCGGCATGACCAAACCCGGCGACGTGGACTATTACACCCGCGTCCGCTGCTATCAGTTGCTGCTCTCGAAGTACCCGCCAGGAACAGTGAAGCTTGCCATGCTTCCGCTGGCCATGCGTATGGGAGGGCCGCGCGAAGCAATCTGGCACGGAATCATCCGCAAGAACCATGGTTGCACCCATCAGATCGTGGGACGCGATCACGCTGGCCCGGGCAACGACAGTGACGGCAAACCGTTTTACGGCCCTTACGAAGCTCAGGAACTTTTCCGCAAGCACGAAGCGGATATCGGCGTCGCTATGGTGCCTTTCAACATGATGGTGTACCTCGAGGATCAGGATCAGTATGTGCCCGACAACGAAGTACCGAAGAGCGCACGCGTTCTTAACCTTTCGGGCACCGATTTGCGCCAGCGCTTGAATGAAGGCCGCGAAATCCCAAGCTGGTTCACTTATCCCGAAGTGGTTCAAGAACTGCGCCGTAGCTATCCGCCACGGCACAAGCAGGGAGTAACCATTTTCTTCACCGGGCTTTCAGGATCGGGCAAATCGACCATCGCCAATGTGCTGCTCACCAAGTTCTTGGAGACCGGCGGGCGCCCAGTTACGTTGCTTGATGGCGACCTTGTCCGCAAACACTTATCGTCAGAGCTGGGTTTTTCCAAGGAGCATCGCGACATCAATATCCGCCGCATCGGCTATGTCGCCTCGGAGATTACCAAGAACGGCGGCATCGCCATCTGCGCCCCCATCGCTCCCTATAATGCGGTCCGCAAGGCGGTGCGTCAGATGATCGAGCCCTTCGGCGGCTTCGTCCTGGTTCATATCGCTACCCCCCTGGAGGTCTGTGAGCAACGCGACCGTAAAGGACTGTATGCCAAGGCGCGGGCGGGAATCGTCAAGGAATTCACTGGTATTTCCGACCCCTACGAAACTCCGGCAGACGCGGAAGTGGTGATCAACACCGCCGACCTGTCGCCTGAGGAGGCCGCTCAGGAAATTATTCTTCACCTTGAACAACAGGGCTTTATCGGGGTAAATGGACAGGGGAAATAGCGGACGACATCTGGCGACGGCCTTCCATTTGTCCGTCGTGGATCGAGACTATGCTGACGCTGGGCTGCGGCGACAGGACCATGAGCTTCGGGATTAAGGCTACGGCGCATCTTTCATGCCTGCAATAACACTCAAGATCTTGATCGGATTTCTGGTAGGCACCCTCATCGGTCTCACCGGACTGGGCGGCGGTGTGCTCCTGTTGCCGCTGCTCATTTTCGTTCTTAAGGTGCCGGCCATCATGGCGGTCGGATCCGATGCTTTGTTCAATTTCGTCACGAAGATTGGCGCGGGTTGGCTGCACCTGAGCAAAGGTACTGTCCGCCGCAAAGTGGTGCTGGCGCTTGCGGTGGGCAGCATTCCTGGCTCGATCGCTGGGGTTGGCTTTCTTACTCATTTGCGGACAATTTATGGAACCGGGGTCAACGACTTCATCAAGTCGGCCGTCGGGCTCTTACTGGTCTGCATTCCCACACTGTTACTGTTTCAGCAACGCATCGAAGACCGTGTCACCAACCGCCCTCCAACCATGAAATCATTCTTGGGGATGGCCATCATTGGGCTTCTGGCGGGCTTCCTGGTGGGCATGACCTCTGTAGGTTCCGGCAGCATCATCATGATGTTATTGTTACTTTTTTATAGTTTTCCGCCGAAGGTAATGGTGGGCACTGACATTGTTCATGCAATCATATTGACCGGGGTTACCAGTTTTTTGCATTTCCGCCTGGGAAACGTTGATCCCAAGCTGGTCGGGGCTTTGCTGATTGGATCGATTCCCGGCGGATTGTTGGGTTCTCATCTGAGCACGCGGGTCCCGGTACTCTGGCTTCGTCGCATTCTCTGCACTGTGCTTCTGGCTACCGGCGCCAGGATGCTTTGGGCTTGACTGGAACAAAACTTTTCTTAAGGACATCATGAATCGTTCCTCAAACTCGGAAACACTGCAACGCATCCATGCGGGTTTGGAGGCTGCGTGCAAGGTTCTCAGCCGCTTTACCCCCGGTGCTATCGAGACCGAGTACAAAATTGGGCATGACCCGGTCACCGAGGCTGACCGCCAGGTTGACGCAGTTCTCCGTGAACACCTGTTGCGGGATGGCGAGGGCTGGCTCTCAGAAGAAAGTGTGGATGACGCCTCGCGTCTCTCCAAGAACAGAGTTTGGGTAGTCGATCCGCTGGATGGCACCCGCGAATTTGTTGCGGGAATTCCTGAGTTTTGCGTATCGATTGCGATGGTGGAGAATGGCTGTCCCGTGGCTGGCGGAATTTGCAATCCCGCAACCAACGAGATTTTTATTGGCTCGTTAGAAAATGGGGTTACGTACAACGGCAATCGGGCACAGCCCAGCCAGAAGAAAACCCTCGATGGCGCCCTGGTGCTCGCCAGCCGCAGCGAAGTAAAGCGCGGTGAATGGCGGCAGTTCACTGACACCGCCTTCAAAATCAAACCGATGGGTTCGGTTGCATACAAGCTTGCTCTTGTGTCGGCAGGATTGGCCGATGCCACCTTCACCCTGACGCCGAAAAATGAATGGGACGTTGCTGCCGGTGCGGCGCTGGTACTGAGTGCTGGCGGAGTGGTGCGCACATTGGACGATACCCCACTGCGGTGTAACAATAAATCTCCACTGCTCTCCGGTTTATTGGCTTGCGGGCCTCATCTTCAGGGTGCATTGGTTGCATTGGTAAATAACCACCTGCCAGAGAGCGCCCGCCGCTCCTAGCAGCTCGCACTTAGTCGGTGGGCGGAGCATATTTCTGTGCAGCCTTCCGGCGGAACGCCAGCAGCGAACCCGCGCCCGTCAGCCAGCTTTCGAACTCAATCGGAGTTCGGCCGGAAACATCCACGACTCGCGGCAATAACAGTTTCTCGGTTTGCGCCGTTGCGAGGCCAGCATCACAGGTTGTCGCGGAGATCACGCGCTCCGCTTTGAGCCAATCAAGAAACGGCACGGCGTAGACACCACTCGGATAGCAGAAGTGTAGAGCAATAGATCCTGTTATTTCCTGAATACGTTTTCGATTGTCACTGATTTCTTTGCGAAACAATAACTCATCTTGAGGAGTACGGTGGCGATGAGTATGAAGCTCGAAATCGACTCCCTGGGTCGCCAGTTCAGCCACTTCCGTTGGATTCATGAGCTGGAGCATGCGTCTACTCACCAATTCGCAGTAATCAATATTGAGAAGTTTCGCGAGACCAGCGGCAATCTCATCTTTCTTCTTCCCATCCAAATTGTCGCGAAGAGCATTCTGAACCAGTTGGCGTTCCACCAGAAAACGACTGTGTGAGGTCGTCAGATCAAGTGGCGAATCTAGTCCCAATTCTTTTCCCGCATCCACTATGCTTCCCCGCCGTTTCCACAGCATGTAAGAACAAATCAAATTAAAGATTGGGCGGGAATAGTCTGTGTAGTAGGTGGTCTGGTATACCGTGACTGGGAAGCCATAGCTTTTCAGAAGAGGATATCCATGCTTATAGAAATCATACGTCCCATCGTCGAACGTGATGGCAACACTGCGTGGCGGCAAATCGTTTTCATAGAGCCGGTGAACTGCCTCTCCGAAAGGCAGGACAGCATAGCCGCCATCCTTGAGCATCTTGAGCCGTTGCTCAAGCGTCTTCGGCTCAAGGTACAAAGCCGGCCGCCACAGGTGTTCATCCTGCTGTGAAATACCGTGATAGCAAAGAATCAAAAGCCGTCTTTGGCGCCACTCGCTGTCACGAACCAGCCCGAATACCCCCGCGGCTTTGATCATGTGCAAGGCTGTGCGCTTGATTACCCTTAGCATTATTGGTTTGGAATGCAGGCTCGGATTGTTTGTTCCGAATAATTGTCGGCCGTTGTCTCGCTCAGACTCAAGCTCCCGGAACCACAGGAGGGGCCGCCACAGAAACCAGGTTCTGCTGTAACTCTCGCTCTTGCGCGGGCATTTCACCGTCAATGAAGACGCGCTGCCAAAGCTCAAGATTCAGCAGCCGCCAGATGCGATTGCCATGATCAGCGCGCCCGGCGCGATGTTCCGCAAACAGACGCTTCATTACTTCCGGCTTGAACAGCCCTCGTTCCAGGCTTCGTGGCTCCAGCAGAATTCGTTCGAGATCTCCGAGTTGTGGTCCTTCCAACCAGTATGCCCATGGGGTCGGGAATCCTGCTTTCTTCCGGTCGATAATCGATTTCGGCAACAGGTCTTTCACGGCGGACTTGAGAATGCATTTCCCCGCCTGTCCCTTGATGGAAAATTGCGTGGGAATCCTGGCCGCAAACTCGAGCAAAACGTGATCCAGAAAAGGCACACGGCTCTCAATGGATGCCGCCATGCTCATCTGGTCCTGCTTCATCAGCAGCTCCACGAGATAGGTCTTGATGTCGGTGTAGAGCAGCCGGTGCAATAAATCGCCAGAAGATGATTCCCAGTATTCCATGGAACCGGAATACGCGTCGCCCGCGGTGCTCTTAGCGTCCTCCGTCAGCAGCTCGTCCTGCTCCGCGCCGCTGAAGGCCGAGTAGAAGTTATCGAAGTAGAAGGACGACCACGATACTCCGTCCCGTCCCAGAAAAGTATGGCCTAATTTGCGGCGCGCCGTTGCCCCCAGCGGACCTGCATTGATTCCCTGCCGCACCAATTTCCGCAGCCTATCCGGCGTGAGCGTGCGATAGGCTCGATCCATGCGCGAATTCATCATCGTCCACGCATATCTTGTGTATCCGCCCAGGGTCTCGTCACTGCCTTCGCCGGTTAACACTACAGTGACGCGCTCGCGTGCCAGCCGTGCCACGAAATAAAGTGAGACACTTGATGGCCACACGATCGGCTCATCCTCGTGCCAGATCAACCTGGGAAGCGCATCAAAAAATTCCTCGCGGCGCATTCGTATTTCGTGATGCCTCGATCCCAAATGCTGCGCGACCTGTCGCGCATAAGGAAGTTCGCTGTAGGCTTCTTCGCCATACCCGACCGAGAATGTCTCAATCGGCGCGCGACGAATCTTCGTAGTCAGGGCGGCAACCGCGCTCGAATCCAGTCCGCCGCTGAGAAATACGCCCAGCGGGACGTCGCTCATCAAGTGGCTGGAAACACATTCTTCCAGCATTTCGCGATAAGTTCTTACGTAGTAAGTTTGGGGACGACCACCGCTATCCGCGGCAACGGAGAGGTCCCAGTAGGAGTTGATTTCTGGTTCGCCATTCTCGTCAAGTTGCAAGGTGTGGGCAGGTAGGAGCTTTTGAATGCCGCTGAACATTGTGTGCGGGCCAGCGATGTAGCCGAAGGCCAAATACTCCGCCAGTACGCTCTGGTTGAACTCAGCCTTCATCCCGAAATATGTCAGGATGGTCTTGATCTCCGAGCCGAAGAGAAATGTTTTGCCGTTCCAGTAGTAGTAGAGAGGTTTGATACCGAGGCGATCGCGAGCCACAAAGAGGCGCCGCTTTCGCGCATCCCAAATGGCAAAAGCAAACATGCCGCGCAAATACTTAACACAGTCGGCGCCGTATTCCTCATACAAGTGGATGATGGTTTCAGTGTCGCTCTTCGTACGATAGCGATGGCCGCGTGCCTCAAGCTCAACACGTAGTTCCTGGTGGTTGTAGATTTCGCCGTTGTATACGATCCAGACATTTTCGTCTTCGTTCGAAATGGGCTGGTGTCCTGTCTTGATGTCTATAATGCTCAGCCGGCGCATGGCCAGGCCAACATTCCCTTCCACAAAGAAACCATCGTCATCAGGTCCCCGATGCACGATCTGCTGGTTCATCCTGGCCAGCGTGCTGCGCTCTGCCCGCTGCTGAGGATCGGTATGTAAGATTCCGCAGATCCCGCACATGTCTAAACGCCTGTCCTGCCGGAGGGCATCTCTTGCGACCCTGTCTTTGAATCGGGTAAGGTGCTCACCAGTGACACTGCTTCCAACTCTGACGGAATGCCCTCTAACGAATCATGCACCACAATTGATTCCTTTTCTGAAGAGTGTACCGTCGTCTCTTTGCCTTTGCCCATTAGCTCACACCTTGTGATCCGCTGCTTTGAAGAAACGATGCGTCGCCCGCTGTTCTCGACATAAGTTCCGTTACAGAAGATTAGAGTACGAGTCAGGCCGTCCCGTTCCACTCCCCAATACATAAATTCCGCATCACTACGCCAGGGTCCTAGTGTCCAATGCTCACCTGCGGTCCCGAAGACGATGCAATGCTCTTCTTCCGACGATGTTCGATACCGGTATCCACAGACCTTCGCAATGCTGCTGCCTTCAATCCGCACGATCTTACCCAGTTCCTGCTCCCCCTTCTCAACCCCCGGAACCAATAAAGTTACAAATTCCGTGGGCAGTTCTGCCACAGTACCAAAGTGCGCAACCGGCGCCGGTTCTTTACGCCCGTAAGCGGGAGACCACCAGCCCTCGGAAACTTCTTGGGACCAATCATGCCCGTGGGCAGTTAGCAATCCCAATCCTTGCCCGCCATTCTCAGCGTGGAAAATCTCCCTGCCGTTGCGGCCCTGTCTTAGACCGGGGTCCAAGTGCCAGAAAAGATCCAAGCGATGCTGCCCTCTTCCCATCGCGACATCTCGAACCAGCCAGAAACGGGACTTCAAACCGAATATCCATCGGCAATGAATCACCGGATGTTCCAGGTGTGCATATCCATCCTGAGTGCCCGCAAACAGATCGAAGTGGTCACCATTGATCCAGCGCTCTCGCTTCACATTCGGCAATCGAACCCACGCGAACGGTCCTTTTGGCTCCGCCTGATTCAACCCATCAATCTGCAAAGTGTTGTGGGCAGCGGTGCCGCGAAACTGATCGCGGCTCGAGTCGCTTCCCACATACTCGAATGTCCCGGGATCGATGAGCAGCGGGCCCTGCTTGCAATTCACGCAGACGCTGAGTGCGTCGGCGTGCCCGTGGCCTCCAGTAATTGCCCCGTGATGTCCGGCATCCACCATGAGCTGATACCCCGCTTCCGCACTCGTCATCAGATAGATCCCGCCAGCCGGCAGCGCAACTGAATTGTTGTCTAACACTTTTTCCGATATCCGGTCGAACTCATCGATTCCATTCGAGCCGAGCAGCCAAAGTGTCTCTTCCCGCAAGCCTCCCGAAACCAGCTTGAAATCGCCACGGCCAAAAAGAACAGCGCCGGTGGCCAGAGGATCGAGCATGTGCTCGCTCCGGTTGCGGCGCGGGTCGAAAAGGCGGCCACCATCATCGTCACCAAGCTGGGCCGGTGTTCCCGGTCGGCTCAACAGCAGGAGCGCATCCAGCATCTTCTCCAACTTCAGTTCGAATTTTTTAGGAAGAGGAATTTCATTGACCGATGCCAGGATCGCCGCGTGCAGGAAGAAATCAAGCGCATACACATGGTAATAAGTCGACTGCTCAAAATGCAGCCCGTCGGCTTGCACCTGGTGCTCCGCTTCGCGCAAGACGACCTCCAGGCCTCGTTGCTTCCATCGTTCCGCAGCAGCCAGCTCTGGACACAGCACTCCCATGAAAAACAGTGCTACGCCCTCCCCCAACAGGTGAGTGTTGGCGGAGAAATACGTTGATAGATACCGTTCGATGTGCCGTCCGTTGATTTCCAATGCCCGCAACCACTCCGACCGGAAGCCGCTGGGCGTGACTGGAGCATCTGCCAGCAGAAAATATACCCACAGCCAGGAAAGGCTGCGGAAGGCCACCTCCAGACTGCTGGCCCAATTTATCCCGATCGGATAGGGATTGGCGCTGTGCCAGTGCTGCCATTGTCGGAATATTTCATTCGCGAAGCGTTCGTCGCCGCTCAAGCGATAGGCTTTGGCAAGCGTCACCCAATGTTGGTGGCGGTTAAGCTCCCAGGTAATCTTGCTGTCGCCGACTTCTTGAAAATTGAGATAGGGGACCTGAAACCACGGTTTTCCCGGAGCTCGCTTGCCGTGCACCTGATCGCAATTCCACTCGATTTCGTTCCCGTAATCGATATTTTCGTAGCCCAGTAGATCAAAGTGATGACGGCAGATGCGCTCAGCCTGGCGGACAATTTGATCCACTTGATTGGGCATGCGCTGTTTGAGCACGCCGCATAGCGACAGCACCTGTTCAGGCCGAAAAAAGAACCCGGGGTGTTTTGTCGTCGTGCCGTTATGTATTTCGGATGGAAAATCTAATCCTAGCCGGAAGCGCAACCCGTCGGCGCGGGCGGACAAGTATTGCCGCGCCCGGTCGAGAAGTTCATCTCGATTCATCGCGGCCAGCCGCGTCATTCGATGTTTCCACCGTTGCGCGAGTGCGTTGCGCCGTTGCGACCAGCGCGACGTACTGTTCATGCGGCTTGAATGGCCGCGCGACTCTAGCAGTTCGGTATAAAGAGCATCTACCTCGCGGACCAGCCGCTCAAAACTGAAATTTCGCTGAACATACTCCCGACCACTTCGGCCCAGTTTTCGGGACAGTTCAGGATCACGCAACAACCGCGCCACCGCCCTGGCCAGAGCGTCAGAATTCTCCGGCGGAACCAGCACACCCGTGTTTCCATCCTGAATGATTTCGGTGATCCCGCCGATCTCAGTGGCCACCGTGGGCAACCCGCTCGCGAGATACTCGAGCACAGCGTTCGGTAAACCCTCAGCCCGCGAGGGCAGTACGGCAACGTCGCAGCACGCAAGAATCTCAGGAACATCCTTGCGGCGGCCGAGAAAAAGGAAATTCTGCCGCAATCCCAAGTTGGCTACCTGATTTTCGCATTTCTTTCTGTCCTGGCCATCCCCCACAAGTACAAACCGGGTTGACGGAAATTCCCGAACCACAGTTTGAGCTGCCTCGATGAGCCAAGGGTGGCCCTTTACGTCAGAATGCATATTTCCAACCAGCACCACCAGCTTGCTGTTACCGATTCCCGGGAATAGGCGTTCGCGGTCTCGCGCCGTCGTCTGAATTGTTTCCGTTTCTACGCCGTTGCGGATGACTCGTATTTTTTCTGGCGCGAATCCGTCCTCTGCAATCAAGCCCTCGCGGATGGAGTTTGCATTGGCCAGCACAATGTTCGACAGATTCTGTATGCGACGCAACCATACGCGGCGGCTTGTTTTGTACCAGGCGAATTGCGACAGGTCGCGCCGGCTGGAGACAATCACCGGAACGCGAGCCATTCGTGCCGCCGGCACACCCAGCAGGTTCGACCACAGATCGTGAGTGTGCACAACCTCGAAACGTTCCCTTCTTAAAAAAGCAGCGAGCCGTAACATCTCCCGCGCACCGCCGATCGAATCGATACCGCCCTGGGGATAAAATTCGATTACCTGAATCGAAGACTTCTGCAGCCGATCCAGTAGTGGCCCTTCCTTCTTCAGACAACCCACCGTCAGGTCGTACGCAGCCGGATCCATACGTCGCGCTAATTCCACAGCCTGGCTTTCAGTACCCCCCACATTGAATGAGTCCACCAGGAAAAAAACCTTTCGCCGCTGGAATGCCTCCGGCCTTGCCTGCGGAAGCGCCGCGGTCCCTGGTCCCTGTGGATCGGCCTGGTGGGTGATTGCAAACTCCTGATTTGAGGGGGTGACGGTCATCCCTTTGATCTACTTGACGTTAGTAATCAAGCGGGGCAGCATGTGTTGTTCCAAAAGCAAGCTCGACAGTTTAAATACTACCTGTTATTTTCCTCTATTCGGGAGGAAACCTCCTTCGCGTGTGCACCCCGGTGCTCAAGCAGTCTCGCGAGGAATGATTCTTCATATTCAGGCAGCCGATCTAAATTATTGAAAATGAGACCTGAATGAAGGCTCTTCCATGAGCCAGCACCAATCAGGTGGCGCGCAGTGATCGAGGATTAGGCGTTCGTATGAAGGGTTCAGTTAGCGTTTTCGGCCTGGGTTACGTCGGCGCGGTCACCGCGGCATGTCTCGCGCACAAGGGGAATCACGTCCTTGGCGTAGATCTGAGCTCCTCTAAAGTGGAGGCAATGGAAGCGGGCCATAGCCCAATCGTCGAGCCACGAGTCAGCGAGTTATTTGCTGATTGTCACAAGGCATGCCGATTGCACGCTACTACGGATGCAGAGGCGGCAGTCCTCAAGACTGAAATTTCCTTTTTATGTGTTGGTACGCCGAGTCTCCGCAATGGCAAGCTCGATCTGGGCCATATCGAACCGGTGTGCCGTCAAATCGGGGCCGCGCTGAAAAAGAAAAAAACTTTTCACTTGGTTGTACTGCGCAGCACTGTGCTGCCGGGGACGGCGGAATCAATTGTGATCCCAACTCTCGAAAACGCTAGCGACAAGCGCATGGGCACAGATTTCGGCGTCTGCGTGAATCCCGAGTTCATGCGCGAAGGAACTGCCGTTGCCGATTTTCTGCAGCCGGCGATTACCATTCTGGGCGCCGCCGATCCCGCTCACAGCCGCGTCCTGCGGGAACTCTACTCCTGGGCGCCGGGCCGCATTTTTGAGACCTCTTTCCGGTCTGCTGAAATGGTGAAATACGTTTGCAATGCGTGGCACGCTGTAAAAGTCGCCTTCGCCAATGAGGTTGGCACCTTGGCTAAGGAGCTTGCTGTCGACGCGGAATCGGTCGTCGAGATTTTTACTGCCGACACCAAGCTCAACATCTCCGCCAGCTACCTCAAGCCGGGGTTTGCTTTTGGCGGCTCCTGCCTGCCTAAAGATGTTCGCGCCCTCAACTATCGGGCCAAGGAACTTGACCTCAAGCTGCCTCTCTTCGAGTCTTTGCTGCCAAGCAATGAAGAGCACCTGGAGCGCGCCGTGGAAATGGTTCTACGAACCGGCAAGAAGAAAATTGGGATACTTGGTCTCAGCTTCAAGGCTGCGACTGACGATCTTCGTGAGAGTCCGCAAGTACAGTTGGCCAAGCGCCTTATCGGCGAAGGACGCCAGATTCAGATTTGGGACGATAACGTTGCCCTCGGTCGTTTGATCGGCTCTAACCGTCAATATATTGAAGAAGTCATTCCTCATATCGGCTCCTTACTTTGTCCGACGCTGGAGGAAGTCCTCGTTAACGCCGAGGTGGTGGTCATCGCCACTCGCGACCTGAACAAAGCATCGCTCAGCAACCTGCGTCCTGATCAGCTGGTGATCGACCTCGTTAATCTCGAGAAAACTCGCCGTCTCCAAGGGCCAATCAAGTATGAAGGGATCTGCTGGTAAGCGGCCGCGGCCATGAAAATTCTCTGGGTCAAGGCGGGAGGCCTGGTTCCCACCGACAGCGGCGGCAAGATCCGGAGCTACAACATTCTTCGCGAGCTGGCCCGCAATCATTCAATCACCTTGTTTTCTTTTTATCCAGCTCATCCCAATGACATCCATCCCCAATTGAAGACTATCTTTCAGCAGGTAGTCTGCCTTCCACTCGATCTCCCGGCCGCCAAGAGTTTCGGCGAATTATACGATTACAGCGTTCGCCTATTCTCGCGGGAGCCTTACAACATTACAAAGTTTTGCCGACCGCAAGTCCGTCGAGCGCTGCAACACCTGCTTGCGCAGGAAACTTACGATGTCATCGTCTGTGATTTCATCATGCCCGTTGGGGTGATTCCCTGGGATTGGCCCTGCCCCAAAATATTGTTCACTCATAACGTGGAAGCCATGATCTGGCGGCGACATTACGAGGTGGCGCGAAACCCACTCTGGAAGGCACTTTCGTGGCGAGAATGGAAGACAATGGCCGCGGCGGAAAGAAGATATCTGCAAAAAGCCGATCATGTGCTAGCCGTTTCGGACAATGACCGCGACGAGTTTTTGAGGTTCCTCGATCCTTCGAAGATCACTGTGATCCCGACCGGCGTGGATGTGGAGTATTTCAAACCCAACCCGGAACCTGCGGCTCCCCATTCGCTGGTGTTTACCGGTTCCATGGATTGGCTACCCAATGAAGATGCTATTTTCTATTTCGTAAAAGAAATTCTTCCGCTCATCCGGCAGCAGGTACCAGGCGTTTCTCTCTGCATTGTAGGACGTAAACCTTCTCCTCGTTTGCAGCAGCTTGCCGCTACGGAAACCAACATCGAGCTCACGGGGTGGGTGGAAGATATTCGTCCATTCATGGCTCGGGGTTCGATTTGCATCGTGCCTTTGCGCATCGGCGGCGGCACGCGCTTGAAGATTTTCGAAGCCATGGCCATGGCCAAACCCGTGGTTTCCACTTCAATCGGGTCAGAAGGTCTGCCGGTGCGTGACTCCGAACATTTGCTGTTGGCCGATGATCCTTCAAAATTTGCCGATGCTGTGATCACCCTGCTGCGCGACTCCGAGCGGCGCACGCGAATAAGCTTAGCCGCACGCCAGCTGGTAGAACAGAACTACAGTTGGGCGCAGGTAGCGAACAGGCTCGCTGCGATTCTCGACGACGTTGTCACCAAGTCGAATTTACAAAACTCCCCAGTAGCAGTAACCGCTCGCTGACATTACTCGCTCCTCCCGCATTGTTTCGAACCCACTGTGAGGTGCATGTACTTCTGTGTGACCTGAAGGGCCACGACCTCCGTGATCTATGCCCTCGCTGATAACGCCACTAAAGTGCCACTCAAGGACTGAACCTTCGACGTCCCCAATTTTCCGAATAAGGAATACCCGATGTCCCCAGCCTCCATCGGCCCTTTTGAGTGTGGCAAAGCGCGACCCGTTATCTCCAGATCTCCACGTTTGAACGTCACGTGGGTTGCCCTCGTTTTGCTGCTGACGTTTCTGTCCGCCGCTTGCAGCCTATCCGGAGGACCTTTCGGTCCGAACTTGATTTCGAAGTCCGGCCAGGAGTCTAACGGGCCGATCACACTTTCGACGAACCTGCCCCCGGCCACGGTTGGAACTCCCTACAACTCGATTCTTACGATTCGCGGGGGATCGGCGCCGTACAAACTCTCTGTTACTGGGGGAAAACTTCCCCGTGGATTTACCCTGGACTCCAGTACCGGCAGTCTTTCCGGGATGCCGCACTCAACCGGAAAATTTGGTTTCACCGTACTGGTGACGGACGCGGACGATGATCACGGTGAGACCACACTCAACTTGAACGTTGAACCTCCCACATCGCCGCC
>Ga0209804_1001791_pt1 | contig 13568 bp, 6 predicted proteins | sample GraSoiAngelo_139_FD_185896 | JGI IMG/M metagenome (GOLD analysis project Ga0209804, IMG submission 185896) | Grasslands soil microbial communities from the Angelo Coastal Reserve, California, USA - 14_0929_12_20cm (SPAdes) (version 2) | ecosystem: Environmental > Terrestrial > Soil > Grasslands ... | reverse complement strand
GCCTTTTGCCCTTCGACTTCGCGCGCTCACGCGGCCTGGTGGTCACCGCCTCGGACGGCCACCAGGGCGTGCTGGCGATGGTCGACCCGCTCGATGAGACCGCCCTGCACGAGGTGCAGCGCTTCACCGGCCTCAAGCTCGTGCGGGTCACCGCCACCCTCGATGAGGTCCAGGACGCGGTCATGCGCGCCTGGAACTCCAATGGACCTGGCCCGGTGATCTGGACCGGCGGCCTGCTCAGCCGCATCTACGCCGGCGCGGTGCTGCTGGTGATCGGGCTCTCCGCGGTCGGCGGCTTCGGGCTCATCGTGCATGAGGCGCTCGCGCCGCGCTTTGCGTTCTCGCTGTTCGCGCTCTTCTGCGGGCTGTTCTTCTTCCTCTATGCGCTCAAGTACTACGTGACCATCGCCAGCGTCGTCCTGGTCACGCTCTTCGGCGACCCGCTGCGCTTTGCCCGCAACACCCCAGCCTCGACGCCCAACACCAACGAGGCTCGCGGCGGCCGCAAGGCCGACGGCCGCGCGGCTGACGACGTGCTCGCCGCCGGCGAGCACAAGGAGGGCTACCGCACCCTGCGCGGCGACCTGCTGAGCCAGGCCGGGTCGGTGGTGGTCGCCGATCCCTGGCAGCGGATCGGCGAGATCCGCCTTCCCGCGGACCGTCAGCCCTTCGTCTCGGTGCAGCTCGCCATGTACAACGAGAGCGAGGTCATCGACCGGCTGCTCACCGCCTGCACCTCCTTCGACTACGAGAACTACGAGGTGCTGGTGGTCGACGACTCGACCGACGACACCGTGCAGAAGCTGGAGCGCTGGAAGAGTCACCCGCGGGTGCGGGTGATCCACCGCGAAAGCCGCAAGGGCTTCAAGGGCGGCGCACTCCAGGAAGCGCTGCGGCGCATGAACTCGCGCACCGAGTACGTGATGATCTTCGACGCCGACTTCGTGCCGCCGGCGGATGCCATCTGGCACTTCCTGGACTACTTCGGCCGGCTCGCCAAGGCCAAGTACGCCTCGCCGAGCGAGCACGCGACCGCGGGCGCGCCGCAGAACGGCGACCGCGTCGCCGCGGTGCAGGGCTACCAGTGGCACATGCTCAACGCATCCGAGAACTGGATCACCAAGGGCGTGCGCGCCGAGTTCTCTGGCAGCTACGTGCTCGAGCGCTCGGGCCAGGAGCTCTTCGGCGCGATGAAGATGATCTCGGGCTCGGTCTACATGATCCGCGCCGACGTGCTGCGAAAGCTCGGCTGGTCCACAAGCATCACCGAGGACTGGGAGCTCACCATCCGCCTGTACCTCGCCGGGTACAAGGTCCTCTATACCCCGTACATCCAGGCCCCCGCGGAGTGCGTCAGCACGGTGCGCCGGCTCATCAAGCAGCGCATGCGCTGGGCCGAGGGCCACACCTACAACGTGCGCAAGTACTTCTGGCCGGTCCTGCGCTCGCCCAACCTTTCCTGGCAGGAAAAGCTCGAGTTCATCTACTACGCCCCCTACTACCTGCAGTCGGTGCTGTTCGCGGTGGCCACGGGCTCCTGGATCATCGGCGTTTTGATCCTGGGTCAGAAGCTGCCGATGTGGGGCGAGGTCTTCGGCTGGTCGCTGGTGGTCTCAAACGCCCTGGCGCTGCCGCTGATGAACCTCTCTGGGGTGCTGCTTGAGGGCTCGCTGCGCCGCGACGCGCTGGGGCTCCTCTCGTTCATCGGCCTTTCCTGGATCCTCGCACCGTTCCAGGCCTACGCCTCGATGAAGGCGATGAGCGAGAAGAAGGAAGGCGGCTGGGTGCGCACCCCCAAGTCCGGCGTGGTCACCGAGAGGTTGGAGCGCTTCCACCTCGCGCGCCTCATGCCCTGGGAGATGCCCAAGCGCAAGCGCACGGCCAAGAGAAGCTCGCGCGCCGCGCACCTCGCCGCGGCGGCGGTGGCGGTTTTCGTCGCCGCCGGCATCCTCACCATCGGCGCGCTCTCGCTGCGCGCGGTCGCGGCGAACGGCGCTGCCAGCGAGACGGACTTCGCAACGCCGGCGCTGCTCGGCACCGCGCTCCCGCTTGCGGTCCTCGCGCTCGGCTGGCTGCGGCTGCGCCGCCGGATGACCGCGATCGTGCTGGCATTCACCCTCGGCCTGGGGACGAACGTGGTCTTCCTCGCGCACGCCGTCCCGGCCGCCGCGGTGACGGACAACTCGAGCGTGTTCACGCTGGCACGCACCAACGGGCACGCCGCGCCGAACCTCGATATAGAGCAGAACTACACCTCCTCGGGACAGGCGATCACCTACAAGGCGACGGCCAACGCCACAGGCACCAACGTGAGCACCATCCAGATCAGCGGAAGCGGTGGATACAACGACGTCATGGTGGCGTGGGTCGCTTGGCGCGGCGCCGTCACCATATCGTTGTCACCGACGACGAACGGGCAGTGGCGGTTCGTCCGTAGTACGACCGACGCGACGAACTCGGTCACGAGCGCGGTATTCATATCGATCTTCGCCGTCAATGGCGCGGCATCGCAACCGACGTTCAACTCGAGCGCGCCGGGAGATGTCGTCGCGACGATGGTGCGTTACTCGGGGGTTGACCCGAACAATCCAATCGACGCCGAACTCGCACAGGGCACTCCCGCGTGCGGTTCGCCGTGCGACCACGCCGCCCCGAGCGTGACGACGTCGCAGCGCAACGACATGATCGTCACTCACTTCAGCGCGGCGTGCGGTACTGCCACGGCGACATGGACACCGCCATCGGGGATGAACGAGCGTGTGGACGTTTTCTCCGCTGGGACGATCTCCGGCGAGGGCGCCGACGCGGTACAAGCATCCATCGGCGGGACCGGGACAAGGACGGCCACGTCGACCTGTTCGGCGGGGACCGTGGGCGTCGCCCACACCCTCGCCCTGCGTGGCGCTTCCACCACCTGTCCAGCGATCCAATACCGCGCGAGCGCGACCAACTCCGCGACCGCGACGACGAGCCTCGTGGTCAATGTCCCGGCTGGCGTCCAGGACGGTGATGTCATGCTCGCCGCGATCAGCGCCGGCGCGGGCACGATCGTCAAGCCGGCCGCATGGAGCAACGCGCTCGTCGGAACGAACCAGGGTCTCTATTACCGCATCGCGAGCAGTGAGCCGGCGAGCTACACCTGGACCATCGCCAGCGCCACGAACTGGGCCGGCGTCGTCGACGCCTACTTCGGCGTCCAGCTGAACGGCGTCGCGGACGTCACGCCAACACAGGTCACCGGGGCCACCGCGGCGGTCAGCTGGACGACCATCACGAGCGTGGACGACGAAGCCTGGAACGTCGCCGTCAGCTTCGAGAACAACAACGTGGACACGATCGCTCCTCCCGCCGGGTACACCCCGCGAAGCGCGCAGGGGGGTGCGGCATTTATCCGCACCTCCACGCGAATGTTCGCGCCCGCTGGAGCGATGGCGCCGACATCGACAGACACGAATGCGGCGACGAGCTGGGCGGCATTCAACTTCGCGCTGCGGCCCGCTGTCCCTACCGTGCAGGGCACATCGACCAGGGCGTTGCCGACGTTCAATAACTGGACGTGCCGGTTCGTCTCGGACCAGATGCCCGCGGGCCAGCAGAGGCAAGCCGGTACCGTGCAGACGGACCTTTACTTGGACAACGCACCGCCGATCGCGTTCCGCGCATCCGCACAGAACGTCGCCGGCGGTGCGGCCAACAGCATCGCGGCCAACAAGCCCGCCGGGACGCTCGCAAGCGATGTGATGATCGCCCACCTCGGGGTGCGCGGCGGCACCGGCGTTACGGACGCATCGATCACGGTCCCGGCTGGATGGACGCGCATCGACCGTATCGATAACGGCACGACCCTCTCGCTCCTCGTCTACTGGAAGACAAACGCCGGCGCAGAGACGAGCTACAGCTGGTCGTGGAGCGGAACAGCACAGAAGGCCGCGCTGAATATCGCGGCCTACTCCGGCGTCGACACCACGAATCCCGTCGACCAACATGTCGGCGCGTCCGATACCTCGCTCTCTGGGCAGTACTACGCACCGAGCCTCACCGGGACGTACGAGTACGAGCAGATGATCGCCGCCTGGTTCAACGCGACGAGCACCACCTGTAGCGGCATCTTCTACGACTCTGAGCCCGCGGCGAGTTCCAGCGGCGGCGGCGCTGCCAGCAACGTCTCAGGCAACGTCGCTCACTCCGGGAACGTATTTAACTCGACCGGCTACCAGTTGCCGGGCTGGCCGACCGGGTCGCAAAGGGCGTCGTGCGGCACGGTGCTCGCGGTGACGCATCAGCTCTCGCTGAAGCCCGCGTCGCACACCTGCACCGTCACCGCCACGCTGAAGCACACGTACGCGCCGTACTACGTCTCCCCGACGACGACGGGCGTCGTAAACGCCGGCAACCTTGTCATCAATAAGCCGGCAGTGAGTGGCGGGGTGATCGCCAACGATGTGCTCATTGCGTCGATCGCATTTGTCGGAAACCCCACCATCACGTTCACCGGCAGCTGGACGCTCGTCCAGCGCACGAACAACGCGACCGCGCCCGCGATGGGGCTCGCCGTGTACAGCCTTGTGGCGACCGGAACCGATCCTGCGAGCTGGACCTGGACGATCGGTCAGAATGCCGCGGGCGCCATCAGCGCGTACCGCAATGTCGATCCAGCGAGCCCGGTGGATGCCCAGAACGGCCAGACCACGAGCGGAGCGGCCCAGACGACTCCGAGCATCATCGCTACCCAGATCGACGAGCTCTCCCTTGCTTCATTCGCCATCGCCTCGACAACCTCGATCTCCGGGACCGACAACTGGGCCAGCCCGCCGACCGGTATGACCGAGCGTGCGGACGTCGCGAACACCGCGACCACGTGGGTCGCCGTCAACCAGAACGACCATGTGGAGACGTCGGCGAGCGCGCTGTCGGCGGGTACAGCGGCGACGGTCGGCACGTCCGGAGTGGCTCACCTTCTCACGCTTCGAGGCAAACCGGCCTCGACGATGGGCTCGGTTTCAATGGCGGTCACCAGTCCCACGGCCGGACCCGCACTGTTCACTCGGAGCTTCGCCCTGTCGGGCGCGGAGACCTTCGACGCCAACGACCGCCTTCAGCTCGACGTCGTGACGCCGAACGACGCCGTGAACTGCGCGACCGCGCTGTACTTCGACAGCTCGACGACGCCTTCGAAGCTCACTGTCACCACGGTCGTTCCGGAGGGCGTCGCCGGCCTGCTGCTGCTCGCGCCCGCGCTGCCCTTCGGAGCGCGCTGGTGGAAGCGGAGGCGGCCGTGAGGATGCGCGTCGGCGGAGTCAAGCTCGTGGTCGTTGCCTCGATGGCGGGGCTCGCTTTGGTCGGACTCGGGCTGCGCTCATTCGGCATCGCGGAATCGAGCGGCCTGGCCTCGCCCCTCACCGAGATCCTGCCCTTTGTCGTCGGCGTCTGGATCCCGCTGTTCGCGCTCATTTACGCGTGCATGCGGAACCGGGTGGCGGTCGTCGTCCTCGCGTTCTGCGTCGGGCTTTCGGTCAACGTCGTCTTTCTCGCGCACGCGACGCCCGCGGCCGCAGTGACCGACAACTCAGGTGTGTTCACGTTCCAGTCCACAACGCCCGCGTCGGCGTACGGCGCGGGCTACCAGAACATGGTTCAGCACTACACACCGAGCTCCGGGACGGCGACGACATGCCCGCCGGCAGCCGGTGCCAACTGGATGTGTACGTTCAACTCGGATTCATACAGCGCGGGCCAGAGCATCCCCAGCGGCAGCACAGCGCAAGCGGATCTCTATCTCGAAAACACCAACAAGGTCGCTTTCGTCGGTGCGACCAACGCCTTTATCCAAAACACGGCCAGCACGACGCTCAACAAACCGTCCGGCCTTCACACCAACGACGTCATGCTCGCGGGGTTCGCCGTGCGCGGCGGGAGCGGCACGACGATCACGGCCCCCGACGCCACATGGAATGCCGTGACCAGGATCGACAACGGCACGACTATCTCCATCGTCACGTTCTGGCACGCGGTCACCAATGTCGCGAGCGAACCCGCAAGCTATGTCTTCACGTTCGGCGGCAGCGTGAAGGGAGGCGCCGGACTTGTCGCCTACAGCGGCGTCGACAACGCCGCACCCATCGATCAGCAGGCGGAGCAGACAACACCGAGCGGCACGTCGCATACCGCGCTGTCGGTCACGACGGGCGCCGCCAACACGATGCTCGTCACGCTACACGGGGTCGCCGCGACGTCGGGCGGGATATCGGGATGGACGCCGCCGGGCGGGATGACCGAGCGAGTCGACTCCGGAAGCAACACCGGATCGAACGCGAGCAACGCACTGTTCGAGATGAACGATCTGCTCGTCGCGGCGAGCGGCACCGCGACAGGCGCGGAGACGGCGACATCGCTCGCGTCCGCCGTCGGCGCGACGAAGACGATCACGCTGAAGCCGCCGGCGACCGCACGAACCTGCACCGTCACCGCCGCCGTGAAGAAGCAGAGCCCGATCTGGTTGCGCTCGACAGCGACGGCGACTGTCGAGAACGGGAACAGCATCAGCGTGAACAAGCCCGCCGGCGCGCAAGAGAACGACGTTCTCGTCATGGTGGTCGGATTCAACCTCAGCGGAACGTTCACTCCACCGAGCAACTTCACTGAAATTGATTGGACGAGCTTCATCTGGGCTGGCTCGCACGTCGTGGGCGCCTCCGATGCAGGTCCCTACACGTTCAGCGTCGTCACTGCGAAGGGGATGGTGGCGTGGATCGGTGCGTACGCCGGAGTGGACACCGCGAACCCGGTCGATCCGACGCATCCGCATACGAGTACGAGCGGAACATCGCACTCGACGAACACCAGCACCCCGATGTCGACCGCGAACGCCTACGAACTGGTCATAGCTGCCTTCCAGGTCCAGGTCGACGCTACCTGGACGCCACCGGCGGACATGCTCGAGCTCGCGGACTTCAAGAACGCCACCGGCACGATCGTCACGGTCGGGATAAACCACGCGCTGCAATCTCAAGCCGGATTGCCGATCGTGGAGACGGCCACATCGTCCGTCTCAGGAAGCGGCACGAACCTGATCTTCGCGCTGAACCCGCTCAGCTCGAACACCACTTCCCTCGGCTCGACCACCGTCTCCGTCAGCAGCCCGAGCGGGCCGACGCTCGTTTCGACGGGGGCGTTCGCGCTGGCGTCGACCAACTTCGCGGCTGGCGATCACCTCATCCTCGATATCTCCGTACCGGATGACCCGAACGGCTGTCCCGCGGTTCGCGTCTCGTACGACAGCACGGGTCAGCCGTCGAAGCTCACGATCGCCGCGACGATCGTCCCCGAAGGCGTCCTCGGGCTGCTTCTCCTCGCCCCGGTGCTTCCCCTCGCCGCGCGCTGGTGGAAGCGGAGGCGACCGTGACCGCCGCGTTCGCTCCGGAGCCAAAGGGCGCGGGCGCGATCAGACCGATCGGCACGCTCATCGCGGTCGCCTCGGTCGCGCTGCTCATCCTGCCGTTCCTTTCGACGTTCGGCGAGCTGCTCACGAACGCGGCAATGGCGGCGGGATTCGATGCCTGGCTCGGGCAATGGATCGCGCCGGTCGAGGGCCAGCTCGTGCACGGGGCGCTTGCGCTCCTCGGGATCCCGTCCGCGTACAGCGGCTCGCTGCTCTACATCGGCAGCGGCGCCGGCAGCCTCGCGCTCTACATCTCCTGGAACTGCGTCGGCTGGCAGACGCTCCTCTTCCTCGTGGTTTCGATGGCGACCGGCCTCCAGGGTGAGTTCACGCTGCGCTCGCGGCTCGAGACCGTCGCGCTCGGCGTCTTCGGGATCGCTTTCCTCAACGTCCTCCGGATCACCGTGGTCGCCCTGGTCGCGTACTTCTTCGGGCGGCTTCCCGCGGTGATCGTCCACGACTACGGCAGCGTCATCGCGACCGTCGCCTTCCTCATGGCGTTCTGGGCGTTCGCCTACAACGTCGTCCTCGAGGGGCGCGGCGGCGATCGGGAGGAGCCATCCCCCGATCAGGGGTCTCGCATAGGTCAGATGGCGTAAGGACCCAGCGAACCAGTCAACCCACGAGCCCCGTGTCGTCTTCGGACACATCGGCGCGTGGAGTGAGCGGCTCAAAGCCGTGCCATTCCGGTCCCGGCCGCGCATTTCCCTCTTACGGCTGACCGCATGGCGGCGCCCCTTTGGGAGACTGCCGACCGTGGACGATCGGACGGCCGGAGGCGATCAGACGTGGCGCTGACCCAGCCGCGGCCTTCGCCAGAGTCGGATCGCCGGCGATCGCTCAAGGTAGCGGTCATCCATGGCGTCGGCTTCTTCTACTCCGGCGGTGGCGAGAAGCTCGTGATCCAGCAGGTCCTCGGGCTGCGCGAGCGTGGTCACCGCGTCGACTGCTATGCGCCGATCGTCGACCCGGCACGCTCGTTCCCAGGCTGGCTCGACCGAGTCGGTGTTCGCCGGCTCGCGCCGCGCCTGCCAAATTGGCTGCGCTTTCCGGACGCGCTCGCGATCATCGCGATGTCCGTCGCCGCGCCGTTCCTCGCCCACCGGTTCCGCGGGTACGACGTGATCCTCGCGGCGAACCAGCCCGCTGGTTGGATCGCGTGGTGGGCGCGCCGGCTCTATGGCGTGCCGTACGTGCTCTACCTCGCGCAGCCGAATCGCCTCCTCTATCCCCGCGAGATCGATGGCGAACGAACCGTGATCGTGAAGCGGGACTACTTCTTCCTTCACGCGATCGCGCCGCTGATTCGGCCGCTGGTCCTCGCGGCCGAGCGCCGCAGCGTTGCCGGCGCCACCCGAGTACTCGCGAACGGCGCGTACATGGCACGGGTGCTCTCACGCACTTACGCACGCGCCTTCAGCTCGTGCCCCGCGGGCGCTGAAGCGGTCGTTGAAACCAGGAGTCGATTCACGGGAGCGGTGCACCTGCGCGGCCTCGTGATCCCGAAGCCGTTCGTTCTCCTCAGCAACCGTCACTACCCGCAGAAGCGGTTCGAGGTCGCGATCGAAGCGCTCCGCCATCCCGCACTTGCCGCGCGCCGGATCCCTTTGGTCATCACGGGGCAGGAGACCGCGTACACGCTTCGGCTGCGGGAGCTCGCGGCCCGCCTCGGACTTCACGACCGAGTGCACTTCATCGGCCTCGCCGGCGAAGATGAGCTCGCCGCCCTCTATGCGCACGCCGCGTGCTACGTCTATCCATCGCCGGAAGAAGACTTCGGCATGGGCGTGGTCGAGGCGATGGCCGCGGCCGTACCGGTAGTGGCGTGGGATCACGCCGGTCCCACTGGGACCATGGTCGACGGCCTGACCGGGTACCTCGTTCCGCCGGGATCTCCCGAGCTCTTCGCCAAGCGCATCGTGCAGCTTCTCGATGACGAGCAGCTCTCGCGTCGCCTCGGTCGCGGCGCGCAGTCGCACGCGCTCCGCCATTTCACCCTGGACCATCACCTCGAGGCGCTCGAGAATGTGCTCGACGATGTCTGCGAAGTCGAGCGCGACGACGCGCTGGCCGACGCCACCGCCTGAGGACTTCGACTACGAGTCGAAGGTCTGGGGCGAGCAGGAGCTATCGCTCGATCCGACGACCCTCGGCGCGCTGCGCCTGCGCTACTGCCTCGAAGCGCTGCAGGGCGTGCGCGGGACGGTCCTCGAGCTCGGCTGCGGCGCGGGCTCGTTCCTCCGCGCACTCCGGTCGCACCGCCCCGACCTGGCGGTCGTCGGACTCGATCTCAGCGCGCGCGCTCTCGTGCACGCTCGCGCGCGCGGCGCGTCGCGCGTCGTCCGCGGCGACGTCGCGCGCCTGCCATTCGTCGACCGATCGGTCGATGCCGTGGTGTTCTTCGACGTGCTCGAGCATGTGTCGCATCCCGACGTGTTGCTGGCCGAAGCCGCGCGCGTCCTGCGTCCTGGTGGACGCTTGCATGGATTCGTGCCGTGCGAAGGGAGCCTGTACACGCTCCACGGTCTCGCGAGCCGCCTCGGGTACTCGCCGAAGGAGCGCTATGCCGGTCACATCCAGCGGCTGACCCCCGGCAGCCTCACGTCGCTGCTTCGTCGCGCCGCGCTTCGACCGACCGGTCGACGTTGGAGTGGCCACTACTTCACCCAGCTCATCGACCTCGGGTACTTCTCGTTTCTCGCCGCGCGCGGCCGGAACGTCGAGGGCACGCTCGAGGCGGTCGCGGCGCGGGAGGGCGGCGCGCGCGGCCGGCTTCTCGGCGGCGCGCTAAAAGCGGTCGCGGCGCTGGGCTACGGAGAGTCGCTCCTCTTGCGGAACATTCCCGCCGCCGGTGTGCACGTCACCGCCGTCCGCTGAGGGACGACACAGCGGGCCCTAGCGGCGACCGTGGAAGAAGTTCATGTACGGGACGGCAATCGCACGGAGGACCGCGCTCGGCACCGCGAGCGCAAGAAGTGGCTGCAGGAGCCAGACGTAGTCGCGTAGCCCGTAGCCGTCGCGGCGCAGCGCTGCCCAGCGCACGCGGAACCCTTCACGCTGGATCTCCTTGATCTTCCGGAATGAGCTGCCGCTGGTCCGATAGCGGTATCGCAAAAGGTCCTCGGAGACGTTGGCGACCTCGCCCATACGTAGCAACCGGAGGACGAGGTCGTAATCGAAGGCGTAGCCAAATTCGTCACGAAAGCCACCGACAGCGTCGTAGGCGGTGCGGCGCAGCAGCATGCTCGGCAGGACGATCGGGTTCGCGCGCAAGGCCTCGCGGCGGACTCGCGAGCGCTCGGCCGGGTAGCGCAGCCCGCCGGTAGCGCGCCCCGCTTCGTCGATCGTCTCGCACCAGCACCCGACGAGTACGAGGGCGGGGTCGCTCGCAAGCGCGGCGACCTGTGCGGCGATGCGCCTGGGGTCCGCCACATCGTCCGCGCCCATGATCGCGACGAGCCGCGCGGTCGTGGAACGGACCGCGAAGTCGTGAGAGAGCGCCATGGGGAGCGCCTGCGGTGGTCTGACGACACGGAGGCGCGGGTCGTCGAACGCAGCGAGCAGCCGCCCGGTCTCATCGGTCGAATGGTTGTCGCAAACGACGAGCTCGAGATCGTGGTGCGTCTGCGCGAGGACCGAACGCACGGCATCGGCGATGAACGGCGCCCCGTCCCGCACGGGCAGCGCGACGGAGACGCTCGGGCTCAACGCGCGCGTTCCGCGACCAGGAGCACGCTGTTCGAGCGCCTGCGCGAGCGCCACGGCGACTCCGTGAAGGTAAGAGCGGGATCAACCGCGCGCACCGCAAGGTCCGCAGTGGCCACGAACGGTCGCGCGAGCGGCCGCGCGAAGCGGTCCACCCCGATGGCGAGCACGCTCATGACCTCGTCGAACGCCAGGGTCGCGAAGGCGTTGAGGTAGCGGCGCGCCAACACGCGCGCGCCGCTGCGCTCGAACTCGTCGGCGAGCGCGTCCGGGTCGACGAAGAGCTCGGGGTGATGATCAGCGCGCGCAAAGACGTCCACGCCGATGCGCGAAAGCCACCACTCCCAGGTGTAGCGCCAGCGGGCGCTGACCGCGCTCACGATGACTCGGCCGCCGGGGCGCGTGACGCGAACGAACTCGCGAACGACGCCGGGCCACTCGGCGATGTGCTCGAGCGTCTCGAACGAGAGCGTCGCCGCGAACGTCGCATCCGGGAACGGGAGCGCGAGCGCGTCGGCGCAGACCGGTCGCGCCGCAACCGCGCGATCGCGCACCTCACGCAGGCCGCGCATGGCGATGTCCACACAGATTCCGCGCGCCGCCCAGCGCGCGTGCAAGCGATCGAGCATGAGGCCGTTCGCGCCGCCCACGTCGAGCACACGGTCGCCGGGGGCAAGCCCGAGCTCACGCAGCGCGCACAGCCACGCGCGATCGCGGATCCGATACGCGCGCGCGAGAGGGTCGCGTCGCAGGATCTCGGCGAACGGCGCGTTCGGCGGCCGGTCGTCGAAGAAGGTGCGCGCCGGGGTCACTCGTCCTCGTCGAGGCCGAAGCGCGGCACCGCACGCACCGCGGCGCGACCGATCGCGCCAAAGATCGCGGCTGGATCACCCGCGCCGCCCGCGCCGAGGCCGAGCGCCGCCCAGAGCAACAGCACAGCCGTCGCGAGCGCGCCAGCGAACGCGGCGAGACGCATCGCCGGGCTCGGGTGCTGCTCGATCCTTACCGAGCCAGCCGCCAGGCGCGCCAGCAGAAGACCGGGCCCGGCGCTGTAACGAGTCCCGGAATCTGGAGCGACGGACGCGAAGATCGGAGACTCACGCCACAGCAGCCAGCCGTCCGCGGGAAGGCGGACGGTGCCACCGTCCTCGTCGAGCGCGCTGACGTCGAGCTCCTGCGTCGCGGTGCTCGCGCCGTCGAGGAGCCAGCGCATGATCCGGTGGTAGAGCTCGCGCTCGTCCACGCTCTGCTTCGCGCGCACATGCGTGACGAGATTCACACCGGACCACACCACTCGACCCTGGCCGAGCTGGCCCGCGGCGATGAGCGGGCGCCCGCCGGCGAGGAGCACCGGGCGGGCCCATTGGCGGAGCGGGCTATCGGGCGCGCTCACGTTCCATGCTCCGCTCTCATAGCGGAAGTCGCCGAAACGGGCGAGGTCGAGACCGCGCACGTCGACACCCGCGTCCCCGAACGCGAGCGTTCCGCTCGGCGCCTGCCAGCGCAGGTCCGCAGCGGGAAGGAAATCGGGCGTGCTCGCGCTCTTCGCGAGCGGCGAGAATTCCCAGCCCGTCTCGACGAAGAGCCGCCCGCCGCGCTCGACGTAGGCGTCGAGCTTCGCTTCGTCGGCCGGGAGGTCGCGCATGCACTGGTCCTCGAGGATGACGACGTCGAAGCGCGCGAGCTCCGCGGGCGAAATGTCGCCGACGCAGGCGGGGCCCTGCACGAGCCAGCCGTCGGCGAACGGGAGCGCGCCCGCGCTCGCGAGCCGGTACGTGTTGCGGTAGGCCTCGTTCTTCGTCTCGCCGATATGAAGCACGATGCCTCGCTCGCGGAAGGCGGCAAGGGTATGGGTCCGCGGGGAGGCCGCAAGATACAGGCGGCCCTCGCTCGTCACCGCCCAACCGGCGGCGCTGAAGCGCGACGGATCCTCGGGCGGATCAGGCGGCGCGTTACCGCGCTGCGCGACGCGATCGACGCCGAACCAGGCCGACATCTCGCTCACGCTGGCTCCCGCCACGCCATAGGCGTTGTCGAGGAAGAGAGCCTGCTGCTCGTCGGACCAGGACAGATGCAGGAGCGACAGCGTGAATGTGTAGAGGTTCATCGTGCGCGCGTCGCTGCGGAGCGGCAGCGCCTTGAGCACCGAGCCCAGCAAGGGCGAGACATCGACTCGGCCGGCTTCGCCTGAGAAATGCTGCGACGCGAGCGGAAGCTTGTCGTCCCACATGAACTCGCTCGAGATGCCGGACGGCAGCTTCCGGCCGTCCTCCACGATCATCTGGCCCCTCGCGAGCATCGTCGGCAGACGAGCGCGCAGAAACGTGGGGTCGATCTCGTGATGCGGCCCATATCCAGGGATCTCGAGGAAGACCAGCCCGACGACCGCCACGGCCGCGACCGCGGGCGCCGCGACGCGCGACGG
>Ga0209804_1001787_pt1 | contig 13612 bp, 10 predicted proteins | sample GraSoiAngelo_139_FD_185896 | JGI IMG/M metagenome (GOLD analysis project Ga0209804, IMG submission 185896) | Grasslands soil microbial communities from the Angelo Coastal Reserve, California, USA - 14_0929_12_20cm (SPAdes) (version 2) | ecosystem: Environmental > Terrestrial > Soil > Grasslands ... | reverse complement strand
CGGCAAGAAGAAATTTCGGCCTGTAATTAGCGAAACGCCGCAGAGCCGTGAGCCGATTGTCGGGCGAGGCGCTTCCTGGAGTCCGGCCAATCGATTTGAAAAGATGCATGTCGATCTTACCGATGTCGATGTTATCGATCCCGATCCTGGCGAAGAGAAGAAGCCGCGGCGCGCGACGCAATATTTTCGGGACGCGACGAAAACGATCATCGCGCACAATCAAAGTCCCGACGTCGGATTTGAAACGAGCATCAATCCGTATCGTGGTTGCGAGCACGGCTGCATTTATTGTTTCGCGCGCCCGACTCACGAGTATCTCGGATTCTCGGCCGGGCTCGATTTCGAATCGCGAATCATGGTGAAGCCGGACGCGCCGCGATTGCTCGAAGCCGAGTTGTCCTCTCCGAAATGGAAACCGCAGCTCCTGATGATGAGTGGAGTAACCGATTGCTATCAGCCGGTCGAACGGAAGCTAAAGATCACGCGCGGTTGTCTGGAAGTGCTGGCGAAGTTTCGCAACCCGGTGGGAATTCTCACTAAAAACCGGTTGGTGACGCGCGATATCGATATTCTGTCCGAACTGACACGACACGAAGGGGCGGTCGTGAATCTCTCAGTCACGACCCTCGATCCAAGACTTCAGCGCATTCTCGAGCCGCGAACATCGCCGCCTGCCGCGCGCCTGGATGCGGTCGCGCAATTGCGCGCGGCAAATATTCCGGTCGGCGTCATGGTCGCGCCGGTTATTCCGGGAATAAACGATCACGAAATTCCGGCAATCGTCGCGGCCTGCGCGAAAGCCGGTGCGCAATTTGCCGGACATGTGCTGCTGCGTTTGCCGTGGGCGGTCGCGCCATTGTTCGAACGCTGGCTCGATGAACATTTCCCCGAGCGGAAAGCGAAAGTTTTGGAAAGGTTGCGCCACACTCGCGGTGGCCAACGTCTTTACGATTCGCGATGGCGGAAACGCCAAACTGGCGAAGGCATTTTTGCCGAACAGATCACGGCGATGTTCAATGTAAGTTGCCGCCGCGCCGGTCTCGGTGAACGACCGAAACTTTCGACCGCGGCGTTTCGCCGGCCTAGCGAACAACTCAAGTTGCTTTAGGCTTTGCGAGCGTTACCCGACCTAAGATCGACAACATAAGAGTTCCGCCGATCAATCCAAACGGCGCCATGAAATAGAAATTTCTGCCGCCAGAGACGGCGGCAGCTACAACTCATCCGCTTGACTGCTCACTTATCACTGGTCACTTATCACTCTCTTCACGCGCGATTAGCTCAGTGGTAGAGCACTTGCTTCACACGCAAGGGGTCGCTGGTTCGATACCAGCATCGCGCATGTCCTCGGCCTGGCGCTTGCCGTATCACACGGCGCGTTTTATCTAAAGACATGTCCGAACACAAAATGACTCTTACCTGGAAGCGCGGCGATTTGCCGTTCGAGTACCAGAAGTATTCGCGCAATCACACCTGGAAATTTGACGGCGGCCACGAAATGACGGCCTCGGCCGCGGCGGCCTATCTTGGCGATCCGAAAAATGTCAATCCTGAAGAAGCGTATGTCGCGTCACTCTCGAGCTGCCACATGCTAACGTTTCTCGCGATCGCCTGTAAACAGAAGTTCGTCCTCGACGAATATATCGATGACGCTGTCGGCCACATGGAGAAAAACGCCGACGGCAAAATGGCGATCACAAAAGTGACGTTGAAGCCGAAGATCACATTCTCCGGCGAGAAGAAACCAAGCGCGGAAGAGCTCGACAAAATGCATCATGCGGCGCACGAGAACTGTTTCATCGCCAGCTCGGTCAAAACCGAAATCACAGTCGAACCGCAGACATAACCGCTCACTGTTTTTAGCGGCGTTTGTCTGCTGTCATGTCGAGCGGAGTCGAGACATCTCTCGATATTTCTGAAATAGTAAGAGATTCCTCGACTTCGCTCGGAATGACAGGAAGGTGCGTTAATCTGTGGCCAAAATCATGAGTGCGCCCTCTGATTCCCAGCGCCCGCCTTCGCCGAGCTACGGCGCGGCAAGCATGGAGAAGATCGTCAGCCTGTGCAAGCGGCGGGGATTTATTTTTCAATCGAGCGAAATTTACGGCGGACTCAACGGGCTCTGGGATTACGGAGCGCTCGGAGTTGAGTTGAAGCGCAACCTGAAAAATTACTGGTGGCGCGTGATGGTCCACGAACGGGACGACGTCGTCGGCATGGACGGCTCGATCCTGATGAACCGCGCCGTTTGGAAAGCGAGCGGTCACGAAGACACCTTCACCGATCCGATGGTCGATTGCCGATCCTGCAAGGCGCGACTGCGCGCCGATCAGATCGTGGAGAAAAAAGGTGCGAAGCAATGTCCAGTTTGCGGCGGGAAGGATCTGACTGAGCCGCGGTCGTTCAATTTGATGTTCAAAACCTACGTCGGCGCGACTGAAGACGAATCGAGCGTGACTTATCTGCGTCCGGAGACCGCGCAGGCGATTTTCGTTCAGTTCAAGAATGTCCTCGATGTTTCGCGAAAAAAACTGCCGTTCGGAATCGCACAAATCGGTAAGGCGTTTCGCAACGAAATCAATCCGCGCAATTTCACTTTTCGCTCGCGCGAGTTCGAACAGATGGAGCTGGAATATTTTTGCCGGGCAGAGGAGGGGATGAAGCTGCTCGAATATTGGAAAGAAGAGCGACTCAAGTTTTACGAGAACATCGGCATCGCGCGCGACAAATTGCACGTGCTGACCGTGCCGGATGAAGAGCGAGCCTTCTATTCAAAGGGGACTTACGACATCGAATATGATTTCCCATTTGGGCGGCAGGAGCTCGAAGGTGTCGCTTATCGGACCGACTACGATTTGTCGCAGCATCAAAAGGCCAGCGGTAAGTCGCTCGAATATTTCGATGAGGAAACGAAACAGAAATTCCTTCCCCATGTGGTCGAGCCGAGCGCCGGTGTCGATCGCACGGTGCTGGCTCTGATTTGCGAAGCGTATTCGGAGGACCAGGCACCCGACGAAAAAGGAAAAATGGAAACGCGAGTGGTGCTGCGTTTCCATCCGCGGATCGCGCCGATAAAGTGCGCTGTTTTCCCGCTCCTGAAAAACAAGGAGCCACTCGTGGCGAAAGCGAAACAGATTGTAGACCTTCTTCGGCCGCACATGTTTGTTTTTTACGATGAATCAGGGGCGATCGGCCGCCGTTATCGGCGCCAGGACGAAATCGGGACTCCGTTCGGCATCACGGTCGATTTCGAAACACTCGGCGAAAAAGATTCCGCGCTCTGCGACACGGTCACACTACGCGAGCGCGATTCAATGAAACAGGAACGCGTCGCGATCAAGGATTTAGCCGATCTTCTTGCCGCGCGAATTTCCTGATGGATCTCGCGAAATTTCGCGAATATTGCCTGAGCAAGTCGCGAACAACCGAAGGCACGCCGTTTGGTCCTGATGTTGTTGTCTTCAAGGTCGGCGGCAAAATGTTTGCGCTCGCATCTCTCGACAATGTTCCTACAACCGCGAATTTGAAATGTGATCCCGATCTGGCGCTGGAGCTGCGCGATCGTTACGAACAAGTCAGACCTGGCTATCACATGAACAAAAAACATTGGAACACGGTGGAGATCGAAGGCGGAATTCCGGACGCAGAGCTACGAAAAATGATCGACCATTCTTACGATCTGGTCGCGAAGGCTCTGCCGAAATCTACGGCAAAGCGCGCAGTTCGAACTCGCCAAACTTCAACTGCAACGCGTCGCGCGCGACGTTAAGAAAACTGTCCGCCGCATCGGTCAACGCGACATGCAATTCGCCGCGATTGAGCGGCGCCGCACGTAACGATTGTCGATCCAACATTTCCTCGACCGCCCGCGCGCAATTCTGCGCGGAATCGACAATCATGATCTGACGCTTGAGCACGCGCGCAATCGCTCCCGTGAGCAAAGGATAATGAGTGCATCCGAGCACAAGTGTATCGATGTCATCCGCCAGCAGCGGGTCGAGATAGCGGAGGATCATGCGATCGGTGACCTCGTCGTTAAGCAAACCTTCTTCGATCAGCGGAACGAGCAAGGGGCAGGCGCGACTGCTCACTCGCACATTAGCGTCCGCCGCGCGCAACGCTTTTTCGTAGGCACCACTCCGAATCGTCGCGCGCGTTCCAATTACGCCAATGTGTCGATTGCGGCTGGCCGCGAGCGCAGCGCAGGCACCGGGCTCGATCACGCCGATCACCGGCACTGAAAATTTTTCCGTTAACACCGGCAGCGCGACGGACGAAACCGTGTTGCATGCGACGACGAGCGCCTTGGCATTTTGCTTCATCAACATCTCCGCGAGTTCGATGGCGTAACGCTGCACGGTTTCCGCGCTTTTAGGGCCATACGGCACACGTGCGGTGTCGCCGAGATAGGAAATGTTTTCGTTCGGCAGCAAATCACGCAGCGCCTTGACCACGGTCAGGCCGCCGATGCCGGAATCGAAAACGCCAATCGGCCGTAGATCGCTCATGCAACACCAAAACTCATTGTTGTCACGACGGCCTGCAACTACTTCTCCCTCTCCCTTTCAAAGGGGGAGGGTAGGGTGAGGGTTGATTTACAACTGTCTATCCCTCACTTCAATCCTCTCCCTTCTCCAAGGGAGAGGCGGACAGAATCAGCAGAAGCGTTGCTGGAGTTTGCAAACCCGCTCTGGCTTTGGATGATTCTTCGCAATGGCTGAGCCTTCGAAAACTTACGATCCGAAGACGGTCGAGCCGAAGTGGTATCAACGTTGGATCGACAATCGCGACTTCGAGGCGGACGCAACTTCGAAGAAGAAGCCGTTCTCGATCGTAATGCCGCCGCCGAACATCACCGGCGTTCTCACACTCGGCCACGTTCTGAACAACAGCATTCAAGACATCCTCGCGCGCCGCGCGCGAATGCAGGGATTCGAAGTGCTTTGGCTGCCGGGGATGGATCATGCCGGAATTGGAACACAAACCGCGGTCGAGAAATGGCTTCGTAAAAACGAAGGCATCACGCGTCACGATCTCGGTCGCGAAAGATTTCTGAAGCGCGTCTTGGAATGGCAGGACAAACACGGCGGCATTATCATTCAGCAACTCAAACGGCTCGGTTGCTCTGCTGATTGGTCACGCCAGCGTTACACCTTCGACGACGATTATGTTCGCGCGGTGGAAAGAATTTTTGTCGAGCTTTTCAAGAAGGACCTCATCTATCGCGGCCGGCGAATGATCAACTGGGACCCGGCGGCGCAAACCGCGTTATCGGATGAAGAAGTCATTAACAAGCCGCAAAAAGGAAGCCTTTATTACGTCCGCTACGAAATCGTCGATCAGCCGGGAAAATTTTTGGAAGTTGCGACCACGCGTCCGGAAACAATCATGGCCGACACCGGCGTCGCGGTTCATCCGAAGGACAAACGATATGCGGATCTTGTTGGCAAAGAAGTGTGGCGTCCGTTGCCACGCGAGAAAATTCCGGTGGTCGCCGATGAAGGGATCGATCCCAAATTCGGGACCGGCGTTTTAAAAGTCACGCCCGCGCACGACAAAGTCGATTTCGAAGTCGGCCAGCGTCACAAGTTGCCGGTCATCGACGTTCTGCATCCCGATGGAAAAATAAATTGTCCGGCGGTTCCGGAATTAGATGGACTCGATCGCTTCGAAGCGCGCAAAAGAGCGGCTGAGCTTCTGCAAGATCGATATCTACTGTCGAAGACTGATGCCTACGAAAATAATGTCGGTTTCAGCGATCGCAGCGAAGTGCCGATCGAGCCACGGCTGAGCGAACAATGGTTTTTGCGCTATCCGAAGACGAAAGAAGCGCTCGCGGTCGTAGAAGAGCATCTCATTCGCTTCTTCCCGAAGCATTGGGAGAAAGTTTATGCGCAATGGCTCGCGAATATTCAGGACTGGTGCATCAGCCGACAAGTTTGGTGGGGACATCGAATACCGGCGTGGTACTGCAATGGTGAAACTCGCGTGCAGATCGATTCGCCGGGCGAAGGTTGGAGGCAAGACGAAGACACACTCGATACCTGGTTTTCATCGTGGCTTTGGGCTTATGAAACGATGGACCCGAAAACGCGGAAGAGATTTTATCCGACGTCGGTGCTCGTAACCGCGCCGGACATCATTTTCTTCTGGGTCGCGCGGATGATCATTGCCGGGCTCGAGTTCAAACCCGGGAAGACGGCCAAGATCGAAGACAACATTCCGTTCCACGACGTTTTCTTCACCGGGCTGATTCGCGACAAACAGGGCCGCAAAATGTCGAAGTCTTTAGGCAATTCGCCCGATCCGCTCGAGTTGATCGACAAATACGGCGCAGACGGTCTGCGTTTTGGCTTAATGCGGATAGCGCCGAGCGGCCAGGACATCCGTTTCGACGAAAAACAAATCGAAGAAGGCCGCAACTTCGCCACCAAACTCTGGAACGTCGCGCGTTTCCGCCAGATGCACGGCTCTACCCAAATTGCTCCCGGGAAACTTGACCGGTTTAACCGGTCAAGTTTCGGAGAGCTGTCGATCTACGCGATCGAAGTTCTCGCGCAATTGAATGAAACGATCGACGCGATTGAGAAGGGCTATCGCGAATATCAATTCAACACCGTTGCCCAACGCCTCTACGATTTTATCTGGAGCGATTATTGCGACTGGTTCGTCGAGGCAGCAAAGACCGAAATCTTCAGCGAAGACGACGCGAAGAAGAGCTCAGCGCTCGCGGTGATGGACTACGTTTTGTCCGCAATTGTGCGGTTGCTGCATCCATTCATGCCGCACATTACCGAGGAGCTTTGGTCGCTGCTCGGTCTCGGCAAAAATTCGATTCAATTCGCCCCGCTCCCGAAGAAGGTCGCGTTGAAGGATGTCGATCTTAAGAAAAGAAAACTTGTCTCGCCGATTTACGAAAGCGTTCAGGCCGGCCGCAATTTGCGCGCGCAAGCGCGAGTCGCGTCCAATCAGAAGGCGAAATACGCGCTGCGATCGAAGCAAAGCGGATTAGCCAGCGAGCAGCAAACAATCGCGCGATTGCTCAATGCTTCGGAACTTGTGATTGATTCGAAGTTTAAAGCCGGACCGGGAACGCCGATCGCGGCGACGCCACTTGGTGAAATCTTGCTTATTGTTGAAGTCGATCGGGCTGCCGAGCGCGAACGACTCGACAAAGAGATCGCGAAAGCCGAGGACGAGCTGCGCGCGGTTGAAGAGAAATTAAAGAACAAATCGTTTGTCGATCGCGCGCCGAAACAGATTGTGGAGCTGCATCGAGAACGGAGAGCGAATTTTGCCGAGCAGGTTAGAAAATTAAAAGAGGCTCGCGACAAGCTGGATTGAAATTGGTTTAATAGATGTCGATCTTATAAACGCGATGAGTCTCTGGAAAAAGCTGCTTTGGGTTGGGGTGACGCTGCTCGGCCTAGCTTCTCTCGCCGTTCTGGCGCTGTCGCGAGGCGAACAAATTAGCGCGCTTTGGATCGTGACCGCGGGATTTTGCGCAGCGGCGATCAGCTACCGGTTCTATAGCAAATGGATCGCGGCGAAAATTCTCGTGCTCAATGATGAGCGCGCGACGCCGGCCGTGGTGAAGAACGACAGCAAAGATTTCGTGCCGACGAATCGTTGGATGGTTTTTGGTCATCACTTCGCCGCGATCGCCGGACCGGGACCGTTGGTTGGTCCGGTTCTCGCGGCGCAATTTGGATTTCTGCCGGGAACGCTTTGGATTTTGATCGGCGCGACGCTCGGCGGCGCGGTGCACGACATGATCATGCTCTTCGCGTCAGTGCGTCGCGGCGGAAAGACGCTCGGCCAAATGGCGAAGGAAGAAATCGCCCCTGGCGTCGGCGTGCTCGCGCTGATCAGCGTGCTCGCGATCATGATCATTTTGCTCGCGGTGCTCGCGCTCGTGGTCGTGCAAGCGCTGGCGAAAAGTCCGTGGGGCGTGTTCACCATCGCAATGACAATTCCGGTAGCGCTGATCATGGGTTTCGGTTTGCGCAGTGGAAAAGTGAATGTGACCGCGGTGACGATTTTCGGTTTGCTCGGTCTGGCGTTCGGCGTTTGGGGCGGACAATTTCTTTCCAACTTTCCGGCAATCGAAGCGTGGTTCCGGCACGATGCGATCTGGGTTTCGTGGGCGATCATGATTTACGGACTGGCCGCGTCGATTCTTCCGGTTTGGATGCTCCTTACGCCGCGCGATTACTTGAGCACGTTTTTGAAACTCGGAACGGTGGCGGCGCTGGCGGTCGCGGTGATTCTGATTCATCCGACGCTGCAAATGCCGTCACTGACAAAATTCATTGACGGCTCGGGACTGGTTTTTGCCGGGCCGGTATTTCCATTCGTGTGCATTACCATCGCTTGCGGCGCGGTGTCAGGATTTCATTCGCTGATCGCGAGTGGCACGACGCCGAAGATGCTTGGGCGCGAATCGCGCATCCGCGACATCGGTTACGGCGCGATGATCACCGAGATGATGGTCGCGCTGATGGCTTTGATCGCTGCTTCAGTGCTTCAGCCCGGCCAGTATTTCGCGATCAACATGAAAGGGACGCCGACTGAAGTCGTTCAGAAAGTTTCGGCGGAAGGATTTCCAGTAACGGAAGATGAGATGTCGATCCTGGCGCAGAACCTTGGCGAGAAAACGATGTTCAATCGTGCCGGTGGCGCGCCCACGTTCGCGGTCGGCATGGCGCATATGTTCGCCCGCATTTCATCGAGTCCGACCGCGCTAGCGCTCTGGTATCACTTCGCTATCATGTTCGAGGCGCTCTTTATTTTGACCACGATCGATGCCGGCACGCGGGTCGGGCGGTTCTTGCTACAAGATTTGTTAGGCAACGTGTGGCGACCGCTCGGCAACACGCGTTCGTGGAGCGCAAATTTTCTAACGAGCGTGTTGCTGGTCGCGGCTTGGGGTTGGTTTTTGTACCAGGGAGTGGTCGATCCGCTCGGCGGCATCAACACGCTTTGGCCGTTGTTCGGATTGGCGAACCAACTGCTTTCCGTGATCGCGCTCTGTCTGTGCACAACAATCCTGATCAAGATGCAGAAGACGCGGTACCTGTTCATCACGCTCTTGCCGCTCTGTTTCATGTGCGCGGTCACGTTCTCGGCCGGTTATCTGAAAATCTTTTCGGCTGATCCGAAGCTTGGATTCTTGAGCGGCGCGCAATCGCTCGCCGCTCAGGCGAGTGGCATGAGCGATCTAACCAAAACGGGCGAATTGCTGCGGCAAGCGCATGTCTGGCAGTTCGACGCGATCGTCGCCGGATTTTTTATGCTGTTCGTGTTTCTGATCGTGGTCGGTTCAGCGAGCCAATGGTGGCAACTCATCCGCGGCACGAAACCGGTTGTGCTGCGCGAGAGCGAGTTTGTGCCGGTGACGTCGGTTACGACTTCAGCGGCGATTGGTTAAGTCATTCGCGTGTCTTTGAACACGTCTTTGCCTGTAGCAAGGCGTTCGCGAAACAATCTAACGGTTTCGAGCGTCAGCGGGTAGTTAATCTCTGGCGAAGCCCAATCGTGTAGTGTTTCGCCAACGCGCTCCGCTTCCTGCGTGTCATCGTCCCAGTGAAAATAATCGGACGCGATCATGCAGAAGCCAATAGTCTTGAGGTAGGCAGGATCCAAACCGCCACTCAAGACAGCGTCGCAGACGCGAACAAGATGACTCGTGTTGACGTGGAACTCGCCTTCAAGTGAAGCGATGTGGTGCCGATGCATTTTGTCACCGAGCTTCTCGACAGTTCCGACAAGATCTTGCCGCAAGACATCGGTCGTCACAGCACCCGCTAGGAAATCGCGAAGTGTCGCTTCGTGCATAGCGCCCCAAAGCTATGCCTGTCTGCTCGCGTGAACAACACTGCGCGGCGTCGGTGTTTCGCTTCGAAAGAAAACTGAAGTAGTCAGAGATCCTTCGACTCCGCTCAGGATGACAATTGTTTATTTCTTGCTGACCGGCGTGAAGGCGTGGTCGAAGACGTAGTTGGCGACGTTGCGGCCCTGGGCGATCGCCTGGGTTTTGTCGAACGACCAGTGGATGCCGAGATAAATCCGGCTCTGGCCGTTCTCTTCTTCCGCCTGCGAGAAATTGGCGAAGCTGCGCGGCATGTAGGGACGCACGTTGCCGGCGTTGTCTTTGGTCACGCCGTTGAATTCGTCGGAGACAATGGTGAACGCGACACTATCCGTCCCGAAAAACCTTCGCAACGTCTGAAACAGCGCGCCGCCAAAGCCGCCGTGCCCGGACGGATAGGACGGAAATGGCGGTGTAAAATTCGGGCCGGTGAGATTGCTGGCGGGCGCGCCCATGGGCGTGAAAGTTAAATCGCCAGTTGTCGATGCGTTGCTGTCACCGAGTCCGGTCGGGCCGGTGCCGAGATCGGATTCGCGGATGCCGCCGATCGGTCGCCAGAAATCGTAATAATACTTACTTTCCCAAATCGACATGCCGGCATCGGCCATAGCGGTGTTGGCGAGGGCGAGGAGTCGCGCGAGATCGGCAGTGCCGAGATGCATCTGATCAGCGATGTGAACGATGATCTGATTGTAGAGCCGCGGCGGCGCGCACAGGCTCGGTGTTCCATCGTAAGCCCAGAAAATTCCAATAAAACTTTGTTCGGGCGTGCGTGTGGTCGGTGTGAAAACGCCGTCGCCGCCAACCGCTTTCGCTTCGGCGTAGGCGGCGGCATACTCGGCGCTGTTCATATCCGGCGGCGGTGGAACGCGAAATTGACTGGCCGATTGGACGACGAAGGTTTTGCAATCACCCCAATGCGCGCCGAGCGCGAGCGGGATCACGCTGATCGGATCCTGGCGCCAGTGTCCGGGTTGATCGCTGGTGAAATAATTTACGCCGACGCGTGGCTCCGCTAACTGTGAGCCGTCGCTTGCACGCAGCGCAAGAATTGCCGACGCGGCGCGTTGGCCTAACGAAACGCCGTTGGTGCGTTCGTTCTTGTTGCTGACCTTCGCGAGATCGTCAGTCAGGAGTGAATCAAAAGCCGGCGCTTGCGACGGATAAAGCGCGATTAATGTGTCGTGCGCGGCCTGTGCGACTGCGGCATCGAGCGAGACTGGCGGCTTCGCCGGTTGAATCCCAGTGTAACTTCGGTAGCCGCCAAGGACGGCGTTGACGGAATCAAAAATTGCGATGTGAACAATAGCCATGGCGCGACTGGAGCGACCGGGTCCGAGTTGCTCACCGAACGTGCGGATCTCACCGGGTGCCACAGGCGTGTGATCGAGTCCGCTGGCGTTAATCGCGATCGCGTTCCAGCGATGAATGGAGTCGAGCGCATTTTTTGGAGCTAGCGCAGTGCGTGTCGTCTGAACGCCGTTGAGGCGCGGGCCAAAGAAATCACTAAAGCTCAGCGCACCGGCGTTGTTGCTGAGACATAAACAAAGGGCCAAAAGGATTGCGGAAGATGATCTCATATTCGTTACGGATTAGTCGCCATCTGTGGCGAGGGTAGAGCGGCAAAGAGGTTGCCGTTTTCTGCGGAAAAACTCAACTGGAATCGTCTGAGCAGAGCGATTTATGCAGCAGGAGGCGCACCGGCCTTTGCCAAGGCTACGGCGCGCAGGCCAGCTTCGGTCTACTTTGCGCCGCTGGCGAATATGCGCCACTATTTGCGGCGAAGCGGAACGACGATCTCTTCGTCGCGGCGTTCAAGAATTACGCGGCCATCTTCAATTCTCTTGACCGTAACCTGGTAAACTTGAGTGCCGACTTGGAGGCCGAATTGTTGACCTTCCGACATGGACTTGCCATTGATGATCGCGAAACGCGTGGCGCCATCGAGCGTGATGGTGGTGACGAGAAATGCGCCAGGTGGAACTTCACCCTGATCGGTTCCGCCGGTCGCAACTTTTCCGGTCGGTTTCCAGCTAATCGGCCAAAATGGGCTCCGCGTTCCGGCATCAATGTTGAAGGAAGATTTGTTCTTGAGCGCGATGGGCGGTGGTTCTTCTGTTGACTTATTCTTGAGTTCGATCGGCGCGGGTTCGTCTTTCGATTTATTCTTCAGCGCGATCGGCGCCGGCTTTTCGTCGGCGGCCAGCAAAGCCGGCGCTGCAAGGATCGACATACAGATGAGGGAGAAAAATTTGTTCATCGTTTTTCGATGACCGTAGTTGCAGCGATCACGACCTGTTGATATTGGGGCTGTTCGGGCAGGAGGTGAATGCTCAGTTTAGTAATGGAAAGCAGCGGCTGGGCGTTCTCCAGTTCGGCGATGGATTTGCCGAGGGCGGCGAAATCGGCCTGAGGCATATCGATTAGCCAATTGTATTTCGTCCAGGCGGCGAGCTCGGTTTGTTTGAAGTTCGTGTTGCTTTCCAAGCGCGCGACCGAGCGATCGATTCCCTGATTGGCGAAGAAGGTTTTCGTGCGCGGGGGAAACCAGGCGATCGGTGCGCCTTCCGGAATGAGAGCTTTGAGCGCGGCGAAGCGAGCCATCGCGTCTTTGGCCTGGTGCTCGAGAGCAGCTGCTTTGGCCACTTCTGATTTGGAACTATCGATTTTGTTCTGCCGGTCGGCGATTTGGGCCAACGTGCCGGCGCGGGCTTTTTGCAATGGCCCGAGAAAGAAAGTGAAATAGACGTAGAGCAGAAACACAAAACCCATCGCGCTGAGCGACAGTTTCTTGATCTGGTCCTTGGAGAATTTAGGAAGATTCACTGCTTTTCTGCTTTCTTCGTCCGGGCGCCGGCGTGCCGGCGGGTTTTGCGACGGCGCTGGGATTAAAGGTGACAGACAAAAGATATCGCGACATCGGGACGCTGGTGCCGCCAATGTTCGCCACCGTTTCGACGTCTTCGAGCGTTTTGAATTCCGCTTTTACGTCGTGATAACTTTTGCCGAGTTGCTCCAGCAACATTTGACGTAAATCTTCCGCGGCTGAGCGTGGTTCACGGGCGGCGGCCACGCCGTCGATCATGACGGAGACGCTACCTCCCTTTTCGTCGTCCAACAACGTCGCTTCCATGCTGGTCACTTGGGCGTTTGGCGGAACACAGCGTGAAAGTTTTTCCAGGAACGGTCCCCAGAAGAAGCGATTGTCGATGTAATCATCGAGAACGCGCGTGGTGTTGATGAGGTCGGTCAGCTCGGCGGAGCGTTTTTGCGCCTGGGTAACTTTCGGTTCGAGTTTTTTCCATTCGGCTTCGACGCCGCTGAGCTTGGCTTTTATCTCGAAGATCCGATACCCATTCCAGGCGTAATAAAGAAAAAGCAGCGCTCCGCAGCTGGAAAGCACGAGCATTCCAATTTTGAGCGGGTCGCGTTGCCGCTGTCGCTGCTCGAGAATTTCCTCATGCAGGAGATTGAGGTGAAGTGCCATCGGTGCTCGTCAGGTTTTGAAATATTCGAAGGCCGCCCCGCAGGCGACGTTGAGTGAAACGAATTCGTTAGGCAAAGTCTGCCGCTTCGCCGCCGGCAGCGCGACCTCGCAGGTTTCAAGCGGGTCCCAAATTTCGCAGGGCAAGCTGAGCTCGTCACTCAACGCCTGCAAAACCGCTTCCGCGCGAGCCAGACCCCCGGAAACAAAAATTCGGTTGATGCCTTCTTCGCGTTGACCTTCGAAAAATCCAATAG
>Ga0209804_1001786_pt1 | contig 13612 bp, 12 predicted proteins | sample GraSoiAngelo_139_FD_185896 | JGI IMG/M metagenome (GOLD analysis project Ga0209804, IMG submission 185896) | Grasslands soil microbial communities from the Angelo Coastal Reserve, California, USA - 14_0929_12_20cm (SPAdes) (version 2) | ecosystem: Environmental > Terrestrial > Soil > Grasslands ... | reverse complement strand
CGGGAGAGTGGGTTGCAATCCTGATGAGATGAAGGTTTAAGAGTAGCGCCGCCGTCCCGGCACCTGTCGTTGCAGGGGTCCCGCCCGCAATCGCGCGAGCAAGATGCTTCTTCGAGTAGTTCCTACGCAGGCTCTAGCCGGCAAGGGGCCGGCGCTACTTTTTGAAACTCTGAAACTCTCTCCCTGTAAGATATTTCTTCATGCCCCGCAAGCTCTCCCATTACGACCGTGCCGGCAAGGCGCGCATGGTGGACGTCAGCGACAAATCGGTGACTCACCGCGAAGCCGAGGCGAGCGCGTTCGTCGCGATGAAACCCGCCGTACTCAGGGCGCTCCCGAAAAATCCCAAGGGAGACCCGCTTGAGGTCGCGCGGGTGGCGGGCATCATGGCGGCTAAGCAGACGTCGAACCTGATCCCGATGTGCCATCCGCTGCCGCTGGCGCACGTTGAAGTGAGTATGCGGCTGTGCGAGAATGGCGTCGCTGTTACCTCAAAGGTTACCACCACGGCCGCAACCGGCGTGGAGATGGAGGCGCTGGTGGCGGCCAGCGTCGCTGCCCTGACCGTATACGACATGTGTAAGGCTCTCGATAAGGGCATCGAAATTCGCGAGATTGTGCTGCAACGCAAGTCCGGCGGCAAGAGCGGGGACTATGCCCGTTCGCCAAGAAAGTCGTAGTCAGGCATGTCGACGAACGTCAAAGTGCTGCTGGTCGACGACAATCCCATGGTGCTCGGGATGCTGAAGCAATCCCTGTCCACGCTCGGGCAGGTCTCAACGGCCACCGACGCTGCGGATGCATTGCTGAAGGCGGTCGATGACCCGCCCGACCTGCTCGTCACCGACTACCGCATGCCGGGAATGGACGGCCGGCAGCTGATCGAAAAGCTCCGCAGTCGCCAGGCCACCGCCAACTTCGCCGCCATCATTCTGGCCACCAAGACCGATATCACCGAGCGTCTCTCGTCGCAGGATCCGGTCGACGATTTTGTCGAGAAGCCCTTCTTCCTGAGAGAGGCCACTCGCCGCATCAAGCGCGTAATCGACAAGATCGCTCTCGAGAAGATGACCAAGGCCGCGCCTTCCGACGGCGTGCTGCGCGGCAGCCTCGCCCAGATGAATGTGATTGACCTGATGCAGTCGCTCGAAATGGGCCGCAAAAGCTGTCTGCTGACCCTGACCCGCGATAACGAAAAATGCGATGTGTACTTCAGCGAAGGGCAGGTCGTGCATGCCGTGTACGGCACATTGAAGGGGGACCAGGCCGTCTTCAAAGTCTTGCATTGGACGGGCGGCAACTTCCAACTCGACTTTGAAGGCAAGACGACTGAAACCAGCACCCAGCTCAATACCCAGGGATTGCTGATGGAAGGGCTGCGACTGCTCGATGAAGCCAATCGTGACAGCGGAGAGAAGACCGAGGAAGAAGATGTCCTCCTCGACACCTGAGCTGACCGCGGCAGTAATCACCATCAGCGATTCGTCAGCTCGCGGAGAGCGCGAAGACCTTGGCGGCCCAGCCGTGGCCGCCGCTCTCCAAAAAAAAGGCTTCCGCATCGCCGCCCGCGAGGTGGTTCCAGATGAGGAATCTGCGATCCGCGACGCCCTGATCCGCCTCTGTGTACAAGCGCGCTTCGTTGTCACGACCGGTGGGACTGGCATCGCGCCGCGCGACGTCACGCCGGAAGCGACGCGCGACGTTTGTGAGCGACTGGTGGAAGGCGTGGCCGAGCGGATGCGCTCCGAAGGCGCGAAGAAGACAAAATTCGCAGCCCTGAGCCGCGCGGTATGCGGCGTGCGCGGGCAGGCGGTCATCTTAAATTTGCCGGGAAAGCCTTCGGGCGCGATCGAATCGCTCGATGCTGTGATCGATCTGATCCCGCATGCTTTGCAGCTGTTGAGCGGGGATACGAAGCATGGATAGGAGCTGGGTTTCGCGCTGAGCCAAATTTTCCAAAACAATAGGACGTACCGAGCTGTGCGTTACGAGCATCGAGCTACGGGCAATCACGTCGTTGCAGTGGCTCGTAGCTCGCGGCTCGAAGCTCGTAGCTCTCACACGTAAACTCGTGACTTCCCTTGAAAACCATCGGAAACATTCTCAAGCGCTACACCGCATGGATTTGGAAAGTACTGGCGCCCCTCGGGCCGTGGGGCGTGTTTGCGATCGCAGCGGTCGACGGCTCGCTGTTCGGCATGCCCATCGATGCGATCGTTGCCTTTTACGTGTACCGCGACCGTGCGCATTTCCTGTTCTACGTCGTGATGGCTTCCGCCGGATCAGCGCTGGGGAGTCTGGTCGTTTACGGAATCGGGTACTTGGGGGGAGAGACGGTTCTGCGCAAGCGGATCTCCGAAGAACGCTTCAACAAGATTCACGCCTCCTTTGAGCAGCACGAATTCTGGGCAGTGATGTTTCCCGCCATGCTGCCGCCGCCCACGCCATTCAAGCTGTTCGTGCTCGCGGCTTCCGCGTTCGAAATGCGCTTTACGCATTTTCTGGCCGCTGTTTTCGCGGGACGTTGCGTCCGGTTTCTGGTCTTGGCGTTGCTCACGATCAAGTTCGGCCCGGAAGTCATTCACCTGGTCGGAAGTTTGGCTCGGCAGCACCTTTCATGGCTCGTAGGCGGAGTGAGTGCACTGATCGTACTGGGAGTGGCTTTCTGGCAGCGTAAACGGTGGATGAAAAAGCCTGGCGACCTCGAGCTCCCTGCCCGGCAGAAGTAGTCGAAAGCGGAAAGGGCCAGTCGATCGCTCGACCAGCCCTCGAACCTTCTTCGTACTCCTGAGGCTAGGCTGCGGCCGTGTGGTCTCCAGCCTTGTGAATCGCTTCCGACAAGGCATGCAGGACAACAGGCATCGCGAACATGGCGCAGGTGAACAGCAGGTCGCCTTCGAGCGCGCGGCGGAAGAAAGGCACACCCGCAGCATAGCAAGCCATCAGTCCACTGAACGTCTTCGGATACATGTCGCCCCACGCTGCCCATACGCCAAAATTGCTGAACACGTAGAACAAAATCGAGCCCGCTAGTGCCGAGCCGATGATCGGCAAGGGGCGAGCGTTCTCCCGCAGCTTCGTTCCAAGCCACAGCATGGCTGCGTACCAGGTCCAGCTTATGAAATGATCCCACGTGAAGGGGTAGGTGTAGATCAGTTTGGTGAGGATCACGTCGGACGCGGCCAGAAGCACGAAAGGCACCCACAGGTGGCGACGCGGCCCGCGCGCTCCGAAGAACAGCAGCGACGCACCCACCGGGGTAAACGCCAAAGGATGGGGCATGAACCGCACGGCCACGGCCAGAATCACGAATAAGTAAGCCAGCATGATCACCTCTCAACCTGCAACTTACGATTGTTGCGCGCTAGGAGGACGCCGTCAAGTTGCCTGGACCCCGTTGCGAAAACGAGCAAAGTTGCGCGAGGAGTTTATGACTTGCACGCGCCTGCAGAAGTGTAGCCTGCTGCATCAATCTGGCGCGGGCTGGGCGTTCCTTCCCATGAATTCGGTGACTACATTGAGATTGCTGTCCAGGATCACGCCAGCGCTCAGCGGCCTTCGTCCGGACGATGCGAAAGTCTGCTCGAAGCGCAGATCGTAGAAGCGAACAAGATATCCTCCATCCGCGGTCCTCTCCGTCTCGGTGATTGGGAATTTTGCCCAGTCGAGGTAAACGCGTCCCAGGTAAGACCGCTTGGCTGCGAGCGTCACCGGCGTCTCTTCCGGCTTGTAACGAACTTCCATGCTGTCCCCCGGATCTACATCTGGCCCAAGAGAATTCACTTCGGCAAGCGCAAACAGCGAGCGCGTCTCCACCACGCCGTGCCATGTGAATGGATTTATATACGTAGGGTATGCGCCTACCCGAATCGGCTCCCCTTGCTCGTAGGTGCGCGCTCGCAACGCATTCACAGCCCGGCTGTGTTCGTAATCCCGGACCGTCCAAAGCAGGACCATTGCAACCAGAGCACACATAGCTGCTGCGCGCCCGCGCAGACCCTGCTGCTTCATTCCGATTTCCTGGTTGATCAGCGCGAAGAACCCGGGCACGACCAATCCCAGGAGGAGGACAGCCCAAAGAACCGGGTCGGCAATGAAAACGATGTCCCACGAGTACCATCTCTCCGAGAATGGCCAGAAGGGACGAACGCCATAGTTGTTGGTGAAGTCGAGCAGAATATGGCTCAGGCCGGCGAGATATGCGAACAGGAACAGCAGTCCCCAGTGCGGCGGAAGATTGGGGTCGTTTGTTTTGCGGCCGCGCAACCGCCAGACGAGATACATGAAACCGACCACCACCGCCGAAGTCAGGAAAAGCCCGAGAAATGAATGCGTGAACCCGCGATGATGGGCGAACGCGAAAACCGAGCCGTGGAATCTGCCCAGCACATCCAGATCGGGCGCCTCAGCTGCCAGCGTCATCGTCGCAGTGGCGAGTGCGGTCCTGCGATTGAAGCCGGCACGTCCCAAGCACGCGCCGGTGAGAAAATGCGTGATCGGTTCCACGATCCCCCGAGAACATCTTCTTAAGATGAAGAACGAGAATACAACGGCGGCTGCTTTCCCGGTAAACTACGGCGCGGGATCAATCATCCGGTCATCCTCATGAGCAAGCGAAATCTGGCAAATCCGGCGGACAAGCAACAGATTGTCGAACGCCTCGCAAAAATTCAATCTTCCAGCCCGCGGCTCTGGGGGAAAATGACAGCGCCACAGATGATCTGTCATCTCGCTGACTCGTTCCGCGTGACGATGGGCGAGAAGCCGTGGGAAACGGCACGAGTTTCCGTCACTCCAATCCCCATGCCGGACTGGTTCGTGAAATGGGTCGCTCTGGACGCTCCCCTGCGCTGGCCGCGTGGTACACCCACGCGACCCGAAGTCGATGCAGAAAGAGGCGGCACGGCCCCAGGCACCTTCGAAAGCGATGTGCGGGACTTGTTGTGCCTGCTGGACCACTTTACCCGGCAGCCTCGAGACTTCCCGTGGCAACCACATCCTTTCTTCGGTGCGATGACAGACGCGGAGTGGATGCGCTGGGGCTATCTGCACACCGATCATCACCTGCGCCAGTTCGGAGCCTAAGTCGTTGCAAGGTGGTTCTTATTTACCAGGGATGAGAATTGTGAGGGCATGCGGCACCATTGTGATTTCCGCCGGCAGTGTGCCTAGAAGCTCTCCATCGGCTTCGACGTAGACCTTGCAGGGCGGAGCGTCGCCGGAGATCTCTGGAGCCGTACAGCGGACCGTCTTCGCGAAAGCCAGCTCGACACCACGCACGCTCCAGTTCGCGCGCAGCAAGCCCCGAATCACGTACAGCAGATACGAAAACCGGCTTGAGGTGTGGCAGGTCACCACACGCAAATCGTCACGCTCCAGCGCTGCACCCGGAGCCAGCTCTTGCAGTACCCCTCCGAAATTTCGGATGCGCACCGCCAGCATCTCGGTCACGCCACTGTGGAACGCCTTGTCACCTTCGGCTAAGGACAGCTCCACGTCAAAGTTTTCCATGCAGTGCGTGCACCACAGGTGCCAGGCTTTGTAGTAGTACGCGCCCATTCCCAGGCGCTGCTTGGTACCGGCGTGCAGCTTGTAGAATAGATGCGCATCTACCCCGATCCCGACTGCAACGGTGAAGTAGCGAGTCACCGGAGAACCGACCGGCCCAAGGACCGTCACGCGTCCGAGCGCAATACGCTGCCGTTCCGCATGCAACGCTGCACGTACAGCTCTCGCAGGATCGCCTGGAAGTCCAAGATCATGGGCCAGGGAATTCGCCGTGCCCAAAGGAATGACGCCCAGTGCGGCCTGGCTGCCCACCATTCCCTGCAGCACGTCGTGGACAGTGCCATCGCCGCCGCAGGCAAACACGGTGTCGCATCCATTCACAATGGCCTGTCGTGCCTGTTCCGCCGCGTCGACGCTGGATTGCGTCCGCACCAGCGTCGCTTCGACGCCTGCATCGGCCAGAACTTTCAAGATCCTTTTCAGGTCGGCATCGCGCTGCCTGCGGCCACCACCCGAGCGCGCGTTGTAGAGAAGAGCAGCCTTGCGCATGCTGGTGAGCTAACGGGTCTCCAGGATTTCGAGCCCCATACAACTGGCGGAAAGATAGTCGCCGCGATATCGACGGATCGGCTTGTCGGTCGCGCGCCCTACGTGCGGGTTATCGTACGGCAGGCAACTCGCAGAAGAAACCGCGTTCAGCATATAGTTTCCATCACGATGCGCCCTTAGCTTAACAGGACTCCGCGAACCTATTGCAGAGCCCGTTCACTTCCACTAAGCTGGTCGCAAATTTTGGAGTGCGTTTCTCAAGGAAGACTCGTTCCAGAATCCCCCCTGGAGCGCAAGTAGGCCTCTAATAAAAATCCAAGTGGAGGAATCTTACCCGTGCGGAAGATAAGCTCCGTCCTGCTCGCAATCAGTTGCAGTGTGTTCGCGATTGCTCAACAGCACGCCCACTCTGCCACTTCGCCGAAACCTGCAACACTCATGACCGGCTTGGGCAACCTGCACCACCCCGTATCGACAAAGAATGTGCAAGCCCAGCAGTTCTTCGACCAGGGCCTACGGCTCATTTATGCCTTCAATCATGATGAGGCGGCCCGTTCCTTCCAGCGCGCTGCCGATCTTGATCAGAAACTGGCCATCGCGTATTGGGGCGTTGCCGAAGCCGTTGGGCCCAACTACAACGATCCCGCCAGTGACGAACGCTTCCAGGCGGCCCACGATGCCATCCAGAAAGCGGTGGATCTCTCGGCCAGCGCGCCTCCCAACGAGCAAGCCTACATCCAGGCGATGGCGAAGCGCTTCCCGGCCGATCCAAAAGCCGACCGTCGCAAAGCCGCCGAAGATTATCGCGATGCCATGCGCGAAGTAGTGAAGAATTTTCCCGACGATCTCGATGCCGCGACGCTCTTCGCGGAAGCGGGAATGAACCTGCATCCCTGGGGCTTGTGGCACGTCGACGGAACCCCCGAGGACGGCACCGAAGAAGTCGTCGCGACGCTGGAGTCGGTTCTGAAACGCGATCCCGACCACATGGGAGCGGTCCACTACTACATCCACGCAGTGGAGGCATCGCGCAGTCCACAGCGCGCACTCGCCGGAGCGAACAAGCTCGCCACCATGGCGCCGGCCGCAGGACACCTCGTGCACATGCCCGCCCACGTCTACATTCGGACCGGCGACTACGAAGCTGCCGTGAAGACGAATGAACTCGCGGCAGCGGCTGACCGCGCTTACATCAAGGCGAGCGGCGTGCAGGGCATCTACCCGATGATGTACTACAGCCACAACCTGCACTTCATCGCGATGTGCGCTGCCATGAATGGCAACTACGCCGAGGCGAAGAAGAATGCTGACATGCTCGCCGCGCATGTCGCGCCCGGTGTGAAGGACATGCCGCCGCTGGAGGGCTTCATGACCATTCCAATGGCGGTCGATGTGCGCTTTCACAAGTGGGACACAATCCTTGCCATGAAGCAGCCCGATCCTTCTATGAAGATCACCACCGTCTTCTGGCACTTTTCTCGTGGCATGGCTCTCGCCGGAAAAGGCAAGGCCGCCGAGGCCGAGGCCGAGTACAAAATCGTCTCGGAAGCAGAGAAGGCAACGCCCGAAGACATGGTGTTCGCCATGCCCGTGAATAACAAGGCAAAGGACATCATGAAGATTGCCGAAAATGTGCTCGGCGCCAAGATCGCCTTGGCCAAACAAGACGTGGCCGGCGCGGTCACCATGCTTCAGGAAGCGGTAGCGACCCAAGACACGCTGAAATACAGCGAACCTCCGGACTGGTTCTTCCCCGTGCGCGAATCGCTGGGGGCGGCGCTGCTGGCGAAAGGCGACGGTACGGGCGCGGAGAAAGTTTTTCGCGAAGACCTGGACCGCAACCCACGTAATCCGCGCTCACTCTATGGACTGCAGCAGGCCTTGAAAAAACAGGGTCGCAACTACGATGCCGGCTTCATCGAGAAGCAGCTCAATACATCCTGGAAGGGCGGAGCTGGGAGCTTGAAGATGGAGGACCTCGTCTGAATCAGTGACAGTGTCGCATGGCTGCCGCACTGCCCTTCAGAATTGTCATTCCGAGGAGCGGAGCGACGAGGAATCTGCTGTTCACCTGCGCTCGGCAAGGAGCAGATTCCTCACTCCGTTCGGAATGACAAGAATTAAGGGGGTAATGACAAATTAGGAACGCGCAGACGCGTACCATTCCTCCCGCGTTAGCCGATAGACAGCGTGGACTAGGCCGACCCGCATAACTTGTTTCCAGACCTTCATCCCGTTTCGTTCTGCGACCCTGCGCGATGCTAAATTTTCCGGCCGGATTAACGAGGTAAGGAATTCGGCGTTCAGGTGCTCGAAGCCATAGTCGCGGCAAGCACGCGCGGCTTCGGTTGCCAATCCCTGACCCCACATGTCGCGGCGCAGGTGATACCCGATTTCCGGGAGAAACTCGCCGTCCACCTCCTGCAGCGTAATCCCGCAGTCGCCGATCATCTCGCCGGTCGCCTTTAAGTCCAGTGCCCACAAGCCGTGGCCATTCTTCTCGTAACGGCGAATGTTGCCGGTAATCCAACCCTCCACCCCCGCACGGTCGAAAGGTGCGGGATAGAACCGCATGGTCTCGGGATCGGAGATGACCCGCGCCAAAGCATCTGCGTCCCGCGGCTGAAACTCGCGAAGGATGAGGCGCGGTGTTTCAATGACAACCTTCATATTCGTTACCCTCTTAATTGTTGCCATTCCGAACGAAGTGAGGAATCTATTTGTTGCCGAAGCGCAGGTAAACAGCAGATTCCTCGTCGCTCCCCTCCTCGGAATGACAAGTCTGATAGAACCTGAACCGGGCAGGACAGACGAGGGCGTCTCTGACTACGTATTCCGCGTCCATGGCGAACCTGTGCCAAGCCGCCAAGCGCTGTCGACGAATATAATTTCATGGCCATGGCAAGTGCGAGGAAAGATGTCGCAGCGAACATCGAGGCGCTGCGGGAGAAAATCCGCCATCACGAATACCGCTATTTTGTGCTCGACGACCCGGAAATCAGCGACTTCGATTTTGACAAACTGGTCGAGCAGCTCAGGAAGCTCGAAGCCGAGCACCCGGAGCTCATCACACCCGACTCACCTACGCAGAGGGTCGGTGGCAAACCGCGCGAGGGGGTCGTCAAAGTCGCGCACTCCTCGCCCATGCTCTCGCTCGACAATACCTATAGCGAGGAAGAGTTGCGAGCCTGGGAGCGGCGCGTGCACGAGCTGAGCGGTCGCAAAGATGTCGACTACGTCTGCGAATTGAAGCTTGACGGCATGTCGCTGGCCCTCGTATACGAAGATGGGCGACTGGTCCGAGGGGTGACCCGAGGAGACGGCACCATCGGCGAGGACGTCACGCTAAACGTGCGTACGGTGCGCACGATTCCTCTGTTCATTTCGAAGGAGAAATTGCAGAAAGCGGGGCTCACCAGCAACTTCGAAGTGCGAGGTGAGCTGCTTATGCCGCTGGCCGCTTTCAAGAAAATGAACGAAGAACGCGAGGCCAAGGGCCTGGCTCTCTTCGCAAATCCCCGCAACGCAACCGCAGGCACCGTCCGCCAGCTCGATGCCAGCATTACCGCCCAGCGCCGCCTCGACTACTTCCCGTACATGCTGCTCCGAAACGGCCGCAACTACCTTGACCGCCATTGGGAAACGCTCGAAGCGCTCGACGCTGCCGGTTTCAAAGTCAATCAAAGCCGCAAACTCGCTCGCAATATGGAAGAAGTCTGGGCCTTCATCCAGCAGTGGGAAGCCAAGCGTGAGACGCTGCCCTATGAAATCGATGGCATCGTCGTGAAAGTCGATCGCACCGGCCTGCAGAACGAGCTTGGTTTTACGGGCAAGGCCCCGCGCTGGGCGATCGCTTACAAGTACGCCGCGCGGGCGGGCGTCACGCAGATTGAAGGTATCCGCGTGCAGGTTGGCCGCACTGGCAAACTTACGCCGGTGGCCGAGTTAAAGCCGGTCGCCATCGGTGGCACCACGGTGCGCAATGCCACGCTGCATAACATGGACGAGATCGAGCGGCTGGGCGTGAAGATCGGCGACTGGGTCCAAGTGGAGCGCGGCGGCGACGTGATCCCAAAAGTCGCCAAGGTCATCGATGACAAAGATCATCCGCGCGGCCACGCAACTTTCCAAATGCCCGAGAACTGCCCCATCTGCGGTACGAAAGTCGTGAAGACCGAGGGCGAAGTGGATTACCGCTGTGTAAACGCCAACTGTCCCGCGAAGTTGCGGGAGACAATCCTGCACTTTGCCTCGCGGGGCGTAATGAATATCGACGGCATGGGCGACGCGCTGGTTACGCAACTCACGGATCGCGGCATGGTGAAGAACGTCGCCGATATTTACAAGCTGACCAAGTCCGATTTGCTCAGCTTGGAGCGGATGGGTGATAAGTCCGCTCAAAACGTTCTGGATGAGATCGAAGATTCCAAGAAACTGCCGCTCGAGCGGGTGATTTTTGGCCTTGGCATCCGGTTTGTGGGCGAGCGTACGGCGCAGTTCCTTGCCGAGCACTTTGGCTCCATCGACGCCCTGATGAACGCGAGCCTGGAAGAACTGGAAGAAGTAAACGAGGTCGGGCCGAGGATTGCGGAAAGCATCCGCGAGTTCTTTGATGAGCCCAGGAATCGCGAACTGATCAAACGTCTACGCGATGCCGGCCTGAGATTTGCTGGCAAAAAGCGCGAGCGCGGAACAAAGCTCGCAGGGAAGACGTTCGTCCTGACCGGGACCCTGGCGAAGTACAGCCGGGATGAAGCGAAGAAGATGATCGAAGACGCCGGCGGCCGCGTGTCGGGCTCCGTAAGCAAGAAAACCGACTACGTTGTGGCGGGCACCGATGCGGGGTCGAAGCTCGACAAAGCGAAAGAACTGGGCGTACCCGTCATTGAGGAGACCGAGATGGAGAAGTTGGTGGGGTAAGTGCGCCCATGTACTTTCGCTCTGCAGGGCCCGGCTAAGTGCCAACGGCTAGCGGCTAAGTGCTTCCTTAATCTTCCTCCAAGTCACATCGAGTGTCTCCGGCAGCATGCGGGTCTCGCCGATCACGCTCACGAAGTTCGCGTCCGCCACCCAGCGGGGCAAGGCATGCATGTGGATGTGCCCGGCTACGCCCGCCCCGGCGGCCTTTCCGATGTTCATTCCGAGATTCACCCCATCGGGCCGGTAAAGATCCCGTAAAACCCCCTCCATCCTCTGAGAAAGGGCCATCATTTCCTGAGCTGCCTCGGCTGGCAACTTGCGTAGCTCGTCCAGGTGCGCATAAGGCACGATCATCACGTGGCCGGGCGTGTAAGGGAAGGTATTCAGGATCACGAAGCAGTGCTGACCTCGGTAGGTAATAAGAACTTTCTCGTCGTTTGCGGCCTTCTGCAACTCGCAAAAGATGCATCCTGAGGTTTTCTCCGCGCCGGTCACATAAGCGTACCGCCAAGGCGTCCACAAGTAGTCCATGGGAGGGCAGAGTAGCAGATGGATATGGTTTTTCGGAACCTTTCCTGGGGCGCTGGAAGCCGCGTCTTATGCGGGTTTCTGACATTCTCGAGAAAGTTGCAAGAAAGTTGTATCCGATCTTGAAGCCGTGCAATCCAATACCCGCAGAAGCCGGGTTGGATGCCGCGAATTTGCGCACGTTGGTGTTTGACACTGTTCGGAAGCGGTTGCTACACTCGAAGGGTTCCCATTGGACGCGGGGCTGTTTAGTCGTCCGAACGCTGGGATTGTTCAAGTTCAGCCGCCAGGTTGAGCCCACCACAACCTTAGACCCGTTCCGGCAGTCCGCCAGACACCCGCATCCGTCCCGCACCTGAGCCGTGCGAGGTACCGAGAAACCATGACCGTGTACGACGACAGCACCGCCCACGATGTGAATTCCGCCAACTCTGTTTCGGCCGTCAGCGAACCGAGCGCGGTTTCCAGCGAGGGTCAGGTGCCCAGCACTCATACTTCACAGCCCGAAACAACTTCAAATCCGGAACAGAAACCAGCCATGTCTACTGCCGCTACCGAAGACAAACCCGTCACATCTGCTGCCGACGAAAAGCCCACCGCCAGCGTTGACGATTTCGCATCTGCACTCGAAACCTTCACCACCGAAGCCGAGGAGGCGGTCAGCGACGACCGCGTCATCAAAGGCACTGTGCTGAAGCTGACTGACAAGCACGTGGTTGTCGACATTGGCGCCAAGTCGGAAGGCATGTTGCCTCTCTCCGAGGTCCTCGACCACGAGGGCAAGCCCCGCTTCCAGCCCGGCGATGAAATCGACGTAATGCGCGACAAAGGCGAAGCCGAGGAAGGTTATATCAACCTTTCTCACCAGAAAGCCCAGCGGCTGCGCGCGTGGGATGACATCGAGGCCGCCTACAACGAGAAGAAGCCGATCAAGGCAGTGGTGATCGATCGCATCAAAGGCGGTTTGACCGTCGATATCGCGGGCGCGCGCGCGTTCCTGCCCGGCTCGCAAGTCGATCTGCGTCCCGTCCGCAACCTGGATGGCATGAAGGGTACGACCATCGAAGTTGCCGTGATCAAGCTGAACAAGAAGCGCGGCAACATCGTGGTTTCGCGCAAGCAGTTGCTCGAAGAGGAGCAGAACGAGAAGAAATCGAAGACGCTTGAGCACCTGGAAGAAGGCGCGGTCCTGACCGGAGTGGTGAAGAATCTTACCGAATACGGCGCTTTCGTGGATATGGGCGGCATTGATGGTCTGCTCCACATTACCGATATGTCGTGGGGACGTCTCACTCATCCGCGCGACCTGGTGAACGTAGGCGATCAGATTCAGGTAAAGGTTCTCAAGTTCGACAAAGAGAAGCAGCGTGTGTCGCTGGGCTTCAAGCAACTCACTCCGGATCCGTGGCTCGACGCCGAGCACCGTTATCCAGTGGGTGCTCATGTTTCGGGGCGCGTGATCAGTGTGACTGACTACGGCGCGTTTGTAGAGCTGGAACAGGGCATCGAAGGCCTGGTGCACGTCAGCGAGATGACCTGGTCGAAGCGGATGAAGCATCCCTCGAAGCTAGTCAACGTCGGCGACCAGGTTGAGTGCGTGGTATTGAATGTGAATCCAAGCGAGCGCCGCATTTCGCTCGGCATGCGCCAGCTGGCCACGAACCCTTGGGACAGCCTGCATGAGAAATTCCCGGTGGGCCAGCAGGTGGAAGGACGTGTTCGCAATCTGACCGACTTCGGCGCATTCATTGAGATCGAAGACGGCATCGATGGCCTGGTGCACGTCAGCAACCTGAGCTGGACCAAGCGCGTAAAGCATCCGTCCGAGGTTCTCAAAAAGGGCGACCGCGTGAAGGCCGTAGTGTTGGCCATCGAGCCCGACAAGCGCCGCTTGTCATTGGGCGTGAAGCAGCTTCAGCCCGATGTCTGGGAGACGTTCTTCCAGCAACATCACATCGGTGATGTCGTTCACGGCAAAGTGCTGCGGGTGGCGACGTTTGGTGCGTTCGTGGAGATTGCTGAGGGTGTGGAAGGTCTCTGCCACAATTCTGAAGCGGTCGATGGCAACGGCCAGCCGGTTCACCTGGAGCCCGGTGTGGAGCACGAT
>Ga0209804_1001784_pt1 | contig 13624 bp, 13 predicted proteins | sample GraSoiAngelo_139_FD_185896 | JGI IMG/M metagenome (GOLD analysis project Ga0209804, IMG submission 185896) | Grasslands soil microbial communities from the Angelo Coastal Reserve, California, USA - 14_0929_12_20cm (SPAdes) (version 2) | ecosystem: Environmental > Terrestrial > Soil > Grasslands ... | reverse complement strand
TTAAAGCCCAGCAACAACCTACGCAAAACAGCCCGTGAAGAAAGCCCATGCGGACCGCCCCGGCTGGTCCTTCCCGCCAGTGATGGCTCAAAAAACTTAGAGGTGCACGGCAGTGGACGAGACATGCGTTCTTCGTAGGCAACCATTGGTACACGCCGGTGATAAGAAGAATGGCTGCGGTCAAGACCCCCGAGCGGGCTGCCATATTCGCCGAGAGCAGGGCCGCCCGGCGGAGCGCGATTTGCCCGGAGGCAGCCGCCAGGCTGAATATGCTCCATGCCAGCAAGTAACCGGTGACGAATAACAGACTGTTCAGGCGCGTGTGGCGATCGTCTCGGCGACGATATACGGCGAGTATCAACAAAACGAGGGGCGCGGCTGAAGGCAGCATCATTCCCACCATCATCACGGCCCACATAACAAAGAGCGCAGCCAACTCACGTGTCCAAGACTGCATTTCGGGCATTCCCATGGCCGCATGCATCTCGGCTTCGCCGAGCATGCTCCGCATACCAGCGCTTGCGGTTACGAGATAGCTCCACGAAAGAGCAAGGACCGCGAGAAGCCCCAGCGCCATGATCAGCCGATCCCGGCGGATCATGCGTTCGAGGGCAGAAGTGGCAGCGACGCCCGTGGTGGGCATAAGGCTAGGCTTGGTTCGTCCAGTTGACTTCGGCCGCGGCAGCGTAGCGGTTGGGCCATTCCATCCGGAAGTTTCCATGTTCGACGCGCATCGTCTCTGTTGTAGCTACTTTAGCGTCGTTCCAGAAGAAACCGCCCTTGGGATAGACGATGTGCACTTCTTTGTCTTTCCCGGACACCGCGTCGCGCAGTGGGGTCAAGCGCAATTCCACGGCTCCGGGAACTCGCACTTGCGAGCGTTCGCCGGCAATGCTAATTTCCACAGGCTTGCGGACGGGCCCCTCAAAATGTTCGATCGTGCCGGCAAGCGCCTCCCAAGGCATCCCGCCCATTTTGCCGGAGAGAATCGTCGCGAAAGCGTTCACTTGTTCTTGACTCGCTTTTTCATCCACAAATAGCACCACCTGACCGTGGCCTTCGTGAATGGCTTTGGGGTATTTGGCCGCAACGACCGCGCGCACGCCCTTGAGTGACACGTTTCCGAACTTGCCATCCTTCACTTCGTAGCCGACGATGAATTCGCATTTGCCTTCATTGGGGTAGCCGGCGAACTGGCAGTTGCAGCCGTGCTGACAGTTGCACGCTTCGATGCTCTCGGCTTTGACGCGGAAAGGCGTCTTTCCCGCATTCATTTTCGCGGGCGACTTTTCCGCTTTCGCTTTTCCTGGCATTTACCACCTCCGATCCGACCGAAGAAGATCGGGGCCGATCATATCCAGCTGCTCTTCTGTCGTCAATTTAAGTGTGGATTGTCCTAAAGCGGGATATTGCCGTGCTTCTTCTTCGGGTTGGAATCTCGCTTGGTCTCCAGCGCGCGCAAGGAGGTGATCAGGCGGATGCGCGTCTCTCGGGGCTCGATGACGGCATCGATGTAACCGCGTTCCGCCGCGATATACGGATTGGCGAAGCGAGCGCGAAACTCCGCGACTTTTTGCTCGCGCAGCCGTTCGCGCTCCGCCTGCGGCGCGCTTTCGATTTCGCGCTTGTAGACGATGTTTACGGCTCCTTCCGGGCCCATCACGGCTATTTCCGCGGTGGGCCAGGCGAAATTCGCATCGGTGCGGATGTGCTTGCTGGCCATGACACAATAGGCGCCGCCATAGGCCTTTCGGGTGATCACGGTCAGTTTGGGCACGGTGGCTTCGGCAAAAGCGAAGAGCAGCTTGGCACCGTGCCGGATAATGCCGCCAAATTCCTGCTGTGTGCCGGGAAGAAAGCCAGGGACGTCTTCAAACGTAATCAGCGGAATATTGAACGCATCGCAGAAGCGCACGAAACGGGCACCTTTGACTGAAGCGTTGATGTCTAGCACGCCGGAGAGTACGGCCGGCTGATTGGCGACGATGCCCACCGGCCTGCCGTCGAGGCGCGCAAAACCGATGACTAGGTTTTTCGCAAAGCGCTCCTGAACTTCGAAGAAATAATGGTCATCTACGAGGCTGTGAATGGCCTGCTTGATGTCGTAGGGCAGGCGCGCGTCAGTGGGGACGAGTTCATCGAGCGAAGCGTCGGCGCGTTCCGCAGGATCGTTGCAGGCGCGCCGCGGGGGGTCGTCGAGATTATTCGACGGCAAAAAACTGAGCAACTCGCGAATCATGGCCAGGCAATCGGCATCGTCACGCGCGGCAAAATGCGCCACGCCGCTGATAGCGTTGTGCGTCATGGCACCTCCCAGCTCGTGCTTGGTGACCTCCTCGTGCGTGACCGTCTTGATCACCTCGGGGCCGGTGACGAACATGTACGAAGTTTCGGCCGTCATAAAAATGAAATCGGTGATGGCCGGCGAATAAACCGCGCCGCCCGCGCAAGGGCCCAGAATCGCACTGATCTGCGGAATCACCCCGCTGGCCAGCGTGTTGCGAAGAAAAATATCCGCGTAGCCGGCCAGCGATGCCACCCCTTCCTGAATGCGCGCTCCGCCGGAATCGTTCAATCCGATCATCGGCGCACCCGCGCGCATAGCCAGATCCATCACCTTGCAGATTTTCGAAGCATTGGCCTCTGACAAAGATCCGCCGAACACGGTGAAGTCTTGGGCGAACACGTAAACCAGCCGGCCATCGATTCGGCCGAACCCCGTGACAAATCCATCGCCGGGCGGACGCTGCTGTTCCATGCCAAAATCCTCGCAGCGATGCGTGACGAATTTGTCTAGTTCCTCGAACGTGCCTTCATCCAGGAGCAGGGCGATTCTTTCGCGCGCGGCAAGTTTGCCCGCTTTGTGCTCGCGCTCGCGCCTCGCGACCCCTCCGCCCTCTTGCGCGGCTGCGCTGCGCCGGCGCAACTCTTCAATTTCTTGGCGCGTTTTTTCCTCGGTAGCCACTCAGGCGCCTCGCCGTAGGATTCTAGCCTAGCAGGGTTCGAACGATCTGCAACTGGTCCATGAACGTCCATGAAGCCTCAACGCGCACTTCTCCCTCGCAGCCAATTTAGGAAGGCACCACGTTTAGTTGTGGTAGTGCCTTAGCGGCGGGGCGAGCTGTCTGTGCCGAAGATGAGCACAGCTAGATGAGTAACAATGTAAACGGTCCCGACCAGCCACAGCATTCCCGTCAGCAACTCCGCCACGGTAGCCAGCGCGCGCATGGCTGGATTGGGCATTCGCGAAATGCTGATGGTGGCGCCCACCAGAACGATGACCGATCCCAATGTGAGTGTCACCGCCAGCGCGGCCACAATCGCCAGCGCGGCCCATTTTTTCAGGTCCGCTTCTTCCGCCCACGTCCCCACGAATATTCAGCGCAAGCCGGACCAATCGTCCGCGATGAGGATGGAATTGCTAGGATTGGAAGGATCGTATTTTATGCTGGCGGGAAGTCCGGTGATTATGCGCTCCAGCCCGGCGCGACCTTCGAGACTGGTAATGTCCTGCGCCGTTTCGTAGCTCACGCCGGAAATCGAGTAGCTGTAGCAGACCAGCTTGCGGCGCCCGTCGGGGTGCTTGCTGCCTTTGCGCCGGGCACTATCGTCGGCTACCTCCACTAGGTCTGTGACCTGCCCTTCGACGATGCGCCCGATTTGGTTCAAGTAGGCTCGTCTTTGCCGCTCGATCTCATCCGGATCGGGCGACCATCCCAGCAACCGAGAGATAAAAGTGCCGCCTAACACGGCCAAACTGGCCGCGTTCACAGCCCAGATATGCCAATTCCCCAATGCGTGGCTCAACGGCCGGCTTTGCGGACGGATGGCTCGACAATGTTGCCGAGCACCGCGCTCGCCTCCTCCCAGTCTTTGAGGAAACTTTGAAGTCCCTTATCCGTCAGCGGATGCTGGAACAATTGCTGGAAGACCTTGAAGGGCATAGTGCCGATATGCGCGCCCATCTTAGCTGCCTCTACGACGTGCATAGGATGACGCAAGCTTGCGGCAAGTACTTGCGTCGTGAAGTTGTATGCGCGATAGATCTCCAGAATGTCCCGTAAGAGCGTCAGTCCGTTTTCGGAGATATCGTCCAGCCGTCCAAGGAAGGGGCTCACGAAATACGCGCCCACCTTAGCCACCAACAGCGCCTGCGTCGCCGAAAAGCACAGCGTCACATTCACTCGAATACCTTCCTTCGAGAGTATGCTCAGGGCGCGCACACCATCCGCGATCATCGGAACTTTCACGACGATGTTCGGATGCCAGCTGACGATCTCCCGCGCCTCCCGCAAAATGCCCTCAGTATCGGTGGAGACCACTTCCGCGTTTACTATCCCGTCCTTCAAAATTTCGCAGAGTTTCAGCACATGCTCACGAAAGGGCCGGTTTTCTTTGGCCACGAGCGTTGGATTGGTTGTGACGCCATCCACCACGCCGAGCGAAACACCTTGCCGAATCTCGTCTAAGTTTGCTGTGTCCAGGAAGATTTTCATGAGTGCAAACCCCCAACAGATCAACCCGCGCCTTGTGATGTCTCAATTTTTGCGCGGTTCGACACCTGGTGCAACTGCGGGATTGCGGGGCTGTTCCGGCCCGATAACCGTCACCGCCGCGGCCTTATTGGACACGATTATCAGTGTGCTCGCTTGCGGGCCGGTACCGCAGACCCTTGCCATAAAGTTAATACCAGGCGTGTGACCCAGATCAGCGCCGAAGCTAAGCCCAAGAGAACCGTACCCAACATGAAGAAGTGGAACGTACCCATGCGCATCCCGAGCCGCGGGAACGGGATCTGCAAAATGGCATAAATCAGCGTCAAGATGGACCATGCTGTAAGGCCGCAGGTGAAAGCGTGCGAAGGATACTTTCGGAATCGATACACAGGTACAAGCATCAAAACGATAACCAGTGCCCCTGCCGCGGCATTCCTTAGGAGTGCCAGCCGATCGAGTGCCGGCAAGCGATTTGCGATAAGCAGCCAGGCGATGGCCACTCCTGACAAAGCCGCACCGATAACCAGACCAAGCCTCAATGCCGCTTGGGATGATCGATGCAGCTTCGTAATCTTCGGCCGAGGGGGCAATGGGTCCTCGCCTGGCTAAACTATGGCCCAGGGACGCGGGTCTCTACTGCCGAGCTGAGAGCGCTTTCATTTCCCGATTGATCAACCGCTCCCACTCGATAGAAATAACTTCTCCCCGTTACCACGGACATATCACGGAACGTCGGCGCAAGCAAGAGTTCACTATTTAGCTTCTGTCCGGGCATGCCGGCCTGCTCACTTCGGTAGACGTTATACCCGGCCAAATCCGGTTCGGTGTTGATGCTCCAGGTCAACTCTACAGATGCGGAGCTTCCGTTTGTTGCTGTCACGCTGACTGCTTCTAGATCCTGCGGAGCTGCCGGCGGAAAAATGTCCTTGGCCGTGAGAACAGCCGGAGCGGAATCCGCCGATTCCACAGTGGCGGCGCCGAATTGCAAGACCCGACGAACGCTATAGAAATAAGTATGGCCAAACTGGAAGGTCGTATCGCGGTACTCCGTCGTCGTCGTTTGCGCGAGCAACTCTGGCGGCGCGATCAGTTTTGCCTGGGAAGGAGCGAAAACCGCGCCCTCGGCCGTCGCCGGATCGACCTCGGCACGATAAATACGAAATCCGCGAGCCGGGCCGGTGGAAGTGCTGTGCGCTTCTTGCGCCGCGCTCCAGTCGAGCACCAAAGCCGTTTCTGTAAGCGTGGCGCGCAGGCCTTGAACCGGCGCGGGTGCAGGATAAATCCGCACGTCAACTGCATTGGAATCGGCCGACGCCTTCGCCTGAGACACGCGGGTACGTACCGTATAGATGAGGTCGGTGCCACTTTCCTCCGCCAGTTCGCGCCGATCAAGTTTGTCTGGAAATTCGATGCGCCCGTTCTTCTGGTAATGCTCCACCGTTTGGGAGGGGATGGTATCGGAGAGCCGCGCCGTGCTTCTGTTTTTCGCCGTGCGTTTCGGGATAGGCGTGGTTTGTGGCGTGTTCCGGTAGATTTCCACCGAGGGCATATCCGCAAGCGGTTGCTGGTCGGTCGAGGTCGCAGGCAGGGTGAAAGTCAGAATGACCGTATCCCCTACCTGTCGCGCACTCAAATCGCTTACGGGAACCGGAACAACCGGGTGACGAGCGGTCGGAAGATCGGGCGAGGCACACCCAAATAGCCAAGCTCCGAACGTGGTCAGCAGTGCTGATTTATAGGCGGCATCTATAAAGAGACTCACGCTGATGCGAATTATAGAAGCCGCGCTTCTCGGGCCTGGCATGGGGCTGATCCACTCCACCTTGGCGGCTCGGAAGGCGTCATGGGCGCGGGAACTAGAGAATATAGCGGCTCAAGTCTTGGTTCTTGGCGATTTCGGCAAGCTGTTTGGCCACGTAGGGAGCGTCGATCTTCACGTTTTTCTTCTTTAGCTCCGGAGCCTCAAAGGAGATTTCATCGAGCACGCGCTCGAGTATGGTATGCAAGCGGCGCGCGCCAATATTTTCCGTCTGCTCGTTGACCATTACCGCGAAACGCGCCAAGCCCGCGATGGCGTCGTCGCTGAAAGTGAGCTTGACCCCTTCGGTTTCCAGCAGGGCCACGTACTGCTTAATCAGCGCATTTTTTGGCTCGGTCAAAATGCGCACGAAGTCTTCTTCGGTCAGCGCGCTCAGCTCCACGCGCAGCGGCAGGCGGCCCTGCAACTCGGGGATCAGATCCGAAGGCTTAGTGATGTGAAACGCGCCGGCGGCAATGAACAAGATATGATCGGTGCGCACCATCCCGTAGCGGGTATTGACGGTCGTGCCCTCCACGATTGGCAGGATGTCCCGCTGTACGCCCTCGCGCGAGACATCCGGTCCGTGACCGCTTTCCCGTCCGGCGATTTTATCGATTTCGTCGATGAAGATGATGCCCATCTGCTCGGCCCGCTCGGTGGCGATGCGCGTGACGTGATCCATGTCGATCAGCTTGTTCTCTTCTTCTTGGATCAGGTAATCGAAAGCCTCCGACACAGTCATTTTTCTCTTTTTCTTTTGCTGGCCGAAAAAGCCGGAGAGCATGTCTTTGACGTTGATATCCATCTCCTCGATGCCCTGATTAGAGACAATTTCAAAAGCCGGCATGGAGCGCTCGCGTACTTCCACTTCCACCATCCGTTGGTCGAGTTTGCCTTCGCGAAGCTGCGCGCGCAGTTTGTCGCGTGTGCGATCGGTCTCTCGGCGCGTGCTGTCGGCCGCGGCGTGGCCGCCGTCGGGTGGGGGAGGCGATGGCGGCAGCAGCAGATCGAGCAGCCTTTCTTCGGCAGCCTGTTCCGCGCGTTCGGCAACTTCATCGAGCTTTTCCTCGCGGACCATGTCGATGGCCGTCTCCACCAAGTCGCGAATCATGGATTCTACGTCGCGGCCTACGTAGCCGACCTCGGTGTACTTGGAAGCTTCCACCTTAACAAACGGGCACCCGGCCAGCCGCGCCAGGCGGCGCGCGATCTCTGTTTTCCCCACACCCGTGGGGCCGATCATCAGAATATTTTTGGGAAGAACTTCTTCGGCCAGCTCGGGCGAAAGTTTCTGCCGGCGCACGCGGTTGCGCAGGGCAATGGCCACCGCGCGCTTGGCCGCCGACTGGCCGACGATGTACTTGTCGAGTTCGGCCACAATTTCCCGCGGCGTCAGCTCGTCGAACGACGGCGGCGTTTCCGGTTCTGGTTGCCGCTGTTCCCCGGGCAGGTAGATCACCATGTCCTTGTGTCCCGAAGACTTCACAATTCTTCTACGGTGAAGCTGCTATTCGTATAAATGCAAATCTCACTGGCGATGCGCATCGACTCTTGCGTGATCTCCTTGGCTCCCAGTTTGCTGTGCTTCGCCAGAGCCCGCGCCGCCGCCAGAGCAAACGGACCGCCCGAGCCAATGGCACAGATTCCATCATCCGGCTCGATGACATCGCCATCTCCAGAGAGCACAAACGTGGTCTTCGTATCGGCGACTACCAGCAAGGCTTCGAGATGGCGAAGCGCGCGGTCTTTGCGCCATTCTTTTGCCAACTCCACCGCCGATTTTGCCAGGTTGCCGTGATGCTCCTGCAGCTTGCCCTCGAATCGTTCGAAAAGCGATAAAGCGTCCGCGGTCGAACCCGCAAATCCTGCGAGCACCTTATCATTGAACAGGCGGCGAATCTTTCGCGCCGTATGTTTCATCACCTGTTGTCCCATGGTCACTTGGCCGTCACCAGCCATCACTACTTTGCTATCGCGGCGCACGCACAAGACTGTGGTGCCGTGTATCCGCGCGCCCAATCCCTCTGCTAGCATTCAGGAATTATACCGCGCGCCGAAACAGCGCGCCGACAACCTATTTTTTCTTCTGGTTCTTGCCGTGCTCTTGACTGAAGCGCTGCTCGAGCGAAGCCCGCGTAAAAAAGTCCGCCGGCAGATCGACATTGTAGCCGCAACTCTCCCAAAATACCTGGTAGACCTGCCGCCCGGTCAGGAACCGGGATTCACGAAACGGCGTCTGGATGCCGTCGATGAGATGATAGCTCGTATAAAACGTGCTGCGCTCCGAGTTCTCTCCGGTTTTCGGATCACGCTGCAGCAGTACGGAGCGGATCGGCAAGTGATCGCTGCGGCCCACGGCGATCCGCAAGTTACGTCCTTGCTCGCCGATCTCGACCCAATCCGCCTCTTTCAAATCGACCACGTCGCTGCCTCCGTAGCGGAAAAACAGGCCGCGGTCATTCATGCGGTTGCGCAGCACATAGCCCATCTGCATCTTGAGCTGCTCGTGATAGTCGGTCATATCCGCGGCAGGGAGCTCGGAGACGCCGCTCCGGTCGAGCGTCCAGCCCTTGTCCCCGGCATAGAGATCGACGATCAAAGCCTTCGGATCGTATTCCACCCGGTTCTTGTCGGGCATCTCGCGGTATTCGCGAAGTTCGATGTAACCGCCAATCTCGCCGGAGTGCTGGAATTGGGCGAAGCGGCCGGTGCAGTCTGAATTGTGCACGTTCAAGTAGGTTGCGCCGCCTAGAGCATCAATCGCTTGCTGCAGAATGGCCTTCGCTTTGGCGGCGCTGGCGTCGGGCATAATTTCATCCGGGTTCTGGGTGCGCGCCAAAGGCAGAAGGAGCATCACAGCTATCCCTGTGACCAAGGCCACAACTCCCAGCACGGACTTGTTCGTTTTCATCCGCACAGCACCGCCCCGCCATTTACATTGAGCACTTCACCCGTCACGAAGGTTGCCAGGTCGGAAGCCAAAAAGAGGATCGGCCCGGCAATCTCGGCTGGCGTGCCCACACGTCCCAGCGGAATCGCGCAGGCAAATTTTGCCCCTACCTTCTTAGCCAGCCCGGGCCGAGACATGTCTGTATCCACCCAGCCAGGAGCAACGCAATTCACGAGAATGCGGTACTGCGCAAGCTCAGTTGCCACAGACTTGACGAAGCTGATCGCGGCGCCCTTGCTCGCGGCATAGTGAGAATGGAAGGCTTCGCCGCGCTGACCAGCCGTCGAGCTGACTACGATGATTCTTCCGCTCTTCTGGGCGATCATTTGCGCCGCGGCATAATGCGTTACTCCGTACGCGCTTTTCAGGTTCACGCGTATCATCTCATCCCAATCACGCTCGCCCAGCGCTTCGATGGGAGCGTCTTCAGCATTCCAGATGCCCGCGTTCACCACTACGATGTCGAGCCGCCCCAAGCATCTCACGGCATGAGATACAAGTTTCTTCGCTTCTGCCATCCGTCCAAGGTTGGCTTTTAGCGATTCGATGCGCGTACCGTGCTTACGCGCCTCCAATTCAACTTGGGTGGCCGCTTCGCGATGGCCATGAAAATTGAAGACCACATCGGCTCCCGCCTCGGCAAAAAGCTTCACCGTCGCGGCCCCGATTCCGCGGGAGCCACCGGTCACCAATGCAGCCTTCCCCGCCAGTGAGATCATCGCGAGGACTTAGACCGCCGCGGGTGGCGCCGTGCTCGCCGGGGGCGGGCCTTCGGTTCTCCCGCCACGCCTTGTGCCTCCCTCACCAGCTTTCGAAACAGCGCCGCTGCAAAAGGGTCGTCTGGCATCCGCTCGGGATGCCACTGCACGCCGAACGCCCACCCGGGCCCGCCCGTCCACTCCAGCGCTTCGATGACCCCGTCGGGCGCGCGAGCGGCGACACGCAAGCCGCGCCCCGGCTTGCACACCGATTGGTGATGCGAGCTGTTTACGCGCGCGCTCGAGCCCCCCGCCAGCTTAGCGAGCTGGCCGCTTTGGATTCGAATACGATGAAGCGATTCGGTGCGCCTGGCGCCCCCATCGTGGTCCATGGGGTTTGGTAATTCGCTCGGAATGTCCTGCACGAGCGTGCCGTGCAGATGGACATTCAGAAGTTGCGCACCGTAGCAGATGGCTAATACTGGCTTGCCCCTGGCGAGAGCGTGATGGAGCAGCCCGTCATCGGTATGCTCGCGCCGTTTATCCGGATGCGCGCTTTGCGGGTGACCCAGACTGCCAAAGCGCCGCGGCTCCACGTCGGCAGGGCTGCCGGGCAGTATCACCCCGTCAAGAGACTCGGCCATTCTCTTCAGCGCCGCGGGTGTGAGCGAAAGTGAGATCTCCACCGGCTCGCCACCCGCTGCACGCACCGCCCGCAAGTATCTCTCGTAAGCGCCGCGGCGGCGCTGCATTTCCTCGACGGCGGTCCGCCAAGGTACGCCGATCCGCGGCCTATGATTTTTCTGCGCTGGCACGGCAGCGTATCCTAGCATCCGCCGGAACTACCGGCAAACTCGTTCCTCGGCTTCAACGTGTCAATAGGTGGTCGTCTTCCTCGCTGCTCCGTATTCCACGCCCGATTGCGCGTCCCAGTGACGGCGCAGATCTCCGACGAGATATAGAGATCCGGTCGCGAAGATCACGTCGTCCGGTTCGGCGATTTCGAGGGCCCGTTCGATTGCCGCGCCGGGCTCACGGATCACCTCCACGGCGCGCGCAAGATGCGAGGTCATTTCCGCAAGCGCCTCTGCCGAAAGCGAACGCGGCTGCGGCGATTGGGTCAAAATCACGGTTGCGGCCCGCGGAAAAAGCAGTCCCGCAACTTCATCGATGGCCTTGTCGCGCATCGCACCGTAGATGAGGTGAATGCGGCGGCCGGCCAGGTGGTCGCACCAGTAGGCCAGCACCTCGCGCGCCCCGGCCGGATTGTGCGAGCCGTCGAGATAAACAGCTGGCTTGTCTTGCAATAACTCCAGGCGTCCGGGCCAGCGCACCGATTCGATTCCGCGCACGATAGCACCGTCGTTGATGGCAAAACCGCGCAGGGCCAGTAGTCGAGCAGCTCCGATCGCTGTGATCGCGTTGCGCACCTGAAAACGTCCGGCCAGCGGCAAACTGACTTCCATTTCTTCCATCGATTTGGCACCGAGCTCATCCGACAGGGCCACTTGAAACCGGTATCGCCCGTCTTCCGAACTCACCCGCGAGATTCGGCAGGCCTCATCGATCTCGACCAGATGCGCCCCTTGCTCGACTGTACGGCGCCGAATCACTTCCCTCGCGGCCGGGTTTCCCGCCGCGCCCACCACCCATGCTCCCGGTTTGATAATACCCGCTTTTTCCGCGGCGATCTCTTCGATGGAATGCCCGAGAAAATTTTCGTGATCGAAATCAATTTGGGTAATGGCGGCTACTTCGGGAACAATCACATTCGTTGAATCCAGCCGCCCGCCCAAGCCCACCTCAATGACCGCGATTTCCGTACCCGCTCGCGCAAAGAAATCGAAAGCCATGGCCGTGACGCACTCGAAGTACGTAGGATGCGCGGCGAGTCTTCCCGAGGCTAGCAACTCCTCGATGACCGCAAGAACCCGCGTAACGGACTTCGCGAACTGGTCGTCCGAAATTTCCGCGCCGTCAAGGCGAATACGCTCATTGATGCGCAAGAGATGCGGCGAAGTGTAGAGCCCGCAGCGCAGCCCCGCAGCTTGCACGATGCTGGCCACCATCGCCGCGGTGGAACCCTTGCCATTGGTTCCCGCGATGTGCACGGAAGCATAGGCGCGTTCGGGATGCCCCATCCGTTCGCAAATCGCGTGGATATTGTGCAGGTCAAATTTAGCCGCCCGAGCCTGCTGCGGTGAAGCCAGCTCTCGTCCGAGGGCCAGCAAATATCGCACGGACTCGTTGTAGTTCATATTTAGACTTTCGGCGCTAAGCGAGGAAGGAGTCGAGGGCGTTGGCGATATAAGTCTTGAGCTCTTTGCGGTGCACCACGGCGTCGAGAAATCCGTGCTCCAGCAAGAATTCGGCGCGCTGGAATCCTTCCGGCAATTTCTGTCGAATGGTTTGCTCGATCACCCGTGGCCCGGCAAAGCCGATCAGGGCGCCGGGCTCGGCGATGTTGAGATCGCCCAGCATGGCATAGCTGGCGGTGACGCCGCCCGTGGTGGGATCGGTGAGCACCGAAATGAAGGGGACGCCGACCTCATCGAGCTGCGCCAGCGCCGCCGACACCTTGGCCAGCTGCATGAGGCTGAGCGTGCCCTCCATCATGCGCGCGCCGCCCGAACAGGAAACAATCACCAATGGCATTTTGCGCTCCAGGCAACGCTCGACTGCCCGCGTCACTTTCTCGCCGACTGCCGCGCCCATCGAGCCGCCAATAAATCCAAATTCCATGGAGCAACAGATCACTGGCCGCCCCGCCAGCAGGCCCTCCGCCGCCAGCACGGCGTCACTCATACTCAGCTTCCGGCGCGCTTCCTTGAGCCGTTCGGCGTAAGGGCGGGTGTCGGCAAAGTGCAAGGGATCGTTCGAAGCAATCTGCGCGTCGTGCTCGATCCAGCGCCCGTCCAGCAGCAATTCCAGCCGCTGCCGCGCGTTCAGGCGGAAATGGTATTGGCATTTCGCGCAGACGTGGGCGTTGGCCTCCAGGTCTTTTTTCCAGACGATGGCCCGGCAGCCGGTGCACTTCGTCCAAAGCCCTTCCGTCCTTACGCGCCGCTCGTCGGGGGGCGTAGATTGTTCAATCGATTTTTTCGAGCGCTTGAACCAGGACATAGGCCCTTTGGGGGTTGCAGTTACCTCGGCGATCAGTAATCAATTCCTCGCTGCGCGAGAATTCCCTTCGTATAAGGATGCTTCACTTCCCGCATCTCCGTCACCAGGTCGGCTGCTTCCACGAGCGTCGGATGTGCATTACGGCCCGTGCAGATCACGTGCACACCATCAGGCCGCGCCACCAGGGCCGCGACCACTTTTTCTGCCTCCAGCATGCCGTAGCTGATCACATAATTGATCTCATCGAAGATCATCAGATTGTAGCGCCCGCTCTGCATTTGCGCCCGCCCAAACTCCCAGGCCTCTTCGCAAAGCCGTATGTCTTCAGGATCCGTCTCCGCACCGCCAATCTTTACAAAACCCCGGCCCATAGCCCGAATCTCGAAATGGTCTGTCCCCAGCATCTCCGCCGCATCCAGTTCGCCGTAATGCCAGGAGCCCTTGATGAACTGCACCATAAGCACACGCAGGCCTTGACCCACGGCCCGAAAGCCAGTGCCCAGCGCGCAAGTCGTCTTGCCCTTGCCCGGGCCGGTATAGATAATGAGCAAACCTT
>Ga0209804_1001783_pt1 | contig 13630 bp, 15 predicted proteins | sample GraSoiAngelo_139_FD_185896 | JGI IMG/M metagenome (GOLD analysis project Ga0209804, IMG submission 185896) | Grasslands soil microbial communities from the Angelo Coastal Reserve, California, USA - 14_0929_12_20cm (SPAdes) (version 2) | ecosystem: Environmental > Terrestrial > Soil > Grasslands ... | reverse complement strand
AAAGGTGGAAGTGTTGCGGAGACTCCAGCGATCTACGCGAGCCTCGGCGAAGTAGGACGCTCTAACCCATGGATTACGCTGAACGCTCTTCGTGCATTGAAGGGCTAAGAATTAATGTCATAAATGGCTGGGTCTCAGGAGAGGGCCAGGGATGCAGAAGAGCAGGGGAATGTCGGAAGGGATTCGACCCCACATACTAATCAGGATCATAGAAGACTCGAAGATCCCGCTTGAAGAAGAGTCTAAGCTCCAGAAGATCAAAGGAAAAGTGGAATCATGACGAACAACTGTCTCGAGAGGATGAAGTCTTCCTCACCAGACTGGTCGAGAGGCCTAACGAATGGCAGAAAGGATTGAAGAGCTCATCCGATACAGAGCCAGAGGACACCCTTCCCGGATGAGAAATGGAGAGATGGTGAGTCAAGAATGAGTTCAGAGGATGACGAAGCTAACGGGAGAGAGGACGAAGAGGAAGACGACGATGATGAACCAGACGAGGAGACTGACGACGAGTAGGAGGAACATGTTTCAGAGGAGATAGCGGAGAGGGAAAGGCTCAGGTTGGACACGGGACCCAATGACAGGCCAGAAATGGCCTCAGCGATGGGCTGAAGAGATTCCTCGTCACAGCACATATCTCCTCCCGGGCGTCAAGCACTTCACATTTGAAGATGCGCCGGAAGCGACAGTGGAAAACTTTCGAGCATGGTGGGCCAACCTAGAAAGCAAACGCTGAAAAATCGGAGCGAGGGTAAATCGAAGGAGACTGAGTCCTACTGACTCTGGGAAAGAGCTCGAATAGCTCCCGGAGATACGGTTGAGGGCTGTGGATGGAGCGCTGTCGATGCCTTGTCGGCGCTGTCAGCGAAACTGATCAGATATGTGACGAAGACAGCAAGCAGGAACCCATTCGTGAGATGAACTACTACAAGGGTATCTGATCCAAGAGATAGAGCGCCTGATCCAAGAACGCCCTGAACGACGAAGTCTACTATAGACGCGATTCCTACCTTAAACAGGGTTGACTTGGAACCAGATTCTCTCGCAGCTAGAACAGTTGCGACTATGAGTACGGCGAAAGACAGGACTCCAAAGATCAGGTGATATGACTGGGAAGCCCAAGACCGTAGCGCTGCCCCCGAGTATCACTTGTACGAACAGCATCATTCCTACAAGATTCGCAACTATCCGCACCGGTTTCAAGATGTTGCGAAGCATGCCTCTCTCTGATATCAGATTTTCCTATTTACGCAAAATGTTGCGGAGATGGAAATCGCTTGGCGTATCAGAGTTAGAGGGTTGCAAACCGCTAGAGGTCAAAACGTTCTCGCACTTCTGCGACAACCACCGCCCCGAGGGCAAGAAACATCAGCCCTCCGTCAAGCATCAACATGACCACGAACAATGACGCGAGAATCGGAACAAACACGATTCCCATGCTAGCAAAGAACAAACCCAGACCCATGACGGCTAGGATAGTGCCGATTTTCTCTCGGAGGGTCTCCAACATTATTTTCTTCATCTCATATTTTGCTGGTCGAATATTTAGGTTTGAAGGGTTTTAGCTAAATTCATTGCTGACGTTGAACCAGAGGACTCTCCGGAATAAGAGCGACTCTCTCAGGAGTGAAGCTGTACCTTCTTCCAAGGGGGACTACCACTAGAAGTAGCAAGGTGGCAAAAATGCGGGACCTATGACAAGAGAGACTGAGAGTCCCAACCGCAATGTTGAACTGAAGATGCCTTGATGAAGAGACCATGCTGGACTCCAACAAGGTCCCTGTTTCCCAGTCAGCGTTATTGGTGATTGATGCACAAGACTCGTTCAAGGTTGGCCCTCGCTGGGAGCGACGTAGCAACCCTGCTTTTGAAAAGAATGTAGCCGCGCTGATCGAAGCCTACCGAGCCGCGCATTTGCCGGTCATTTTCTTCTTGCATACTGACAAGGATGAAGGGTTTGCAAGAGACAGCCCATCTTTCAAGCTGATGGACTTTCTCAAACCGCGAGCAGACGAGCCGGTGATGGTGAAGAACACACGAAACTGTTTCACAAGCACCACACTGCAACCGTATCTGATCGAGAAGGGCGTGAGACGCGTCAGCATCGCAGGCATACAGATGGAACAGTGCTGCGAGACAACCGCGAGGATCGCGGCCGACCTAGGCTACGCGGTAGACTTTGTGACCGAAGCAACAATGACTTTTCCAATCTCAAACTGGGACAAGCCGGGCGAAGAACTCGGAGTCGACGCAATACGTGAACGCACAGAGTACGCCCTACGACGGCGGTTCGCACGAATTACAACAGTCAACCAACTCGCAAAAGAACTCAAAGAGATCCAGCTCTGACCCTAGGTAGGGTCCAGAAGCAGAAAAGGTGAAGCCCTATCACCATCGGTTGAGAGTTTCCAGTCCTAGATTTCTAGCCAACCATTTCTTGTTTCCGTTCTTCGACTAGTTCGAGAAGACTCTGCCGTTTCAGCGAATCTGTGCGGTGATTCTTCAAGGTCGCGTTTGGATGCCATTTTTTCGTGAATGAAAAGTAGCCTTCGAGTATAGGAAGCGTGTCTTGCCCCTTCTCGGTGAGGGTCCAGCTTACAACCTTCGGACTTTTTTGAATAATGATGGGTGTGATGAGACCGCTCTCCTCAAGCTCGTTCAGCCTCATGATGAGGACGCGCGGCGTCAAACCTGGGAGACTGCGGAGAATCTGATTGAAACGGTCGATGTGTAGGACTCCTATGCTTTCAAGAATATGAACAGTCCATTTTCTTCCCAGGGTTGCCAGATCTATTCCGACCGGGCACTGTTTCGACCCTCGTGAGATCCTCTGCGTTTGTTTCGTATCTTCTGGGAACCCCATTTCTTGCACCTAGTATACTCTTGGTATCTTTCCCGTTCTTATATTGACTGCGCATTTCCGTAGACATGAGCTCGACGGGTTCATCGTGGCCTGTGGTCGCGGGCACCTACAAGGTCGGAGATCCAAAGGCTCCCGTCGCCGTCTGTGCCCTCACATCTGAACGGTTGATGGACCCACTCGCAGGCCTTCCTGGAGTCGCCATCGCAGGCATGGTCTATACAGCCAATCTGGGAATTACGAGAATCATACTCAATGTGACAACAAACCCATCCATCCGTTTCCTTCTCATCTGTGGAAAAGAGTCGGCTCTCTTCCAACCGGGACAGTCTTTGGTAGCGCTCGCCGAGAATGGAGTTGACGATGCAAAGCGGATCATCGGTGCGGCGGGCTACGACCCGGTTCTACCAACAATTGCTCCCGACCAAGTTGACCAATTCCGTAAACAGGTTGAAGTCCTCGATTGGACCGGCGAAGAGGATCTTCAAGCTCTCGAGGAGCGTGTCAAGAGTCTCTCTGCTCGTGACCCGGGACCATTCAAAACGGACAAGACCTCAACATCAAGAATAGCCGCTGGAGAGGCCTTCACCAGTATTCGGCCGGGGGGTCAGCGTGAGCCGCTGATATACGACCCGAAGGGATACTTCGTGATCAGCGTCGATCCCGGTCAGAAAGAGATCATCTTACGACATTATCTGCCTGATCACACGCCTGCTCATGAGATGCGTGGAAGAGGAGCAACTTCCATGCTGCTAGGTCTTCTCCGTGATGGCCTAATTACTCAGCTCAGCCACGCTGGCTACCTAGGCGAAGAACTGGCCAAAGCACAAACAGCCTTACAATTTGGTCTAAGGTACGATCAGGACAGACCCCTAAGACTACGCGAGTCCCCTGCAGCAGCAACAGCTCTGCCACAGGTGATCGATTCAGAGAAACAGAGCACAACCCCACCTCAGGCGCCTCCAAAGTGGACATTTGTCGAAGTGTCTACTCTGAAACAGCTGGAGACCCTCGCGCCGAATACTGACGTAGACCTGTTTCTATCAGTCACGGATCTACCGAGAGAACACATCCTGGGCGGGATATTCGTCGAGCCTGACATGACGGGAGCTTCTAGGGTCCTCAGAGGAACATCGCAACGAATCGAGGTTGAATGGACTCTAGCGAGCCGTCTGGTCATGGGAGGCGCAGAAGACCTCGTGGTAGGCGCAATTCTTCGCGTGCTTGGTAAGTTCTACGAGAACAATCTAGTACACGGAGAGCAGATCATAATCCTAACACGGGTTGAGAAGCTAACGTGACAATGTTGGAATAGAGGTGATAGCGTTAGCATGTCTCATATTGTGATAAGGTCGACCGAGAATGGTCCCAATCTGGTAATAGTCGAGGGGAAGGTTGTTCAGGCTTGGTGCCGATGCGGCGGCTCTACCCTCATGCCTTTCTGCGACGGCACGCACAAGAAGAACGGATTCGTGGCAAAAACACACGAAGTCAAGGTTCACTAAAGCAAAGTGACATTCAAAGGTAGACAAAGCCGGTGTCATCTTACTGAAGCTTAGCTAGACCCTGACGTATCAGGTTGAGCTGGCCTACACCAAACTCAGTCCCTCAATTCGGCCTTTGGTCTCCTTGACCACTGATCAATATCAACTTCAGATCTTTCTGGTTAGGTCCTTCAGGCCACCCAGTGTTCTGTAGATCTATGAAATGGTCCACTGCGGCGTCTTGGGTGTGGAACTCAATAGCAACCAAGAATCTGGGCGGATTACGTCCTATCGTGGCGATCGACGATGGCTGCTCGTCCCCTACGTCTTTGGACATATCTTTCACATGATCTCAGATTGCACTTGTAGGACTTTCGTTGTCGATAGCCTCTAGAACATGTCTTTGCGCCATTAGTTTCGAAAACGAAGCAAAGGCGAGAGGGTTTCCGGTAGGTCTTGGACGATCTTTTCGACCGGTGACTCGGTCACCAATCTCGTTTCCTAGGCGGGGGGTCTTCGCTTGCCGACTGCTCCTAGCTCTTTGAGCCGGTTGAGTCGGTTTTGATCGCGGGCTATCCGTGGGTCCTTTGAAAGTTCCGCGTAGGCGGCAGCGAACCATCCTTCAGCCTCCTGTGCCTGTCCCATGACTTGTAAGCATTCGGCGATCTCCTCGTAGACGTACCCGTTCTTTTTTCCTTCTCCTTGGTACTCTTCGAAGAGTTTTCTCTGCATATCGAGAGCCTCCTCAGTGTGCTCGACGACTCGGAGAACCTTGGCAACAGACCATTTCGCCGTTCTGATCTTAAGCGGATCACCAAGCTGCTCGGTATATTGCAGCGCCTTCTGGAACATGAACAACGCTCCTTGGTACTCTTTCCGCTCGAAGTGGTTCCAACCGATGCTACTGTAGAGGGGCCCCTTCGCCATATTCGCTCTCACATCCGCCGACTTTTCGGCAAGATCCAACGCTTTCATATTCCACTCTAACGCCTTCTCGGGCTCCGCGATAGCCATCATGCGAGCCGCGTCAATAGCAAGCAGGTCCATCTTCAGCATCAGCGCAAGATTGAACGCTTCTCGGAGACGTGGCTGAGCTTCCCGTGGTTTCCCTGATAGACTGAGAACTCTTCCCCGCTCCAACACATATCGGACGCTCACCCTCTGATCAGCCTTAGGCAGAGCCTTCTCGACCCTATCGAGAGTCTTCTGAGCCTCCGAGAATTTCTTCTGAGTAGCCTCAGCCCTCGCAATCTGTGTCAGAAGCTCAGCTAGATACGAGATGTCGAGCGAGTCTAACGCGGCTGGGAGAAGCTCGCGAAACTTCTTCTCAGTCGGACCCGGATGCTCATAATCCCAGAGACGGTCAAGATCAGTGACCATGCCCATTCCCAATTTCCTATCAGTCTCTCCCAACTTGCTAAATGAGCTCGACACTCCTCTGTGGGAACCTATGACCTACTTAGCCAATGAGCCGACTCATTTTCTTAATTGTACCAAACAGTTGAGAGCCTGGGTGAAAGGCGTCAATGAAAGATCGCCGTCCCCTCGGGGCAAAAGGGCCCGGGAAGAACTGCAGGATATGGTTTCCGACTTTGAACTGTGAGGCATCGCTCTAATGTTGTTTGTCGGTACCGATGTCGGCGGAACCTTCACTGATATAGTCATCTTCGATGAGGAGTCGAAGTATAACCTCGAGGTTATCAAAGTCCCAACAAATCCCAAACATCCAGAATCCGCAATCCTTGAAGCTCTAGAGCGGTATCAGAATAGAACGGGACAATTTGCGCTGATTTCTCATGCAACGACCATTGCGACCAACAACCTCCTCACGCAGACTGGGATGGCAGAAACCGCTCTCATTACGAACGAGGGGTTCAGAGACGTCTTAGAGATCGGACGACAGAGAAGACCCGAGATCTACAACCTCAACACAAAGAGACCAAGGCAGCTTGTCACGAGAAGAAACCGTTTCACCGTCAGGGGAAGAAGACTTGTCAATGGATCTAGTCTAGCATCGCTAGTGGAAGAAGATCTGCTAACAATTTCTAGAGCAATTATTGAAAGAGGAGTAGAGTCAGTCGCGATCTCATTTCTCAACTCCTACGTCAATCCGGCAGATGAGATAAGAGCCGAAAAAATTCTGAGACGTTCAGGCTTCAAAGGACATATCGACCTGTCAAGCAGAATCGACCCTCAATACAGGGAATATGAGAGGACTAGCACAACTGTCGTCAACGCCTCACTCGCGCCCTCAGTATCCCAATACCTGCAGCGACTAAAGAGAAGGCTTGAACAGATCGGTATAGGATCTCCGGTCTATGTCATGAACTCTGACGGAACAGCCAGCACCACGGCCCAAGCCGCCAAACACCCGATCTCGATAATAGAATCCGGCCCCGCAGCAGGAGTCCTATCCTCAAGAAATCTCGCTAAACATCTCCGGCTCACGAAGGCCATTACGTTCGATATGGGCGGGACAACAGCAAAGGCCGGCGCGATCGTCAGCGGGAAGGCCGACCTCGCCTACGAGTTCGAAGCGGCTGGAAGAACCTACCATGGAAGATCAATCAAGGGTAGCGGCTACCCAGTAAGACAACCCTTCATCGACCTCGCAGAGGTAAGCGCCGGGGGCGGAACGATAGCCTGGATAGACGAGACGGGAAACCTCAAGGTGGGACCCGAGAGCGCAGGCGCCGACCCAGGACCCGCAGCGTACGGCAATGGCGGCACACACGCGACCGTAACAGACGCGAACATCATTGCAGGAAGAATCAACCCATCCAAACTACTGGGCGGACAGCTCAAGCTCCGCGATGATCTTGCGGTCAGAGCCGTCGGAAAGCTAAGTCGTAGGCTCGGAACCTCGATCGAGGAGACTGCAGATAGGATTCTCCGAATAGTCAACAGCAACATGAGCAAAGCACTCAGACTCGTAAGCGTTGAACGCGGCCGAGACCCCAGGGAGTATTCCCTAATCGCGTTCGGAGGCGCCGGACCTCTACACGCTTGCGATTTAGCAGAAGAACTCGAGATCAAGAGAATAATCATACCCATGCACCCTGGTCTGTTTTCGGCGTTCGGCCTGCTCACCGCAGAAGTGTCCAGAACATTCATTCAACCCATAATCGGACAATCAGCGATCAACGTCGAGCCAACTTTCAGACATCTTAGAGAACAAGCAAGAAAATCACTGAAAGAAGAAGGGTTCACGGGCTATCAGACAGTAGAACAGGTTGACCTGCGATATCAGGGGCAAGCCTACGAAATAACACTGCCCTACAAGAAGAACACTAACCTAGAACGACTATTCGATCGAGAGCACAAGAACCTCTACGGATACTCATCAAAAGATGCAGTTGAAGCAGTAAACGCTCGGATTCGAGCAATCATTCCCATACCTAAGGCTAAACTCGCGAAGAGGCAACTCAAATCCGGAAAACCAGCCGCTCCAGCCTCATCGAGAAAAATGTCACTTCTAGGAAGCTGGCAGAAGGTCCCAGTCTACGACCGAGAAAAACTATTCCCGGGCGTAAGCAGCAGCGGACCTTGTATTATCGAAGGATACGACTCGACCACGGTAATCGGAAAGAATTGGAAGTGGAAAATCGACCCCTACCGAGACCTTGACTTAGCTCTCCACACATCCGTGAAAGATTAGAAAAAGAAAAACGGACATTCCAGCCCGCATTCGAACGATGCGGCATGTCTAGTCTGTATCCGCAGCGTTCTCGTTAGCGTCATCCAGTTCAACGTGAGCTACTGAATTGTCATCCGAGGTTTCATCATCATCATGCTCCTGATCTTGATGGTTCTGCTCATGCTCATCACTATCATGACTTGTGGTAGCGGTGTTGGAAGTTTCAGTTGCATGAAGAATGGCAACGGCGGGAAGTAGCACAGCGGCTGTAATCAATAAGATGACTACTATCTTCTTCGAGACCCTTCACCTCCCAAAGTCGCACGCTACGTCACAGATACTGATGCCTAAGATAACCCAACGGTTTTGAACGCACCGTTCAAGAAAACTTAGCGTTCCAAGTTCTGGAGACTCAGTCACAGTAGACATCCGGCTCCTGGTGTCCAGATTCTTCCGGACCCCTATGAGCTATGTTTTCTAACTACCATTCGTCCCAGTGTATCTGATTCGAGGATCTCCTCAGAGCCTTCACTCTTTTCCTCATTTCCAGTCCGAATCGTCGCTCTCCCAGATGTCTGTAGCCTATCGGAACAATGGCAAGAGGGATGATGGACCCGTCTGCTGGGAGTTTGAGGGTATTAACAACCATGCTGTCATCTATTGCTCCGATGAAAGATGCATCCAGCCCTTCTTGAACGGCGGACAGGATTAGAGCGAGGCTGGAGAAGGCGCTGTCAGTCAGCCACCAGGGAATCCTAGCGTTCTTCTCCGCAGGGCTACCGTATTTTGATTCGAACCGAGACTTGTTACCACAGGGAACCACGACTACCGGAGCCTTCTCAATGAACCCTGCGACTACTCCCCCGTAGCTTGCGTATTCATGTTGGCGCGCAGCTTCCGCGAGCTTTGCCCTTTTCCAGAGTCCCTGACGACAACCAGGTCGAAGTCCTGTGTGAATCCTGCGCTAGGCACGTGCCGCGCGTTTTCCAGAATTCTGCTCAGAACGAATTCGGGGATAGGTCTGTCTTGAAACCCGTACACGTTTCTGCGCTTTCGAAGAAGCAGGTCAAACTCCATGGGCTGGCCGCTCCAGCGGTTATCCTTTATCAGACATGAGTCGAGTGTTTGGGAGAGTCCTCTCGGTTGTCCTCGCTCAAGAATCCCGTTCGAGCTCGAATCAAAAGGCGGCGTCCGAAGGACAGCGTGTCCAAGCTAGCCTTTCGCGTCAGCTACCTACGTCGCAGCAGAGAAATCTACCGTCGCTATCTTGAATCAAAGCCCTGGATCAACCAGCTTTACACCAGCTTCCTCAACATCAGACCCGGCCAGAAAATCGTCGACATAGGCTGCGGACCCGGCGACTTCACCCGCCAGCTCGCAAGACTCTCAAACCAGAAAGCAAAAATCCTGGGAATAGACTCCAACGAGAAGTCGATCCGGGCAGCAACCACCGACACTAAGAAAGCGCGATTGTCCCAATGCATATCTTACAAGCTAGGTGATGTCTACAAGATTCCGCTCGAGGACGGCTACGCTGACCTGACCTGCTGCCGGACACTCCTAATGCATCTCACGGAGCCTCTCAAAGCCGTCAAGGAGATGGCGCGAGTAACAAAGAGAGGCGGGTCAGTCGTCGCACTAGAAGGGGGAAAAATGGGAGCATTCTACGACCCTGACGATGAAGAGTACACCAAGCTTGCCGAACGAGCCTACGAAGCCTGGATCAACGGCATCCGAAAACTGGAAGGAAAAGAGTTCAAGATCGGCGAAAAACTTCCAGGAATATTCCAGAAAGCTGGGTTGTCCAACATCAAGGCCGAGGTCCAGGCCGATGCCTGGCTCTACTCTGACCCAAGACGAAGACTCAGCGATGTGAAGGCGGAATTGCGCTTCGACTATTCACTCTTCAAAGACAGAAGGCGCAAAGACAGAAAGTATCTGCTAGCTGGCGGACTATCAAACGCTACTATCACTTCCTACTTCAACCGCCTAGAGGCCCGCACAAAGGAACTCTTGTCAAACGATGAGAAGCTTCGCAATGACGCTTCGTTCTACGCGGCCACTTTCCTCTTGGTATCCGGAGCGAAGAAAGACTAGAGACTGATTGGACAACAGCCAGAGACAGGTTTTCCAGGAAATGACCGTGGATCCGACAACGGTCGAGATTATCCGGAGCACGCTCCTCTACGCCAGCGAGGAGATGGGCATCGCTCTCAGAAACTCATCCTACTCTCCAAACATCCGGGAAAGAATGGACCACTCAGCCGCAATCTTCGACGACCAGGGAATGCTACTCGCACAAGCAGAACACATTCCAGTCCATCTCGGCTCGCTACCACTCGGGTTGCGGAACACGCTGGACTATTGCGAGAAAGAAAACATCGGACTGGAAGAATCGTCGATGATAATAGTCAACAATCCATACATTGCCGGGACACACCTCAATGATGTAACAGTCATCTGCCCCGTATACCACTCAGATAGTCTCGTCGCTTACGCGGCGAACAAGGCACATCACGCAGATGTCGGTGGTAAGGTTCCAGGGAGCATCTCAATAGATGCCAAGACCCTCTTCGAGGAAGGTGCCGTAATAGACCCGAGATATCTCATTCGGAAAAACAGATTCGTCGCCAACGCGGTAACAGCTCTCGCCTCTAAATCCCGGACGCCGAAAGAGAGGATAGGCGATCTCAAAGCTCAGACTGCAGCCAACGTCACCGGGGAAAGAAGAGTCCTCGATCTCGTCAAGAAGCACGGCCGAAAATTGTTCCAGCAGGCATGCGCAGAGTCGCTGAGGAGGACGGAGCAGATGATGAGGTTGAGGCTCGCTAAGATACCCTCCGGCACCTATCATGCTCAGGACTATCTAGAAGATCCTGACGGACACGATATTCTACTCAAAGTCACCCTCACACTCTCAAAGGGACGATTGAAAGTAGACTACACCGGAACCGATAGTCAGGTATCGAATCCTCTCAACGCAGTCTACGGGGTAACCCTCTCCGGAGTATACTACGTCACCCGGACACTAACAGGGGACGATGTCCCCGCAAACCAGGGAGCCTTCATGCCCATCACAGTCCATGCACCAGAAGGAACAATCCTCAACCCAACATTCCCCCACCCTGTCGCCGGAGGCAACGTCGAAACAAGCCAGCGAAACGCCGACCTCCTCTACCTCGCATTCTCGAGAGCCATCCCTGACAAGGTCCCAGCCGACTCAGGTGGCTCGATGAATAACATCATGATGGGCGGATCATACAAGGGTCGAAACTGGGCCTTCTACGAAACCATAGGCGTCGGCCTCGGCGCAAGAAGCGACGCGGACGGCATAGACGGCATACAAGCAAACATGACCAACACAATGAACACACCTATCGAAGAAATAGAGCGATCGTACCCCTTACTCATCAAACAATACGAGCTCAGACCAGACAGCTCGGGATCCGGACAACACCGTGGAGGCTCAGGATTAATCAGATCCTACCAAGCACTAGCCGACAATGTCACAGTGACAATTCTTGCCGACAGAGGACGAAACAGGCCACGGGGGCTATTCGGAGGTGGAGATGGTGCTCGAACGGGGGTTAACCTCTACAAGAGGGCGAGGGGGAAGACTCGGAAACGAGCACTGCCCGTCAAAGTCACGGTTGTTCTCCGGAAGGGAGATGTGATTGAAATCATGACTGCTGGTGGAGGCGGCTATGGGAAGCCAGAGAAACGGGAAGGGGCAAGAATCAAAGAGGATATTCAACAGGGAATCATTACGTCTCCCAATGTGAGACGGGCATGTTGCCAATTCAGGGGTATCTAGCGAGTCAAAGGGAACGACTTGACGTAAGAATCGATTCGAGCGACTACGTTTTGTTCAGCTAGGAAGTGATGCACTTTGCTGTTTCAAAGCATTGAGTTTGAGCTGAACGGACCCAAGATAACTATAGAATTGAACGGCGGGCTTATCTACAGCGTGACGGACATATTCTCTACGGATATCCACGTGATCTGATGTCGGACAAGCGGTTTGTCCAACAGTCCGGTATCGACGCCTTCAACGGTAACGAGCTAATAGTCAAAGGCGCACTGGAAAGCCAGGTCGGCCTCATGGCCGGATACCCGGGATCGCCAGTCGCAGAAATCTTCACCATTCTGGAGGAGAACGCGGACATTCTCCGCGAGGTTGGACTCTGGGGCGAAATGACCAACGACGAATCCCAGGGCGCAGCCGCCCTCAACGGTGCAATGGACGTCGGCGTCAACGCCATAGCTGTCATGAAGAGCGTCGGACTAAACGTCGCAGCCGACCCGATCAACATCATCAACTACAGCGACAAGTACGGTCTGAGCGGCAAGAAGGGCGGAGCTGTCGTCGTCTGCGGCGACGACCCACACGCCTCCAGTACTCAGGTGGCGGGTGACAGTCGCGCCTTGATGGAGCATCTCAAGATGCCCATCATCGAGCCCAGCAACCCTCAAGAGATCAAGGATTGGATAGGAGAAGCCCTCCGACTCTCGGCCTACTCAAACCTGGTCGTGGGCTACCTCATCACTACCTACCTGGCTGAAGGCGGGGGAAACGTAAAGATCTACGAGAACAAATCCCCTGAAATAAGCTTCAAACATCCTATCACCATAGACATCTCGAAGGTTGACATTAAGCGAAAGGTCAGCATCCCTCCCAACACGTGGGATCTCGAGAAGGAGATCATTCGGGACCGGTTTCCAAGGGTACACGTATACGTCCGACAGAATCATCTGAACAAGATCCTCTATTCAAACGGGAGGAAGCACAATCTCGGCTTCGTCGCCGCAGGAATCTCCTACAGCTATCTAGAGCAAGCCCTCTGGGAACTTGGATGCGACGAACAATTTCCCATCCTCAAACTATCCGTCACATTCCCGCTAGATCCTGCGGTAGTGGAAGAATTCTCGAAACTAGCTGACAACCTAGTTGTCGTCGAAGAGAAAGGTCCCATCATTGAGGACCAGATCAAAACAATTCTCACAGACCTCGTCCAAGACGGGAAGATCAAGAAGGAACCCAGTGTCTGGGGCAAGATATTCCCCAAAGACGCGGACGGCTTCCCTGAAGAGAGTGGACTAACCCCTTCCATGGTCATCGAAAGACTCGGAGGCCTGATTCTCGAAATAGGAGATCCCTCTGCAAAATACGATGAGAAGAAGATTCACAGCGAATTGGACCTTCTCACCGAGATCAAAGCCTACGGGGTGCTGGTTCCACCGCGGTCCCCCGGTTTCTGCGCCGGTTGCCCGCATAGAGAGACGCTCAGTACGGTGCACTCGATGAGGGACCAGCCTGAGCACAAGGACATTTTTGCTCACGGAGACATTGGATGCTACTCCATGAGCTTCCTCCCACCCTTCGGCGAGATGCACAACCTGACCGCGATGTCGCTGGGCGGTGCTGCGGGCAGTGGGATGGACCCGTTCGTCACCAACAAGCAGTACGCGTTGATGGGCGATTCAACTTTCTTCTGGAGAGGCATGACCGCCATATCCAACAGTATCAAAGAAGGCCAGGACATTCTCTACATCATCCTCGAAAACAAGAACACGGCCATGACCGGACACCAACCAACTCCCGAGTCAGGACACAACATCATGGGCGACAAGACCACCGCCCAAGACATC
>Ga0209804_1001771_pt1 | contig 13671 bp, 10 predicted proteins | sample GraSoiAngelo_139_FD_185896 | JGI IMG/M metagenome (GOLD analysis project Ga0209804, IMG submission 185896) | Grasslands soil microbial communities from the Angelo Coastal Reserve, California, USA - 14_0929_12_20cm (SPAdes) (version 2) | ecosystem: Environmental > Terrestrial > Soil > Grasslands ... | reverse complement strand
GAGTTAAAGTCCCTACGGAAACCTTAAACTTTATGTTAAACCTACAGCCCACTTCAATACACAATGTACAGCCAAAATACACAATGCACAATAGGAGGCATTTAGCTATAATCTTTCTTTATTCATTCCTGCTTTAATCTCTAGAATTTTATTAAACCCTTCAGGGGTTAAATGTTCTTTGTTTTTCAATATCTCGGATACTTTCTTAAAATCAGCAAAGTCTAAGATTTTGGTTCCTTGTATAGGATACTTATCAAAAAAATTAATTATGGATATAATATCTGAAAATTTCATAATTTGAAGATTTACAGAATCATTTGTAATATAAATATATTTATCTTTAACTTCGGACTTTAATTCGCTTGAATATCCTAAGTTTAAGAAAGTAACCAGACCTTTGATAAGCTCCTTTTCCCTAATATGTAAACCTATTGAAAATCTTAATTGAACTCTACTGCCTAATTTATTAGTTGTAGAACTACTAATTTTTATATTGAAGCTACCATCTCCACTAGTGAATCCTGCTATTCAAAAAGGATCAGCAATACCTTTAAAAGTATACTCCGGTTTTTTAAACTGAACAACGTCTGAAAAAGCTTCCTTTAAATCATGAGTAAGACCTAAATTAAGAGAGGCTTTTATTGCTACAATTTTCTTTAGGCCTTCAATAGACAAGTGTTCTTTATTTTTAATCAATTCAAACGATTGTTTGAATAAAAGATAATCAGATACTTTCTGTGTTATAAGTTTATATTTATCAAAATGATCTACGATTACTTGTAATTCTTTAATTGATTCTACTCTATATTGAACAGAATCTTTACCGTGCTTATGAATATTACCTACACCTAATGTAGATTTAATTTCTTCCAATATAACTGTATCTTTTTTATGTAAACCTATAGCAAAAATAGCTTTAACTCTTCAATTAGTTTGATGTTTAACATTATGTTGAATTAAAATAGAGAAAGAACCCTCTGCGTCTGCAAACCCTGTTAAAAACCAAGGGTTCATCTTAGACTGGGGCATTAAAGTAGAATATGATGCTTTATTTATTTGATTAGAAGGGATTCTGACTCGATAGTTTCTTTCAAAACCCATTAGAATATACCTTAAACACATTATAAGATTGTGTCAACTACCGTCTACTCGTTGCTCTTTTACAGACTTTAATTTATAGTCTGATTTAGATCCGCAATTGCCCATTTTATTTTCATCTATCTTCTGACTTATTACCTTACATGAGTAATTAGTTCATCCACTTATAATTTTTAGAATATAGTTTGGTATCAGAAGCTTTAGGGTTTCCCCGGAATTTGATAGTTTCTCCCACTTGAGCAATTTCCCAAATCGCTCGGCAGGTCATGAGGACTTGTCTTTATCCCATAAATACATCTCATGTCAAGATGAATAACTTTATAATTTATTTCATAAAATGAAATTAGTTTTAAATAAAATTAGGGTGTACGTCACTTGTTGGAGCCAACCAAAGCCTCGCGGCAACAACTGTAGACAGCCGTGCAACACTTGTAAAAAGAAGTAAAAAAACATTATTTTTTTTTACAAAAATTAAATTAATTTCTTGTCACTAAATATTCAAATTGTGGTAAGATTTTTCGTGGATCATCGAATTAAATAACACACTTCACTACTAGTTTCGGAGTTGGTCTAATGGTTACAGTTTCTGTGTTGCCACATTACTCTTGAGGTGGAATGCTTACATTTTCATTTATAGGCGATTTAAATTTAATACAACCTATGGCACTCATCATTTTCTGCTAGGATTACTAGGGTTCTAATCCTATTCACTGTCCTTGCCTTCGTTCCTCAACGTCAGTTTTTACATAAAAGTTTGCCTTCGCCTTTATCATTCCCCATAGTATTTTAAATTATCAGTTCTACACCATGAGTTCTAAATATACTTTTCACATAAAACTCTAGTAACTCTGTCCCCATTCAAAGGCAAAAATTACCGTCTAGTAACCCTTTAAACCAATTAAATATGAATAACGCTAGTCTCTCACGTATTACCGCGACTGCTGGCACGTGAATTAGTCAAGACATTTAGATAGAAAATTGTCATTATCATTTTACTAACCAGAATTTTAGTCTTCTTATATTTCAAAGTAGATCTTCATTCCTTCAAATCGCTGGTTCAGCCGTTAGGCTATTGACCAATATTCCCCACTGCAGTGCAAAAAAAAATCGCATTGAACTTGTCTCAGTTCCAATGTGGTCGAAGGACCTTTCAGACTCGACTACGAGATAAAGCTAGTTAAACCATTACTTTAACTACTACTCTACTTACCCGAGGTATTAAGATAACATCTTAAAGCAAAATTATTTATTTAATAATTTCTTTGTTTTTATAAGGTATTTCTCCTTGCTCTAAGGCAGTAAACATACCCTTTCCTCACCTGTACACCACTTTCTAGTTTTTTATTATAAATAAACTAGGCGTTCGATTAGCATGTGTCAAGCATTTGAATAGCATTCAATCAGAGCCACCATCAAACTCGCTGTTATTTCCTTTATCAATCAGCCATAGTTATTAGCTATGACCTAGTTTTTGTTATTAAAGGTGTTTCCTTTCTAATTTTTTTTGATTAATCTGTTACTTATAGAAAGTACAATATAATTTATTTTTTCTATTTTATAAAGTTTTGTATTAATGCTATGTGAACAATTACTCACATTTTAAAGAGGAAGTTGTTATCTTCTCAGCATTAAATCACCAAGTCTGCTTTACAGGGGAGAGATAACCTCTCCCCGAAGGGCTACTTGAATTTCAATATTAGTATGGACAATTTGACTAGTGTCCGTCAACTAGGTCATGTAACAACCTACTGAATTTAAACTTCTTATTCAGCTGGTCTTTCTCCTCTAAAGGAGAAATTTGCTAGCATGATTACGCACAGCATCTAAGAAAGTGAAGTTCGAACAGTAGCATGAAGTTTAGAGAAGAAAAGAAACCGCTAAAGGAAAGTATCCATTTTGGGTCCCTTGTCTATTACTACGGGCAAGAACAATAAAATTGTTAAGCATATGTAGATAGATTCTTCACGCATGTGAGGGGACTCCGTCGGGGCCTTTTCTTTCCATTGGCCTTTTCAATATAGACCCTTTTGAAGTTAATGTCACATTCTAAATTCCTACATAAACTATCAACTTGTCTTACAATTTTACTTATTCTTTCAATACTATGAAATTTATACCAGTCCGGGATTACATAATTGAGAGAGACCAGTTGATAGTTCTTATCAAGAAGTAGACGATGGCAACCTTTTCAGTACGAGTTCCAGTCCTCAGACTGAACATATTGATATAGTTCAAAGTATTTAATAAAAAGATGTCTATTTGTTTTTCCATTTTTATAATTTCTCAACATTATTGAACTAACTTTTGCCCTTACGGCAATTCCAAAGATTGCGAATAATCAGTCTAACGGACCAGCTTTTAACTCAAACTTACTCACATTAGGGAACAATTTGAAAGGTAAATTTTAATTTTTCATCTCTGTATAAACATTTAAGGGTTTATACCCGCCGATTTTTGAATATATTACATTGCGACCATAACTTAAGAACTTTTTACTATATAGTTTATAATGCAATATTTGATACCTTAGAGAATTTGCTACATGACGAGGAGTATTTTTATTATTTATAATACGGTATACAAAGCTTATTAGCTCTTGATCTTCTTGGGTAACATATTTGATTCGGGATCATAGATGTTTGTATGAAATGGTATCAAAGTTTTTTATTTCAATATTGCTCTCGCCTGGATAAAGATTCTGTCATGGGAACTTTACTGATCGAATTTCCACCTCCTTTTGACATAGGGCTCGGAGACTCGGGTAAGTTGAGAGTTTAAAATTCTGTAGTACATTAAATAAATACTGATAAAATTTAAACATCTTATAAAATAATGATTAAGTCTTCAAGAAATACGTATGAGGCAGGGTCCATCGTTAAGCCAGTAATTGCAAGCTCAGAGCGCTGAATCCATAAGAGTTAACAGGTCTTACCCCACTCGGATTTTGGGGAATCGGAGAGTTTTCTTAAGCAACTTAAACTCCAAATAGAGAACACTTCTCCCTTCGATATCCTTACCAAATACTGTAAACGTGAAAACCCGTTTACTTTTCTCAGAGATTAAACTTTTCTCTTCTTTTAAATTTAATGGAGACATGTCTAGTTTACACCAAATAAGTTCCATGTACACTCCAAATGGCCTTTTAACAGCATAAAAGAACATTAATCTCTCCCTGTTCAATAGAAGTTTGTAGATAGCTTTACTAAACAAACCAAGAAGCCAACGACTCTTCTTTGCTATTGTTGCCACGATGGAGCAATCCCGCCGGAACCAGTTAGGTACCTATTTTTTTTTTTTTTTTGGGTTAGGTTTAACTTTGTTAAACCCCTTTGGTACTAGAACTGGAGAAAAAGAAAAGCAAAAGAACCTGAGAAGGAGGAGAAAATTCTTGTACGCTGATGCTATACAAGACCTGATTGCAATGGCAGAGAAACAAATGGATGAGGAGAAGGAGGAGAAGTTAAACATCATTCTAATGAATTCGTAGCTCTATTTAATAATGTCTGTAAAAGATCATAGTAAAATTGAGGAGCTAATCAAGGATTTCTTGAAACAGCTTTACCATAAACTAATTGTTCATATACGATGTATAAAAATAAAGCAGTAGCTATAACAGAAATGATAGACCCAAAACTAGAAATTAAATTTCATCCAGCAAAAGCATCAGGGTAATCACTAATACGACGAGGCATTGACTGTAGACCTAAGAAATGTTGCTTTTCTTTATTTATGTGTGTTTTTATATTTAAATATTTTACCAAAATGAGGTTTATTAGTCTCAAGTAGAATTTTCATAGTATAAAAATTAACCTTTGCGTATTTCATTGCAACAGTAATACTTTTCAATTCTGTTACTAGTTCAAATGTTTCACTGCTCAATACTAAAACCTCTTGACGATTTGAAATTGCTTTAGCAATAAGAGTAAAATTTTGATATGTACCTTCTAAAATAGCAGCCCTAGCAACTTTACCATCAATTTTTAAATGTCTAGCCATTTCTCTACCTGATTTAAATACATAAGCTAGTTCATTCTCTTCATTGAAAACTATGACTTCTTTTCTAAGTTGATTATCAGCAATAGGCTTGTTAGTAAAAAGTACCAGACTTTCTTGTGTAAGAGGTTCAAAAGATAAAACAAGATTATCTCTTAAAATGTACTGATTAATAACACAATCCATCAACGTGCTATGTGAAATTAATAATGATTTTAGAGCTTTATTTATCGAAGAGTAAACAATAGGATCTTTCTCAGGAAAACGCTTGTTATAAACAAAAACTAAATTGCTGAAATGTTTTTCCTGTAAAAATTTAGGATCACTTTTTAATTCCTTAGCTATTGTATATGCTGTCAGAAATTTTTGAAACCTATTGAAACCAAAAGAATCTTGTTCAAATAAAAACAAAAACTCTTTAATATGAATAATAGCAGTATCAATATCACTCCATTGAGGATTAATTCTAGGAACAACTGAAAAATATCTGTTAATAGTAGGTTTTCAAATAATTAAAGCTAACTGTTCATGAACCAAAGAAAGCTGTGGTGTACAAATTACTAAAATAATTAAAATCCAATTAGATGCAGCTGTTTTTTTAATTTCCTCTTGTGAAATTGAATTAGGCTGTCGGATTCCCTTAATTAAATGAATGTATTCTTGGGTTCGTCGAGCCAAATTAACAGAGCTACCACGCTGAGGATCTTTTTTATTAATTAACATATAAACACCACCTACTCCTAAAAAAGATAATTTAATTTGATTATAACCTACTTCCAATGAATCAAATATAATTGGACAATTGTCCAAATTAATATTATTACCAGAACCCACTGAAGAAGTGATCAATTTTTCAGGCTTAGAAGAAGAATTTTTCATAATTAATAGTAAAAATATTTAAAATTTTAATTTATATAGGCTTTTAAACCTTATGGTTATATTATTTTTTCCTTCTCTAGTTTATGCCCTAGGAAGGAATATAGGTATATTAAATGTAAAATTTAATTAAACTAGTAAAAATTTAATAATTTACTATATCATTATTTTTTGTTATATCATATTTCCTATTTTCTTATCGGATTTATGGATAAACAAAAATCGAGGAACTTTTTAATATTTTAGTTTTTCTTCTTTTTAGCTGAAAGCTATTACATAAACTGTTATTGCTGTACAAAGTATATTAAGCTAATACTATTTTTATATACTATATTACTTATAGAAATATTAATTTATTATTATTAAAAACCTGTGCTCGCCTCCCAATACCTAGATGTGCATATACAGGCCAAATGCAAAAAAAAATTCAATAAAAATTTGAACACAAATTTAAGCAATAATTAATCTGACTTGCATACTAAAATACTATTTTACACAACACAAAAGAAAATAGATCATATTATTATCCTTATTTTTGGATCTTTTATTTCCTTGCCTTATCTTAATTACAAATAAAGCAAAAAGAACATATAAAAACAAAAAGGATATTTGGCGTGTGATCGTTGAGGATCTCTAACAAAAAGAATATTTCCTGCTGGTTATAAAAATTATATTAGATTATTACCTTGTTTTTAAGGTACTAATATTTAGTGTATATTTCCCAGCATATAGCCAAAAAGCTTTATTATTCATACTTTTCAAGTAAGATATATACCAGCGAAAAAAGCACACTTAATGTGGTCTATCCTCTATGAATAAAAAGAAATCATAATATTTCTATTATAATCCCCCAACTTGAGGGAAGAAAGTAGTATTAACCCCAATAAATAAAATTCAGAAGTGTACTTTAGATAATAATCTATTGTAATCTAATCCTAATATTTTAGGTATTCAGAAATATCACCCAGCAAACAGTGCAAATACAGCACCCATAGATAATACATAGTGGAACGTTTCACAATTTTTTCCTAGTTATTAATATTACAAGTATACCTGCATTAATAATTTTACGGATAGGCTATTATGGTATCTTTAATCTCAGGTTACTTTCTTTCTCCATAAGAGCCGGTTTCCCGGTGACTAGAGTACACCTTACAGCAGGTAATTTGCGTTTTCGCCTCCGCTAGCAGTGATGAAACAAAAAATAAAATTACCAGCCCCTTGGTCGCCCCTGGGGCAGGACAGCAGGGGCAAAGCTGAAAACCGTCTACTCGTTGCTCTTTTACAGACATTTGTCATGTCTGACTTAGATCCACGATCACCCATTTTTCTTTCGTCTATCCCTAGTGATATTACCATACCCTGAGGCATTAATCAGGCCGGACGTAAAGTTTTCCTTACCTCTTTGGTTACTAGAGCTTTAGGGCTTCCCCGGAATTTGATTTTTACACACTGTAAAACATGAGTAGCCTACACCCACGTTCTAATTTCACTAGCCTACCACAGGGGATATAAGGGTCACTAACTTAATTGGTCAGCAAAGCAAGGAACCATATTTACTGCCCTTACGACTATAACTAGTCGGCCACATGCTACGAATAAAACCGATCCTGGGTGTTTGACCTAATTATCGAATGGTTCATACGAAACCAAATACCCTTTGTATGACTCCTTGTGTTTTATCCGCAGTAATAAAGTATTTTGATTAAAGTTTCGATTACTCTCAACCTCTGCTAAACATGCACGCACACTAGGTCAAATTTTATGTTCACCAGTCTCTACATTTAACCCGTAGAGAGGTCTAGTGACCCGCTTACCTTTAGGAATTCCAACAAAAGAAGGCACATTCTTTAAAGAGTTATCCGCATCAAGAATAGGCTCTAATTTAAATAAAAAGCCTTCATAAGCAAGGGATAGAATAATAAGTCTTCGTTGGGTCACTAATAAAGGAGCGTATTGACTAACGTAATCTTTTACCCTGTCAAATTTTGCTAATAAGACAGTACCTTTTTCATTATAGACATATAAAGAAAATTCACTACTTCACCTACCCCCAGTTCATTAGTGTTAAACGAGCTGTAATTTCACCAGAATTTAACAACCCATCGGTAACAATATACTTTTTAGCAACAACTTTACACAAGTTAAAAGCATCACTAACTGGACGTACACTCATATTTAAGTAATGAGCCACTCCATATAAACCAATAAGAGGTCCTGATACCAGTTGACATGTTTGTATATCATAAATATAATATTGTCTAGATCGTTCACGACTCCATCTAATACGTTGCTCTGTTGTATGTAAACCACCTCAATGAGCTGCATAAGTACCTGACAAACCATATTGAGGATTTTTAGTACCTACATTAATTGGAGAAGTATTTGGTTCATACGGACCAGTAGTAGCTGAACGTCGTATATTTAAAGCACATACAAAAGTATCTAGGCAAAATTGCTCCAGTAACAAATAGTCGTTTGTAGGATAAATCTCAAGTATTCACTCCTGCTGTAAATTAGGATATTTTAACATTGCTCTGGATATGACTAATGTACCTGATTCTTTTCTTTTCAATTGTCCCTTATGGTAAGAAAGCTTAAAATAACTACCTACACGCACACTGAGCTACCAACATATTGATTACCTGTACTAATGTGAGTCCAAACGTAAACCCCTTTTACAAGCAGTAACAGACTTTTAACATAAGATAGGTTTAAATTAGAACCTGCAATACAAATATAACCAGAGCTAAAGGCCAGAAGATTCAAATATTTTTTTGAATATATATCTTCCTTTATAAGGTTTTTTTTGGTTATTCCTAAGAAAATTCGAAATCGTTTTATTATTTATATCCAAGGCTCTAGCTGCTTCACGTATAGAATGGTATAAAGTCTTTGTATCTAATTTTCAATCAGTAACTTCTATTTTTGTCGAATTAGGGTTAGAAAGTAAAGCTTTAAGTTTAGATTCTTTCGACTTTTTAATACCGGTTAAAGATTCACTAATTTTTTTCTTATATTCCTTAGAGCGTACCCAAGCCGACATTTTCTCTATAGTTTGTTTAGTATGTTTACGCCCTAACATAGGAGAGCCAGGTTCCTGGCTCATATTATATTCTGGCGATAAAAGATTAAAATAATGTTTCTCCCTTGCTAATAGCTCAGAAGAACTACAATACTCAAGAACTCTGAAACTAAACTTAGAATAACCATATACCAATAGAGCCCGGCAAATAGCCATAGATGGATTACGTTCTAAATAATTAATATTCATATACTGTTTGAATCTTATTCATATATCCTTGCTCGAGCCTACATATTTTTTACCATTTATCAAATTGGTAAAGCAATATACCCCCGACTTGCCTTTATTCTCAATACAAATTTTAATTTTGTCGGTATCAGCATTATAGATAGGAAAAGGTAAAGACCAAGTATAACCATATAAAAACCCCTCCCCAAAACATTCAGAATAAAACATAAAAAACAACAACAAAAAAGTAACCGTTAAAACATGTGGTAAGACTATTTTGGGCCTTAATATTTTATTAGGTGGTGTAGGAGTAGCTCCACTTGAACTCAGTCTTCGACCTGCAGGGAGACTTGTTTTGACGGCGTGTCGTAAAAGGGCGTAAATGTCCTCTTTTACAGCATATTTTAGATCAATTAATCAAAATAGTATTACTAAAAAAGTTAAATGTGCTCATTAATACATAGTCTCCTTCCCCTTTTTTGCCTGTATATAAAACGACCCAACAAAGGTGTTAGGGAAAAGACCTAATATTTGGATTATATCTTCATCTTCATTGTTAAAAAGAAGAACAAATGAAGGAGTTGCACGTTTAATCTCTGAGGATCCTACTAGATCCAAAAAGGATTGAAGTTTCCTGCTGATTGCCAATCTCTTATATTGTCACTATAAAATTATCAAGTAATCTTCCTCTCCCCGGAGGCGAAGCGCGAATTTTGGCAAATTCTTTTTTGAAAGAAACATGTTGTCTACATAAATATTATGATAAAAAAATTAGTAATAAGAGAAAGATCTTAGTTTGGTGTTTCAGCATACAGTGCAATACTATATTAATTTTCACAAAATAATAGTTGCAGCACAAGCATTAAGAGAGAAAATTTATGATTCAGAATGGTCAAAGAGTGGACTAAAGGAAACTCTTAATCCGTGGTAAAGCTCTTTGTGTTCTATACGTAGTATTAAAGTGTTAATATTAGCATTACGATTACCTTCTAAATGTTTAACACATTCTCTTAAACTAGAATAACGTTTAATAAAAGTAATTCCATCAGCAGAGTAAGTATAAACTGGAATACTAGTTTTTCGACCTCTTAATTTAGGTTTGAATTCACTAACATTAGCAAGTGAATTATCAGCACTAGGAATCAAATGGTATGAAATAAAGTATTCATCCAGCCAAAGAAGAGTATCCGACAGACAAAGTTGTTTAATTACAGATCCGCTTTGCTTAGAAAAGTTCATAAATTCATTAACACTAGAGAAAGTTTTAAGAAGTACTGATTTATCCTGATTATATACATGAATCATACGCTTAACTGTACTTTTACGATTAACTTTAGCTTTAATGGTCTCAAGTTCTTCCCTAGTTAATTGACTTAAAGAAACTATATATTTTTCCGCATAAACATTACCTAATTTAACAACACGTCTAGCAGTATTAACATGTACACTTAATAGGCTAGCCAATCTTTCATAACCATAAACGATAGAATGAAACATTAAAGTAGAAGCGTCATAAATAAAAATAGGAATGCTACGAGTTAAAGACCATAATGCTTTTTGTTCTAGAGAATGCTGATGGTCTCACGCAGCTCCCTCTGGCCCTTGTTTACCAAATTGTGGATTTGCATTACCTTTATGATAGTCAAGGTTTGCAGTTGGAGCAGGGCCCAGAGCTATTTTTCTTATATTATAACATAAATTAAATCTATCTAGATAATATTGCTCCAATTGAATAAAATCAGAACTAATTAAAATACTCTCACGAGCTGGGGAAGGACCTAACACTAAAATTTGAAGACTAAACTCTGACCATCCATATTTTATAATAGCTGCAGAGATAGCACTACCACGACTAGATTGACTGTTAAGGTATGAGTTTCTATAGTAATTAGATAATCTAGAAGATAAATCCATAGAACTACCAATATATTGTTTTCCATTCGTTTTGTTTGTTCACAAATATAGTCCTCTTTTTTTAACAAAAGAAGTTCTAACAATACCTTCTGATTCTAGGACATTTGGATACTCAACAGCACCAACAGGAAGTGTTGCTCCAGGTATCAATAAACTAGCAAATAATTCTCCCTCCCAATGTGCTACAACGTAGTAAGTCAATTTAACTCATTTCCTTTATAAATATAATTTCTACATACAACACTGCTCACGCAGTGGATCGGACTATAACTTATCTAATTATTTAACTTAATAAACTTTCAATTGTCACGTTTAGTCTCTACGGATCCTACTCACTAACAAATTTGTTAAAATATAACAGATTTTGCCCGCTATATAATAATTTAATAGTATTATCTTATATTTTTTAGTTGTATCTTCCGCATTTAGAAGACATATAAAACTTCACCGTTAGCAATAATTAATATTTTACTTAACTATTACCGAAAAACGTATGAATTTTTCATGGTGACAAGACAACACGACACTTACTAAATAAGCTTTTGATTGAATTTTTTTAATGACTCCAATTTTTCACCTAATAAAGGATAGTTAGTACAATGGGCGATTATTTTTAATAATGCTTCTTTCTTATATATCTCTAGAAAATAGAATTTATCATAGGGATTTCTAACTTTATTAGTTACCTCAAAATATTGTTTAATAGCATTTATTAAATAAATATCATCATTTTGCCCTATTGAAAAAGAATGGTTATTAGCTTTTCTTATTGAAAAACAACCTTCACCTTCTATGAAACCAGATAATCATCCTTTAAAATAACTAGGAATAATAAAATTAATATTAGATTTTATAATAGTTAATTGTTCGCTATATTTAAGCTTTCTATTTATTAAATAAGCTTTTACCGAAGTTTCAGTTAAACATGTTTTTAAGAATGCAAGTTGACAGATTTTTTTTGAAGTTAAAGGCGGGTAGATATCATAAATTTTTATAATTTCTTCAACTTCTTGCTTTTTATTAACTACTCAAATAACATCTGCACCTTTACCTGTAATTCTTACCGTTCCTCCTATTACCTTGGCAATTTTAATTAACATATCGTAATTAGATTTAATGTTAGATAATTTAATAATTAGTCTGTATTGCAGTGATTTTTCACGTCAATGGTTTACTTGAATGCTTCCATCTCCATCCATTAGACCAACTCAAAACATTTTTATATAATTATTATAGTTATTATTATCAGATAAATCACTCACATTGTGACCATTATTAGTACTAAAACTAGATAAAGATGAATCTGTTGTAGCCATACTTAATAAACTTGGTATAAAAATACCTAAAAAAACAATCAAAACCGTATCATGGAATGCAATATCAAGTGACGCGTTCGCTAAAATTACTCCACTTACAATTATAAAAATTAATTTATTATAAATAAAAGTTATAATTTATTAAACATAGAAATTTATTGAATAAAAAGATAAAGCCTGAAATTTGTTTTACACATATTTAATACATGTTGGTGTAACGGTAATTACTTCAAAAAAAAATAGTAAGAGTAAGTTTAGGGGGGCCTTTAGACAATTAAAAATAAATCCTTCTACCCCACTTCTATACTTATTCCTATTGTTACGCAAAAAAAAAGAAAATATCTGAATAAAATATAGGATAAGTTTATGACTTGTTTATCCAAAACTTTGGTTTTCTTCTAGCCCCTACAAATCCAAATCCCCCCCTTTAAGGGGGAAATTAAAGGTGTAAATAACAATTACCAACTTCCACTAAGTGACTTCTAATCTTTCAATATCTCATAACTAAAAATATAGTCACCAAAAGGCTTATTCAGTGGCGCATATTTTTTGATAGTATCATGACTAATTTTTAATTCTTTTTCAGCTTGCATAATACCGTCAAATTTTCAGAGAAGTTCTTTATTTTTATTATATACAAAAATAGCTTTTTTAATGTGTGAACTATTTTTAATATCTAATATAAGATTATTAGCTTCAGTTAAAGTAATATCAGAAATTAAAGGTACATCTGACAAATTAAAAGGTAAAGAAGAAAAATATCATCCACCTCTAAATAATGCTTCATTTTTAATATAATTTACTATTGTAGCAGAATTAGAATTAATAACATTAGCTAAAGTTTTAACAGAAGGAAAAACTATTAATAGTTTTTTGTAAGAATCATAAATATAAACAGGATATGCTGATTTAGCATTAATTATTTTTAATTTTGACTCTCAAGAGTGAGTTTTATTATAAAAAGGATTATTCTTACCAATTAAAGCAGCAGATATTAAAACTTTTGTTTGATCAGAATGTACCCTATTCTTAGCTAATTCAGAAAGCATATCCTTAGTAGCTTCTGTGTGTTTATACCCAACGGAGGAATAACCTTCTTTCAAAACATTATAATAAGGTAATAATTTAGAGATAAAATGAGTTTCTCTTATAGCTAATTTGTCAAAATTAACGTACTCTATAATTAAAACAGCAAAATTATTTTGCCCATATTTTAATAAG
>Ga0209804_1001764_pt1 | contig 13719 bp, 8 predicted proteins | sample GraSoiAngelo_139_FD_185896 | JGI IMG/M metagenome (GOLD analysis project Ga0209804, IMG submission 185896) | Grasslands soil microbial communities from the Angelo Coastal Reserve, California, USA - 14_0929_12_20cm (SPAdes) (version 2) | ecosystem: Environmental > Terrestrial > Soil > Grasslands ... | reverse complement strand
GGACTACGGAATACACCGCAGGCATGAGCGGCATCGACCATCCCTGGGAAGAAAACCGGGGCATGGGTGTTAGTTACGGCTACAACCGTGCAGAAGGGCTGAATGTTTACCACACCGCGCGCGAACTAGTCCTCATTTTGGTGGATACGGTAAGCCGGGGAGGCAACCTCCTGCTCGATATTGGCCCTAAAGCGGATGGCACCATACCGGTGATTATGGAGGAGCGGCTTACGGAAATTGGAGACTGGCTGAAGATCAACGGGGAAGCCATCTATGGCACCAAGCCATGGAAGGCTACGCGGCAGTGGAGCGCTGGAGAAGTTCCAAAAGTCGAATACAACAAGGAATTCTCGTCAGCGTATGACGTTACCAGGCTGATTGACAAGTCTCAGATGGGGAAGGCGCATATAGAAGCGTTTTTTACGGTAAAGGAAAACAATGTGTACGCGATTTTGCCGCAGTGGTCGGGCCACACCTTCCTGCTCAAAGACCTGAATCAAGTGAAATCAGTTCACCTACTTGGGTCGGACGCGCCGCTGAAATTCAAGGTCTCAAAAGCCGGCGTCTTGGTTGACCTGCCTGAGCTTCCCGAGGCTCTGCGGCAACAGCCGACGTGGGTGCTGAGAGTCAGTCAATAAGTATGAGACGAGCATATGGCCCTAGGTCGGCGACCGATCCAAGTGGACGTAACGGAAAGGTGGACAGCAAGAAAACTGCGCCCGTAGAGCAAACGCAGTGAAGAGCACAATTTCCCCGGAGGAAATCTCAAGATCACAGGTAGAGAATTTGTCGGCGCAATTCCCGCACTGGCAGTCGCTGCGTCTATCGGAGCAATGTCACCAACAGTCTCTCCGCAGAGCAACTCATGGGGGCTCTGGTACCGCCAGCCCGCGGAGCGTTGGCTGGACTCATCGCCGATAGGGAACGGGCGCCTGGGTGCAATGGTGTTTGGCGGAATCGAGCATGAGCTTCTCATGCTCAATCAGAGTACGGTCTGGTCGGGGTCGCGCAACACAACCAACGTGAATCCATCGGCCCGTGAATACTTGGGCCAAATGAGGCAGTTGTTCTTCGAAGGTAAATATGCTGAAGGAAATGCCGTGTGCGCCAAGCATCTGTGCGGCAGAGAGGATTCCTTTGGGACGCATCTGCCGCTGGCGAAGCTACGCATCGATCAGAGTTACCCGGGTGAAGGTCATGCAGCCGGTTACCAACGCTGGCTGGACCTGCCGACCGGAGTGGCGGGCGTCGAGTTTTCCTCCGCTGGCGTGCAATTTTCGAGAGAAGTATTCGCTTCGAATCCGGACCAAGTGATTGCCATCCGTCTTTCGCCATCGACGGCAACACTGCCGGAACCAGCGGGATTGCGGAGATGTTGCTGCAATCGCACGAGGAGGTGCACCTGCTTCCTGCGCTGCCGCGGGCATGGCCGAACGGTTGGGTCAGAGGACTGCGCGCTCGCGGCGGATTTGCCGTGGACTTGAATTGGAGAAACGGGGTCCTTGCCTCCGCGACAATTCGGTCCGAGCGAGGCGGAAGTTGCCAGGTGCGCTATGGGGCCAGAGCAATGGCGCTGAGTTTAAAGGCAGGCGAGACAGCTCGTTTCAATCAAAACTTGTTAAGGCTGCGTACAACCGGTTCTGGTCTACCAAACTTGTGACCGAGTTTTGCAGAGTCTGACGTCGATACAGCAGCGGCTCCCTACAGCAAAACCTGGGTCGCCGCAGTGTCGTCACTCGTAGTGGAGGAACTGATGTGGACAAATCGCTTTCGGTTCATTAATGGCTGCCCTCGATTTCGCCTGGCTTGCTCTTGGGTTGCAGTTGCCCTTTTCAGTTTTTCCCCTGCGTTGGCCGAAAGTTCTTTGCCTGCCGTCCTGGCCCCGACTCCTCCGATGGGATGGAACAGCTGGGACTCTTACGGTCCGACGGTGCGTGAAGAGGAGGTCAAGGCGAACGCTGACTTCATGGCAAAGAATCTCGCCAAGTACGGCTGGCAGTACGTCATTGTTGATATCGAGTGGTATCAGCCAAATGCGAAAGCCCACGGCTACATTCCCCGCGGTGCTGTCACAATGGACGAAAACGGACGGTTCGTTCCATCGCCGAACCGTTTTCCCTCCGCGAGCGACGGAGCTGGTTTCAAGACGCTTGCCAATTACGTTCACAGCAAAGGACTGAAGTTCGGGTTCCATATCATGCGGGGCATACCGCGCGAGGCGGTCGACAAGAATCTCCCTATCAAAGGAAGCTCCGTCCGTGCTGCGGACGTGGCCGACAAAGTCAACGTGTGCCAGTGGCCTGGAATGGAAGACACCTATGGCGTAGACATGTCAAAGCCAGGCGCTCAGGCCTATTACGATTCCATTGCGGAACTGTATGCGTCGTGGGGCGCCGACTACATCAAGGCCGACGATTTCAGCACGCCCGCGCGCGTCTCCGAAATCCTCGCCCTGCATGAAGCTCTCAAGAAGACAGGCCGGCTAATTGTGCTGAGCCTTTCTCCCGGCCCATTCACGCAGCTCTACGCAGATTTTCTGCAAATGAACGCACAGATGTGGCGCATCTCCGGGGATTTTTGGGACCAGTGGGACGCGCTGAAGCGGCAGTTTGAGATCGCGCACTCCTGGGAAACGTATGTCGGCCGCAGCAGTTGGCCGGATGCCGACATGTTGCCGCTGGGACACATTGGCATTCGCGCCGAGCGCGGTGATGACCGTCCCAGCACCTTCACGCATGACGAGCAGCACACTCTGATGACGTTGTGGTCAATGTTCCGCTCGCCGCTGATGTTCGGCGGCGACTTGCCAACCAGTGACGCATTCACCATCTCATTAATTACCAACCCGGAAGTTCTGCAGGTGAACCAGCACAGCAGCGGAGGCCACCAGTCGTACCGCCAAGGTGACATTGTCGCATGGACCGCAGATGCTCCCGGCGCAAGGAGACGGTACATTGCGGTATTCAATGTCTCGAATACCGCGCGCGACATCAATCTTGCTTGGCGCGACGTGGGCGTTCAAGCGCAACGGGTTGCCGTGCGCGACCTTTGGGCGCGCAAAGACATGGGTGTGCAGCCGAACGTAAAAGTTTCCCTCGCGCCACATGCATGTGTCCTTTATAGGGTGGTACCGCAGTGAGCCTCGAGGGGGGAAGGGGAGACTCATGACGAGGAGAAAGTGCACCCCTGTATCTGCTCTTCGCATTTTGTGTCTTGGGCTCCTGTTGGTTAAGCACCTCAAGGGCGTTTCCTCATGCCCGACCACGTACACGTGCTGGTAGAAGGGCTGAAAGCGCTGGTCGATGGCTGGTGAAAGTGAATGCCCGCGGCACATCGCAACAATGCCCGTGTGGTCGAGCTGTGCCAAAGAAGTTGTGGGACAGGAAGCACCATTGTTCGGCTTGCGGTTTCAAGACCATCCGCGACCACGCCTCGGCATTGGAGATTTTAAGGCGCGGACTGCGCCTAAGGACCGAAACGCCTGCGCTAGCTGGCGTGGCCCTTGAAGCCCCTAGCTTTAGCTATGGGGCGTAAGTCACAGGTTGCACATCCGCCGCCTTTTCTCTAGTCTAAGTCTAGGCTGGCTGTCTCGAATGTCTCGCCTTGGCTCCGATAAACGCATACGCCGCAATGAATACATAGGCGGTGAGCGGCACGATGTAGGCCGGAGCGATGCTATGGGACGTCTCGGCAATGAGGCCCATCAATGGAGTCAGCACTGCTCCTCCCACGATCGCCATCACAATCAGCGATCCGCCCAGTTTTGTATTAGGTCCGAGTCCCTTCAAGCCGAGGGCAAAAATAGTCGGAAACATCAGAGACATGAAGAAGCTAGTGAGAAAGACCGCCCACAGTCCTGGCCAACCGGTGTGCAACACACCGAATGCGAGCAGCACGACATTGACAACAGCGTATGCTCCCAACAATCTGTTCGGTGCGATGAAGCGCATTAAGTAGGCAGAGGTGAATCGGCCGACTCCAAATGCGGCGAGTGTTCCGGTCAGGAAATATCCGGCGACCTTTTCCGGCTGGTGCGTGGATTCTTGGACGTACTGAATGAAATAGCTCCACGTGCCAACCTGAGCGCCAACGTACAGGAACTGCGCTACCACCGCCGCCAAGAAGTGAGGATACCGAAGCAGTTCTAGAAAATGGCCGTGGTCTCCTCCATCTTCGTGTTCGCTTTGAATGTGAGGAAACTTCGTTCGCCAAATTAGAAAGGCCCAGAAGACCGCAACCGCCCCTAGCCCCAGATACGGCTTTACCACCCGCAGAGTCTCGGTCCGCATGTATGCGTCGTATAAGTGCTGGACTTTCATAGACTCGATCTGCTGAGGACTCAGTTCCACGCCGGAAAAAATGAACACGGTGCCCAAGAGAACCCCAGTGATGGAACCAAGCGGATTGAAGGCTTGCGAAAAGTTCAGCCGTCGCTCCGAACTCTCCGGATGACCCATCTGGGCGATGAAAGGGTTGGAAGCGGTCTCAAGGAACGACAACCCACTGGCTATCACAAACAGAGCCAAAAGGAAAAATCCATATTTTCCGACCATCGCGGCCGGCCAGAACAAAAATGCACCCAAGGCAAATAGCAACAAACCAACCAGAAACCCAGCCTTATATCCCACCTTGCGCATGAGCAGGGCAGCCGGCATGGCCAACAGAAAGTAGCCCATGTAGAAGGCCGATTGCACCAGACCTGCTTCAAAGCGCGAAATGGCAAAAGACTTCATGAACTGCCGGATCAGCACATCGTTCAAGTTGTTGGGCACGCCCCAGAGGAAAAATAATGCGGTGACTAGAAAGAACGGCACCAGAGAGCCGCTCGGAAACAGCGGGACCGGTTTCCGTTCGCCTTGAGTTCCGGCTGGTTCGACTGCATTCGACACATGCATCATGGAAAGCCTCTTTGGACGTCGTCCGCGGGTTGTGTTCTACATCAAGCCAAATGCACCATAATCTTTTTGATCTTCGATGGATTGTCGCTCCAGGAGCGCAGCGCTTCCGGAGCTTGATCAAGCGCGACGATCGAACTAATAGCCTCGTCGACAGGGAAGCGACGTTCTTCGAGCATTCGAATCACGGCGTGAAAATCCTCCGCTAAGGCGTTTCGCGACCCCATGATGTCGAGTTCCTTCTGTACGAACATGCGCGTGTCATAACTCACGTGCTCTTTGGCATAGCCGATGTACACAACCCGGCCTGTAAAGGCGACTTCTTCGACAGCGGCTCGAAACGTGTTCGGTAATCCAACTGCCTCGATCACAACATCCGGACCGCGCCCATCGGTGAGTTCAAGCATTCGTTTGTGTAGCGCTTCGCGCGCGCTGTTCACCGTGTGGGCACCGCCAACCAATCGTGCGAGCTGTAACTTGTCATCGTCAACGTCCACACATATGGTGTTTGCGCCACGGAAGCTAGATGCAGCCACCGCGCCAAGCCCTACTCCACCGCAGCCAAAGATCGCCACGGCATCTTCTGCCGTCACTCTCCCGCGCGCGACCGCATGGAATCCGACAGTCAACGGCTCGACGAGGCACAACTCCCTTATCACGAGTTTTGCCGGATGCAGCGTCTCCGGCCGGGCGACCATGTATTCGGTGAGGGCCCCGTCTCTTTGTACTCCGAGAGTTTCGTTGAATTCGCAGGCGTTCGGGCGACCGCGGCGGCAGGAGGGACACCTGCCACAATTCGTGTAAGGCGACACTGCCACGTCCACGCCTGGAGCAAGTCCCCGGTCCTGTCTGTCTCCCTCGACAATCGTAGCCGCAACCTCATGCCCAGGAATTCGCGGAAAAGAGACGAGCGGGTTTTTTCCACGAAACGAGTTCAAATCACTTCCGCAAAATCCAACCATACGGACCTTCAACAGTAGAGTTCCCGGAATTGCGAGTGGTTCCGGAACCGATTCAATACTGGCCTGCCCCGGCTTTTTGATTACGAGAGCTCTCACGTTCCTGCTCTGACACCCTCTCGATGCTCGAATGTAGCCTCACTTGGTGGTGGCTGTCTTATCGTCACCTGCGATCTTGGATCTTATAGCGGCACGAAGCCTGACCTCGGACGCGGCATTCCAATTAGGCACAATCAAGCTGGAGAAACACGGAGGTGCACGGAATGGTCATATCGGTTTTAATCACGATGCCGCGAAAAGATCTGACGGCTCGGTCAAGCTTCGAGATGATCTCCTCGTAGGGGAGGAACTGTCCGAGAACCACAGCCAAACGGTTAGCGACTTCGGAAAGGAGCTGCTCGGAATCTCACTCTCCCTAGAACCGCACGAACAACTGAAGAAAAGAGTACCATCCTTCGCCATAGGCCTGATTCGGACAAGATCATACCACCCAGTATGCAAATATTATCGTCGCGTCTGCATGACGGTGGCCAAACATCAATTACATCAAGGTAGTCGGGTTGAAGGAGGGCGAAAGCGAGTGAGAATCGAAAAATTCACATCTTCAGTCGTATTTTGTGCACTGATTGTCTGGTGCTGGTCCAGTTTATTGGCGGGGAGCGACGCTGATGCGCCCACTGCCAATGATGCACCCGAAGCCATCGACCAGCTATGGCAGCAGGCAAGCAGCAAGTATGAGTCTCAACGTGCAGCCATCCTGAAGCAGATCGATAGCACGATTCAGCAGGGGCCGTTTCGTGCCGACTGGCAGTCGCTCCAGAAGTACGAAGTACCCGATTGGTATCGCGACGCCAAGTTCGGGATCTTCATTCACTGGGGCGTTTACTCCGTGCCTGCGTTTGGCAGCGAATGGTATCCCCGCAACATGTATCGACCGGACTCGGAGGAGTACAAGCACCATTTGGCGACCTACGGCCCTCCTGACAAGTTCGGGTACAAAGACTTCATTCCCCTGTTCAAGGCGGAGCATTTCGACCCGGTCGCATGGGCGCGCTTGTTTAAGATAGCCGGAGCGAAGTACGTGGTGCCGGTATTTGAGCATCACGACGGCTTCGCGATGTATGACAGTGGCCTGTCGGATTGGACTGCTGAAAAGATGGGTCCACGCCGGGATTTAGTTGGGGATCTCGCGAAAGCAGTCCGCGCAGAAGGTCTGCATCTGGGCGCCTCCTCTCACCGCGTGGAACACAATTTCTTTTTTGATGGTGGCAGAAGGATTAGGTCCGATGTCAACGACGCCCAGTATGCGGCTTTCTATGGTCCGGCTCACACTTGGTTGGTCAATAAAGGAGGAACGCCGTTAGCAAATGACTTCAGCTACGTTTCCCGGGCATGGACCGACGACTGGCTCGCCCGCTCCGCTGAAATTGTCCAAAAGTATCATCCGGAAATCGTGTATTTCGATTGGTGGATCGGGCAACCGTCAGTTCGCGAGGATCTGACCCGCTTTACAGCGTTCTATTACAACGCATCCCCAAAGTACGCTGATCAGGTAGGCGTGATCAATTACAAAGACTATGCCATCGAGGAGCATTCAGCAGTCCTGGATCTGGAGCGCGGACAACTCTCTGGAATTCGCTCCCTAACCTGGCAGACGGATACGTCGGTAAGTAACAAATCTTGGGGCTACATTCAGAACGACACTTTCAAATCGCCTGAATTCATCATTCATCAACTAGTTGATATCGTCAGCAAGAATGGGAATCTCCTGCTCAATATCGGTCCGCGTTCTGACGGTACGATCCCAGAAGAAGTCCAGAGCATCCTGCGCGAGGTGGGAGCATGGCTGAAAGTGAGCGGAGAAGCGATCTACGGCACCCGGCCATGGAAAACATACGGGGAAGGGCCGACTCAGGTGGCTGCCGGGTCCTTTCACGATACCGAGACCCAGCCCTACACGGCCGAAGACTTCAGGTTTACGCAGAAGGGCAACACTCTTTACGCCATCGAAATGGCTCCGCCACGCAATCACCACGCGGTGATTCATGCGCTCACCGCTGCGGCGATGGACGGGCGCCAGATTGAATCAATCCGGGTGCTAGGTTCGCCGGACAATTTGCGATTCGAGGAATCGGCGGACGGCCTGCAGATACACCTGCCAGAGCAACTCAATGGAAAATACGCGTATGCCATTCGCATTAACTTGCGGAGTTCTCGATAGGAGGAATCAGTAGCCTAAGGCGCTCGGGCAGGCATTGCGACCAGGCCTGCGCCCAGATTTGCGCCCAAACTCGTCGGCACGCTGGCATCAAGTCTCCCGAGCCTAACCTAGCCGGCAGCCCTTCCCGCCACGTCGTGCCGTCGCGCTAAACTGCTGGCGTAACTCCCTTCAGATCGGTCGAGCACCCCGGAACTTGCGGCGTCAGGTACACTCCGCTTTCAACTTGGGCTGGAGCTACAAAATATTGCTGCAGATGAGGGATGCACTCAAGAAACAGGGGTGGGTGGCCCATCGCGATATGGTTGAAGAGCACCAAGTGCTGATGGATTTGTCCCATATCACCGACATGCGGGACGACCGGTAGTCCGAACTTACGCGCCAGGAGGCTCACGGTAAGGAACTCGGAAATGCCCGCGACGCGCGTACAATCTGCCTGCACAAAGTGCACCGCACCGGCCTGGATAAAATTCTTAAACATCACTCGGTTTGGTACGTGCTCACCGAGCGCGATCCGCGTGGGAGCGATCGCCTCCGCAAGCTGTCGGTGCGCCTGAACGTCGTCTGGATGGGTCGGCTCCTCGATGAAATAAGGGGATATGGCGCCGAGAGCACGGCAGACTCTTAGCGCGCTTGGAAGGTTCCATTGCTGGTTGGCATCGACCATAATCAGAGCGTCGGGACCGGCCAGTTCTCGCAACATACCCGCGCGCCGCAAATCGCGCTGCTCGTCTTCGGAACCTACCTTCAATTTGAACGCCCGGAACCCGCGCGCCAGAGCATCCTGGGCCAGACGCTTAACCTTGTCGTCCTCGTACTGGAACCATCCTATCGACGTGTCGTATCCGGGATAGCCGCGCCCCAGAATTTGTTCCCGCTCGCGACGTCCGAATTCTTGATTCCGAAGCAGGGCTAATGCGTCCTCACGCTTGAGGACGTCTTCGAGGTAACTGAGATCGAGAAGGTTCACCACCTTTTCGGGACTCAGGTCCAGCAACAGGCGCCACAACGGCACCTCTCGTGTTTTGGCCCAAAGATCGAAACATGCATTGGTCAACGAAGCAAGCGCGAGATGAACCACCCCTTTGTGCGGTCCCAGCCAGCGCAGTTGAGGATCTTGCGCCAGCCGTTGCGCAACCGCACCGAAGTTTGCCATCAATTCTTCGATTTCACGGCCGACTAGGGTCTTGCCGAGCAGTTCAATGGCCTGGCACACCAGTTGATTGCCCTGACCGAGGGTCAATACTATACCTGTGCCGAATGCTCCCCCGTCGGTGGCCAGCAGGGTTGTAGCGAACGCGTATTCTGCAGTCGAGTGCACCGCATCGCTGCCGGCACCCTGGGGCAAAGGGAAGCGCAAATCCCGAGTCCCGATAGAAACAATTCTCTGTCCGGTCATCTCTGTCTTTGAGTCGAGTCTTCTAAACTTCTGATCGATCGCAAGTTGAGTTTCGATATGCGCAGCCGCCTGAATCCTCCATCACTCGCTGGCTTGTGGTGCTTGTATTAAACCAGGGAAATCGTCCGGAGAAAGGATTGCCGAATGAAACGGTACGGTACAGTGATCGGCGTGAGGCCAGAGAGCATTGACGAATACAAGAAATATCACGCGGCGGTGTGGCCCGAAGTGCTGGACATGATCCGCAAATGCAACGTCCGCAACTACTCGATCTTTCTGAAGGACGACCTGCTGTTCGGATACTTCGAATACCATGGCACAGATTTCCAGGCTGACATGGCCAAGATGGCGGCGGATCCGAAAACCCAGGAATGGTGGAGCATCATGGGGCCGATGCAGCGTCCTCTGGAAACTCGCAGTGAGGGTGAATGGTGGGCCAGCATGGAAGAGGTGTTCCATGTTGACTAGCGCTTGATCCCCCCAGCGACCGAACCGCGCCTTCTCCTTAATTGCTTAGTGCCGCAAGAACCGCCGCTGTTCCCGGCGGCGGGCGTAAGTTGGAATCAATTTGGCCTCAGAATACTAGCCTCAGGCCGAACTGCATGACGCGGGCGGAATTGGCCGCGCTGGTGACAAGGCCAAAATTACTTGGACTGTTGATGTCGCTGTGGGGAGTTCCGAAGATGACCGTGTTGAACAGGTTGAAGGCCTCGGCGCGGAACTCGAGATGCCGGCTTTCGTTCCACAGGGGGAATTGCCGGAAAATCGAGAAGTCGATATTCCAATACCTTTGCGCCTGGAAGGCATCGGGACGAAGGTTGCCGTATGTGCCGAACTTCGGCTTGGCAAATGCGCTGATATTAAACCAGCAACCCCGGGAATGTGCAGGCAACCCGGGCAACCCATTCTGACTCGGACAAGACCCCGAATTGGGGTCGCCCACCAGATTGGCCTGCTCGTAGCCCGCCCAGCCCGTGTTCCCCGTATTCGCTTGGTCCTCGCCGTCGGTAACGCTGTAGCGCTGGCCCGAACGGACCGTTAGAATCCCGTTCACCTGCCAGTGCCCGAGCACATAGTCAACCGCGTGGCTTTTGGTGGAGAAGCGTTCTCCTTGTCCAATCGGAAGCTGGTAGACAGTGTTGACGGTGAGAATGTGAGGCAGGTCGTAGCCAGCGGGGCTCAAGCTGGCCCTCGGGTAGTAAGGATCCACAACGTTCTTGCCTTCGGCGCCGAACCAGCCATCGTTCTCATCCAAAGCCTTCGAAAACGTGTAGGCGACCTGGTACGCTAAGCCGCTGGAGAAGCGCTTATTTAATGTCATCTGGAAAGCATGGTAGTCGGCGAAGCCGACGCTGCGGTCATAGAAGCTCGCGATCATGTAAGGGAACAAGGCTCGCGATTGCGGATTAGGAGCCGGGCTAGGGGTTAAAGCGGTGTTGTACATACCGCCGATGTTGGCCCGATGGGTCAACGACCCCACGTAGCTGCCCGTCACTGTGGTGGTGGAGTTCAACTGGCGCTGGATGCCGAAGTTGAACTGGTACGCATACGCATTCTTGATGTTCGGGTCATAGAACCAGTTCACACCACCCGAATTGAACGGCGTCGGCGCGGGAATGCCGGCGCTGCCGCTGCCCGCGAACGGATTCTGCGCGGTCACGGTCGGCGGCCCATTCGGGGCAGTACCGGTACCGGGCTTATTGAGCGAGGTGGCGATCAGCTGTCCAATGCCCGGCCAGTCGCCCTCAATATTTTGTGACATCTGGCTGACAGCAGCCCAGTTGTCATAGACCACTCCGGCACCTCCACGGAGCACCATGCTCTCACCCAGACGATAGGCGAAGCCGAGGTGCGGCCCGAAATTTGTGTAGGTGTTGTGCGAGATCCGGCCACGCGGGTCGACTACCACGTGAGGCGGCAGGGTCCCCGGAGGCAAGCAGGGTTGGGTAGCTGGGTTGCATGCTACTGCGTTGCCGGAAGCATCCAGCATGATGCTGGGGATGCATGGGGCAACGCCACGCACGCTGCAGGGCGGCGGCGGATACTGCAGGACATACGTGCCGGTGGTGTAGTTAGGATCGCCGGTCTCGATGCCCCCCTGCTGGCCTATGGTGTCTATCGTGCCGTAGGGCGGAATCAAGGTCAGGTCGTAGCGAAGTCCGTAGTTGACGGTGAGGCTGGAGGTCGCCTTCCAGGAGTCCTGGAAGAAGCCGCTGACGAGACCGCCGAGACGGGTTTTCTCGTTTACGTTCCGGCGGTTGGCGTTGTCGATAACTCCTAACAGGAGCGAGGCTAAGCTGTGTCCGCCGTTGCCATTGGTGTCATTCGTCTGAGTGCTGGAGAAACCCAGGCTTTCATACGAAATCGGACTGGAGAACACGCTGGTGATGTAGCTCCCGCCCATCGTGAAAGTATGGCTTCCTTTGAGCTTGGTCAGTGTGAGAGAGAATTGATGATTGTCAGTAGCCTGCGGCGTCTTCTGGATGATTTCGCCGCCGCTCACTAAGTTGTTTCCCAGACCGAGGGACGGGAGAAGCCAACCCGAGGTTCCGGAGAAGTTGCTGGCGAAATCTGGCGAGAAGCCGGCTGCCTGATCGACGGCTGTAGCATCCACGCCTTTCATCTTGGTAACGCCGTTATCTGAAACCTTGGTGCGCGAGTATAGCGCCTGCAATTGCAGGCTCGGACTGAAGGTGTGAACCCAGTTGCCTCCCCAATTGCGACCGGGAATGGCGTCGTTCTTTAGCAGTCCGGGCAAGTTTCCATTATTTGGCGAAACGACGGTGCTCTCGATGCGGCTGTAGCGGAACCAAACCGAGTCTTTCTGCCCAAAGGTGTGGTCGATTCTGACGTTGTACTCATTCTGACTCTGGGTATTCGGATCGGTATCGACGGCGTTGCTGTTGGTCGCAGCGTTGTACGCACCAGCCGGCGGGTAGACTTTTTGGATAAAGCCCACCAACCGGGAATCGATCAGGTTCGAGGTAATGATGTTGTTGGCGAAGGGCTGCCGGGTGAACCCGGATGAGCTCGAACTTGAGCGGGCGGTTGTAAAGGGATTGTAGATCTGTTGAGCTGGGTTATTGCAAACGCCATTGGTAAAGCCTGCAGTGCAGAGCGCGCTGAAATCGCCAGCCAACTGGGTAGCGGTTGGCACCAGGATGTTTGCGCTGATCGGTTGCGAGTAGCGGAAGCCCTGATAGGCAAAATAGAAAAAGGTATTGTTTCTCAGGGTTGGCAGGTCGACGGGACCGCCGATGGAAGCGCCAAACTGGTTCTGGCGGAACGCGGGCTTCTTATTGCCCGGCAAAAGGAAGGCGTCGCGGGAGTCGAAGGCGTCGTTGCGGAGGTACTCCCACGCGGAGCCGTGGAACTGGTTGCTGCCGGACTTGGTTACCACGTTCACCACGCCGCCGAGAACAGAGCCGAATTCGGCGGAATCTGCATGGGAAACGACTTTGAACTCCTGAATGGCGTCGATGATTGGCGGCACCGCGTAGGTGCTAAGAAAAGCCGCAAAGTTGTTCATTCCGTCGGTCAGGAAGTAATTGCTGCGGTTGGTTGCGCCATTGATCGAGGGGAACGAGAACGACGAGCCCTCTGCAATAGGGGCTGCAAAACCTCCGCTGCGTCCGCCCATGTTATTCTGCGAGACGCTGATCGGCGAGACGCCGGGCGTTAAGGAAAGCAACTGCGTGAAATTGCGCCCGTTGAGCGGAAGGTCGTTCACCTGTTTGGTGGCGATGACCGTACCCAACTCCGCGGTGGAAGCCTGCAGTTGCTCGCTAGTGGCTTCCACACTTACGACTTCCGCCTGCGCACCGGGCGCCAGGGACACGTCAATGGTGGCGGTCTGGTTCACGGCAAGGACGAACTCAGAGACTTGTTTCGTGGTGAAGCTGGGCGCGGTTACCTTCAAGGTGTAGCGGCCGGGAGGGATATCTGTGAATACATAGTTGCCAACTCCGTTGCTGACTGTGTTTCGCTCCACACCGGTGTCAGCGTTGCGCAGAACCACAGACGCATTTGGCAGGACGGCTCCGGTCGAGTCGCGAACTACGCCATTCAGGGACGCGCTCGAAAGCTGCCCGAACGCAGAGGTCGCTGACAGAACCAGCATGTAGCCTAAGAGAACAAGCAGATTTTGAAGTCTCAACCCAGGGCCTTGCGATGCTCGCATGGGAGTCCTCCGGCATCTTGTCATGCAAGAAATTGTTTCGGTTAGAAGCTTATTGACCCCGCGCTGGT
>Ga0209804_1001763_pt1 | contig 13721 bp, 14 predicted proteins | sample GraSoiAngelo_139_FD_185896 | JGI IMG/M metagenome (GOLD analysis project Ga0209804, IMG submission 185896) | Grasslands soil microbial communities from the Angelo Coastal Reserve, California, USA - 14_0929_12_20cm (SPAdes) (version 2) | ecosystem: Environmental > Terrestrial > Soil > Grasslands ... | reverse complement strand
CAATGGTGGGGCGGAACTGATTGACGGGAATCAAAAACGGCGCGACGAGAACCAGTACGAGCAACACACCCGCGACGATCAGAACAATCTTCAACGTTTTATTCATGACGACCTCCAAGGTAGGAGGAGCGGGCGATCCCCCGAACGCGGAGAGGCGAGAATAGCACAGGGAGAGTGGGCCGTGAGCGGTGGGTAGTGGTCAGTGGGGAGAAGAATAGTTAGCCGAATTCTCAGCTCACCGCTCCATTCTCATTGGGTCATCAGCAAGTCCTGTGGAACGCCCATCCAGCTACTTCCATTGTGCGTTACCATGTCCAGTGGTGCTCCGCCCAGGACAAAACCGAATGCGCACCCCTATTTCGACTTGTTTCTTGCTATCTATCTCCTTTCTTTCTTCTCCATTCACCGGGGCACAGACTCCTCCCACTTCCCCGGCCGCCAGCTCCGTGCCCGCCGCTCATTTCACGGACGACTCTTACGCCAAAGAGCCCTATGTCTATGACCTGGTGCAAAGCGCGGTTCGTTTCGAGCCCGATGGCAAAGGCTCCCGGGATCTCATCATTCGCGTGCGCATCCAATCCGAATCTGCCGTCCACGAGTTCGGCCTTCTCGTTTATTCCTTCTCTTCCAAATTCGAGACTCTCGAAGTTGTTTACGCTCGCGTTCGCAAACCCGACGGCACGCTCATCGAAACTCCGCCTTCCGACGTCCAGGAACTCGATTCTGCTGTAAGCCGCGAAGCCCCTATGTACACGGACGAGCGAGAAAAGCACATCGCCATCAAATCTCTGGCCGTCGGTGACATTCTCGAAGCCCATCTCCACTGGGCCATTCGTGAACCGATTGCACCGGGTCACTTCTGGTTTGATTACTCCTATTTCCGTGCGGGCATCTGTCTGAAGGAAATCCTAGAAATCAATGTCCCTCGCACTCTCGCCGTCAAGCTCCGCAATTCCGACCCTCAGCCCTTCGCCCGTGAAGAGGGCGATCGCGGGCTCTACACCTTCCAAACCTCCAATCTGAAAAAGACCGAAGAATCCAAAATCCCCGACTGGGAGAAGAACTACCACGGTATTGCTCCTCCTGACGTTCAGCTTTCGTCTTTTTCCTCCTGGGGCGAGGTCGGTCAGTGGTTCGACAATTTGGTGCAACCCAAGGCCACAGTCACCCCGGAAATTCGCGCCAAGGCCGAGGAACTCACCAAAGGCAAGACGACCGACGACGAAAAACTTCATGCTCTATATGATTTTGTCTCCGCTCGTTACCGCTACATCGGTATCGACCTCGGCCTCAGCCGCTACACACCTCATTCCGCCGCGGATGTCCTTGCCAATCGCTACGGCGATTGCAAGGACAAGCACACACTTTTTGCAGCACTTCTCAAGTCTGTTGCTATCCCTGCCTATCCGGTCCTCATCAGTTCCAGGTTCCGACTCGATCCTTCGTTCCCCTCTCCGAGCCTGTTCGATCACGTCTTGACCGCGATTCCCCGTGGCGATTCTTTTCTCTTTCTCGACGCTACTCCGGAGGTGGCACCTTATGGTCTGCTTGTCGTAAATCTTCGGGATCGCCAGGCCCTCGTCGTTCCGGCTCCGGCTCTAGCATCGGCCCGACTCATCAAGACCCCGGCCGGCCCACCCTTCGTCTGCTTCGAGCACTTCAATATCGAATCCTCGCTCGATGCTAAGGGCACTCTGGATGGGAAAATGCGATTTGAGCTGCGTGGCGACAGCGAACTCATCCTACGTCTCGCCTATCGCTCCACTCCTCAGAATCGCTGGCAGGAACTGACGCAAAACATCGTCGCGCGCATGGGCTTCGGCGGTACCGTCAGCGATGTTTCCGTTTCCCCACCCGAGGACACCGTTCAGCCTTTCTCCGTCTCCTGTTCCTATCACCGGACCGATTTCTCCGATTGGCGAAACCATCGGATTACTGTGCCTTCTCCTCCTGTTTTCATCGCATCCCTGACGGAAGAACAAAAACTATCCAAAGATCCTCTTCCCCTGGGCGCTCTGAGCGAGGTCGTTCACGAGGCGACCATCAAGTTTCCTCCCGACTTTTCTGCCGTCGTTCCGCCAAATGTCAGCCGCAAGACCGAGTTTGCTGAATTTTCAGCGAACTACTCTTTCAAGAATTCCGTTCTGCATGGAGCCGTTCACATGAAGACTTTGCTCAGCGAAGTTCCCGGTGAGAAACGACATGATTTCAGCAGCTTGGCTACGGCGATCAACGACACCGAGAGTCGATATATCCTCATCAACAGCAAGTTCCCCGATGTCGATACCTTCCCGGGAAACCTCCTGGGTCTCGACCCCAAGGATCCCGAGCAGATCATCCCGCCACTCGAAATGGCTCTGGCCGTCAATCCTGACAATCGAATGGGGCTGTTCCTGCTCAGCCAAGCCTACACCCGGGCCGGTCGTCCCAAAGACGCGATTGCTATCATCGAAAAGGCTCTTGCCGAGTCACCCGAAGAAACGGGAGGCATGTATTATGCTCTGGGGCAGGCCTATCTGGCTGTCCCCGATGCGGACAAGGCCATGGTCAATTACCAAAAAGCTCTCGGCGACGATCCGAAGCCTGCTCTTCTCAATTCCATCGCATACTCTCTCGCCGAAGCCAATGTCCATGTGAAGGAAGCCCTCGAATACTCCACTCGCGCCGTTTCCTCTCTTTCCGAGGAAACCATGGACATTTCACCCGACTCAGCGCAACCAAGCGATTACGCCCTCATGGCCCAACTCGCTGCAAATTGGGACACTCTCGGATGGATCAAGTTCCGTATGGGAGAGTTTCCCGGGGCCGAAAAATATCTCCTAGCCTCTTGGAGACTCATGCAGAGCGCTGAAATTGGCGAACATCTAGTCGAGGTTTACGAGGCATTGGGCCAGAAGGCCAAGGCCGCCGAGATTTGTCACTTGGCAAACGCCGCATTGGGTCGCAATCCGTCCCGCAACCAAAATCTGCGCCGGAAACTGGCGGAAGAAATGACGCGCCTGCGTCCTTTTCTGAAATCCTCATCGCCTGCAGGCTCTAACTCCACCCGGCGCACGCTCCCCGACGCCTATCTGGCACTCACTGATATGCGCAGCTTGAATATCCCTTTGCGGACCAGACTACAAGGAGAATCCGGGAGGGCCACGTTCGTGATCTCACTCATCAACGAGCCCAAGGTCGATGAAGTTATCTTTCTTTCCGGTTCCGAAGAACTTCGCGCGGTCATTCCCGCTCTTTCCAGTGCCAAATATCCTCTGTCTTTCCCGGACGACGTTCCCGCGCGTATCCTCTTGAAAGCCAATCTGAATTGCCCGGTCTACTCGAAGGAATGCCTCCTCTTTATCTCCACTGTCAGCGAGGCCGCCTCATCATCTTTGCCTGTGAATGTCAACGTTGTTCCGCAATAACGCGCCCACTGCTGGGAGTAGTTCGATGATGAATTCCGCTTCCGGCGGTTGCTTGCTCATGTTGCCGCAGCGTATGGTGGTTTTGCGATGGTAACTTCTCCAAAAACTCAGACGGAAACGCTCGAGCCGGTGATGGTCGGCATCCCGGAGGGGTGGTTTGGGATGGGATGCGAGACGGGACGGGATGATGAGAAGCCGGTGCATCGCGTGTGGGTGGATGCATTTGAGATTGCGGTTTACCAGGTGACGAACGCGGAGTATGGGTGCTTCCTTGCGACAACGGGTGGTGCTGTGCCTCCGTGCTGGAAGGACGCAAACTTCAATGACCCGAAGATGCCGGTCGTCGCGGTGTCGTGGCATGAGGCAGCGAGCTACTGCGAGTGGCTGAGCGGCGTGACCGGCAAACGCTATCGTTTGCCGAGCGAAGCCGAATGGGAACGTGCGGCTCGCGGCGGTGCGGAAGGTTTTTTATACCCGTGGGGAGATGCGCCTCCGGACATGGTTCCGGATTACGATAAGCGGTGGAAGCTAGGGCCGGAACCGGTGGGTCTGTATGGGCCGAATGCTTACGGGATCTATAACCTCGGCGACAATGTCCATGAATGGTGCGCAGATTGGTACGACGACGGTTACTACGGGCGCTCGCCGGAACGAAATCCGCTGGGGCCGAAGAGCGGCACCCGTAAGGCTTCGCGGGGCGGCTCCTGGCGGCATCATATTAAGGTCACGCGCACGGCGGCGCGTTCCAGCATTCCGCCGGAGTTCCAATACGCGGATTATGGATTCCGAATCGCTCGGTCTTTGACTGCCTGAGGATGCGGCCGCGGTCGCCTCTCGGACCAGATTATAGAAAAGACCCCTGGGCCGTTGCCTCCGAAACAAACGCTGCCATTGATTTGCTGACGATGCTGGCCATTTTTGTGTGCCCGAGGCTTTATCTCTACCTTGTGCAAGTGCGGCATTTCTATCCGGGCGGATACCTGGTTCATCATCTTTTTTTGGAGTGCTGATCGCGCTCTCGGGGCGTTCCTTCTGGCGTTTGGCGCGCGCCATCGGCTGATGGCGCTGCTGGCACCGGCGGCTTGGGGGATCGGGAGCGCCATGATTTTGGATGAGGTGACCTAACTGGTGGCGACGAAAGCAACCGACGCGGACTTTGTTTCCGGAGTTTCCCTTTTTGGCGCGATTGGTTTTATTTCGGTTGCCGGTGCTGTTGCTTCTGGCTCTTTACCGGTACCGCCGGGATTAGGCTTGCTGTTAGGCAGGTGTAATCTCATGGCAACCCATCGGAGCAAAAGCCCATGCTACTATTGCCGAATGCGGCAAGGTTCAATGGCTTTGCGCCTCATTGCGCTGTTGGTGGCCGTCGCCGCAAACGCGGCGGCGCAGCAGGAGCCAAAGCCGCAAGACCTTCCCAATGCTCCGGTGGCAAAACAGGAAAGCGCGCCGCAGAAGCGCCAAAATCCCATCAATACAACCATCGAAGTTCTTGCCCGGCGGTCTATTTTCTTTCCGGAGATTGCGACCAGCAGAGGTCGGCTGAGCACCAGACAGAAGTTTGAACTTTTTGCGGATGAGAGCGTCTCCCCTTCGCGTTTTCTCAGTTCTGCCGCCGGAGCAGGGATCAGTCAGGCGCAAAATTCGCTGGACGGGTATGGCCAGGGAATGGGCGGGTTCGGAAAGCGCTTTGGTTCTTCGATGGCTACGGGGGCGGCGAACAATTTTTTCGGAACGTTTGTCATTTCGTCGCTGCTGCACCGCGACCCGCGCTACTTCTTAACGCTGCATGGAGGCGCGGGACACCGCATCGGTTACGCGTTGAGCCGCATCGTGGTGGCGCGCACGGATGAGGGCAAAGATGCGACCAATTGGGCGGGAATCCTGAGCCCACTGCTGGCCGAGAGCCTGGCGAACAGCTATCTGCCGGTGAAAGAGCAAACGGCCGGCAGGACCCTTCAGCGCTACGGGTGGCGGATCGGGCTGAACACCGCCAGCAACGCGCTCCGGGAATACTGGCCGACGATCTTTCGCAGTCTGCGCATCACGAAGATCGCTCCGGGGTTGAAACCCTCCCCGGCGGCTGGGGCGCCGGGGACGACTTGGCTATCCCGCTGACAACTCAACCCCGATGAAGGAGTTTGTAATGCATGGCGTATTTCTATGCAGAGCTTCGCAGCGCAGCAACCCCCTATCCCAATTCCTAGCTGAAAGATGTGCTGAGTTTGTAGACGACACTACACCGCATAATCGTGACGCTGTTTCTGGGACCCAAACACACCTATCGAACTCAACAACTCTATAGTTTCTGTATGCGCTGAGTTTTTGGGTTAGCCCGTTCAGGATAGTGCGATTCCAGAGAGAATGAACCTCTCTCCACTATCCTCCGGAGCCGCCTGATGAACGATTGCTGTTGCCGCTACTGTCAGCAAGTCTTTCAGCCTAACCGTTATCATCCTCAACAACGAGTTTGCGACAGACCTGCATGCCAGAGCGAACGCCGCCGCGATTATCATCGGCAGAAGATCACTTCCGATCCGGTGTATAAGCAGGTCTGCCTGGAGAGTCCGCGGAAGTGGCGCGAGATGCACCCGGACTACTGGAAGAAATATCGCCAGGACCACCCTGAGCACGTGGAACGCAATCGCCAGCAACAGCGCTTGCGGGACCAAAAGCGGCGGCTGGCGAATCTTGCAAACAACAACTTGGCTCTCTGCCAAGTGCTGATTTTTCAATCGCTTGAGCTCTTTGGGCCGCCGTCTCCAGCTTCTTGCAAACAACATCCCTCTGGCGTCGCCGCTGCCGCTGGTTTATGAGCCCAACTATGCTGTCAGCGTTCTTCAAGTCGCGCGCGCGGATTCAGGCACTACGGAATGGTCCTGCTGGGTCCCTGCTCGAAAGCTTCGCACAAGTTTTATCGGAGACAGGGTACGCCACGAGGGTTGCTCGCAAACACCTTCGAACGGCGGAACACCTCATCTATTGGACCCATCGGCACGACGTGCCGGTGCGTAAGTGGAACGAACAATCTCTTGCGCGATTCGACCGCCACCTGAGTCGATGCCACTGCCCACACTACAGCCATGCAAAGCCACTGGTCCATGGTGCGCGCCTGTTCCTGACCCACCTGCAAGATGCTCGGATCATCACCCTGCCCTCGGTCGAGCCCCCAGCTCACGATCCCGCTCTGTTGTCGGCCTTCTGTCAGTGGATGCATCGACAGCGCGGCTCCAGCGAGAGGACCCTCTACAGATACAGCCCTTACATTCGCGAGTTGCTCCGGCGGCTTGGAGAGGAGCCAAGCCGCTTTCATGCCCGCAGGTTGCGAGCGTTCGTTCTCGACAAAAGTCGCTCCTGCGGGTGGTCAACGGCCAAAAATTGCGCCAAGGCACTTCGCATGTTTCTGCGTTTTCTGATCGCCGAGGGCCAATGCGCCGTTGGGTTAGATGCGGCCATCCCTACTGTGGCTCATTGGCGTCTGGCTTCTCTGCCACGCTACCTTCCACCAAAAGATGTGAAAAGTCTGATTGCTTCCTGCGATCGAGCCTCAGCCGTGGGCCGGCGGGATCGGGCGATCTTGCTATTGCTGGCCCGTTTGGGTCTTCGAGCGGGCGACATCGTGCATCTCCGCCTGAGTGATATTGACTGGAAGGACGCCTCGATTCAGGTTTGCGGTAAGGGCCGTCGCCACGCGCGATTGCCACTGACCCAAGAAGTGGGTCAGGCGATCGTGGCCTACCTGAAAAAGGGCCGGCCGCAGATCAATGCCGATACGCTGTTTATCCGCTGCCGCGCGCCATTTTGTGCCTTCAGCTCTTCTGTCGCCATCTCGGATGTCGTCGACAGGGCATTGCGCCGCGCCGGCGTGGTGCGCCCCAGTCGAGGTGCCGCGCATTTGCTGAGGCATTCGTTGGCGACGTCCCTGCTGCAGCAAGGTGCACCGCTCGAGGACATCGCCACCATCCTGCGTCACCGCTCGCTGGAAACCACGCAGGTCTACGCCAAGGTGGATATCCCAGCTTTGCGGCAAATTGCACAACCCTGGCCGGAGGTGTAGCCATGTTGACCGGAGCTGTCGAGACTTATCTGGCTGTTCGTCGGGCGGCTGGTTTCGCGTTGAGGTGCGAAGGTTCTCTCTTGAAACGCTTCGCTGCATTCTCCGAGGCAAGAAAGCAGCATTACGTTTCTACCGAGATCGCCATCGAGTGGGCAGGATTGGCACAATCGGTTCCGCAGCGCGCCCGTCGGCTTGGGATGGTAATCCGATTCGCCCGCTACCTCCGTGCCGAGAACGAACACCATGAGGTTCCGCCGGCGGTTTTCGGCGCCGAGAAGTTGCCACGACCGACCCCGTACATTGTGACAGGGAAGCAGATCCAGCAACTTGTCACCGCCGCCTCGCAGTCGAGGTTTCGAATCTGTAGATCGACCTACAGCACGCTGTTCTCCTTACTGGCATGCACGGGACTGCGAGTATCTGAAGCGATCCACCTGCGATTGGACGACATCACTCCAAATGGCCTGGTGATTCGGCGCACCAAATTTCGCAAGAGCCGCCTCGTGCCCCTGCACAAGACAGCACGAGCTGGACTGGAACGGTTTCTCCAGCAACGGCGTCTCTGCGCCTCCTTCGAGAACCATGTGTTCGTGTCGTTACAAAGAAAACCACTCTCGCTGGGCGCAGTGGATGAGGCCTTTCGCACCGCGGTGAAGCGAGCCGGGCTCCCGCCCGGACTTGGACGCGCTCGGCCCACGCCTCACTCCTTGCGTCACGCCTTCGCCGTCAGGGCTCTCGAAACCTGTCCGGATAGCCGTGATGCAATCACTAAACACATGCTGGCGTTATCGACCTATCTCGGTCATAGCAAGGTGGCTCACACGTATTGGTATCTGGAAGCGGTGCCGGATCTAATGCGAGACATCGCTGACCGTGCAGAACAATTTGCCATGGGAGGGCAGACATGCCCATGACAACAAACTGCGGAAACATGCGGCAGGGTCAACAGAGAACACGCCCCAGTGGATGTCGTGGAACCACCAAGAAATCCCGGCGCGGAACAGTGCCGGGACTTGCCGAAGAAAAGCGCCCACTCGTACAAGCCAAAACGGGCATACCGATCGCACCGCACATCACGGCCTTCTTCGAGCAACGCCTGCCTATCGAACGCCACGTGAGCGAAAACACAAGCGACTCCTACGCGTATGCCTTCCAGCTGCTCTTAACCTTCGCCAGCAAGCGCTTCCGGGTGACGCCCTCCCAGTTGGCAGTGGAGCAAATCGATGCGCCGCTGGTCCTCGACTTCCTGAACGATTTGGAAACTACACGCGGTAATGGACCAAGATCGCGAAACATCCGGCTGGCTGCGATCAAATCGTTCATGCACTTCCTCGAGTATCGTGTCCCATCGGCCATCGAGCAGATCCGGCGCGTCCTGGCGATTCCCGCCAAGAAAGCCGAGTCAAAACTGGTCCGGCATCTTGCGGCAGAGGAAATGCAGGCCCTCCTGGACGCACCCGACCCAACTGAGTGGAAAGGCATTCGCGATCGCGCCATGTTGCACCTGTGCTACGGAGGTGGATTACGCGTCTCCGAATTGATCGGCCTCCACCTGGACGATCTGCAATTCCAGCCACAACCCAGCATGCTCGTTCATGGCAAGGGCCGGAGGGAACGGTGCCTGCCACTGTGGAAAACAACCACAGCGGCGTTGCGAGCCTGGTTGGCGGTGAGGGGAACGGTATCGGTGCCGGAGCTATTCGTCAGTGCGCGCGGCGAATCGTTGACTCGCTCAGGCTTCGAATACATCCTGCGCAAACATGTCCGAACTGCGAGGCAGCATTGCCCCTCGCTGGCAACTAAGCGCGTGCACCCACACGTTCTGAGACACACCTGCGCCTTGACCGTTTTGCAGGCGACCAAAGACCTGCGAAAGGTCTCGCTTTGGCTCGGCCATGCACACATGCAAACAACGGAAATCTACACGCGAGTGGATCCTTCGGTGAAACTGGAAACCCTGGAATCGGTCGTGCCTCCGAAACTGCGCTCCGGGCGCTTCAAGGTTACCGACAAGCTGATCGCATTGCTACGGTCGGCCCATTTTATGCCGAGCAAAAAGTCCTCAAAATGAATTACTGGCGGGGCTTCCTGCAGGCAGACTCCGCGTAACAATACACTCTGCATTACAGCGTTCCTTGCCGGTCGCCGCATCCACCGCGTAAAACCTGGAATCGCGGCACCCGAAGTACACCACGCCATCCGCTACGGCAGGGGAAGATTGAATGCCAACCTGGTTGTGAATCTCAGGATCCTCGCCGGTTTTGAAGCGCCATTTCTCTTTTCCATCGGCAGCGTCCAGAGCATAGAAATAGCTGTCCCAGCTTCCGACGTACAAGCTGCCATCGGAGATTGCAGGCGAGCCGTGAACGACGTCGCCAGTCTTGAATTTCCATTTCAAATTGCCGGAAGCGGCATCCAGCGTGTAGACGTTAGTGTCTCCGCTGGGGTGTGGGCTTAACGATGGAAATTGTCAGGTGCGTGCGACCGATCCGAGGCTGAGCTGCCACTGTAATTCATCGTCAACTTCAGGTGTACGGCAACGCCAATCTTGCTATGGGGCAATTCCTCCACACGCACGACCTCTGCCACATACTCGCAGTTCATCCTTGGAGGCATTCACGCTGACCGGCAAATCTTCGAAGTGCTCATCCCGCGGATCGGACGGCCGCACGCGGACCGGCCGGGCGATTTTCGCCCTGCGGCTGCTCCGTTTAACCGTGTACTCCTTGGCCGGGGCTTCTGGCATGGTGATGGTGGCATTCGCGACAAGGCTTTACTATGACCACTATTCGGGCTAGTGAAGCGGTTGAAACGTCAAGCCAGTGCGCTGAATCTTATAGGGCACGGGATGCAGCAGATCGGAGCCCGTCACAGGGAGGGGCGATGGAAGAAAAGCTTCGCAAGGATGACTCGGCCTGGAAGAAACAACTCACGCAGAATCAATACTTTGTAACCAGGCAAAAAGGGACGGAGCCGCCTTTTACCGGCGAATACGAGGACACCGAAACGGCAGGAATCTACAAGTGCGTCTGCTGCGGCCAGCCACTGTTTCGTTCTGAAACAAAATACCACTCAGGCTCCGGATGGCCCAGTTTCTACGCCCCAGCCAACGAAGAGGCCGTCGAGGCGGAGAGCGACACGAGCCACGGGATGCGACGGACGGAAGTGAAGTGCAGCCGGTGCGACGCCCACCTCGGGCACGTCTTTGATGATGGACCGCAACCCACTGGGATGCGCTATTGTATAAACTCTGTCGCACTGGAGCTGGAGGAAGACTAAGAAAGCGTCCCGATTGTTACCCGGACGCTTTGTTTCGTGTTGCTTGTTCTCAGGAGAATTGCGAAAAGGAAATTAAGCCGCCGAACAAGAACATGCCACCATGGCGGCTACCGGATCGCTCTCGCGTTCCCATACGCCGAGCAGCAGCACTTTCGTGCCCGTCGGATACCTAAACACGTAGTACGTGTTCGAAAGGCCTTGCACTTCATAAAAGCCAGGCCGGCGCGGATCTGGCCGCGAGGGCGCACCCACAGCGAGAAGTTGACGCAATTCAGCGATCTGTTCCTGCGAATGGTTCCGCAGATCTTCCACGAGGGGCGGTTGTTTTGGAGTGGTTATCGTCATTATGTTTCTCCACCACATTCAGCTTATGTTCTCCTCACTAGTAAAGACGTGGAAAATCGAAAAATGTTTCATCGCTCCCAACAATTTTTCCTGACAATTTGGCCTAGTGCTTCCATCATTCCCGGGGCTGGAAGCACCGCCTAACACCGGCAGCTATATGAATGTTCTGCAAAAATGAGAAACACGCGCCTGGTTTTGCCGTCTCTCCGCGACGTTCTTGGTTCCCGTCCTAGCCTTTTTCTGCTGTAGTGGAACGCGTGTTACTATCTTCTCTGGTACTTGTGCGGCGCTTGCTCCCCTGAGATAGTGTTTTAAGTATCCTCTTTAGATAGGATGGCCAACGTGACAAAAGGTGTGACGAAGAAAAGCTCTACTCGAGGCAGGACTTCTTTCGGCAAAGATCGTCGCCGCAAACATCATCATTTTCTCGTGAGTGTTTACTATGCCGACGGGGAAAAGTTCGGCCGCGTTTACACGGACAAGGATAAAGCCACGCGCTTCGCGGAGCGCCAGCGCCGCTCGCCGGTGGTGAAGTCTGCCCGGATAACCCAGGTTTCCTGATCTTTTTCTTGCCGTGCGTGTTCGGTTTTCGGCCGGGGCGGGCGAGGAAGGCTTGTCGCTGTGGCGCGGTCATGCTATAAAAAGAGGGTCGTTGAGCGGCCTTAGTATAGTGGTAGTACGGAACCTTGCCAAGGTTCAGGTGTCGGTTCGATTCCGATAGGCCGCTCCATTAAATCAAGCACTTACAGACTCTCCTTTCTCAGCGTGGGAACACAAAGGAACAGAAGCAGGTACTGCCGCTGGCCGGATCATCTCAACCACCTTCAGATGTGCTGCACGTTTCGCGGGCGTTAGAGCCTGTGCGTACAGGTTCACTGTGATTCCCGCGTTCGCGTGCCGCATTAGCTCCTGAGTGGTTTTCGCGTTCTCATCGCTGCTGGTGAGAAGCGCTGCCAAGGTTCTGCGGAAGGTGTGCCAGCCTATCTTCTTCGTGATCCTCAGGCGTTTGGCGATGGGCTGCACGTAGCACTTCAGCAGTGTTTCCGGCCAGTAGGGTTGTTTGCCGTTCATCTTTGGGCTGGCGAATACCCAGTCTCCCAGCTGGCTGTAGGGCGTCTGCCCGCTCCATTCGAGGAGGGCAGTAGCCAGTTCGCCATGCATCGGAACCGGCTTCTGAGATGCTTCCGTCTTCATTTCGCCAACATGCTGACGAACCACGGCGCGACTCAAGTTGATGGCTCCACTGCCGAATTCAACATCAGACCACTTCAAGCCCAGAGCTTCAGATACTCTCAATCCGGTGGCGGCGGTCAGGAAGACCAGCGCGCGGGCGGGGTTCTGAAGTTCAACCAGAAGTCTTCTTAGTTCTTCGGCATCCAAAACGTCAGGCGTTTTCTCCCGCTTCGCGCTCTGCCGCACGAGGCTGATGGGATTCTTGTTCAGCCATTCGTGACGACCAGCGTGGGCGAAGATGCCGTGCATGACGTTTCTGACCTTAGCCCTTGTTGCGTTCGCTAGCGAAAGTCCATGTAGCCAGCTTTCAACTTCAACGGTTCGGACATCCGAGAGTCTATGTTCGCCCCATTTGGGAACGACCCAGACATTGAGAGTTGTCTCCACAGTTCGGCGCGTGGAGTGAGCTTTGCAGGGTAATTCGTTATCTTTGTAGTGCTTGACCAACTGCTTGACGGTCAGCGGCAAGTTGTCCTGTAAAAATATTATAATCAATCGTTTACAGTGTACGGCAATTTGCCGAATTTCTCTTGACAGTACCGGCAGAATGCCGTACACTCAGTTTTACGAATGGAGGCAACCATGGCATTAGTACAGAGGGCGGAACGTCTGGAGGTAAGAACCACCTCAGCACAAAAACGTCTAATCGAACGGGCTGCCGAATTGCGCGGCACGTCTGTCACTGACTTCGTTGTTTCCAATATCCAGGCAGCCGCTGCCGAGACGATTAGGGAGTTTGAATCCCTATTTCTGCGCGATGAAGCTCGGGAAGTCTTTGTTAAGGCTCTGCTCAATCCGCCTCAGCCGAATGAAGCACTGAAGGCGGCAGCCGCCCGACACAAGCAGATGGGGCTCTAATTTGGAAGAACAGCCACAAAAACCAAAATTGTACATCGAGCCGCTCAGAGCTAGTCACCACCGAGCGGCTTTTTCCTGTGGTGTTCCCCTGCTGGACAAATATCTTCAAACCCAGGCGAGTCAGGATATGAAGAAAAGACTCGCTGCTGTCTATGTCCTTACGCCTGATGGAAAGACCATCGCAGGCTATTACACGCTGTCTGCCTACTCGGTGCGGCTTGACAAAATTCCAGAGGAAATTGCGCGAAAGCTGACTCGAATGCCCGAGGTACCAGCAACCCTAGTTGGACGGCTCGCTAGAAGTAGTGCGTTCCGCGGGCAGGGAATCGGCGAGATTTTGCTTGCGGATGCTCTGAAGCGTAGCTTGGCAAACTCCAAGCATGTTGCGTCATGGACGGTCATGGTTGACGCCAAAGATGCGAACGCCGTTGCCTTTTACAAAAAGTACGGATTCATGGAAATTCCTGCCAAACCAAGTCGTCTCTTCCTACCGATGGAGACAATCGCTAAGTTGCCCTGAAGATGACATAGAGACTGCCCAAGAA
>Ga0209804_1001760_pt1 | contig 13727 bp, 9 predicted proteins | sample GraSoiAngelo_139_FD_185896 | JGI IMG/M metagenome (GOLD analysis project Ga0209804, IMG submission 185896) | Grasslands soil microbial communities from the Angelo Coastal Reserve, California, USA - 14_0929_12_20cm (SPAdes) (version 2) | ecosystem: Environmental > Terrestrial > Soil > Grasslands ... | reverse complement strand
TCCAACTGCCGCATCGCGCCGACGACAGGAAAATGCCGCTCGTGCGCGTCATTGACATGCGGCAGGAATCGCGCAAGGAAAAAGGCACGCCCATTTTTTCGCAGAAGCTCAAGGAGGAAATCACACTGCGGCTGGAGCGACGCGAGCAGGTGATGTTGTTTCTGAATCGCCGCGGCTATGCGACGTCGTTGCAGTGCCCAAAGTGCGGCTTCGTGGCCGAGTGCCCCAATTGCAGCGTGGCGCTGACCTATCACCGGTCCAGGCAAAGGCTCCTCTGCCACATTTGCGCCTACGAAGCGCAGGCGCCGACCCTTTGTCCAAACGGGAAATGCCGCAATCCGGCGATTCGTTACGCCGGACTCGGCACGGAAAAGGTCGAGGACACACTAACGAAGTTGTTTCCGCGCGCGCGCGTGCGGCGGATGGACTCCGACGCGCTCAAACGCAAGGACGATTACCGGCGCATCCTGGGCGATTTTCGCACGGGCAAGATTGACATCCTCGTCGGCACCCAGATGATCGCGAAGGGTCTCCATTTCCCAAACGTCACACTGGTCGGCATCATTTACGCCGACCTGAGCCTGCATCAGCCGGATTTTCGCGCCGGGGAACGGACGTTTCAACTGCTGACACAAGTCTCCGGTCGCGCGGGCCGTGGCGAGGTCGAAGGCGAAGTGGTCGTGCAGGCGTTCACGCCGTTTCATCCGGCGATTCAATACGCGCGCCGGCACGACTTCGCCGGCTTTTACGAACAAGAGATTGAATTTCGCGAACAACTCAAATATCCGCCCGTCTCGCGCGCCGCGCTGCTGACGTTGAAAGGCCGCAATGAGGAGAAAGTCCGGCTTTCGGCAGATCATGTCCGAAAGGAGATTGAGAAGCTGGCCGGGCGGGGAAGTCAGAAAGTGGGAAAGCGGGAAAGTGAGAGCGCTGAACCGGTCAAGTCCGGCGCCATGTCTGCTCACTTTCCCGCTTTCCCACTTTCCCAACCGCCGGCTCTCCACGCGCTTCCCGACCTGATCATCGCCGGCCCCGCGCCCGCGCCGTTGCTGCGCGCGGAAACTTATTATCGCTATCAACTCATGCTCCGCACGCGGCAGATGAGCAAACTCAGCCGGTCGCTGGCGAACGTGCTGGAGACTCTGTCCTTGCCGGAGGATGTTTCGCTCATGGTGGACGTTGATCCGGTGAATTTGGCGTGAGATCTGGGCGGAAGGGAAGCCAGGCCCTACATGAACCGGGAGGGAAATGACTTTGCTTGCCTGCCGGCTTCGTGGTAACGCAACTGGCACTTCCATCCAGCTATGAATAAAATTATTCGCCTTCTCATCGTTGTTGACGCAGTTTGTTGGTTTGCGACCGCCACCCGTGCCGAGACGGAAGCGACCGCCATCGAGTGCCTCAAGTCCGCCACTTTTCTGGCGCCGATCGACTCGTCCGCGCACCGGAAATACGCGCCCGACCGCGAGGTCGAGGTTCTGCATCTGGCGCTGGATGTCACGCCGGACTTCAAGCAGCGCACCATCGAGGGCAAGGCGACCCTTCGATTCAAACCCATCGCCAGACCGGTCGAGGAATTGAAGCTCGACGCCGTGGACCTGGAGGTTCATTCCGTCACCGCCACGGAAAAAATCCAAACCTACCAAGTGACTGAAGAAAAAGTGATCGTCACTTTTGCCGAGCCGATTCCACCGGACAAGGAAGCGGCCGTGACCATCGCCTACCACGCGGAGCCGAAACAGGGGCTTTACTTTCGCACTCCGGAGATGGGCTACAAAGAGGGCGACACGCACCTGTTTACTCAAGGCGAAGAGATCGAGGCGCGGCACTGGTATCCGTGCTTCGATTCGCCGAACGAAAAGTTCACTTCCGAAATCACCTGCCGCGTGTCCGAAGGAATGACAGTGCTGTCGAACGGAGGGCTGGTTTCAGAAGAGAAAGACCCTGTGACGGGGCTGATGGCGGTTCACTGGTCGCAGGACAAACCCCATGCCAACTACCTGATCACGCTCGTCGCCGGCTTTTTCAAAAAAATCGAGGACAAACACAACAACATCCCGCTCGCGTTTTACACGCCGCCTTCGGAGATCAAGGAGGCGGCCAGCTCGTTCCGCGACACGAAAGACATCATGGCGTTTTTCGAGCAGGAAATCGGTGTGCCGTATCCCTGGCCTAAGTATGATCAGGTTTGCGTGAATGATTTTGTGGCGGGCGGCATGGAGAACACCAGTTGCACGACGCTGACCGACAACACGCTTTTTACTGAGGCAACGGAGAACATTCGCGACAGCGAAGGCCTGGTTTCGCACGAGATGGCCCACCAATGGTTCGGCGACCTGGTCACGTGCAAGGATTGGAGCGACATCTGGCTCAACGAAGGTTTCGCCACGTACTACGAGTCGCTCTACCACGGCCACAAAAACGGGCGCGATGCGATGCTTTACGAGCTTTATCAGCGCGCCCGGCAGATCACGGACATGACGAATGACACCAACGCGATTGTCCGCCGGACTTACGATTCGCCCGGCGAAATGTTCGGTTACCTCGCCTACCCGAAGGGCGGCTGGGTGCTGCACATGCTCCGCTCGCAACTGGGCGAGGAACTTTACCGGCGTTGCATCAGGACGTACCTCGAGCGACACCGATACGGCAATGTGGTGACCGAGGATTTGCGCGCCGTCATCGAGGAGCTTTCGGGACGCTCTCATGACCAGTTCTTCGACCAGTGGGTCTATCACGCGCACCACCCGGAACTGGAGGTCAATTACAACTGGGAAGAAAAGACCCGGCTCGCGAAAATCTCCATCCGACAAGCGCAGAAACTCGGCGACAACGTTTCGCTGTTCAACTTTCCGCTCACGGTTCGTTTCAAAGGCAAATTTGGCAGGGCCGACCGCCCGATTCAGGTGAAGGAAAAAGAGGAGGATTTTTATTTCCCGCTTGAGTCCGCGCCGGAAATAGTTCGCCTCGATCCCGATTACGCGTTGCTCGCCAGGATCACGTTCAACCTGCCGAACGCCATGCTTCACGCCCAACTGTCTGACGCGAACGACGCGGTCGGGCGACTGTTGGCCGTCGAACAACTGAGCGCGAAGAAGGACAAGGAAACGGCCGCCCGACTCAAAGAGCGGTTGAACCAGGACCCGTTTTACGGCGTGCGCGTCGAAGCCTCGCGGGCGCTGCGCTCCATTCACACCGACGAAGCGCTGGAGGCGCTCCTGGCTTCGACCCGGCAATCGGACGCGCGCGTCCGCCGGCAGGTCGTGGACGACGTCGGCGGCTTTTATCGTGACACGGCTTACGCCGCGGCGCGCCAGACCCTGGAAGCGGAGAAAAACCCGGACATACTGAACGAAGCCATCCGGGCCATCGGCGGTTACGCGAAGCCGGAAGTGCATGAGGCGCTGCTCCGGTTCCTGAACTCGGAATCCTATCGCAACGAACTGGCCGACGCGGCCATCGGCGCGATGCGATTGCAGGATGATCCGGCTTACCTGGCGCCGTTGCTGGATGCACTGTCGAAACGGGAAGCCGGGTTCACCAGTCGCGGCTTCGGGCAAGGACTCCGCACACTGGCTTATCTGGCGCGCAACGAGGAAAAGAAGGACAACGTCCGCGAATTCCTGATGGACTATTTGAACCATCAGAAGCGGAGCATTGCCTTGGCCGCGATCAACGCGCTCGGTGCCCTCGGCGATCCCAAAGCCGTCGCGGTGCTTGAAAAATTTGCCACCGCTTCAAAGGAAAGCCCGGAACGAACTGCCGCCGAGCGCGCTGTGGCTGATCTGCGCGCCGGGCGAAAGCCAGTGGATGATTTCAAAAACCTGCGCGACGAGGTGCTGGACTTACAGAAGCAGAACCGCGAACTCCGCAAAGAGCTGGAGGATTTGAAAAAGAAAGTTGAGGCGGCGGAAGCAAAGCCGACCGAAAGCAAATCCAGGAAAAAACCGCCAGGCAAAAAGTGACCAGAATCCGGTGGGGCGAGCGTCCTCGCGAGCCGTGACCCGCGCGTAGCACAGCGTGCTTCCACGAAATCCGACATCCGAATGACGAAATCCGAATTCCGAAATCCGAAGCCCGAATGACGAAATCCGAAAGAATGACGAATGACCAAACGCGAAACCAGACGCCTGGCCTCCGATCCTGTTTTGATCATTCGGACTTTGGAATTCGTTCGCCCTTCGACATTCGTCATTCGTCATTCCTCTCCCCCGCCCAACCTTGAAACCACACATCATCGTCATCGGCAGCGCGAACACCGATCTGGTCGTGCGCGTCCCGAAACTGCCTCATCCCGGCGAGACGATCACGGGCCGGCAGTTTCAAATTGTCGCCGGGGGCAAAGGCGCAAACCAGGCTGTGGCCGCGGCGCGGGCCGGCGCGCGAGTGACTTTCGTTGCCAACATAGGTCAGGACAGCTTTGGCGACGCGGCGTTGAGAGGCTTGGGGCGCGAGGGAATCAACACGCGCTACGTCGTGCGGAGTAAGACCTGCGCGAGCGGCGTGGCGCTCATCCTGGTGGATGCTCACGGCGAAAATCTCATTGCGGTCGCGCGCGGATCGAATGACGAACTCCTGCCCAAACATATGGACGCGGCCCTGCCCGCGATTCGCGCTGCGCGCTGCCTCGTTGTGCAACTCGAAATTCCCCTCGCCACCGTTCGACGGGCAGTCGAGCTGGCGGTCCGGCACGCCATTCCCGTGCTGCTCAATCCCGCTCCGGTCCAGCCTGTGCCCGTTCGATTGCTTCGACAGGCCACGTTTCTGACGCCGAACGAGAGTGAACTGGCCGCGTTGGCCGGCTTGCCGACGAAGCGAAAATCAGAAGTCGAAGCCGCGGCGTGCCGATTGCGCGAACTTGGCGTGAAGCAGGTCCTGGCGACCTGCGGCGCGCGCGGCGTTTGCTTGAGCAGCGCGGCCGGCACGCGCTGGTTTCCTGCGCTTAAAGTCAAAGCAGTTGATACCGTCGGCGCCGGGGATTGTTTCTGCGGAACATTCGCCGCCGCCGTCGCCGAAGGCAAATCCATTGAACAGGCGATTCGCTTCGCCATTACCGCCGCCGCCATCTGCGTCACCCGCCCCGGCGCGCAAACGTCAATGCCAAATCGCCGCGAAATTTTCGCGCGTTGCCGGCGGCGAGGCCGGACATGACAATTCTGTCCATCGTTGAACGCGAACTGCGGCTGAAAGTGCGCCATTCGCGCGCTTACTGAGGAGTCCCTTGGCGCTGCGACAGTCGGTCGCGGTCGAACCGTCGTTTCCCTCAACCGCCCCCTCACCCCGTCGCTCTCCCCCTCCAAGGGGGAGAGGGTGCCTGAAGGCCGGGTGAGAGGGGGTGTTCATGGCTCCGATCCGCGGCTGGAAAACCGTCGGAACTCCCTATGAACCTCGTAGCCGCCGACGTGAGTCGGCGCGCTTGTTTGCTTTCCAGGCAAAAGGATTAGCGCCGACTCACGTCGGCGGCTACGGTTTCAGGGGTTCAACGCGCGAATCGTTTCAGGAAATCTCTCCGTCAAGGAGAGAACGCCCCGAACTTTGTGCGCGCCTTGCGCCCTTGAACCAACCCACCGCCCCCTCACCCCGTCCCTCTCCCCCTCCGCGGGGGAGAGGGTGCCCGAAGGGCGGGAGAGGAGGAGGTCATGGGCAGGGAACAGCCGCTGCCCGGCGCGTGTTTTGGGCACACTGGATTGGCAAACTCCGTCGCGGGCATAGTCCGAACCCGGCGGAGGATTCTCCCTCTGTCCAGGGGAGAGTAGCGCTGTTGGCTATCGCACACCGCACCACACGAGCTTCGCGCAGCCAAAAGTCTTGTGTCAATACTCAGGACCGACCCCTTTACAGTCTCATTCAGAGACAAGGGACTCTGTTCTTTTCCTTTTGCCTTTTGCTGTGCGCCTCGGTAAGCAAACCGCGTGACTCAAACGCCGCCGAGCCTGCTGCTCTTGATCCCTGCTCACAATGAGGAGAAGCGGATCGAGCCGACGTTGCGCGAATATGCGGAGTACTTTCGCCGGAATTACAACGGCAAATTCCAGCTCGTGGTCGTGCTCAATGGCTGCCGCGACGACACCTTGGGCGTTGTGAATCGCGCGGCAACGGATTTTCCGGAGATCAGCGCGCTGAATTTTCCCGACCCGATTGGCAAAGGCGGCGCGCTCATCGAAGGCCTGAAGCTCGCGCCGAACACCGACTTGATCGGCTACGTGGACGCCGACGGCGCGACCGGGCCGCAAGCCTTTCTCGAACTCGTGCACCTGACCGCGCAGGCCGATTGCGTCATCGGCTCGCGCTGGCTCCCGGGCGCGGTGTTGCACCAGAGCCAGCCGTGGCTGCGCCGTTTTTTCAGCCGCGTGTTTCACGCCATTGTGCAGGCGCTGTTCTGGATGGACATTGCCGACACGCAGTGCCCGGCCAAAGTGATACGGCGCGGGGCAATCGAGAAAATCCATTCGGCCCTGCGCATTGCCGATCTGGCTTTCGACGTGAATCTGCTTTACGCGTTGAAACGCGAAGGGTTCCGCATCCTGGAAGTGCCAACGGAATGGACCGACAAGATCGGTTCCAAAGTGACTCAATCGCTGCTGCGCTCGTCGCTGGTGATGTTTTTGTCCGTCGTGCGGCTGTGGCTGATCTACAAGCCCTTCTATCGCTGGCTGCGCCCGTTGCGCCCGGTGGAGACCTGGATTTACCGAAAACTCAGGCAGCCAGCGCCGTTGCTCGGCCCTTCCCGTGACGAGTAAACATCACCGCGACACCGAGCAACAGCAGATTGGAAAGGCCCAGCGTTTGGATGACGCTCCTGAGCGCCTGGAATTGCTCCATCACCAGCAAACGCGGTTTCAACGTTGCCAAGGCGACCCCATATCCGACCGCCACCAACAGCAGCCACGGCACCATGGCGAAGCGCTCGCGCGCGAGCAGGTTTCCAATGAGGACATTCGCCAGGATGAGCGGCCATAGACACCAGACAAACCAGGGCACCAGCGGCGATGCCGCCCAGTAAGCGCGGTTTCCGAAATAAATGATTTGCAGTGGCAGCACGGGCAACACCGTAGAGGCCAGCGCCGCCCCGCCGCCCAGCAGCGCGGTTGCGCCCATTGCCTGTCGCAGAGCGCGCGTGTCCTGGGTGAGCGCAACGCTGCGCACGACTTTGGGAAACATCACCGCCGCCAGCGGAGTCGTGAAGGTGACCATCGCCAGACCAATCATCGCCGCGGGCATGTAATGTTGCGACGCGATTTCTCCGGGGAACACGCTTTGCACGAACACGACATCGGCGTTGGCCATGAACTGAATGCAGCCGATGCCCAAGGTCAGTGGCACGACCCGCCTCAACCATGGAAACCATTCCATCCGCCGGCCCCGCGCCCTGAGCAAGTGCCGGATGAGCCACGCGCCAATCAACAGCGAAACGCCCTGGCCGATCAGTGCGCCGGTCATGCCGCCCGCGGCCTGACCGCCCAGCCATAAAATGGCCAGGATCGCCCCAAACCTTCCGACACCATCCAGGATCAGCACCCAGCCCAGTCCGAGGAAGTTTTGCAGTCCCTGCAGCACGCCCTTTACCATCGGCAACCAGAGCGAAGCGAGTCCGATGAGCACGGTCACCCAGAGCGCCGCAGGATTGGTGATTTTGAGAAGGGCTATCCAGTGTTGCTGGCCGACAAACGCCACCAAAGCCATAAACAGCCAGATCACAAACATCGCCTGCGCCGTCGCGCGAACCGCGCGCGCCAGTTGATGGGATTGCAGCTCAGTCACCGCGGCGGCCGTTTGCTGGGCGAAGACGATCTGCAAGCCTATCGAAGGCACGCTCATCAACAAAAAAATGCGCAACAGCGCAAACCAGACGCCATATTCGGTTGGCGTCATCCAGCGGCTGGCCACCACCTGCGTCGCGGTCATGAACACGCCGGAGGCGACCGTGGCGACGATCAGCCAGCCGCTCTGGCGGAAAAACGTCGTGTGGCTCTCGGCGGCGTGCGCTGACGCCGATTCAGTTGCGGTTTTCGGGCTCAAGTGCGGCACTGCTGTTGCTGGATTTTCTCGACGAAATCAACGGCTTTTTTGCTGATGGCGCTCCAGTCGAGTTCCGACTGGACGCGCCGACTGGCGGCGCGACCCAGGCTGCGCCGGCGATCCAGCGGTTCAGCGAGCCAGTTCAAAATCTGTCGGCCGAAGCTTTCGCCGTTGAATTCAGAAAAGCGCACGGCCGGTTCGCCGCCGAAGTAACGTCGCGCGCTGTTCAACGGCGTGCTGACCACGGGCAGGCCGAGGCCGAGGTATTCTACAATTTTCGCGACAAACGCGCAGTGCGTGCCGGTGGATTCTTCGTAGGGCACGATGCCGAGCGAGGCGCCGGCGAGATGCCGCGCGATTTCCGCGTAAGGCACGAAGCCAGGGCATTCGATCTGGAGACCGGGAACAACCGTTGCCGCGCGCTGCCGAAACTTCGTCAACGCCGGCGTCTGTTTGCCGACAAATTTGAACTTCACTTCCGGCCGGCTGCGAACGACGCGGGCGATCGCGTCCAAGGCGATGCTGCCCAGGTGATGATGGTCGAACGAGCCGTGCATTACGACGACAGGTTGTTTCCCATTGGATCCCTCCGGCTCGGACGATGGAAAAAGTTTCGCGTCGTAGCCGTAGTAAATCGGCTGAATGCGTTCGCGCGGATATCCGGCGTTGACAAAATAATCGGCGAGCACATCGGAAACCGTCATGACACCGTCCGCCTGGTAACGATTGGGCATCGAAAGCTCGAAGCGCTCGAGAGCCTTGATGAATGCGCGTGGCGCGAGGTAGGGCGGCCAGGTTTCCATGAAACCGGTCAGGTAATCCAAAAAATTCATCACGACCGGCACCCGCATACTTTGTCTGAGCCGGCCGGCCGCCGCGGCGGAAATGGCGTGTTGTGAGAGAACCTGATCGAACCGGATGCCGCGCGCCGCGCGCGCCACCATGCGTTGGAGGAAAAACGGGTAGGCGAGATATTTGAAACTGCGCAGCGACGTGTAGCGGCCCATCGGCCAGGCGGTGAAGAGATGAAAATGGACGACGCCTGCAAACCCACTCCTGGCCCCTCCCGGGAGGGGAACTGTCGCCGTGTCTCCGGGGTTTCGTTGCCCGGCAACGGAGCAGCCAGGGGTGGGTTGATCGGTCGCGGCGATTTGCCTGGTGTCGGACGGCTCCCGCACCACCCGCTCGGCCTTTTCCACGTCTGCAAAATGCGGACAGAAAAGATCGACTTCATGGCCGCGCCGCACCATTTCCTGCACCAGATACACCGCCTCGGCCGAGCCGCCTCCGGACGGCGGATAAAACGGTTCGTGAGTGAGAAAGGCGAGGCGCATCTAAAAGGGCCCGGCTCCCCTGAACCGTACCCCCTCATCCCATCCTTCTCCCCCAGTGGGGGAGAAGGTGCCCAGAGGGCGGTTGAGGGGGGATTCCGGCCTGGTCATGCTTTGGTTTTTGGACCTGGCATTTGGAATTTCCCTTCCTGCTACGGCAGCGATTGTAGGAAACGCAAGAGCATCCGCGTGCCTTGCTGCAGTTGGCGCAGCGATATCCATTCGTCCGCCGTGTGGGCCTGCGCGATGTCGCCGGGACCAAACACCACGCTGGGAATGCCGCCGCTGGCCAGCACAGCGGCGTCACAAAAAAAGTCCGCGCCGATAGGTTTTGCCTGGCCGACGTTGGCCAGAAATTGTTTCACCAGCGGCAGCTTCGAATTCGTTTCCAGCGGCGGGCAAGGAGCGTTGCGAACGTTCAACAATTTCGCGCTTAGCTTGTGCTTTCGCAGCAGCGACTGGATTTCGCGCCGCACACGGGCTTCGGTTTCGCCGGGAATCGTGCGTCGGTCGATGCTGATGCGACAGCGATCGGGGACGATGTTAGGCTGCGAGCCGCCCGCGATGCTACCGACGTTGATCGTCGGATGACCCAGGAGCGGATGGGCGCGTTTACGGAGAGCAGTGGCGTAGTCCGTCTCGAACAAATCGACGATGCGCGCCATGGCATGAACGGCGTTGCGCCCCAGTTCCGGTCGCGCGCCGTGCGCTGCTTTGCCGCGCCTCTCCAACTGCAACCACAAATCGCCTTTGTGCGCGGTGACGATCTGCAACCGAGTTGGCTCGCCGACAATCGCGAGATCGGCCTTGAATCCTTTGGCCACCAGCGCGCGCGAACCGCCCTGCCCGTTTTCCTCGTCCGCCAGACCGGCGAACACAATTTCGGTTTGTCCGGGCCGTCGCGCGGATCGGGCAAGTTCAGTCAGCGCGGTCAACATCGCGGCCACGCTGCCTTTGGTATCGCACGCGCCGCGACCGTGCAAACGGCCATGCTTTTCCCGCGGTCGAAAAATTTCCGGCGATTCGCCGCCGACGGTGTCCAGGTGGGGCGCCAAGAGGATTCGTTGACGTGTCTTGGCCCAAGGAGCAAGCCGGGCAAGCAAATTGGCGCGATGGGGAAAAACTTCCTGCACTTCCACGTCCAGTCCGGCGCGCGCGGTGATGGCGGCGAGAAAATCGGCCACGCGTTGCTCGCCCGCGCGCGGATCGCCTGGGGGCAAAAAGGCGGGGTTCACGCTCGGCAGCGCGATGAGTTCGCGAAGAAGTTTGGCGGCCTGGCTCATGCCTCATGCCGGCGAGTCAGCGTGCGGCGAGTGCCTCTCCGGGAGCTCCTGCCGAACCTTCCGGCGAGATGCCGGAAGCACGGTGTTACGCCGCGCAGCTTACCGTCGGGAGAAGCGAGTGTCGAGTGAAGAGGGTCGGCTGTAAACAGGATTTCAGGTGTTTTGTTTCATTGAACTGAGACTGCTCGCTTGAACCACTCCACAAACAGCGGAAGGCCATCCTCAATGCTTGTCCGCGGATGGTAGCCGAGTTTCTTCTGCGCTTTGGAAATGTCGGCGCAGGTAATCGGCACGTCGCCGGGCTGGGGCGGCTGGCGGTCAATGATCGCCCTTTTGCCGAGGTGCTTTTCCAGCAGTTCGATGAGCCGGCTCAGCGTGACGGTTTGCGATTCGCCGAGGTTGAAGATTTCGTAGCCGAATTCCTTTTGCGTGCAGGCGATCACGCCGTCCACGGTGTCGCTCGCGCAGGTGTAATCGCGCGCGGTCGAGCCATCGCCGAAGACGGGAATCGGTTTCCCCGCGCTGATGAGCCGGGCGAATTTGTGAATCGCGAGGTCGGGCCGCTGGCGCGGGCCATAGACGGTGAAGAAGCGGAGCATGACGATGTCCATGCCATAGACGTGATGATAAACATGCCCGAGCGCTTCGCACGCCAGCTTGCTGGCGGCGTAGGGTGAAATGGCGGAAAAAATGGGGTCGCTCTCGGTGAACGGCACCTTCGAGTTAACGCCGTAAACCGAAGAGGACGACGCGACGGTGATTTTCTTCACGCCGTTGAGCCGCGCGGCTTCCAGCAGGTGGACGGTCCCTTCGACATTGACGCGCTGATAAAGCGCAGGTTGTTCCAGGCTGGACCGCACGCCGGCGCGGGCGGCCAGGTGAACAATCTGGTCAAATTTGACGCCGCCGAGCAGGCCATTGAGGCCGGCGCGGTCGGTGAGATCGCCCTGAGCGAAAGTGAACCGTTTGGCCTGCGTTTGGAGGTCGCGGACGTTGGCGAGTTTGATTTTCGGATCGTAGAAATTGTTCAAATCATCGAGGGCCCACACCGCGTGGCCGTCCCGCAACAGCCGCTCGCAAACGTGGTAGCCGATGAAGCCCGCGCCGCCCGTCACCAGAAAATTCATGAGAGGATGATGAAGCGCCGGGTTCCGGGTTCCAAGTTGCAAGTTTGTCGGTTGAGCGGCCCGTTTTTGTTCGCATTAATTCGCGCGATTCGCGGCCGCGCGGCCTGATTCGGCGCAGCTCAGTTTCGTGCGACTGAAATCTTGACTGCGCCGCGCGAGGTGAGGATGCTCGCCCGTCGCGTCTGAAAACGCAGCAAACCGCGAACAAGAAATTCAAAGTCCGTTCCAGCCCGGTGTTGGCCGAGCCGTTGCTCAACATTGATTTACCCGGGACCAATAAAGTCAAAAGCGGCAAGGTCCGCGACATTTTCGACCTGGGCGACTACCTGCTCATGGTCGCCACGGATCGCATCTCCGCGTTCGATTGCATCATGCCCAACGGCATCCCGCTCAAAGGGGTGGTGCTGACGCAGATTTCCCATTTCTGGTTCGATCAGCTGACGGCCATCGTGCCCAACCATCGTCTGGCCCGGGCGGCGGACCCTTTGCCACCGTTGCTCAAGCCTTACGAAAGCAAGTTGGCCCGACGCGCGATGATCGTGAAGAAAGCCCGGCCGCTGACGATCGAATGCGTCGTGCGCGGTTACCTCGCCGGGTCGGGCTGGAAGGAATATCGCCAAAGCCAGACTGTTTGCGGCGTCAAATTGCCACAACGCCTGGTTGAATCTTCGGAATTGCCGGAACCGATTTTCACGCCGGCCACCAAAGCGGAAACCGGCCACGACATCAACATCTCCTTCGAGCAAGCGGCGCAGATTGTGGGCGCCGAGGTGGCGGAACGCGTGCGGGACCTGAGTCTGCAGATTTACACGGTCGCCAGGCAATACGCGCGCCAGCGAGGCATTATCATCGCCGACACGAAGTTCGAATTCGGGCTGCACGAAGGAAATCTGATCCTCATTGACGAGGTGCTGACGCCGGATTCTTCGCGTTTCTGGCCCGCGGACCAATACCAGCCGGGCCGCAGCCAGCCGAGCTTCGACAAACAGTTTGTTCGCGATTACCTCGAAACGTTGGATTGGAACAAAACCCCGCCGGCGCCGGAACTGCCGCCGGAGGTGGTCGCCAGAACGCGGGACAAATACATCGAAGCTTACGAGCGGTTAACGGGGAAGACGCTGTAGTGCGGCACCAGCACCAGGCCCGTCACTGAATCGTCTGGTTGATTGCTCTGCCGGGCCGACCAGACACCGCAGCGCGGCGTCCCTGCCGTGTGGCGCAGTCTTTTTCGGAGACATATTTCAGTAATCGGTCTAGCTTCGGGGATGGAATTTCCGATGCACTTCGCGGAGCCGGCTTCCGGCCACGTGCGTATAAATCTCCGTCGTCGCGATGCTCGCGTGACCAAGCAACTCCTGAATCACACGCAGGTCCGCGCCATGCTCCAGCAGATGCGTGGCGAAACTGTGCCGCAGCATGTGGGGCGTGACGTTGCGCGAAACGCCGGCCAGGCGCGCGCGCCGCTTGATCCGCAACCAGAGCGTCACCGCCGCGAACGGCGTACCACGCCTCGTCAGGAACACATTGCCCGGCGAACGCCCGGTAATCAGTTTGGGGCGCCCGACTTCGAGATGACGTTGCAACGCCGCGACCGCTTTGCGGCCAACCGGGACGACGCGTTCTTTGTTTCCTTTGCCGACGACATTGATGAATCCGGCGTCCAGATGAAGTTGTTCGAGACGCACGTTCCGCAGCTCGGACAATCGCAGCCCCGAGGCGTAGGCCAGTTCCAGAACGGCCTGGTCGCAGAGCGATTCCGGCGTTTCGGGTTGGAGCGGCGTCAGCAGTTTTCGCATTTCAGCGTCCGTCAGCGCGTTGGGCAGCCGTTTCCAGCGACGCGGCAAGGAAAGGTTCTCCGCGATACTCATCGGCAGGTGTCGTTCGTTCTCGCAGAATTTGTAAAACGCCCGCAACGCGGCGATTTCCAGATAAACGCTCTCGCCGCTCAGTTTTTTCTGCGAGAGCGT
>Ga0209804_1001754_pt1 | contig 13763 bp, 11 predicted proteins | sample GraSoiAngelo_139_FD_185896 | JGI IMG/M metagenome (GOLD analysis project Ga0209804, IMG submission 185896) | Grasslands soil microbial communities from the Angelo Coastal Reserve, California, USA - 14_0929_12_20cm (SPAdes) (version 2) | ecosystem: Environmental > Terrestrial > Soil > Grasslands ... | reverse complement strand
CCGCCCGTAACACGCCGTCCGTCAGGTAAAAACCGACGATCTTCCGATCTCTCAGCGAACCCCGCAGTACGAAGCGGTCCCATTTGCGAACGAGGCCGACGTACTCGAGCTTGTGTCGGTACTGGTCCGACCAGAACGTGTGGACATATCCGTACGCAGAGTCTGAACCCAGCATGGACCTGGCTGCGGCCGCCCCCTGCTTCTCAGCGTTGTTGTAATGCTCCACGCGGATGCGGCCGAACAGCGGATGCAGATGGTTGGCCACATCGCCGGCCGCGAATATCCCCGGGACGTTGGTCCGGCACATGGCGTCGACCAGAATGCCGTTGTCAATCGCCACTCCCGAGTCTTTGAGAATGTCCACGGTCGGTCGGATGCCAACGGCGACGACTGCGAGATCGCACGTGAGCTTGCGCCCATTCCTTGTGATCGCGCGTTCGACCCGATTCGCGCCTTCGAAGCGAACGACTTCATCGCCGACGACAAGCTCCACGCCGGCGTCGCGATGGACGCCCGCCATGAGCGCTCCCAACTCGGGGCCGAGGACAGATTCGAGCGGAGCCGCCCCAGGCAAAACGCTGGTCACCTTTACGCCCATCTGCGTCAACGAGGCCGTGACCTCGCAACCGATGAATCCCATGCCAACCACCAAGGCTCGAGCGCCGCGGTGGGCGGCTTCCTTGATCGCATCGCTCTCGGCCACCGTCCTGAGCTGGAAGACGCCAGGGAGCTCTGCACCAGCGAGATCCAGGTGCCTGTTCTCGCCGCCTGTGGTGATCAACAGCTTGCCGAATGCGATGGACGTTCCAGCATCCAGCTCGACCTGACGCATGGGAACGTTGACGCCCGTGGCCGTGGCAGCGACCAGCTCGACGCGGTTGGACTCGTACCACTTGTCTGGGTTGACAAGCCAGCCCGACAGCGACTCCTCACCGCGTAGATACGTCTTCGAGAGCGGTGGACGGCCAAAGGGCGGGGTAGGCTCGTGCCCGATCAGAACGAGGCGGCCGTCATAACCTCCCTCGCGCAACGTCTTGGCCGCGACGCCCCCCGCCATCCCCGAACCGAGGATGACAAGAGGTTGGCGGTCCGCTTGGCTAACGGACCCTGGATGGATCAGCTGACCGCGATTGTCTGGAGCGAGTCGTCCAGAAAGCGCGGATACGGCGCCCGACGATCCAGTGGGCCGCGCCGTAACTCGATCCGGCGGAGTGCTGTTCTGCGCTCCCGTGCGGCGCCCAGTGCCCGCCCCAGGTTCAGAGGACCCCTCGGGAGTCGCGCTCGGCGCTCATTGCCGCGCCGATCGCTCCCGGCCCGCCTTGCGGTCGACCTTTTGTTGTCCGTGGGGTACTCCTGCGCCGTGCGCATTTATCACTGTGACCCTCATTGCTGTTCGAGTCAAGTGACTTCGTTGCGGCTCATCGTGCTCGTAGGATTCCGAGGGACTCATGACCAGCATTCGGCCTTGTCGCGGCGACGAGCGCGGAGCCATCCTCGCGATCATCAACAGCGCCGCGACTGCGTACCGCGGCGTCATCCCCGCCGATCGCTGGCACGAGCCGTACATGTCGTCAAGCGAGCTCGATCATGAGATCGCCTCCGGTGTTGCGTTCTGGGGTTACGAGGCAGACGGCGCCTTGCTCGGCATCATGGGAATCCAGCCGGTGCGCGACGTCGACCTCATACGGCACGCCTACGTCCTTCCCGACAGTCAGCGACACGGCGTCGGAGGCGCGCTGCTGGAGCACCTGCGGGGGCTGAGCGCGCGACCCATGCTGGTCGGGACGTGGTCCGCCGCCGACTGGGCCATCAACTTTTATCGCCGTCATGGCTTCGAGCTCGCTACACCGGAGCACAAGACGATGTTGCTCAAGACCTACTGGACGATTCCGGATCGCCAGGTCGAGACCTCAGTGGTACTAGGCAACCCGCCGCCTCACGCGGCTCTTTGAAAGGTCCCCACCTAAAGGCGGGGTTAAGATGGGCGTTGCAACGAGCTAAGCGGTTGATTGGGGGGTGACGGCATGCGCAGATGGGCCGTGATCGCGGTGGCGGCCGTGGCAACAGTCGCCTGTGGGGGAACCTCCCCGGGCGAACAGACGACAGGCTCGACCATCGTCTTGGGAGCGCCCCTTGGACTCACCGGCTCCCTGACCAAGGAGTCGACCCTGACCCAGCAGGGCTACAACCTGTGGCTGGACTGGATCAACGCGCGCGGCGGGATCGTGGTGAACAACGTCAAACATCCCGTCACCATCAAGTACTACGACGACACGAGCAACGCCAATCAGTCCGCGGTCCTGATGCAAAAGCTGATCACGGAGGACAAGGCGAACTTCTTGCTCGGGCCCTACGGCAGCGCTGCCACCGCGACTGATGCCGCGATCGCCGAGCAGAACGAGATCCCGATGGTCGAGGCCAACGGCGCGGCTCAATCGATCTTCAACCAGGGCTACAAGTACACCTTCGGCGTGCTCAGCCCCGCGAACAAGTACCTGCAGGGCGTGATCGACATGGCGGCCACGCTCAGCCCCAAGCCGACGACGATCGCGATGCTGAGCGCCGATGACAACTTCAGCCTCGAGGTCGCGGAAGGGGTCAACACCTACGCGGCGAGCAAGGGCATGAACGTCGTCCTGTACAAGAAGTACAAGAACGGCGCGACCAACCTCTCCGCCGAGGTTCAGGCGGCCAAGGCTGCCAACGCCGACATCGTGCTCAACTCCGGCCACCTGCAGGAGGCGATCGCCATCAACAAGGCGGCCAAGGAGCAGAAGGTCAACGCGAAGATCTTTGCCTACTCGGTCGGTCCGTCCACGCCTGATTTCATCACCGCGCTGGGCAAGGACGCCAACTACGTGTACGGCGGCTCGCAATGGACGCCCCAGGTGAAGTACACCCCGGCCTTTTATCTGACCGTGCCTGAGTACGTCGCCGCATACAAGGCGAAATATCCGGGGCTGGGCGATCCCGACTACCACGTCGCCGAATCCACGGCCGCATGCCTTGCCCTGCAGCGCGCCATCGAAAAGGCCGGGTCGCTCGATCCGAAGAAGGTGCGGGATGCGCTTGCGGCACTCGACGTGACGGTGTTCTTCGGGCAGGTCAAGTTCGACAGCCGCGGGATCAACATCTACAAGCCGATGGTGGTGGAACAGATCCAGAACGGCGCCCACCACACCGTCTTCCCCGAAAGCGTCGCGGACGCCAAGCCCCAGTACCCGACCCCTGCATGGGACCAACGCTGATCGCTACGAGACAGTAGGTTTGGCCGCCTTCGTCCAGCTGGTCATTCTCGGCCTGCTGGCCGGAGGCGTCTACGTCGCGGTGGGCGTGGGGTTCGGCCTGGTGTGGGGTGTGCTCAACATCGTCAACCTCGCGCACGGGGCGCTGGTGATCGTCGGCGGCTACATCACCTGGCAGCTCTTCACCGCTTTCGGTCTCGATCCCTTCCTCACATTGCCCGTCGACGCCGTGGCCCTGTTCGTGCTGGGCTACGCGCTGCAACGCGGCGTGATCAACCGGATCATTCGCGCCCCGCTGCTTTTCACCTTCCTCCTGACATTCGGGGTGAACCTCGTCATCGTCAACATCCTGCTCCTGATCTTCGGTTCTGACTTTCGCTCGGTCACGCCCACGTATTCGGGTCAGGGGTTTGAGCTCGGCGGCATCGTCATCCCATACGTCCGGCTCGCGTCTTTGGGCGCGGCGATCTTGTTGTCGGCAGGGCTCGCCTTCCTGCTGAGCAGGACCCGCATCGGCCTTTCGATCCACGCGATCGCGGCAGACCGTGACGCGGCGCAGCTCGTCGGCATCGACCTCCGTCATGCCTATGCCGTCACTTACGGTCTGGGTGCCGCATGCGCGGGGGTGGCCGGCGGGCTCATCGCCATGATCCAGGCCATCACCCCGACCGCTGGAGAGCCGTACACGCTGCAGGCGTTCGTGGTCGTGATCCTGGGCGGGTTGGGGCGGGTCAGCGCGACTGTGGTGGGAGGCCTTGCCTTCGGCCTGGTCGAGGCTTTCGGGCAGTCCATCCCCGGTTCCGGTTCCGTGTTCGCCAACGCGATCGCTTTCGGTCTCATGGTGCTGGTGCTGGTGACGCGCCCGCAGGGTCTGATGGGCCGGCTGCGATGATCGCGACCGCCGGATCGCAACGCCGCTGGCGCCGTATCTTCCTGGTGGTCGGCGCGATCGTCGCCGCCTACGCGCTGCTCGCTCCGCTGTCTTCGCTCGACGCCGCCCAGTCAGCCGGCATCCCACTCCTGACGGACAAGTTCTGGTTCCGGATCGCGACGTACGTCGTGATGTTCGTCGTGCTGGCGACGGCCTGGAACATCATCGGGGGGATCACCGGGTATGCCGCGTTCGGCAACGTAGCCTTCTTCGGCATCGGCGCCTACACGACCGGGATGTTGATCGCCAAGGCGAAGTGGCCGTTTCTGGTCGCACTGCCATTGGCCCCGGTTCTGGCTGCCCTTTTCGCTGCGCTCGTGGGACTTCCCCTGCTCAGGCTGCGCGGTCATTACTTCGCCGTCGCGAGCCTTGGCGTCGGCGTGGCTGTCGGCGAGCTGGTGCAAAACATCGATTACAACGGCCAGCCGGTGTTTGGCGGAGCCAGCGGCCTGTTCCTTCCGATATATGCGGTCGGGCACCGCGGCCTCTTCTTCTTCTATTTGATGTGTGGCGCGGCGGCGGTCGCGATCGCAGTCACGTGGTGGGTGCTGCGCAGCCGGTTCGGCTACGGACTGATCGCCATCCGCGAGAACGAGGACGCCGCGGCCGTGATCGGCGTCAACACCACCGCCTACAAGGTTGCGGCCTTCGCGCTCGCCGCCGCTCTGACGGGACTCGCCGGCGGGATCTTCTCCCAGTGGAACGTCTTCATCAATCAGGACAACACGTTTCCGATCGAATACAACGTCCAGATGATCCTGATGGCGCTGCTCGGAGGCACCGGCACGGTTTTCGGCCCGGCCGCGGGCGCCGTCCTCCTGCAGCTGCTGATCCAGTTCCTCGGCGGCAGCCTCCCGATCTCGTTCGACCTTCCATTTGTCTCGAGCGAGGCGCGGCCGATCGTGGCGCAGGTCATCCTCGGCCTGCTCCTGGTCGTCGTCGTCATCTTCGTGCCGCGGGGAGTGATCGACTTCTTCGGAGGTCGCACCCGCCTCAGCCTGTCCTACCTCCGCCGCTCCCTTCGCGACACATCGCTGTGAACACGGCGGCGCAGCCGCAGCTCGAGCTGCGGGGAGTCACCAAGCGGTTCGGAGGCGTGGGCGCCGTCGACGACGTGACGTTCCAGGTGGAGAAGGGCGAGATCCTCGGCGTCATCGGTCCGAACGGCGCCGGCAAGACGACCCTCCTCAACTGCATCAGCGGCGTGTACCGGGTCGACGGCGGAGACATCCGCTGGGAGGGCAGGTCGATCGCGGGCCTGCCGCCGCACCGCATCGCCAGGCTCGGCATCGGCCGCACCTTCCAGATCGTCCGGCCGTTCGGTTCCATGACGGTGCGGGAGAACGCCGCCGTAGGCGCGCTTTTCGGCAGCTCGGCGGCACGGCGCGGGCTCAAGGAGGCGTTCGAGGTCGCGGACCAGGTCCTGCAGCTCGTCGGGTTGAAGGCCAAGGCGGACCATCCGGTTTCGGCCCTGACCATCCCCGACCGCAAGCGACTCGAGGTGGCCCGGGCGGTCGCGACCAGGCCGCAGCTCCTGCTGTTGGACGAGGTCATGGCGGGGCTGAACAACGTCGAGATCGACGAAGCGCTCGAGATGGTGAGGGCCGTCCACGCCACGGGCGTGACGGTGCTCTTGATCGAACACGTGATGCGCGTCATCGTCGGCATCTGCCGGCGGGCGATCGTCCTCGACTTCGGCCACGTGCTGGCCGAGGGGGAGCCCGAAGTCGTCCTGCGCGACGAGAGGGTGATCAAAGCCTACCTGGGCGAGCGTTACGCCAAGCGGCTCCGCGGCGAGCGCGGGCAGGACAGCGCCTCTTGAGCACCTCGGATGAGCCCCTGCTCAAGGTCCGCGGGTTGAACGCAGGGTTTGACGCCGGGCCTGTCCTTTTCGGCATCGATCTCGATGTCGCCCCGGCCGAGCTGATCGCCCTCGTCGGGGCCAACGGCGCGGGGAAATCGACTTTCCTCGGCGTCGTGAGCGGCCTCGTCCGCGCCACGTCGGGCACGATCGCGCTCGGTGGAGAGGACGTCACGAACGAGCGTCCGGAGGTTCTCGTGCGCAAGGGCATGGCTCACGTGCCGCAGGGCCGGCGACTCTTCGGGACGATTTCGGTCGAGAAGAACCTGCTCCTGGGCGCTTACCTGCGGCGTGATCGTGAGGTGCGGGACGACGTCGCACGAGTTCTTGACTATTTCCCGGCGCTGAAGAACAAGCTGTCTCGCGAGGCGGGCACGCTGTCGGGCGGCGAGCAGCAGATGCTGGCCATCGCGCGCGGCATGATGGCCCGGCCGAAGCTACTGATGATCGACGAGCTCTCCCTCGGCCTCGCCCCCAACGTGGTCGACCGCCTGATCGACGTCGTGCAGCAGATCAACCGCGATGGCACCGCGCTCATCCTGGTCGAGCAGGACGTGCTGGTCGCGCTGGACGTGGCGAGCCGAGCCTACGTGCTGGAGAACGGGCGGGTCGCCTTGAGCGGTGCGGCCGCCGAGGTGCGGGACGACCGCGGTGTGCGCAAGGCGTACCTGGGGCTCTGATTAAGCTGGGGCCGGTCTCCTCCGCCGTCGCGCCGCCGCCAGCGCCGCCCGCGCGAACACGAGCAGGCACACCGCTAGCAGCGCCGGGAGGATCAGCAAAAGGAGCCAGCTCGCGCTGCTCGACGGTGTCGAATCCACCTTGATCAGGGCTCCGGCCTTCAGCACCGGCCATGGAATGGCCAGCGCCGACGTGGCCTGCTGCGCCGCGGCCGGGGCACTGCTACGAGTGTGCAGGGCCGTTGAGGTCGCGCTCGTAGTCGCAGGGATCGACGACGGTGTCGGATTCGTCACCGGCGGCGGTGCAAGCCGGTGCTTGAGCTGCCCGTAATGGTGCCCGTGATTGTTGGGGTTGGCGTCGGCGAGGACGGTGGTTGGCGCGAGACCTAGAACGCATGCGACGACGGCGGCCAACGGGCCCGCCCTGAAAAACCTGGACACCTTACGTGCCTCCCTCTCGTAGTTGTTGCATCGACTGGCGGGCCGAGTGCGGCACAACCGTACACGAAGGCGCGCACGTTGCGCGGCGCTCTTAGGCTCGGGCGGCGTCCTTCAGCGCGCTGATGTACAGCGACGCCGCGACGGCGGCGGTCGTTCCGTCGCCGACGGCGGTGGCGATCTGCTTGGTCAGCTGCGCGCGCACGTCGCCGACCGCCCAGATCCCCTCCACCGAGGTCTGCATGTTGCGGTCGGTCTGGATGTACCCCGCCGCGTCGTGGTCGACGTGTACTTTCAGCAGCGATGAGTTCGGCACGAATCCGATGAAGATGAAGACACCGCCGACGTGCAGCTCCTTCAGCTCCCCGTGCTGCTCGTAAAGCACGTCCTGGACCTTGTCGTCACCGGCGATCTCCTTGACGTTGGCGTCGAAGATGAACTCGATCTTCGAGTTGGCCTGGGCGCGCTCGACCAGGATCGGCTGCGCGCGCAGCTCGCTCCGGCGGTGCAGGATGTAGACCCTTGACGCGTAGCGCGTCAGGAACTCGCCCTCTTCGACCGCGGCGTCACCGCCGCCGATCACGGCCAGCTCCTGGCCCTTGAAGAAGGCGCCGTCGCAGACCGCGCAGTAGCTCACGCCGCGGCCCCAGTACTCCTTCTCGCCCGGCACCTCCAGGTAGCGCGGCAGCCCGCCGGCGGCCAGGATGAGCGCCGGCGCCCGGAGCTCCTCGCCCGACTCCATCCGGACGACCTTGGTGTCCCCTTCGACGACGATCTCGTGCACCGGCTCGAAGTCGCGGACGTCGACGCCGAAGCGCCGGGCGTGGTCGCCCATCTTCATGGCCAGGTCAGAGCCGAGGATCGACTCGAAGCCGGGGTAGTCCTCCACCAGCTCGGTGTTCAGCAGCTGGCCGCCCAGGGGACCCCGGTCCAGGACCACGGTCCTCAGGTTCATCCGGGCCGTGTAGAGAGCGGCCGCCAGCCCGGCCGGCCCGCCCCCCACGATGACCACGTCGTAATCGCTCATTGCCTTGATAAGAAGTATTCCCAGTTCCGGCTGTATTCCGATGTGGCCTCGCCGGGCGGGTCCACCACTCTCGGATAGTCCGGACGAACCAGGCTCGGCCCAGGCCGGACCCCCGGATAGTCCGGACTATCCGGCATAGTCCGCCCTAGCCGTTGGTGTACCGAACCCCGTAGCCGCCCCGGGGGGCGTGGCAGGAGATGTTGTCGAACGGGCAGCCGATGGAGCAGGCGCCGCACTCGATGCAGTTCCCGAAGCTGACGAGGTTCTTCTTCTGCTCCTCGTTCCACTCATACACACCAGCCGGGCAGAAGTGGTTGCAGTACTTCCCCGTGCACTTGGAGAGGCAAACGTTCTGGTTGACGATCTCGATGTGCGGCTTGCCGGTGTCCTCGTTGTACTTGACGGTGAACAGCTTGTCGGTCAGCTTGTCCATCAGCTCGCTCCGAAACGCTCCCAGATCCGGCACATGAGACGCACCGTGTTGACGTAGTCGGCGGCCCGGATGTTCTCGTTCGGGGCGTGGATCCGGTTGTCGGGGCGCCCGACCCCGACCGGCAGCACCGTCGGGATGCCCAGGTCGGAAACCACCGGGTGCATGGGACCGGTGGCGGGCATGAACGGCCACAGTATCGGCTCGCCGTGCATCTCGCGGACGCTTTCGATCACCGTCTTGGCGACGGTCGAGTTGGGGTCCGACCGCGCCGGCTTCTCGCCCTCGCTGGCCACGATCTCGACCTTCTGGAAGCCGTGCCGGTCGAGGTGCTTGCGGAGCAGCTGGATCACGTCGTCCGGATCCTGGTCGGGGATAAGCCGGAAGTCCAGCTTGGCGGACGCCTCCGCCGGGAGCACCGTCTTGGACCCGGGGCCCTGGTAGCCGGTGGTGATGCCGGCGATGTTGTAGGTCGGCAGGAAGAGCATCTGCTCGACCACCTGGTCGGGCTTGGGGTCGCGGACCAGCTTTTCGAAGCCGACGAGCTTGCGTCGCTTCTCGATCTCGGGGTCGATGCCCGCCATCATGCGGCGGTCGGCCTCGGTCGGCTGCACGACCTTGTCGTAAAAGCCCTCGATCTTGACGTTCATCTCCCGGTCGCCCAGGCTGGCCAGCGCGCCGAGCAGGTAGTGGGCCGCGGACGGGTAGATCGACGCAAAGCCGGAGTGCTGGTCGTAGTCGAGCAGCTTGACGCGCAGGGTGACGTAAACCAGTCCACGGCATCCGAACTGCAGTGTTGGCCGCCCGGCGTCGTCGAATGACGTGCCCGACTCCCACAAGCAGCCGTCCGCGTGCAGCTTGGCGGCGTGGTCGTGCGCGATCTTCTCGAAAGACTTGGAGCCGATCTCTTCCTCGCCTTCGATCAGGAAGCGCAGCGTGAGAGGCACCTCGCCGAGCTTCTTCAACGTCTCGAGCGCATGGATGCGCGCCATCACGTCTGCCTTGTCGTCAGCGACGCCGCGGGCGAAGATCCGCCCGTCACGCTCGGCCGGCTCAAACGGGGGCGACGTCCAGAGGTCGAGGGGGTCGACCGGCTGCACGTCGTAGTGCTCGTACAGCAGAAGCTTGCGCCGGCCTGCTCCCGGCACCTCCGCATAGAGCGCCGGCATGCCGCCTGCTTCGAGCGTCTCGACGCGGTCTGTGAACTTCGCGAGCCGTTCGGCGAGCCAGTCGCGCGCAGGCTGGATCGCTTCGCGGCCGTGGTTGGAGATGCTGGGGAAGGAGCAGAGCTCTTTCAGCTCGTCGACGAACCGGGCTGAGTTCTTCTCGATGTACGCGTCGACAGCGCTCGTTGAGATCACCTTGCCATCGTAACCTTGTCTCGATGAGCGAGGCAGCGGAGGAGTTTCACTTCTCGCCGCGGGCGAACCGCGCCTCGGAAATCAACTGGCATCCCTGGTCGCCAGAGGCTTTCGACGAGGCCCGCCACACAGGTCGTCCGATTCTGCTTTCGATCTCGGCCGTGTGGTGCCACTGGTGCCACGTAATGGACGAGACGACGTACTCGCATCCCGGCGTGATCGACATCATCAACCGCGAGTACGTGCCGGTGCGAGTCGACAACGACGTCCGGCCCGATATCAACCAGCGCTACAACATGGGCGGCTGGCCGACCACCGCATTCCTCACCGCCTCGGGCGACATCCTCACGGGCGGCACGTACCTGCCGCCTGACCAGATGGCGAGCTCGTTGATCCGCGTCGCGGACTACTACCGCGCGAACCAGACCGACATCGCAAGCCGAGTCCTTGAGGCGCGCAAGCGCGCGGCGTCTGGCGTCGCGCGAAGTGTGGGCGAGCTCGAGCCGGGCCTCGTGGACACGATCCTCGACGCCGTGAAGTCCGCGTACGACCCCGAATACGGAGGCTTCGGCAACGCGCCGAAGTTTCCGCAGGCGGATGCGATCCTGCTGCTGCTCGAACAGTCGGTGCTGCGCTCGGACGAAGAGCTCCGACGGATGGCCGTGCACACGCTCGAGCAGATGACCGGCGGCGGCACGTACGACCACGTCGAAGGGGGCTTCTTCCGTTACTCGACCACGCAGGATTGGAGCGTCCCGCATTTCGAGAAGATGCTCGAGGACCACGCGCCTCTGGTCCACGCCCTGGCCCTTTCAGGGATGTGGGACGCGCTGGAGAAGACCACGGGATATCTCGACGCGGTGCTGCGCGACCCGAAAACCGGCCTTTACGCGGGCAGCCAGGACGCCGACGAGCACTACTACGCGATGGACGCGGAGGAGCGCACGCAAACCCCGGCGCCTTACGTCGACCGCCGCGTCTACACGTCGTGGAACGCCGCGCTCGCGGTCGCCTACCTGGAAGCCGAAAAACGCGAGGTCGCTGCGAAGCTTCTCGACTCGCTGTTCAAGCGCGCGTACCGGCGAGGGGACGGCATGACCCATTCCGAAGGCGCGGGCGGTCAGCTCGGCGACCAGGTGTGGTCCCTTTGGGCGGCGGTGCGTGCGTTTCAGCACGGTCTGGGCGATCAGTGGATGACTGTCGCGGCGGACCTCGCCGCCCACATAGAAGAAAGGTATGGCGACTCGCAGCTGGGCGGTTACTTCGACCGCGCGGGCGGAGACGAGCTGGGGCGCCTCGGGGAGCGAATCAAGCCTCTCGCCGAAAACTCGATCGCGGCGATGGCCTTGATCGAGCTCGATACCCTGCTCGGGGATCCATCCTCGCCTCATCGCGAGCGGGCGCGCCGGGCGCTCGAGTCGGTCGCGGCGCTGCCGAGGCAGTACGGACTCATGGCCGCGGTGTTCGCTCGCGCGCTGGACCGCCTCTCGCAGGCGATCAAGGTCACGACCAAGAATCCGGAGCTCGCTCGCGCCGCGCGGGCGGCGCAGCCGTACGCAGTGATCGACCCATCAGGCGCGCCGGGCGCGCGCAGGGCGCACACAGAACAAGACGGCGCGGTCGTGTGTGCCGGGACCATATGCTTGGCGCCGGTGTTTACACCAACCGCTGTGGCGGAGGCCATCAGAGAAGCTTCCACGACGCGTGCCTGAAACTAGAGGTCACTTCTCGCGCCGCGTAGGGCGCGCCCTCGACGACCCCAGCCTGCAGAAGGCGCTCGTCCAGGCCATGACCGGCCTGCGGAGCCGCCGCAACAAGGCCTTCGAGAATTTCGATTTCGAGAAGGGCCGCGCGGACCTGAAGCGCCGCCGCCAGGCCAACCTCGACCGCCTGCCCGAGCTGCTCGATCAGTTCACAGAAAGACTCGCCGCGGTCGGCGGCGTGGTGCACCTGGCCAAAGACGCGGCCGAAGCGCGCGAGATCATCGGCCAGCTCTGCGCCCGCGCAGCGATCAATTCGGCCGCGGGCAGCGGATTGCCCGCGGGCCGCATGGTCGTGACCAAGGTCAAGTCGATGGCCGGCGAGGAGATCGAGCTCAACCCCTACCTGGAAAACCTCGGCATGGAAGTCGTCGAGACCGACCTCGGCGAGCGCATGGTGCAGCTCACGCACACGCATCCGTCCCACCTCATCGCCCCAGCGATCCACCTGACCAAGGAAGACGCGGCGAACGTTTTCGGCACGGAGCCGACAGTCGAGGCGATCCAGAGTCACGCGCGGGCGTCGCTGCGCAAGAAGTTCATCGATGCGACGGTCGGCATCTCGGGCGCGAACATGGCCATCGCCGAGACGGGCACGATCGTGCTCGTCACCAACGAGGGCAACGCCGACCTGACCACGACGCTGCCGCCGGTGCACATCGCTCTGTTCGGCATCGACAAGCTGGTGGCGACGCTCGACGACGCGGTCGCGGTGCTGCGCATGCTTCCGCGCAGCGGCACCGGCCAGGTCATGACGAGCTACGTCAACTGGATCACAGGACCGTCGCGCTCGGCCGATATCGAGCAGTCGCTGACGATCGGCGTGCACGGGCCGCGCGAGTTGCACTGCGTGATCCTCGACAACGGTCGCGAGAAGATGCTCGCCGACCCGATCTTCCGCGACGCGCTGACGTGCATCCGCTGCGGCGCGTGCTCCAACGCGTGCCCGCCCTTCATGGCGGTCAGCGGCCACCAGTTCGGCCACATCTACAACGGGCCGATCGGCCTGGTCCTGACGCCTTTCCACCACGGACTCGAATCGGCGGACCTTCCCAACACGCTCTGCGTGCAGTGCAACGCCTGCCAGGAGATCTGTCCGGTCGACATCCCGCTGCCGCGCCAGATCCTGGAGCACAGACGGAATGGAAGGAAGTCGCTCCGCAAGCGGGCCGTAGTCGGCGTCTGGAAGCGGCCCGAGCTGGCGGACCGCGTGCTTCGCGCCGCGGCGCCGTTCAGCGGGCTCGTGCCTGGCACCCCACGCCTGGCCCGGTCCCCGTATCGCGACCGCGTCCACGACAGCGAGGTCGACGGCGAGCCGCTCACCATCTTCGCCTCCTGCCTGGCGGACAGGGCATGGCCCGAGTCGGCGTCGGCCCTGGAGCGGATCGCGGCGGCCGCGGGCTTTAAGGTTGGATTTCCCAAGGACCAGTGGTGCTGCGGGCTGATCGCCGCCAACGCCGGCGACTTCAAAACCGGCGCCCACCTCTCGGCCCAGCTCGCCGTTGCGCTTCGAGATTCCAAGGGGCTGATCGTGACTCCCTCCGCGTCGTGCTTCGGGGCTTTCACAATCGACTCTCCGGACTGGGGGCCCGCACCGGACCAGAACCTGCGCGCGCGCATGCGCGACTCCACCCGCTTCGTCCTCCAGCTGCTGGAGTCCAACCCGGGCCTCGTCGAGCCCAACCGGATGAGCCTCAAGGTCGCCTATCACGACTCTTGCCAGTCCCTGCGGCAGCTTGGTCTGAAGACCGAGCCGAGGCGCGCTCTCGAGCTGGCGGGCTACGAGGTGGTGGACATCCCCGACATAGCCAACTGCTGCGGGTTCGGCGGCAGCTTCAGCCTCGAGTGGCCGCGCGTGGCCGACCGCCTCGCGGAGTGGAAGCTCGACGCCATCGCGAAGACCGGGTGCGCGGTCGTGGCGTCAGACAACCCGGGCTGCCTGATGCACATCGCGGCCGCGGCCCGCAAGCGCCACATGGAGCTTCGCGCCGCGCACGTGCTCGAGCTGGTGGCCGAACACCTGGCTTGACAGC
>Ga0209804_1001751_pt1 | contig 13771 bp, 10 predicted proteins | sample GraSoiAngelo_139_FD_185896 | JGI IMG/M metagenome (GOLD analysis project Ga0209804, IMG submission 185896) | Grasslands soil microbial communities from the Angelo Coastal Reserve, California, USA - 14_0929_12_20cm (SPAdes) (version 2) | ecosystem: Environmental > Terrestrial > Soil > Grasslands ... | reverse complement strand
GCGTTGGATTCACGCCGGACACGGGTTCATCCAGTAGGAGAAGCTTCGCGTCGGACATCAAGGCTCTTCCAATCTCGACGAGTTTCATTTGGCCGCCGCTCAAAAGATAGGCCGGTTGGTTCCATACTCTTGTCAATCCAAGCAAGTCAAGAATCCTTGAAGCCTTTTCTGTTGACCGTTTCTCGGCCTCTCGCCAGATGGGAGTGAAGAATTCTCTCCACGGCTTAAGGCTCAGTGTAACCATTGTTCTGACGAATGTTATCAGTTTCTTCTCGAAGAATAGCCTTTGCAGTAGGCTTCTGGTTACCAGCAAGCTCTCTATCGAACTGACCGCTTTGATGAGTAGCCGTCCCGCCGACCCATCAAGAAATGGGCGAAGGAAATCCTTGCGTGACCTGAAGCCAGCGATGATGTTTGACCAGAAGAGACTCTCGCCTTGGTTCTTCTTTTCGGCTACCAAGAGGTTTTCGAGAACTGTTAATTTCCAGAACAAGGCTGGAATCTGAAATGTTCGAGACAGTCCTTTTTCGTAAAGATCGTACGGTGGCAGACCCGTCGCGTCGTGTCCTTGAAACAGTACTTTCCCTGAGTCCGGCTTGTATTGTCCGCTAATCACATTGATGAGAGTGGTTTTGCCTGAACCATTTGGGCCTATCAAAATCGTAATCTTTCGTGTGGGCACATCCAGTGATACACCGTCCAGTGCGTGAAGGTTGCCAAAGGATTTGCGAATGTCTCGTATTGACAGGATGTCTGTTGGCATTAATCAATCAAAAACAAAAAAAGGGGAGGAGAGTTGCGCGTTCTAGGTCCTCTAGTTCGGGTTGAAGCCACTTAGCGATGGTGGATTTGTGGTCGCGTCCCAAAAGCCCGCGTACACCCAGGTTGGAACTCCACCAGTGGGCGTGACGACTTTCCAGATTTGGTATATTGATGCTATTCGATCGCCGCTCGCTTCGAGCCCGTTCCAGCCTGTTACGCCGTAGTAGCTGTTCGCGACTGTCAACATGACAGCTTGTATCTTTGTTCCGTCGTATGCTCCGGCACTGAGCGTAGCAAGTGCTCCGAGCCATACGTCGTCATAGGTGCCACGGCAGTAGTTGTCGCACACGTTGTTTGTGTAGTTGCCCGCGAAGTTCTTCACGAGTTGTTGAGTCAGAGTGGTGTTTGGGAATCCATAGATCGTTGAGGGCAGTCTAATGTTGGAAACGATCGGTCCCGAGGTTGTTTTGTTGGAAATGACAGTGTCTTGCGCTTCACCATCAGTGCCTGTCCATTGCGATGTTGCCGATGGGAGGTGGCCTTTCAGGAGGTACGAGTAAGACGAGCTTCCGTTCAGTTCGATAACGAGTTCACCGAACTCTTCGAATGAGATCGCCTGAATTGCTACCTTGTTAGCGTTGGCTGTGTTGTTCAAAGTGTTGAAGTCTGTAGATAAGGTTGGCGTAATTGATCCAAAGGTTGTCAAGCTGGTGTCGTAGCGAAGGATACAGACTGTGTCTGAAGCCGTACAGACGCCGTATTGGATATTTTGACCGCTTGCAACGAAGTTCGCGGCTGTTGCGTTAGCAAGGGCGTCTCCATACGGGTCGTGTCTCTGCAGAATTACGAGTCTTGTTGCTCCCTCGGCTTTGAGCATAGCTGAGTCCGCTTGTCCTTGCCACCTGTCGTTTGGCGCTGTTCGGAACAGGTAGTCGTCGGGAATGGCGAGCGAAACGGCCGTTGAGGAGGGGCTGATCAGGACTATGTGGTTTGTTTTCGCGTATTGTAGGATGTTTGACGCTGCGCCACTGTTCAGTGGCCCTACCACTACTTGCACCCCAGCAGCTGCGAAGGCTTGCAAGTCAGTGAGAGCCTTGGAGCTGTCTAGTGCGTAGTCGCTGTATGATAGAGCGAATTTCACGTTACATGCGCTAGTTCCTGAACTCGCAGCCCCCGGGGGCGAAGACAGATACTTGTTGATGTCGCTAACCGCCAACAGTGCCGCGTCTTTCGCTCTGACCCCTTGGCTCGCGAGGTCAGAGGAAAGGTCCGTCAAAAGTCCGATTGTCAAGGTTTTACCCGAAGTGCAAAGTCCCCCGGTGATTGAGCCACCGAAGAGTAGGCCAGCGTACGTTACGCCCGCGCCTACGCCAACTCCGACTATCAGTAGGATTAGCGCTATGGCGAGAGAAACAGTCCTCTTGCCTGCTTGTGACATGGGTTGAGATTGTGGTTGCGATTGCATTTCAAAAGTCGACCGGGTGCTATTGCCGATATAAGCCATATTAGAGTTTAGGACACGTTCAACCGGTTCCAGACGTGATGCTCCCACCACGTTCCCGCTTCTGGGAAAGACGCAGGAAACTGATCATAGGTGTATTCCTCATCGGGGTGCTTGCTATCGTATGCTTCGGCGGGTTCTGGCCGCTCTTGCTTAGAGTCTCTGTTCCATCATATTACCTGGACGCGATTATTTACGCCTCTCTCTTCGGGCTGATGGCGATTGGGCTTACCCTAACCTACTTGACAACCAAAGTTCCAAACTTTGCTTATGGTTCGTTTGTAACGATCGGTATCTACACGTCGTTCACTCTTTTCAAACTGGATCAACTTAACCCCTACGTTTCCACGCTAATCGCTTTTCTATTCGGCGCCGCCAGCTCCGTTGGAATGTACCTTGGAATTCTTCGAGTGTTAGCAAGGAGGGGTTCTTCTCTGATCGCGCTGATGATCGCGACCCTGGCAATCGATATTGCCTTCGTCGGAGTATTCGGGATATTTTCCGATTATTTGACTTCTCATTTCGGGATTCTTGACAGCAAAAAATTCTTCCGACTTCGCGCCGACTTTTCTCTATTTGGAACCCCCGGAGTACTTTATGTGGCACCAATATCTTTGGCGTTGATAACGGCAACTCTCTACTTGTTTCTCAACAAGACTCGTTTCGGAATCGCTTTGCGAGCCTCGGTTGAGAATCCCAGCCTGGCACGCGTGTTGGGAATAGATGTCGAGAGAGCGTACGTTTTTGCATGGTTTCTTGCGGGTGGACTAGCTGCGACGGCCGGATCTTACTCGACTCTGTGGTTGGCGGGTGGTACGACGTCTGGTTCAAATCTGATAGTCGAGATCTTTGCGTCCAGTGTGCTGGGGGGGTTAGCCAGCATATACGGTGCGGCTGTTGGGGGTTTGATTATTGGAGCTACTGAAATTCTCCTGACTCAGGCGGGCATCAATCTTATCGGGTCATGGGTATCTATCTACCAGAAGGGTGTTCCTCTCGCTATCATGGTCATAACACTACTCTTGTTTCCACAGGGACTTGTCTCGATCAAATGGAAGGTGGGTTTGCGTCGTCTGAAAAGACCCGTTCAAGGTCTTCTTTATCAGATTAGAAGGGTCTGCAAAGAGAGCTGGGTGGAATAGTTGGACGTTCCGACCCTCTTCCTCTTCGGTATTGACATTATCAGGTTCTCGATAGATCTCGCTACCGCCTACGGGCTTTACCTCATAGTAAGCCTGACACTAAACCTAGAGGCTGGATTCACTGGTATTCCGAACTTTGGAAAAGTCTTGTTCGTTGCGGCCGGTGCCGCTACGGTGGGGTTCGTATCAGGCCGACTAGCAGCGCTGGCTCTTGGTGTGAACACGTTTGGTAACTATAACGGAAACATCCAAGTAATCATTCCACCGCTGGATAAGTTGCTTGCCATCAACCCTGTCCTTTCTTTGGAAATACTATTCGCGGGATTTGCAATTGCCGCCATCATCGGTGCGGTGTTAGGCCTTCTTACATCCTATCCCGCGATAAGGCTCAGGGAGGACTACCTAGGCATGTTGCTGTTGGCAGCAGCACAATTATTCCAAATCTTTCTCGGAGGTTACGAACCGTTGATCGGAGGCAGTATAGGGATTTCCGTTCCCGATTTCTTTGGCTGGGCCGGAAACGGAATCGAATTGAGAGACGTAGTCGTTCTTGGGTTCGTCGCTGTGTTCGCAGCAGCGGTCTACATCTACGTGGAACGAGTAGCACGGTCTCCTCTCGGGCGGACCCTAAGAGCTGTAAGAGACAATGAGGTGGCCTCGAGAGCTCTCGGAAAACGGGACGCGATTATGAGAAGAAACGTGATCATGGTTGCCTCTGCGATCAGCGCGATGGCGGGAGCGCTCCTCGCATTTTACGTCGGCTCCGTCACACCGGAGACGTGGACAAGGATAACTTGGACCTTCTGGATATGGGTGATGTTGATAGTGGGTGGCGCAGGTAATAATGCGGGTGTCGCCCTAGGTGCCTTCGCATTCACATTTCTGTTCAAAGTCACCGACCAGATCAAGTTCTCCTTTCAAGGCTACATTCCCTTCGATGTCAACTGGCTCGAATATCTGATGTTCGCGGCTTTGCTAATCCTGATAATTGCCTATAGACCCGGCGGTATACTTCCCGAGAAATCCTCAGCGACTCTTCCGTGGAAGACTCTTTCCGAGATCATCCAATCCAAGCCGAAAAGGTCGACCGCCGTGCTCGGACCTAGATTTGCCTCAGAATCGGAGAAGGTGGACGAAACTGGAAGCGACGGCTAAGGCTCGTTGAAGAATGGGAGAATCAGAGTCCGAGTCGAAAGGGTTTTCCTTGTGTTAGGATTCTCTCTGGAATCTGATCCTTCCATTTTTGCATCCATTCCAAATCTTCTTTCGCTTCCCTCAAATCGTCCGGTAGCATTTGAGGAATCTCATCCGAGATAGGATACCATCGGTTGCACTCTGTGCAAACCAGTAGACCTTCAGTGATCTCCTCTTTCTCTTCGAAGACGTGAAGTTCGAGCGGATAGTGCTTGTCTATTGGACAGGCAAGGATGTCCAGAAGTCGTCTCTTCAATCCTGGTCTGGGATTGAGGACTCTAGGATTGTAAGATAAGGTTTGACCGTGCCTAGTTCGGATTCAGTGTAACGAGGGTCTTGGATTTACCCGATCTGAGCGCGGCATCGCATACACGAATTGCCTTGAGCGCGTCCTCGCCTGAGGGGGCCTCCTCGATGTCTCGAAGAATTGTTGTCGTGAAATTTTCAAGTTCGACTTTGAGAGGTTCTGCCCATGGCGTATAGGGCTTGACCAGTCGTTCGGAATTTTCAACCGTGATCTCTTGGGTGATGTAGTCTAGGTTTATCGTGGCATCGCTGCCGGTGATGATGAGGGTTCGGACCTTGCGGGGAGTAAGCCAGTTCGCATCGATGAATCCTGTTGTACCACCATTGAAACGCAGCATCATCTCTGCATAGTCCTCGTACGCACGAGTCCGCAGAGATCCTGTCTGGGCGAAGATGGCCGAGACTTCTTCTTCCAGAAGGTATCGCATCGCGTCAATATCGTGAATCGCTGTGTCCTTGACAACGCCAACATCTCCTATCCGTATAGGCCATCTGGCGACCCGGCGGCCAGTCGCTATGATTACATCTCCCACAGCTTGCTGGCGCAGCATCTTCTTTACGGCTCGGACTCCAGGATTGAATCGTTCGATGAACCCGACCAGCAGCTTCACACCAGCCTTCCTCGCCGACTTGACAAGCTTCTCTGCTGAGCGCTCCTCTCCGGTCATGGGCTTCTCGACTAGGAGATTCTTGCCAGCCTCAATCGCCAATGATCCAACCTTCAGATGAGATTTCGTCGGCGTGCAGACAGTCACGGCGTCGAGTGCAGGAACTCGGAGAAACTTGCCTAAGTCAGTATACCATTCGACACCATATTTGTTGCCGATCTCCTTCGCTCGCTTCTCGTCCTTCTCGCAAACCGCGACTAGATCTGCCATTCGGCTCTGGTGAAGAACCCGGACCTGGTTTTCGCCCCAGAAGCCTGTGCCAATGACCCCTACGCCGACGCGTTTCATCCGTCGAGAGTGCCTCTTCCTATAGTCGTATAGAAGAGGCCGGCCCTCTCAACATTTGAAGCTTCCAGAACTCTAGTCAGATCACAGATCGCCCCCGGTCGATTCATTTCGGCTGCAAGTTGATCCGGATCAAGCTCGGTGGCGGATGGTCTCGGAAGTGCAACTACGGTGCAGTTCGCCTTCGCGACTGCTCGCAAGAGGCTACTCTCGACTCGAGCGTGGTCCCCAACCATCTGTGCCCAGGGCTGTGACCCAGTCTCACCGGGGTAAAGCGATATTCGTGCGCCTCTTTTTCGAAGTGATTCTATTATTGGGGGCGACTCGGGCTTAGACCAGGGATTCTTGAGTAGCCCATCTGTTCCGAGAATTGCAACTCTCGATCTCCTAAAGGAATATCCGCAGTGGCTGAGTGCTCTCCTTATCATGTCCAAAATCTGAGATTGGTATTCCTCGTTTATGGAGTGAGCGGCTCGAACGAGTCTTGGCCCGTTCCTTCGTTGCGAGCTCGATAGAGCTATGCTTGTTCCGATCGATTCTCGCTCTAGAACCGGGTTCGACCGCTCTGTGAGGGTAATTCGAGAATCTCTGCAGAGCTCCAGCACTTCATCATAGTTGACTCCATGCGCTTCTGACATCCTCGCTAGCTCCAGTTCAAGTGCTCTGGCCACCTCTCGGCTAACGGCGGAGTAGAGGCCGGATGCTTCCGCGACTTCCACCGTTGAAGTCAGGCTCAGGGTCGGAAAGACCCGAAGGAGTTCCTCTTGGAAAACGGTCGAGAGCGCCCCATCGAATCCAGCCAGTACTTTCCGTTTGTCCTTGAACTCTCGGATCCTCTCACCCGCCCAGAATAACGGAATGTAGTAGAGATTCGTGTCAACTCCGATCCTTAGTCCCCCGTGTTTTTCGATCGTTGACTTTACGACAGAGGACGTGTAGCGCGGTTTGCAAAGACCCGCGAAGGCAACACTGGTTCCGGTTGCGAGTCCAGGGGCAAGGTTCCGTAAGATCATCTCAAAAGCGTTGGTTTCGTCGGCGCTGGAGACGTGAGTCGTCAGAATCAGAGTCCTAATTTGGGATAGGGGCAGTCGATGATAGTCTGGCGTTATCCTGATTTTCCCTGACTTCTTGAAGATCCCAAGGAGCCAGAGAGCCTCTTCTAAGCCAGGCCGGTTCGCGTGTGTTCTGCCGTCGTCCCCGAAGGGTCCGACAAGATAGTTGGAAATGCCAGCTTCGGCGTAGAGGACGGAGAGGAGAAGCGCCTCAGGATTATCCCCGACAATTGCAACAGAATGATTTTCTTCCATAGATCCTTCAGCCGGTTCAGCAACTCTGGTGGGGAGACTCGGGCTTGTTCGTGATCTGCTTAACAGATTGCATCTGATCTGTTGAAAGATTTCCGCGTCGGCGGCGACGTGGTTGCCAGCGTTAAGCGCAAGATCTGTCAGTGCTTACCATGAATATTGGAATCTCTAGCATGATTGATTCTTTCTGATCTAGAACTGTTTTCAATCTCTTATCTACCAAGGATTGTGTTACAGAAACTGATCTGGGATCCGTCAGCATGAAGGTTTGGATCGACGTTCTAACCCCGAAACATGCGCTCTTCTTCGAGCCACTCTATCGAGACCTCGCCCGAGACGGGCACCAGTTGCTACTAACAACGAGGATCTATCGTGAAGCTCAAGAAGCGCTAGAGCTGAAACGGTTACGATTCCGTGTTGTCGGAGAGCATGGAGGCGCTTCCCGATACGGCAAACTCTTGGCGAGTGGACGCAGAGTGGTGAAGCTTGCGCAGCTGATTGAGAGCTGGCGGCCTGACACAGCTGTCTCATTCTCCTCTCCGGAGGCGGCACGCGTCGCTTTCGGACTTGGGATTCCCCACGTTGCCGTGAACGATTCTCCTCACTCCTGGCTCGTTGCGCGACTCAGCATTCCTCTCTCGCGATACGTCTGCTCGCCCTGGATAATTCGCAGAAAGGTCTGGCTTTCTTTCGGAGCATGGCCCGACGGCATTTTCCCGTACAAGGCATTGGACGCTGCCGCTTGGCTGAAACGACACAAGCCGAATCCCGCAGTTCTCAGACAGCTTTCACTGACTAGGAACAAGCCAATCATCTTGTTACGGACTGAAGAATCGTTCGCCTCATACCTGGAAGGAAAGGCTAGCGACGAAGCGCCGGTGATTGGGCCGATCACGGAAGAACTTTTGAGACGGAAATTGGATGCTCAGATCGTCATTTCGACGAGGTACGGACGCCAGGCGCCAGTTCTAAGAGATCAGTTCGGAAGCAGAGTCCGGGTTGTAGATCATATTATCGACGCGACGAGCCTCCTCTACTACTCAACCTATTTCATCGGCTCCGGAGGCACGATGACTGTCGAAGCAGCGTTATTGGGTCGCCCAGCCATCTCGTGCTTTCCCGGGGAGAAACCGCTCTACATCAAGTACTTGGAGAAGAAGGGCTTGGTCAAGACGATCCAATCTCCCAGAGAGATCGCACTAAGGGTCAGCAGGAGCCTGTCCTCGGACGAGGAGAGAGAGCAGCAGGAAAAGCAGGGGACAAGACTACTCCACGAAATGGAAGACCCGATCAAAGTCATCTCTAGAGTAGTCAGAAAGACCTGGAAGGAGACCCAGACCTAGGCTACGTCCGCCCCGCGCTTTGACAAGCGCGAGCGGCAGACGATTCAACTCCAGAAAGGCAAGTCACCTACCCATACAATGCTGAATCCTCTCCAGCCCAACAAAAAAAGTTACTTCGTCCCCCTTCGTTGTTACCATTCACAGTTACCAAACCCGTTACCAGTCGGGAAATCTCAACCACACTTGGTGCTCGCGACACAAAACGCGAGTCCAGAATGGAATTAGCAAGAAACGTAACCTCCTTGTCAGCCCCCATCCTCGAGAGAGAAGCCTGCAGACTGTTCTCTTTCAAACCCGACAAAGGTAGAACAAGCCCGGATCTGCAATCGGGGCAGGCGATTTGAGATCACGCACTTCTCACGCTGATCTCCACGCTTAATCTGCGATTAGAAAAACGGTCGACGGTTCCATTCCACGCCTAGAATCAATAGACTCGCCCGGCTTAGTTTCAACTGGCGCGACCCCCTCCAAAAAATCTCAAAAGCAGTTACTCATTATGACACAAATCAGCTCTTCTGGCGTGACAGGGAAAGATTGTGGTTCTGGTTTAGGTTCCGATTGTCTGGTCGAAGAGCGGTTTGAACTCGTCTAGTAGATGTTTCAGATCGTTCTCGGTTCTTCCTTCCACGTAGATTCGGATTAGTGGTTCTGTTCCGCTCGGTCTGACAAGGAACCAGCCTCGGTCTTTGATGTCCACGCGTACTCCGTCTATTCTGCTCGTCACTCTGTCTCCGAGACTTTGAAGAATCCTCTTCATAGCCTCGTTCTTCTTTTCATCGGGACATTTGCGCTTCTCTTTTGCCATGAAGAACTTCGGCAGCCGAGCCATCAGTTTTGAGAGGGGCGTCCGATTCTCGAGTATGGAGTTGAGGACGAGCACTGTGGCCATTGTCCCATCTCTTACAGGCTGGTGCGGAGAGTAGAATATTCCACCGTTCTCCTCCCCGCCAAGAATCGCCTTCTCACGGACCATCGTCCTCGCCACGTGAATGCTTCCTACTTGAGTCAGAATCACTCTTCCTTTTCTCCGTCGAGCAACTTCTGTGACAGACATTGATGAATTAACGGGAGTAACCACCTTGCCCCCAGGGTTCTTTTTGAGGATCTCGTCGGCGATGAGTGTCAGGCTATTATCTCCCGACTGAACAGCCCCCGTCTCATCGACGAATACTGCTCTATCTCCGTCGCCATCATGGGCTACCCCAAACGTCGCCTTCTCTTGTCGTACGAGAGTCGACAGGGGACCCAAGTTTTCCGGTCGGGGTTCAGAGTTGCGGCCGGGAAATCGGCCATCTATGTTATCGTTGATCGTGACCACTCGACAACCGATGCGTCGGAGCAAGACGGGAGTAGTCAATGATGACACCCCGTTTCCCGTGTCCACGGCGACCTTCAGACGATTGGTAAGCTTCTCTTTCCTAACATAGTTTTTGATATTTGACAAGTAGGGTTCGAGAGGTAAAACTCGCTGCTCACGCTGCCCCGGGACCCTGCTAACATTCCAAGGATCTTTCGTGACCAGGTCTTCAATCCATTCCTCCTTCTCGCGGGAGATCTCGATTCCATCAGAGTCCACAACCTTGAAGCCATTGTATTCAGGCGGGTTGTGGCTTGCCGTAATGACAATCCCGGGAGCTGTGCTAATCTTTGCCAGGAATTGCAGTCCTGGGGTGGTTATGACTCCACAGTCTTCGACACTGCTTCTTTGCGCGAGTATGCCTGCAACCGTCCCTTCCGCGAGCATCTGGCTGGAAGTTCTTCCGTCTCGACCCACAAGTATTTTCTCGCTCTTGAAATGGGAAGCGACGCTGGACCCGATTCCGTATGCAAATTGTGAGGTAATGGTTTCGCCAACGATTCCGCGTATTCCGTTCGTCCCGAAGAGCCGGGGCGCTGTCAACTCTGGTCCTCTCTTCTCTCGAGATTCTCTGTCATTCTAGTTCAGAATCACGGAACCTGGTCTGATGATGGCTCTGTCGGGAATAACTACTTGGCCAGCGATTAGAGATCCTTTTCCGATCCTTGTTCCCTTGCCAACCGTTACTCCTTCCCCGATAAGTGAATCCTCTATAGTGCAGTTTTCGCCTAGGCTCGTTTGCTCAAACACTATCGTCCCACTTACCTCCGCCCCCCTCCTCACACTCACCCGTTCAGACAGGATCGTGTACGGTCCGAGTTTCGCGGGATCCTCGATCGAGCAGTCCTTTCCTATGTACGACGGTTGCCTAATCTTCGCCATCGGCACACTAGTCTTAACGTTCGTTGTCTCTCGGAATTCGGCCCGCTGTAACAATTGCCTATTAGCGATTATGTAATCTGGAATTTTCCCAATATCATACCAGAATCCCGCATGCTTCCAGCCTCTCACTTTCCCTTGCCTTGCAAGAATCGGAAAGACTTCCCGCTCCAAGCTAACTGGGCGCCCGTTTGGAATCGTTGCAACCACTTTAGGATTCAACACATAAACTCCCGCATTGATCCAGCCGGAACCTCGACTAGTCTCGGATTTCTCTTCAAATCCGATAACCCGATCATTTGCGTCAAGAGTGGCCAGCCCAAACGGTCGCGGATCCTCTACAGAGACTAAAGCAATCGTTGCTTCTGCCCCGGCCTCAGCATGAGCAGCCATTAGTCCTCGGAGATCAATATCACTAATTACATCCCCGTTTGCAACGATTATCGGCTCATCTTTATTCAACATGGGTCGTGCAAGGCTTATGGGCCCACCTGTTCCGAGAGGAGTCTCCTCGACTGACAGAACAGCCTTCGTGTCAAGCTTCCTCCTGCCGACCTCAACCCTCAACTTGTCCGACAGATGATTGACCGCAAGTATCACTTCGGTAACGCCTCCTCGCGCAAACCATGCGGCCATGCGATCTACAAGCGGTACGCCTACAAGCGGAAAGAGTAGCTTCGGCTTAGAACAGCTCAGAGGCCTAAGTCTTGTCGCAAATCCTCCAGCAAGAATCAGTCCCTTCAAACATGTAGACCCCGAACGTCAGCGGAAAGTGCGCGGCTCAAAGTAATGTTATAGCCTTTATTGGGCATCTCAGTGACACAAGATCCCAAGATCTACTTGCAATTCAGAGGAACTGATTTGATAGCGCGGGCCAATCGAAGGAGACGCGAACGTAAGGGCTTGGAGGCAATCTTCACCTCCCAGAAGGAGGGAATGAAGATCGAAATCCTCACTGGTGCAGCAGGCATCATGGCCGGCCTGTTTCTTTCTGTGTTCGCCTTATTTCGAGCGGGTGCGCCGCAAGCCCTCGGACCGTGGAGAGACACCTATTACTCAGCTCTCACGTTTGGATCACTTGGAGCACTTCTAGTGATATGCGGAGGTGGCACAATCATGTTCGCGACTGCACATCGCGAAACCAAGCTACAGACCACATCAGCCTCCCCAACTACTGACCTCGATCCCTTAGGAGATGAAAAAGATCATGAAGGGACAGGACGAATGTTTGGCCCAGGTTCAAGAATTGGCGCGATAGCATTTGTCCAGAGTGTTGCGTTAGTCGCACTCTACTCGGGCTTCGTGCAAGAGTTCGAATCGAACGCGACTATGCAAAGTTGGATCAAATCAAATTTTCCTGTTGGACAGTCTTTTCTGAGCTGGGAGGGCGTCTTAATCCTCTCAGTCTCGCTTGGTCTTTTATTGGTTCAGTTTCTACCCGGGCAGGCTCTCTCCGAGTAAGAACTCACGCAAGCCCAAATCCGATCTGCCCAATGCGTTCGGTTTATGCCACCATTCGTTGCCTCTTGTTAGAAATCTACGAGATCTTGCCACCGCAGTTCTTGCAGAACTTTGCCTCGACGGGGTTCATTGTTCGACAGGTCGGACAGTCGGTCGAGTCTAAGAGTGAACCGCATTTGATGCAGTGTTTGGCTCCTTGGAGAAGTTGAGCCCCACATTTTCCGCACAAGCGGACTCCTTGCATCGTATCGCTTGGCCTCGCGGGGGCGAGAGCACTTGGAGAGAAGACGTCGGCAAGAATCACCACATCTCCAACGGTCGCGATCTTATCGTGTGAGACCTCAAACTCTCTTGATAGGTCTCTATCGTCGAGTAGCGTCTTGAACTGTTCCTTGTCGACCGAAAGCAGCAGAGATTTGATATCGCCGGAATCAGTCGGGATCGCTTTTCGGACCCTTCCTACCAGTATTCCGTGCGAATCGACGACTTGCAGTCCAGTCAGAGTCTCTAGTCGCGAGTGAGCGTCCTTTATGAAAGGCGTCTGAGTGAGATGGTCCACGTATTTTTCACATCCATAGCAATACCATCTTTTCTCATGGGACTTGGTTCGGACGAATGTGAGGGATTGATTACAATCTGGGCAGCGAGCCTTAGGCTCCTCTTCAAACATGCTATCCACGCTAGGTTTCAACGGGAGGGCTTTTCGAATCTCTTTGTTACTCTTCCTTCTCAGTTAATATCTTCGCATCCCTTCTGGAATTCTAGTCTCAGTGCCGATGGGCAAGGTGGTACTTGGTTCGCTATTCTGCAACGTGGAGATTGATTTCTTTGAGTCAATATCTGCGGCAAGATATGCCTCCGCGACCTAGATACGCGTTCAAGGACATTCCTACTTTATTTAGGTAAAATCAGGAAGAAATCGCCGTGGGAAAAAAGACCCATGATACTCCAATTCTGACTCATAGATATGCTAGGGTCATTGAGAGGGCAGCGGTTTTAAGGCCTATTGCCCGAATCTCGCCCTGGACCTCTCTCCTCAGACTCTCTGAGAGTCTCCTCATTCTTAGAAGTTGCACTGAGAATAGTTTGGAATAGTGCAATTGGTCCATCACCTCATGTATGACGGGTTTCGACTAACGACAAGTCAAGCTTCGGCATTCTCGCCTTGCAACATTACTGGTTTCTTTCGCATTCATGATTCTGCCGGAGACCCGCTCAGGATCGGTTCAACCGGGGTGGGAGTGGCGCTTGGCACGGGAGTAACAACGAGGGTCAGTCTTCGACGGACGCGGCACCCGCGCATCGTAGCTAGATTCAACGGTGATCAGCTGACTACCGAGGCGGTTTCGATTGAAGTTGCCCGAAGATACTGTGAGCTTGACGGGAGGTCATGGCACATCCAGGTCTCGCACGAAAGCGGGGTCCCGTCGGGCTTCGGATATGGTACGAGTGGGGCAGGTGCACTCGGCCTGTCCCTCGCTTTGAACGAGGCTATGGGATTGTCTCTCTCGAGACCGGAGGCTGCTCAGCTCGCTCATCTATGTGAAGTGGAGTGCCAGACGGGCCTGG
>Ga0209804_1001746_pt1 | contig 13802 bp, 8 predicted proteins | sample GraSoiAngelo_139_FD_185896 | JGI IMG/M metagenome (GOLD analysis project Ga0209804, IMG submission 185896) | Grasslands soil microbial communities from the Angelo Coastal Reserve, California, USA - 14_0929_12_20cm (SPAdes) (version 2) | ecosystem: Environmental > Terrestrial > Soil > Grasslands ... | reverse complement strand
CATGCCCGCGTTCAACGGCGGCAAGTCCTGATGCCTGTCTTCGGCGAGCTCGAGCTCGAGACGCTCGCCGGCAGGCTGCCGGCGATGAAGGATCTCGACACCGAGGCGTGGGAGCTGCCGAAGGCCGAGATCCTCCAGCTCGCGTGCGAGGTCGCCGACGGCACCCGCGTGCTCCTGCCGCGGGCGCTCCACCCGGCGATACCCGAATACGTCACGTTCGTGGTGACGCGCTACCCGGAGAGCCCGGTCGGGCCCTTCAACCTGGCCCAGGTGCGATTGATGGCGCGCGCGGGTGTCCATCCACGCGGCTATGTGCTGGGCGCCGTCGCCTCGAGCCAGGGCGCCGTGGCCGTGCTCCGCGAGCGCTGGGGCTATCCGGCGATGGCCGGAGAGATCGCGCTCAGGCGTTATCACGACCGTGTCGCGGCAATCGTTCGACGCGAGGGCAAGACGATCCTCGAGATGGCGCTGGTCGATCCGGAGATCGTCTCGGGCGGCGATCTGCAGTACATTCACGCGATCACGCTCGCGCGGGTAGACGGGGCCGCGCAGCTGATCCAGGTAGATCCACACTACACGGTGCATCAGGCCAGCCGCGGCCGCGCCGACGTGGCCCGCTTCGAGCCCGCGGCCTGGAACGCCGCGCTGCTGGAGCTGACGACGCCGATCTCGGCGAGCGCCTCGACCTGTGACACGGACTTGCCGCGGATCCGCTTCGTGATGGACCCGGAGACTCCGGTCGTCCGGGGGACTCGGAAGGTCCGCTGAGCTAGCCGCGCTGGGGGGACGCGTCCAGCGCGAGCCGCAGGTGCTGCATCAGCGACTCGGGCGTGAACGGCTTGGTCAGGAGCACGATCTCCGGATCGAGCACGCCGTGGTGGCCGAGGGCGTCGTCGGTGTATCCCGACATGTAGACGACCTTCGTGCCCGGACGGAGCTCGGCGATATGCCGCGCGAGCTCGGGGCCGCTCATCTGCGGCATGACGACGTCGGTGAGCAGGAGGTCGATCGGCTTGGCCGAGTCGCGGCACAGGCGTAACGCCTCGTCGCCGCGCGCAGCCTCCAGCACGGTGTAGCCCGCCATCTCGAGGATCTCGCGCGTCAGCTCGCGGACGTCGCCCTCGTCCTCGACGAGCAGGATCGTCTCCGAGCCGCGCGATTCGGCGCCCCGCTCGGGTCCTTGCTCCGCGCGGGTATCCTCCATCTCGGGGGCGCAGGGGAGATAGATCTCGAAGGTCGTCCCGTGGCCTTCTTCACTCCGAACGCCGATGTAGCCGCCGTGCTGCTTCACGATGCCGTAGACCATCGAGAGCCCGAGCCCGGTGCCGCGGCCCTTGTCCTTCGTCGTGAAGAACGGCTCGAAGATGCGCCCCTGGATCTCGGCGCTCATCCCGACGCCGTCGTCGCTCACCGCGAGGCGGATGTGCGGGCCCGTGCCGGCGCCCGGGTGCTCACGCGCGAAGGTCTCGTCGAGATCGACGTCGCCCGTCTCGATCGTGAGCCGTCCGCCCCGCGGCATCGCGTCGCGCGCGTTGATCGCGAGGTTCATGAGAATCTGCTCGAGCTGGGTCGGGTCGGCCTTGACCCGGTCGCGCCGAGCGTTCGGGGCGGTCGTCAGGGTGATGTGCTCTCCGATCAGGCGCTGAAGCATCGAGACCGACTCGCCGACCGCGGCGTTGAGATGCAGCACGCGCGGCTGGAGCACCTGCTGTCGGCTGAAAGCCAGGAGCTGCTTGGTGAGCGCGGCGGCTCGATGCGCCGTCCGCTGGATCAGATCGAGGTCCTGGCGCGGCTTCGTGCCCTGCTCGAAGCGCTTGAGGAGGATTTCGCAACGACCATGGATGATCGTCAGGAGGTTGTTGAAGTCGTGGGCCACGCCACCGGCGAGACGGCCGATCGCGTCCATCTTCTGGGCCTGCAGGAGCGCCTCCTGAGCCCGCGACACCTCTTCGGCGGCCACCTGGACCTCGCGGAAGAGCCGCGCGTTTTCCAGGGCGGTTGCGGCCTGCGACGCGAACGCGGTCGCGATCCTCTCGTCGTCCTTCGAGAAGCCGGCGGGCCGCCGGGTACGGATCGACAGCACGCCGGTCACGCGCTCGCCGACCTTGATGGGCACGCCGAGGAAGGCGCGATAGCCCAGGCGCCTCACCGCGCTCCGGTGGGCCGGGATGAGCCGTGTGTCCTCGGTCACGTCGTCGAGCCGGAGGGGCGCGCACGTGGCCGCGACGATGCCGCTCAGGCTCTCGCCGAACTTGATTCGCCGCGTGGACATCGTCTCCTTGGCGTCGCCCCAGAGCCCGGCGACCACGAGCTCATCGCCCTCGACCAGGCGAAAGCCGACGGACTCCGACTCGAGCACGCGGCCACACGCCGCCGCGATCGCCCCCAGGAGCTCCTCGACCGGCTGGATCCGCGACAGCTCGTGGCTCACGTCGAGCAGGCCCTCGAGTCGAGCCTGATAGGCGTGCCGCGCCTCGAGCAGCTGAGCGTTGCGGATCGCGATCGACGTCTGCGCGGCCAGCCGAGTGAGCCGCGCCTCGTCGCGATCGGTGAACGGCCGCGGCGAGCGGTTGAAGACGGCGAGCATCCCTTCGACGCGCGCCTCGGTCTGGATCGGCACGGCCAGTGCGGCCTCGACCCCTTCCGCCTGGGTCAGCGGCTGGGCGTCGTTCCGGAGGCGCGGATCGTGTTGATAATCGTCCGTCCTGAACGGCCGCCCGGTCAGCAGCACCTGGCCGCCGATGCCCTCGCCGGGCAAGATCCGGTCCACGGGGGGTTCGGGGGCCCCAGACCAGTGGCGCACCAGCATCGTCTGAGTCGTCGTGTCGCGCGTGGCGATGACGCCGAGATCCGCCCGGCACAGCTCGCGCGCCGCCTCCCGGACCCACTTCAAGATCGTGTCGAGGTCGAGCGAGGCGATGATCTGGCTCGCGAGCTCGGCGAAAATCTCGGCTTCACGGCGGCGGCGCTCGGAGTCCTCGAAGAGCCGCGCCTTTTCGAGCGCCATGGCCGCCTGGTCGACGAAGGCCTGCGCCAGGCGCACCTCATCGCTGTCGTACGAGCGCCCTTCGTGATCGCCGACGGCGATCGCGCCGACGACCCGGTCGTCGACGATCATCGGCAGGGCGAGCGCGGACCGGTGTGGCCGCGACTGGAGCGCCTCGCGCAGCTCGGGCGTCAGCGCGATCCGCGGATCGGTGAGGACGTTCGTCGTGGCGACGGGGCGCCGGGTGCTGACGGCACGGCCCATCGCGCCGGTCCCCGCGGGGAACACGATGTCGAAGCCCGAGCCGTCGGCCGACATGTGCCGGCCGATGAGCGCACCACTGATCGGCTCGACCCGGACCAGAACCGAGGAGAGGCCACCGAGGAGGGCTCGAAGGCTGTCGGCGATGCGCCCGGCCACCTCGTCGGCGTCGAGCGATTCGGTGACCAGCCGGCCCACGCCGGCGAGGACCTCGGCTTCCCACTTCCGCCGCGTCGTCTCGGAATGCAGGCGCGCGTTGTCGAGCGCGATCGCCGCCTGGTCCACGAACGTCTGCGCGAGCCGAATCTCATGAGGCGTGAAGACGCGGCCGGTGCGACCGAGCGACGCGAGGGCGCCGAAGACCCGCTCGCCGGCGACCATCGGCAGCGCCAGGATCGCGCGGTGCTCGAAGTTCTTGAGCGCGGCGCGCGTCTCGGGGGCCAAGGTGATGCGCGGGTCCGAGAGAGCGTCCGGCGTGGACACCGGGCCGCCTTCGCGGACCGCGAGGCCGACCGCCGCGGTGCCGCGTGGGAGCGTACGGTTCCAGTCGACCCCAACGCCCGCGCTCGCCAGCAGCACGAAGTCTCCGGTGTCGAGGCTGATCCGGTACAGGGTGGCCATGGCGGAGCCCAGGAGACGCCCGACGCTCTCGACGATGCGCTGGCCGACCTCGTCGGGCTCGAGGGACTGCGAGACGAGCCGGCCCACCTCGGCAAGGACCTCGGCCTCGCGCCGGCGGTCTTCCATCTCGGCGAGCAGATGCGCGTTGCCGATCGCGACCGCGGCATGGTTGGCCAGCCGGCTCAGCGCCGCCTCGTCCCGGTCCGTAAACGCGCGCGCCGTTCGATTGAAGACGTACAACAGGCCCTTGAGCTCCCCGTCCTGGATGGGAATAACGATTTGCGCGACGACGCCCACGGCCTCGACCCGGTCGGCGTAGTCCCGGGTGATCCGTGGATCCTCGGCGTAGTTCGTCGTCCTGAACGGCCGTCCGGTAGTCAGGACGAGCCCACCGGAGCCCTTTCCGGGTTCGATCAGCAGACCGATGAGCGCGTCGTCCGCCGCGCTGCGCGCGCCGCGCCGGTGGATCACCCGCACGGCGTCGGTACCGGGCTCCCGCAAGGCGATCTGGGCACCGTCGGCGCCGGTGAGCTCGCAGGCGCCGGCGACGATTCGCGAGAGGATGGCCGCGAGATCGAGCGAGCTGTTGATCTGCCCGACGACTTCGGCGAGCACGTCCACCTCGTGGCGGCGCCTGGCGGCGTCGTCGAAAAGCTGAACGCTCTCGAGCACGAGCGCCGCTTGATCGGCGAAGGCCTGGGCCAGCCGGATCTCGCTCTCCATGAAGATCCGGCCTTCGTTGTCGCACACCGCGAGCGCGCCGATCACCCGGTCCTTGACCAGGAGCGGCAGCGCGAGGATCGCCCGGTTCGCGGCGCCTTCGAGGCGCTCGAGGATCGACGGGTCGTGCTGGATGCGCGCGTCGTTGGCGAAGTTCGGGGTCGCGATCGGCCGGCGATCGCGCGTGGCGAGACCCACCACCCCGGTGCCGCGCGGAAAGACCGCTCCGGGGCCGAGCGCGTGTTCCCGCTCGCCCATGAGCGCGAGCGCGGCCAGATCTCCGGTTTCGGGGACGAGCCGGTAGAGAGCCGACTCCTGGGCGCCGAGCAAGGTCCGGACGCTCTCCACCACGCGCCTCGCGACCGTGCCGAGATCGAGCGTCTCGCTGCTCAGGCGACTCAGCTCCGCCAGGGCCTCGGCGGTGCGCCGGCGCCGCTCGCTCTCGGCAAGGAGCCGACTGTTGCGGATCGCGGCCCCGGCCTCCGCGATCAGAGCCTCGAGGATCTCGTATTCATCGCGCTCGAGGTCGAAGGGCTGCTCGGCCATCAGCACGAGGACACCGACGACCGACTCCTGATACAGGATCGGCAGCGCGTACAGGCTCAGGAGGCCGTGGGCAGCATACCAGTCGCGCGCGAGCATCGGCGTTTCGCGAAGGTCGTCGGCCTTGATGGGCTCGTGATGGAGGGTCACCCAGCCGGCGACCCCCTGACCGTACGTGAGGCGTGGGATGGGATGCCCCGCGCCGATCGCCGCATCGGAGCACGCGCGGAGCTCGACCGTGCGGGTCGCCTCGTCGGCGACCCAGAGGGACACGCAGCGGGCGTCGGTGAGCCGGACCGCCGCCGCGGCGATCTGGCGGAGGATCTCGTCGGTGTCGAGGGAGGAGGAGATGAGCTCGATGAGCTGGATCAGCGTGCGCAGCTTGCTTGCGAGCGCTTCGGACGCATCGACTCCAGGCGCCACGCGCGGTCCCCGCTCGGGCTCCGTGCGATCCATTACCCGAAGCTCCGCCGGCCTCTCGTGGTCCGTGCTGCAGACCGTGGCGGGGCTGGGGCCCCGCCGGCCGAAGCGCGGCTATAGATCAGCGTGGTGAGCACACGCCTCATCGGGTGATGCCCAAGCCGACCCGATAGGAGCGTCCGGCACGCGGTCCAGATGACCGTCACGAGAAGGACGGCCACGCCTTCGGGCACCATGGAGGCAGGCACGCGTGGCCGTGGGCTCGGGGCGTCCCACGTCGGGAACGGGATGTCGTCGCCGCCTGCCGGCTGGGCCTTTCTGGCCGGCTGGGGCGACCCGACGAAGCCGAGAGTGAGCGCCAGACAGATCAAGAGCCCGGCGAGGACGCACGCATACTGGCCGCGGCGCGTCATGCCGGAGCAGTTCCGTTGGTCGGGACGGTGATCCGCGAGGCAGGCTCGCCGTCAGGGGCGAAGATCCGCGAGACGACCCGATCGAGCCGATGAAGATCGATCGGCTTGTGCAGGTACTGGACGATCCCGAGCTGGCGGGCTTGCACCTCGGTCGACGGAGTGTAGTCGCCGGTCGTCATGACGATGGGCAGCGCCGGCTCCATCGCGCGGAGCTTTCTGACGAGATCGCAACCGGGCATGTCGAGCAGATCCACGTCGACCACCGCGAGGCCCAGCCGAAATCGACCGACCAGGCGCATGGCCTCGAGTCCGCGCGCCGTGGGATACGCGCGGAGCCTGGCCTGGAGTAAGAAGCTGGCCACGAGCCGTGCCGAGGCCTCGTCGCCGTCCGCGACCAGGATCCAGCGCTGGCCCGCGGACTCCCGGAAATTCATGCTCCATGTAGAGAGCAGGTTCAGTGCCAGAGGTCCAGGTGGCTTTGAAATCGGGAAGTTGCAAGAGCGGCGTCGCGGGCACTCCGCCGCACGTTGACAGAATTGACGGTCCCTCGTGGACGGTCGGTGGCTCTCTAGACCAGACCGAACTTCTTGATCCGACGGTACAGCGTGCGGACGGTGAGGCCGAGCGCGCGAGCGGCTTGCTCCTTGTCGTTCCGGAATCGTTCGAGGGCGCGAGCGATCAGATCGCGCTCGGCTTGATCGAGCGTCGGCAGCACGTCGTCGACCTCGACCACGGGCGCGTCCGACTTGGTCGTGAGATCGGGCAGGCTCGTCCGCTCGATCTCGTCGCGGGCACCCAGGGCGAAGGCCCGCTCGAGGAGATTCTCAAGTTCGCGAATGTTGCCGGGGAAGTCGTACGCGGTCAACGCCGCCATCGCGTCGGGAGCGATGCCTTTGACGTCGCGCCGGAAACGCTCGTTGAATCGCCGCAGGAAATAGGTGAGGAGTGCTGGAATATCGCTCTTGCGCTCCCTGAGCGGCGGCACGACGATCCTGACGACGTTGAGCCGATAGAACAGATCCTGCCGGAAACCCCCGCTCTGCACGACCGCTTCGAGATTCTTGTTGGTCGCGGCGATCATCCTCACGCTGACCGTGTGGGTCTTCGTCGAGCCGACGGGACGGATCTCCTTCTCCTGCAGGACCCGGAGCAGCTTGGCCTGGAGCGCCGGCGAGAGCTCGGCGATCTCGTCGAGGAAGAGGGTGCCCCCGTGGGCGGAGCGGAAGAGCCCGAGCGCGTCGGCGACCGCGCCCGAGAAGGCGCCGCGCACGTGACCGAAGAACTCGGATTCCATGAGGTCGGCGGGGATCGCGCTGCAGTTGACCGGGACGAACGGGCCCTTGCCCCGCCCGGACTGCCGGTGGATCGCCGCCGCCACCAGCTCCTTGCCGGTGCCGCTCTCCCCCTCGATCAACACGGGCGAGTCAGAGTCGGCCACCTTGGCAATGATCTCGCGGACGCGCATCATCCCCGGGGAGCTGCCCACCAGGTCCTTGACCGCCAGGTGCTCGGCGAGCCGGTTCCGGAGCGAGTGCACCTCGCGGCTCAAGAAGCGCTTCTCGAGCACCTGCTGCATGAGGTGCTGCAGCTCGTCCAGGTTGAGCGGCTTGATGAGGTAGTCGTAGGCGCCCGACTTGAGCGCCTGCACCGCGGTCTCGACCATCGGGTTGCCGGTCATCATGACGACTTCGAGCGCCGGGTCGTGCCGCTTCATCTCGTCGAGCACCTGAAGGCCGTCCATCTGGGGCATCCAGATGTCGACCAGCGCGGCGTCGAAGATCTGATGGCTGATCAGGTCGACCGCTTCGCGGCCGCTCGTCACCAGGGTGACGTCGTAGCTCCACGCGCTCAACGCATCGCGCAGGAACTCCCCAACGTCGGCGTCATCGTCGACGACCAGAACTCGTGGGCGATCCATCGCCGACTACCCCCTTGCCCGCCGATCGCACCGGGCCAGGAACTCGAGCACGGTCCGGTTCCAGACCTCGGGCTGATCGCGATTGCCGAAGTGGCTCGCCGGCGAGAGCACCACCAGCTTCGAGCCACGAACCTTTCGGTGCATCACCTGCATCGGCGCGAGGGAGGGGTCGCGGTCGCCTCCGATGAGCAGCACGGGCACCCGCAGGCGCGGCAACTGGTCGGTGATGTGGTCCATCGCCAGCAGGGCCCGAAGTGAGTTCGCGTAGCCGACGGGTGAGAGCCGACGATACTCCGCGTAGAACTCTTCCTTGGCGGCCGGCTCGATCGCGAGCCGCTCGGAGAGGTTGGGATTGGCCGCCATCGCGAACTCGGCCATGGCGTCCATTCCCTTCGTCAGCGTGATCTCGATCGAGCGCGCGCGCATGACGAGGTTTTCGACCGAGAGCGGCAGCCCGGCGGCCGAGGACGAGTTCGTCACCACTAGCGACCGGACGCGCGCGGGGAACCTGAGCGCGAATCGGGTCGCGATCCCCGCGCCCAGCGAGAGACCGCCCACGTGGGCCTTCCGGATCTTTAGAGCGTCGAGGACCGTCTTGAGGTCGAGCGCCCAGCGCTGGAACGAGTACCTCGCCGGATCCTCGGGGCTGTCGGACCGTGCGTGGCCGCGCGGCTCCCAGAGGACGAGCCGGTGGTGGGCGGCAAGCGCGTCGCGGTTCACGTCCCACATGTCGGCGTTGCCGCCGATGCCGTAGGCGAGCACCAGGGGGGTCCCGCCGCGGCCGTGCTCCTCGTAATAGATCCGCGCCCGATCGTCGGTCCTGGCGAATGGCACGGGGGTATCTTAGCCGCCCGCGGTTTCGTGGCCCAAGGTTTCGCGCTTGACAGGGATTCGGGCGATTCAGTATTTTTAAACTGTCCTTAAGTCCTAGTAAATCTACGCCAGGCCGGTGGAGCCCCGATGAAGGTGCGCGTCGCCCTGAACGTCAACGGCGAGTCCCGCGAGGCGCTCGTGCCGGTGCACAAGACCCTGCTCGAGGTGCTCCGCGAAGACCTCGGGCTCACCGGGACCAAGCACGGGTGTGAGCTCGGCGAGTGCGGCACCTGCACCGTGCTGCTCGACGGCGAGCCCGCGCTGTCGTGTCTGGCCCTTCCCGTCGAGATCGAAGGATTCCGGATCACGACGGTGGAGGGGATGGCGGAAGGCGGACAGCTGCATCCGCTCCAGCAAGCCTTTGCCGAGCTCGGCGCCGCGCAGTGCGGCTACTGCACGCCCGGCATCCTCCTGACGGCGACGGCGCTCCTCGCCGAGCGACCGAGCCCGACGCGACAGGAGGTCAAAGAGGCGCTCGCCGGGAATCTCTGCCGCTGCACCGGCTACACGAAGATCCTCGACGCCGTCGAGCTCGCGGCGCTGCGGATGGGACGTCAGGAGGCCCGTGCATGACCAAGAACGAGTTCGCGGTCATCGGCCGGCCGCTCCCGAAAATCGACGCGTGGGCGAAGGTCGTCGGGGAGACGAAGTATGCCGACGATCTGTTCCTGCCGCGCATGGCCTACGCCAAGCTGCTTCGCAGCGCCCACGCCCACGCGCGCATTCGCTCGATCGACACGTCGCGGGCTCGCGCGCTGCCCGGTGTCCTCGCGGTCGTCACGGCGGCGGACCTGCCGCGCGTGAAGTTCGGGATCCTACCCGTGTCGCAGGACGAGGAAGCCCTCTGCGCCGAGAAGGTCCGCATGGTCGGCGACGCCGTCGCCGCGGTCGCCGCCATCGACGAAGAGACCGCCGAGCAGGCGTCCCGGCTCATCGACGTCGACTACGAGCCGCTCCCGGCCCTGATGTCGATCTTCGAGTCGCTGGCGCATCCCGAGGTCAGGATCCACGAGTATGGTGACGGTCCGAACGTGCACAAGAACGTCGCCCTCCAGTTCGGCGACGTCGACTCCGCCTTCGACGGCGCCGATCTGGTTCGCGAGGACGTGTTCTTTTTCGAGGGCAACAACCATTTGCCGATGGAGCAGCACGCGGCCGTCGCCCACTGGGCGTCGGACGGCAAGCTCACGCTCTGGTCCTCGACCCAGACGCCGCACTACGTGCACCGGGTGCTCGCCAAGGTCCTCGACACGCCGGCAGCCCACATCCGCGTGATCGCGACACCGGTCGGCGGAGGCTTCGGCGGCAAGACCGATCCCTTCTCGCACGAGATCGTGGCCTGCCAGCTCTCGAAGCTGACGGGACGGCCCGTGAAGATCGCGCTGACCCGTGAAGAGGTCTTTTATACGCACCGCGGCCGTCATCCCGTTCTCATGTGGATCAAGACCGGCTTCACGAGGGGGGGTGACATCACCGGCTGCCACCTCCGGACGTGGCTCGACGGCGGCGCCTACGGCTCCTACGGCGTCGCCTCCACCTTCTACACGGGCGTGATCAATCCGGTCACCTACAAGATCCCCGTGTACAAGTTCGAGGCCGCGCGCATCTTCACCAACAAGCCGCCGTGTGGACCCAAGCGCGGGCACGGCACGCCGCAGCCCCGCTTCGCGCTCGAGTGTCAGCTCGACAAGGCGGCCGAGCAGCTCGGGCTCGACCCCGCCGAGATGAGGCGGCGGATCGTCGCCGAGCCGTTCACCAAGACGGCGAACCATCTGACGGTCACGACCATCGGGCTCGGCGAGTGCATCGACAAGGTCGTCGAGGCCTCGGGCTGGCGTGACAAGCGCGCGCGCTACGGGATGTCCGCCAGGTCCGACCGGGCGGAGCGCCGCTCTCCGAAGAGACGCGGCCTGGGCATCGCGTGCTCCGCCTATCTCACCGGCGCCGGGACGGCGATCTACTGGAACGACATGCCGCATTCGGGCGTCATCGCTCGGGCCGATCGCGGCGGCGGCGTCACCGTCCTCTGCGGCGCCACCGACATCGGTCAGGGCTCGGACTCCATCCTTGCCTATCTGACCGCGGAGGTGCTCGGCATCGAGCCCAAGGACGTCCACGTGCATCCGGCGGACACGAGCCTCACGCCCGTCGATCTCGGGTCGTATTCGTCGCGCGTGACGCTCATGTGCGGGATGGCGGCGATCCAGGCGGCCGAGCGGCTGCGCGATGCGATCTTCAAGGCGGTCGCGCGGAAGCTCGAGGTGAGCCCGGCGGTGCTCGTCGCGCGCGAGCGCAGGATCGGCGTGCCCGACGACTGGGACAGGGCCGTGCCGTTCGCGAGGGCCGTCGAGCTCGGCGAAGCCCTCCACGGCGTCCTCGCCTTTCCCGGCTCGTACGCGCCGCCCAAGCGCGCGGGCAAGTACAAGGGCGGTGGCGTCGGCCCGTCGCCGTGCTATTCGTATTCGGCGTGCGTGGTCGAGCTGACCGTCGACGAGGAGACGGGCACCGTCGATCTCGAGAACGTGTGGATCGGTCACGACGTCGGCCGCGCGCTGAACCCGCTGCTGGTCGAGGGGCAGGTCGAGGGCTCGGTGTACATGGGCATCGGCGAGGCCTTGATGGAGGAGCAGGTCTTCCGGAAGAATCTGCACAAGCAGCCGTCGATGCTCGACTACAAGAGTCCGACCACGCTCGAGACGCCCGAGATCCACACGATCCTCGTCGAGACCGACGACCCGGAGGGCCCGTTCGGCGCCAAGGAAGCGGGCCAGGGGCCGCTCCTGCCGGTGATCCCGGCGATCGCGAACGCCATCCATCACGCGCTGGGGATCCGTATCGACGAGGTGCCGATCACCCCGGACAAGATCCTCAAGGCGCTCGACCTGAAACGAGCGGGCAAGCCGGCGCGGGTGGGACCGGAGCGGCTGCCGCTGCTCACGTTCAAGGAGCCGCTCGTGGTCGAATCCGCGTTCGGCCGGCCCGCCGACGCAGTCGTGTCGCGCCCATTCGCGCAATGAAGACGGGACCAAGTCTGCGATGGCTCGGCGTGCGGAGCCGGGTCGCGTCTATCTCAGGCCACCCTCGGTGGAAGCCGGCCTCGAGGCACCCGCTACAACGGCGCCGGGTCGCGCCTTTCTCAGGCCACCCTCGGTGGAAGCCGGCCTCGAGGCACCCGCTACAACGGCGCCGGGTCGCGCCTTTCTCAGGCCACCCTCGGTGGAAGCCGGCCTCGAGGCACCCGCTACAATGATCAGGCTGCCGCCGTTCACGTACCTCGCGCCCACCACGCTCGGCGACGCCGCGCGGCTGATGGCGGAGCACGGATGCGACGCGATGCTCGTCGCCGGCGGGACCGACCTCTACCCGAACATGAAGCGGCGGCAGTTCGAGCCCAAGGTGCTCGTCGGGCTGCGCGGAATCCGCGAGCTGCGCGGCGTCGGGGGCTCGACGGCCGGCGGCTTCACGGTCGGCGCCGGAACGACGCTCTCGGCCGTCGCCGCGCACCGCGACATCGTGCGCGACTTCCCGGCGCTCGCCACGGCCGCCGGGCTGGTCTCCTCGCCTCAGCTTCGGAACATGGGTACCATCGGGGGCAACGTCTGTGTGGATACCCGGTGCAACTATTACAATCAGTCCTACGAATGGCGTCGGGCCATCGGGTTCTGCATGAAGAAAGACGGCGACATCTGTCTGGTGGCGCCCGGGAGCTCACGGTGCTGGGCCGTGTCCTCGTCGGACACCGCGCCGGTGCTCTGGGCGCTCGGCGCGAAGCTGCGGATCGTTGGCGCGGAGGGCGAGCGCACGGTGCCGATGGCCGCGCTCTATCAAGACGACGGGATCGAATACCTCGCCAAGCGTCCCGACGAGATCGTCGCCGACATCCAGCTGCCTCCGGCCGAGGGCTGGCGCTCGGTGTACTTGAAGCTTCGGCGGCGCGGCTCGTTCGATTTCCCGGTGCTCGGGGTGGCCGTGGCGACGTGGTCCGTGAGGCTCGCATCGTGCTCGGCGCTGTCGCCTCCCAGCCGCGGCCGTCGGAGAAGGCCGCGGCGGCACTCGTCGGCCAGCGCGTGACGCGGGAGCTGATCGCGCACGTCGCCGATCTGGCGGCCGGTCCCGCGAAGCCGCTCGACAACACGGACTTCACCCATCCCTATCGCAAGAAGGTCACGCGAGTCTTCGTCGCTCGGGCGGTGGCCGCGGTCGCCGGGTTCGGAGACGCTGGCGCCGCGTCGGAGGAAGTCGCGTGACGGCGCTCGGCGAGCGCATCAAGCGGCTGCGCGGCGAGCGCGAGCTGCAGCAGCGCCAGCTCGCGGAGAAGGCGGGCCTGACGCCCAGCATGGTCTCGCAGATCGAATCGGGCCGGCTCTCGCCCTCGCTCCACACCCTTGGCAAGATCGCCTCGGCCTTCGGCGTGCCGATCGCCGCGCTCTTCGACGGCAAGCCGGCCGGCAGCATCGTCATCTCGCACAAGCGCGACTACCCGGTGGTGTCGTTCGACGGGTCGTCGGAGCGGTGGGCCGTACTCGGCGCCGGCCTCTTCCAGGGAAAGATCCGCGCGGTGGTCTCGACGCTCGGTCCGAAGTCTCGCGGCTTCACGACCGAGAAGGTCATCATCAAGCCGGGCCAGCTGAAGCTCTTCTACGTCCTGGAGGGCAAGGTCGCGCTCCACTACGACGGCGACCGCCACCTGCTGGAGGCGGGCGACAGCGCGCTCCTCGACGGCGGCGTGGCCCATGGTTGGGAGAATCTCGGCGGCAAGCAGGCCCAGGCGCTCTGGGTCATCCTGGGGTAGGGGAGTCATGGCTGACACCGGCGAGCGCGTGAGGGTGGACTTCAGGACCGAGCCGTCGAAGTACCGGCACTGGAGGCTCGCCTTCGACGGCCGGGTGGCCACGCTCGCCATGGACGTCAAGGAAGACGGCGGGCTGCGGCCGGGCTACGAGCTGAAGCTCAACTCCTACGACCTCGGCGTGGACGTGGAGCTCTACGACGCGATCCAGCGCCTGCGCTTCGAGCACCCGGAGGTGGGCGCGGTGATCGTGACCTC
>Ga0209804_1001745_pt1 | contig 13803 bp, 9 predicted proteins | sample GraSoiAngelo_139_FD_185896 | JGI IMG/M metagenome (GOLD analysis project Ga0209804, IMG submission 185896) | Grasslands soil microbial communities from the Angelo Coastal Reserve, California, USA - 14_0929_12_20cm (SPAdes) (version 2) | ecosystem: Environmental > Terrestrial > Soil > Grasslands ... | reverse complement strand
GGGGAGCTTGCCACCGACGCTCAGGGGCATCTCTACTATGCGTTTGCCTATTTGCCGGAGCCCACGGTGAGGCAATATGACCGCTTGGGATATGCGGGACAGGACATTCAGTACACCGCGCTCGAGGCCATGCCCGCGGCCCAGGCCGCGCGCAAGGAGATCCAGCGCCAGGAGCGCCGCGGCGATCAGCCGTCGCTGAAGCGCATCCTTACGGCCGTGGGCGTGGATCGGTCCAATGGGGAGGTGTGGATCGCGCTGTACAACACGCTGCTGCATTTCGACAAGGAGGGAAACCGGCGCGCCAGCTACAAAATCTACACGCCACAGGGCGCGCGTCTTGAAGCCACCGCCATTCTCGTGGAGCCGGACCGTATGATGATCGGAACTGACCCGCTGGGTATCTACGAATTCGACCGGCCGGATAAGAAAAATCAGAAATAGTCCGAGTTTTCCTCAGCCCCGCCCGTACCGGTTCTGTGCACGGTTTCCTCACGCGGTGAAAATATGTTCACAAACGCCGCGAAATCAGCATCCATCAGAAATACTGTACAATATTGTACTTGTGGAAAAACTGTGCACGGCGTGTGCACACCGGTGAGTGCCTGCTCCTATTTTTCTCTTGCCCCCTGCGCGTCAATCAGCGACAATCCCGCGCTGACTCATAGCGGCGGTACGTGGGCCAGCAATTCCAAACGGGCCGCGCGCGGAGCGACAGGGGCAAAGTAGAGCGTTCCGGCATCCCGAAGCCTGAAAGACGCGAACGGACCCGCTTTCCACAGCTTTTTAACAGCTGTGGAAATAGCGTGGGATTTTCTTTTCTCTTCCGATGACGACAGCAACTCAAATGGGCCGTGCGCACGAAGCTGTGAATTCCTGGGACAAATTCCTCGATCGGGTGAGGTCCCGGGTCAGCATCAACACCTACACCACCTGGTTCCAGCCCACCAGGTTAAACCGGGCCGAGGGCGATACGCTCTATATCCAGATCCCCACCGCCGTTTTCCGGCAGGTTCTGACGCGCACTTACGGCGACATCGTCAAGGCCGTCTTTCATGAAGTCGGCACACCGAACATGAAGGTGCAATACGTGTGCACGGAAGAGGAACCGCTCCCGCTAGCGCCGGTAGTCTCCAGCGTGAAACAAGCAAGATTGGATTTTGAGAGCAGCGACCACCAGCTCAACATGCGCTATACGTTCGATTCGTTTGTGGTCGGCAAGTCCAACGAATTTGCGCATGCCGCTTCGCGCGCCGTGGCCGAGCAGCCTTCGAAAGCGTACAACCCGCTGTTCCTCTACGGCGGCGTGGGCATGGGCAAGACGCACTTGATGCACGCCATCGGTCACACCATCAAGAAGCGCAATCCGGCGATGCGGCTGAGTTACGTCAGCGCGGAGAAATTCACCATCGAAGTGATCAATTCGCTGCGCTTTGACCGCATGATCAGTTTCCGCGACCGTTTCCATACCGTGGATGTCCTGCTGGTGGACGATATCCAGTTCATCGCGGGAAAAGAGCGGACCCAGGAAGAGTTTTTTGATACCTTCAACGCGCTCTACGAGCAGCAGAAACAGATTGTCATTTCCTCGGACTGCCTGCCGAAGGACATCAACTCCATCGAAGAGCGCTTGCGCTCGCGGTTCGAATGGGGATTGATTGCGGACATCCAGCCGCCGGACCTGGAGACCAAAATCGCCATTTTGCAGAAAAAGGCGGAAAACGACCACTTCAGCCTGCCGGACGACGTGGCGGAATACATCGCGCGGGCCATCAAGTCTAACGTGCGCGAACTCGAAGGCGCGTTGACGCGGCTGATGGCCTACGCTTCGCTGACGGGCGCAACGGTTTCACTGGGCACCGCGCAGCAAGTGCTGCGAAACATCATTGCTTCCCAGGAAAAGCGCGTGACCATCGATCTGATCCAGAAACGCGTAAGCGAGCACTTCAATCTGCGGGAACAGGACTTGAAGGTCCGCAGTAACACCCGCGCGATCGCTTTTCCGCGCCAGGTGGCCATGTATATCGTCAAGCAGCTCACCACCGCTTCGCTTCCGGAGATCGGTCGCCAGTTCGGCGGTAAGCACCACACCACCGTGCTGCATTCCATCAACAAGATCGAAGAGTTGCGGCGCTTGGACAAAGACCTAAACCGCACCATCACGCGTCTGATGGACGCGCTGCAGTAACCCCGCCGGCTTTTTGGAGCCACCTTTCGCGCTCTTTTCTGTAATTGTTGCGCCCCGTGCTTGCCCGTCCTTAGCGCCATCCTACTGGCCCGAGCGGTTGCCAGCCTGTGAAGAAGATTTGAGAAAGGTGCGGATAATTTGTTGATGGGTGTGGATCAAGTTCTATATCTCATGCCTGGCCGCATGGCCACGGCCTGGTTTTCCGCGTTTCTCACAAAGTAAGACTGGGGCATGCGGGGCGATAAATCAAATGCACAATTCGAGTTGGTCAGCTTTCCACAGATTCACAGCGCTCATCACAACAACAAGCTTTATGGCTCGCTATTTTTTTTCAAAAACATTCCATAATATTGCTTGTTGTTGCTCCGGCGGGGCTAAGGGTTTTGGCGGCCAGGGTGAGGAGCGAAAGCTGGCGTTTCCCACGTATTTCCACAGTGCCGGCGCACGGAGCAGGCTTTCTAACTGGCTTAAAAGCGAGTAAAGTACGACAGCAGTAGAAATAGCCAGGGAAGGCCTGGTGTCGGGCCTGATCGAGGGTCACTAAATGACCGCACCCGGAACGGCATTCGAGGAATATCAAGCGATGGAATTCAGTGTCACCAAGTCCGCGCTGTTGAACGAACTCTCAACGACGCAGGGTGTCGTTGAGCGTAAGACCACCATTCCCATTCTGTCGAATCTGCTGGTGGAGGTCAAAGGCAGCCAGTTAACGATTACGGCGACCGACCTGGAGTTGAGCATTCGCACGTCTTGCGAAGCCAAGATCAAGAAAGAAGGTGCCGGGACTATCCCTGCCAAGAAACTGCTGGAGTTGGTACGCCTGCTTCCCGAGGGCGAGATCAAAGTCAAGCTACTCGAGAATCATTGGGTGGAGATCGTCAGCGAAAAGAAGAAATATAAGCTGGTGGGGATGGCCAAGGAGAACTTTCCAGCACTGCCGGTGATGCCCCACACGCTGGTGAAGATTCCCGCCACCATCCTTGAGAACCTCATTCGCAAGACGAAATTTGCGATCTCCATGGAAGAATCGCGGTACACGTTGAACGGCGGCCTGCTGATCCTGAAGCCCGACACGCTGGCGATGGTGGCGACAGATGGGCACCGCCTGGCGCTTGCGGAGACCGATCACAAACTTGCGGGACTGAATGGCGAAGTGAAATTGCTTATTCCCAAGAAAGCCATGGACGAAGTCGAAAAACTTTCCGTCGCCGCTGGCTCCGACGCGGCCATCGAATTTGCTAAAGACGAAAGCCACCTGTTTTTCCAAGTCGGCCATCGCCTGCTGATTTCACGCATTCTTACCGGTCAATTTCCGAACTACGAAGCGGTGCTTCCGCGCGACAACAACAAGAGTGTGGTCATCGAGCGAGCGGAATTGAGCGATGCGGTGCGCCGCGTCTCGCAGCTTGCCGATCAACGCTCCCACGCCGTCAAGCTGGCCGTTTCCAAAGAAGGCATCGAGATCTCCGCCTCCAGTCCGGAATATGGCGAGGCCAAAGAAAGCATCGAGAAAGAATTCAAAGGCGAACCCATCGCCATCGGTTTCAATGCCAGCTACATGCTGGATTTCCTGGGCGCCGCGGCCGACGGTCCAATCAGCATCGAACTGAAAGACGAACAATCCGCCGGCCAGATGCGCCCGCTGGCCGACGAATCCTACCGCTACCGCTACATCATCATGCCCATGCGCATCTGAACAGGTGCTCTTAAGGCGTCGGTGATGATTTCGGCGTGTGCCCAGCCCCAAAACGACCCACCCGGCGAAGCCCCGGAGCAGGCCCCCCACGGGACAAAGTTTTCGAACCTTCTGTCTTCCGGTTGAACTTGTAAGCTCAAGGAAACAGACAATTTATACAGGTTCCTGGCGGTTTCAAATACTTGAGAAAAAGCCCCAGTGCGAGTACAATCCTGGGGTTGTCGAGTCTCTTCTTGGTTCGACACGTCCGCCAGGCAAACGTGGCCTGCCAACCGGCTCTCGGCCAGGAGCCCACTCTGCCACGCGCTTGGAGAAACATGAGTCTTCGCCACGTCTCGCTGCGCGAGATGGGATGGAGCAGGAACCCTACGAGTTTCGGATTCGCCCGGCGAAGCCGGAATCACAGGGTAAGGCGACGTACGGAATTCCCTAAACACGCCTTGCTTGCTTCACCCCAGCGAGTTTTGAACCGAGACCCGCACTGCGCATGGCCCGGAGTCTCGCCGGGCGCCGCAGCCACCAGCGAGAAGTTGCCGGACCAGGAGAAAGCATGGGCGACAAAGAAAACGTGATGGCTACGCCGCAAGGCGGCCACAAGTACGACGCCAAGTCCATCAAAGTTCTCGGCGGCCTGGAGGCCGTGCGGCTGCGCCCCGCGATGTATATCGGCTCCACCGGAGAGATGGGCTTGCACCATCTGGTCTGGGAAGTGGTGGACAATTCGGTCGATGAAGCGATGGCCGGTTATGCCGATGAGATCAACGTCACCGTGCACGCCGACAACTCGGTCACCGTGGTGGACAACGGCCGGGGCATCCCGGTGGACATGCATGCGACGGAGAAGCGCCCCGCAGCGGAAGTTGTGCTGACGGTGCTGCACGCTGGCGGAAAATTTGACAGCGACACCTACAAAGTCTCTGGTGGTCTCCACGGCGTGGGCGTTTCGGTGGTCAACGCGCTTTCCGATTGGCTGGAGCTGGAAATCTCGCGGGACGGCGAGGTGTGGGAACAGACCTACGAAAAGGGCAAGCCCACCAACAAACTGAAGCAGACCGGTAAGACCCGCAAGACCGGGACAAAAGTTACCTTCCATCCTGATCCCACGATTTTCGAGAAGACCGTGTACAGTTTTGACACCCTGGCGCAGCGCTTGCGCGAACTGGCCTTTCTGAATAAAGGCTTGAAGATCACGCTCACCGACGAGCGCACGGAAAAGACCGCGGAATTCAAGTTCACCGGCGGCATCACGGAGTTCGTCAAGCATCTGAATCGCGGAAAAGCCGCGCTGCATGATTCGCCGATCTACTTCGAGGGCAAGCGCGGCACTGTGGAGATCGAAATCGCGCTGCAATACAACGATACCTACGGCGAAAACGTTTTTGCTTTTGCGAACACCATCAACACCGTCGATGGCGGCACGCACCTTTCCGGCTTCCGGTCGGCCCTGACGCGCTCCATCAATAACTTTGCATCGTCGGCCGGAATGCTCAAGGAGCAAAAAGACGAAGTCACCATCACCGGCGATGACGTTCGGGAAGGCCTCGTGGCGGTGGTCAGTGTGCGGCTGCCGCAACCGCAGTTTGAAGGACAGACCAAAGGCAAGCTGAACAGCGACATCAAGGGCGACGTCGAGCAACTCGTCAACGAAAAGCTCGGCGAGTGGTTTGACAAGCACTCCACCGTGACGCGGCGAATCATCGGCAAGTGCATTGAAGCTGCGCGCGCCCGCGAAGCGGCCCGCAAAGCGCGCGAGTTGACGCGCCGCAAGTCCGCCATGGATGCCAGCGGCCTGCCGGGAAAACTCGCGGATTGCCAGGAACGCGATCCGGCGCGGTGCGAGCTGTTCGTGGTGGAAGGCGAATCGGCGGGCGGCTCGGCGAAGATGGGCCGCGACCGCAAGTATCAGGCCATCCTGCCGCTCAAAGGCAAGATTCTTAACGTTGAAAAGGCACGTTACGACAAGATGCTCGGTCACGAGGAAATTCGCGCCATCATCACCGCGCTGGGCACCGGCATCGGCAAAGACGATTTCGATGCCGGCAAGCTGCGCTACCACAAAATCATCCTCATGACCGATGCGGACGTTGATGGCAGCCACATCCGCACTCTGCTGCTGACGTTTTTCTTCCGCCACATGAAGGAATTGATCGAGCGCGGGCACATCTACATCGCGCAGCCGCCGCTCTACCGCGTGAAACGCGGAAAGACCGAAAAATATATACGCGATGAGCGCGACTTCGCGCGCGAGCTGATGAAGCGCGCCACCGAAGACCACGTCGTGAAAGCCAAGGAAGGCGTGAGTCTGGAGGGCCCGCGGCTGACTTCTTTCTTGCTGAATGTGCAGGAGTACGAGGCCGCTGCGGCCAAGCTCGGCCGCCGGCTGCGTGAGCACGCTCTCGTCGAACTGCTGGCCGAAAGCGGCCTGGAGAAGAAGACCGACTTCGAAGACAAGAAAGCGCTGGAAAAACTATTGAAGCAGCTGGAGAAAATCAAGCTAAAACTCGAAGGCAAAATCGTCTTCGATGAAGAACATAGCCTGTACGAGATCCAGTTCGGGCCGCCGCATAGCCAGAAGATCAACTGGGCGGTGGCCTCCACGGCGGAGTATAAGCGACTGCGAGGACTCGCCAAGCAGATCGAAGAATTCAACCATCCGCCGTTCACCGTGACCCGCAACGGCGACAAGGTGACCAAGGAGAAGGCCACCGACGTACTCGACTACGTGGTGGAAGACGCCAAGAAAGACTTCACCATCACGCGATTTAAGGGCCTGGGGGAAATGAACGCCGAGCAGCTTTGGGACACCACCATGAACGCGGACACGCGTACGTTGCTTCAGGTGAAGCTCGAAGACGCCGTTGCGGCAGAAGATATTTTCACCACCCTCATGGGCGAAAACGTGGAAGCGCGCCGCAAGTTCATCGAGGACAACGCGCTGGAAGTGGTGAACCTGGATATCTGAGACGTGACGGCCGAATCCCAGCCCGGTGCCGGCTCCGTTCGCAGCGCGGTTCGCTGGGGTCTGCTGCTGGCGGCGGTGGCCAGCTGGGGATTCCGGTTGCCGCGTGTGGTGCATGAATTTCGAGCCTGGCGCGAAGCCCTTGGGCTAAGCGACAGATCGGGAGCTGCCAGCTGGCGAGACTTTTTGGTCGCCGATGTGATCGGGCTTTTGATTGTGTTGGCCTTCGGTGTGGTGATCTTTCTCGTTTTGCGGCCGCGCAGCCCGAGCCAGCCATGATTTATCAGTTGGGATGGACGACGCTGCCGGGGCTGCGGGGATTGAGTTGCAGCGGGTTTCGCGCCACGCCCACGAAAACGCCGGACCACCAAGGCGGCGTAGCCGTTGAATTTCCAGGCGACCACGAGCGCGACGCGTTTTTGCGGCAGATCGAAGAGCATTTTGCGGCCCGGCGGTTTACGAACACGGCGGAGGCCTTCGACACCGTGAAGGCCTATGTGCTGGGACATGCCGCGAGCCACTAGAGCGCAGCCGCGCGGGCCACCGGCCGGCGTTTATCTGACCGCTGGCACTTTTTCGGCAAAATGACCCGGCCGCCGAATACGAGAGCTACCTTAAAGAGCTAGAGGTCGCGGCCGAAGCCGCGACCGACAAAGCAAGACGAGGGCGAAATGGCCGACGAGACAAATCAGTCAGTACTGCTTCCCATCGATATCGAAGCAGAAATGCGCAAGTCGTACCTGGACTACGCCATGAGCGTGATCATCGCGCGCGCGCTGCCCGATGTGCGCGACGGGTTGAAGCCCGTGCAGCGGCGCATCCTGGTGGCCATGAACGACCTCGGCCTGGCCTCCAACCGCGGCTACCGCAAGTGCGCCAAGATCTGCGGCGACACGTCCGGCAATTATCACCCGCACGGTGAAGCGGTGATCTACCCCGCGATGGTTCGTCTGGCCCAGGATTTCAATATGCGCTACCCGTTGGTCGACGGGCAGGGGAATTTCGGTTCCGTCGACGGCGATCCTCCGGCGGCCATGCGATACACCGAGGCCCGGCTGGCGAAAATCTCGGAAGACATTCTCGCCGACCTCGAAAAAGAAACCGTCGATTTTATCCCCAACTTCGATCAGACGCGCGAAGAACCGGTCGTTCTGCCGTCGCGCATTCCGAATTTGCTCGTCAATGGCGCCAGCGGCATCGCCGTGGGCATGGCCACCAACATCCCGCCGCACAACTTGCGCGAGATCGTGGACGCCGCCATTCTGCTCATCGAGAGGCCCGACGCGACGCTCAAGGAAATCATGAAGATTGTGCCCGGCCCGGACTTTCCAACCGGGGCGTACATCGCCGGCCGCGAAGGCATCGAAGCCGCTTACAAAACGGGCCGCGGTAGCTTCACGATGCGCGCCAAGGCCGCGATGGAAGACTCCGGCAAGGACCGCGAAAGCATCGTTATTACGGAAATTCCGTATCAGGTGAACAAAGCGCGGCTGATCGAGCGCATTGCCGAACTGGTGCAGTCGAAGAAACTGGAAGGCATTTCCGATGTGCGCGATGAATCCTCGCGCGAGGGCATGCGCATCGTCATCGAGCTGAAGCGCGGCGAAGAATCGCAGCTCATCCTGAATAATCTTTTCAAATACACGCAGATGCAGGAATCCTTCGGCATGATCCTGCTCTCCATCGTTGGCGGGCAACCGCGCGAGCTGGGCTTGATCCCCATGATCAAGCTGTTCATCGAGCACCGCATCGATGTGATCCGCCGCCGTACCATCTTCGAGCTGAAAAGGGCCGAACAGCGCGAGCACATTTTGCTGGGCTATCAGATTGCCCTGGATCACTTGGACAACGTGATCCGCATCATCCGCGGTTCTTCCAGCCGCGTGGACGCCAAGGAAAACCTGTTCAAGTATTTCGGAGAACAGGACGTCACCATCACGGAAAACGGAAAGTCCAGGAAAATCGAGGGCGTGAAGCTGGACGGCCGAAAGTACCGCGCGCAGGGAGCGCCGGAAATTGAAGCGGCCGGTCGCGGGAACGCCCTGGGCCTCAGTTATGCGCAGATCGACGCCATTCTCGAATTACAACTGCATCGGCTGACGCAGCTCTCCATCGACGAAATTCTCAAGGAATTGAAGTCCATTCGCGAATTGATCGCCGAATTGCGCGAGATCCTGGCGAGCGACAAGAAACTTAGGCAGGTCATCACCGCCGAGCTGCGCGAAGTGCACAAAGCGTATGGTGATGATCGCCGCACGCAGATCGTCGACAAAGTGGATGAAATCAAACTCGAGGACCTGATCGCCGACACGGAAATGTTGATCACCGTGAGCCATGCCGGCTACATCAAGCGCACCGCCGCGGATACCTACCGGCACCAGTCGCGCGGCGGCAAGGGGCGCATCGGCGCGAAGACGAAAGAAGAAGATTTCGTCGAGTACCTCTTTATCGCTTCGGCGCACAGCTACATTTTGCTGTTTACGTCGAAGGGCCGAGTGTACTGGCTAAAGGTGTACGAACTTCCGGAGGCCGCGGCAGCGACGCGCGGCAAGGCGATTTCCAGCCTGGTAAAATTCCAGGAAGACGAAAAACTTACCGCGCTGGTCGCGGCCCGCAACCTGGAAGAAGCCGACAAGTTCGTCTTTATGGCCACCAAGAGCGGCACGGTGAAGAAGTCGACGCTGACGGAATTCTCCAACCCCCGCTCGACGGGCATCATCGCCATCACTCTGGACGGCAAGGACGAGCTCATCGGCGCGAAGCTCACCGACGGCAAGAAAATGATTTTTCTGGCCAGCCACGAGGGCCAGGCGATCCTCTTCCGGGAGACGGAAGTGCGACCGATGGGCCGCAACGCCGGCGGCGTGAACGGGATGGATCTCGACAAGGACGACTACGTCGTGAGTATGGACGCGGTCCAGCCGGATTTTGACATCATCGCTAAGGAGCACAAGACCAGCACACAGAATCTTGAGGAACTCGAGAACGAGCAGATCAAGGACTCGCTGGTGACGCTAATGCTGACGGTGGCCGAGAAAGGCTTTGGCAAGCGCACGCCGCTCGCGGAGTACCGCATCACCTCGCGCGGCGGCAAGGGCGTGGTCAACATGAAAACCACGGACCGCAACGGGTACGTGGTGGCCACGCTACAGGTGACGGAAGAATCGGACGTGATGATCATCACGCACAACGGTAAAGTCATTCGCGTTCACGCTAGCGAAATCCGCGAGGCCGGCCGCTCGACGCAGGGCGTGCGGTTGCTGAGGCTCGATGACGACGATTCCGTCGCCGCCGCCGCCGTCCTGCAGGAAGAGAACGAAGAGGAGAAGAAGTAGGGTCGTCCGCGACTTGGCCGGGGCGCACCTAGAGAATCTTGGTCCTTATGAAAATCACCACACGATTACTGGCATTTCTGGTTTTGGTTTTGGCGCCACTGGCGCTGCTGTCTTCTGCGCCGGCCCCCAAGCGGGCCGCGGCCAAGAAGGGCCAATACCTTGCTTACGTGGGGACCTACACCACCAAGACCAGCAGCAAGGGCATCTACGTGTTCGGCTTCGACACCGCGACGGGACAGCCGAGCGCCATCGAAGTTGCGGCGGCCACCCCGGACCCGTCGTGGGTGGCGGTACACCCCAGCGGCAAATTTTTGTATGCCGCGAACGAAGCAGGCAAGGCCAGCACGGTGAGCGCTTTTGCGGTGGATGGGAAGAGCGGGAAGCTCACCCTGCTCGGTCAGATTCCGTCGCTGGGCGAGGATCCTTGTTATTTGTCGTTCGACAAAACCGGGAAGTACGTTCTGGTGGCCAACTACAGTTCGGGGACCATTGCCGTTTTTCCGATTTTGGCGGATGGCCGGCTGGGAGAACACACCGCGCTCGCGAAAGATCAAGGCCCCACGGGTCCGAACAAAGAGCGGCAGGAAGCGCCGCACGCGCACTGGATTGAGGCCGCGGCACACAATCAGTTCGTTTATGTCGCCGACCTAGGACTGGATCGCGTTCTGATCTTCAAGTTCGATGCCACCAGCGGATCGCTGACGCCAGCTGCGCCGCTCACCGCCAAGGCTCCGCCGCTCAATCCTTTATCCGCAACGCTGAATCCCGGAGCGGGGCCGCGACATGCGGCGTTCGCCCCGGACGGCAAATTCATGTACGTGCTGGGCGAATTGCAATCCGCCGTGACGGTTTTTGCCAATGACGCCGAAGGCGCATATCGTGCCGTGCAGCAGATTTCCACGCTGCCGAGGGGGTTCGCGGGACGGAACGATGCGGCGGAAATCGCCGTGCATCCCAACGGAAAATTCCTTTACGCGTCCAACCGCGGGCACGAGAGCATTGCGATCTTTGCGATCGATGCCAAAAACGGGACGCTCACCTTCGTCGCGCACGTTTTGACCGGCGGGAAGGAGCCGAGAAACTTTGCCATCGATCCGAGCGGCCAATACCTGCTGGCGGAAAACCAGTTGTCGAACAACGTTGTGGTTTTCAAGATTGATCGCGCAACCGGCGGCCTGACACCCACCGGGCAGGTTGTCGAAGTGCCCTCGCCCGTTGACCTGGCCTTCTGGCCGAGAGAGTGAAGCTGCCCGAGCACGGTGTGAGACCGCCAGGTAGTGGAGGGAAGAATTTCCTGGAATCTGGCGAACCAACGAATCTAGCACGTTGCGATGCCGACGCCGTCCTACCAGCGGAAGGCGGCATCCGGATGCGACCGCAATTGCGAAGGGCCGCCAGAGCCTTGCAGTCTTGGGGTGGGTGAGGCCCGTTGGGACGAGTTGTGTCTTCCGCTATCGTGGTACTTCCGCGCTATGGCTGATCCTTTGATTCGGGAGTCACAATTGTCTGCACGCCCCTGAATCGCTCTAGCTGCTAGGAGGCTTCCAGTTTGGCCTGGAAGAAACCGCGGACTTGGCGAAATGACAACAAACTATCAGGCTGACGCTCAGGCTTATCACGGGAAAAAACTATTCGGAACTGGTGTTTTTCTGTTCGTATGGGGCCTTATCTGGTTCAGAGCGCCAGGTCTTTTTAGTCTCCATCCGTTGAGCGAGAGGCATGGTATGACCAACCCAATTCCCCGTGCCGCAATTGTGATAGGGGCCTTCTTCGCAGCGTACGGACTGCTTGTATGGCGGAACGCATTTCGTAAACTTTCCCTTGCGAACTACATAATCGTGTTATCTGGCGCGCCCGTTCTCCTCCTAGGCGCTGCTAAAATGAAAGAATGGGAATATTTTTTTATCAGCAGAGAGAGCATTGGACTTTGAATCATCTTGGAGTCGAGGTCATCCATCTCACGATATTTGTTTGTATCCTGTTTTTGGGTATTTGGTGGGCCGACAGCACATACCTGCGCGAACGGTTTCACGTACTTATGCGATCCAGCCGATTCGTCAAATAGTTCCAACACCTATCGCCAAGTCCTGATAAGAAAGCCCTCACTCTTTTCGGAAATGATAAGGGGAATAAACCTGCGGATGGTGCTTCTGCCGACGAATCCGGGGACGAGAAATCCTGAGCGTGAAATCGGCAGAGTTCCGCCCGAGAAAATGAACCTCGGCGATACCGCGTTAATCGCGCACAGTTAAGGCTCCCAGTGGGAGGCGGGTGATGGTTCGCCGACGATGCGGAAAGTTGCCGCGGCCTGAACCGTCGCATAGGTTTTGATGTCGTCCTTCCGTGGAAGTCCTGGACCAGGTTCAAAGTGCGTCCCATCGAGAGGGCACCAAGTAACTACCACGGTGTAAACGGCGGGTCGATTCGGCAACCAGCCTTGGCCCGCCAAGGTGCGCTCTATGGTTACGACGTTGCCGGCGGGATAGGCCACAGGGCCGCGTCCGTGCCCCATCCAAAGCATTTCATTTGAAGACCTTTCGTTTTCCGGCAAAAGGCGCCCTGCAGCGTCGCGAACTTCGATACCAATGGCCGGGTAAGGATCCCACACGGGGTCGATAGCGTAGATCGGCACTGGAGCGTCGAAATTCTCGATGGCGATGTGAAGCGGCACATCTTCGCCAAGTTGGTAGGCGTCCTTGTCCAAGGTCACATCCACGCCGACGCCCTTGACCTTTCCCTGCCATTTGCGTGGGATAAGCGCTGGGTCGTCGATTTGTACCGTCAATTTGTTCGAGCGAACGAACTGAATTCTGTCATCACGGGAAGAGTGGACGGGTTGGAAAAGCTCAAAGTTGTGTTCACCGATGCCCGTCCATCTGCTGCGCACGCCCGAGTCCACTTCAAAACCGGATTGCCAATCCGCATTCCGGTCCGCGCCGAGCGAAAAGGACCTGCAGGTCTTAAACCCGCTCGGCGGCACTTCATCAAAACGAGTGGCGCCGTCCGGCGACCTTTCGCGCAATAGCTTGCACACTGGCACCATTTGCCCGGTGCCTCGAATCATGACCTCTTGCGACTGGACCTTCGCCCGTGGCGTGAACGCGGCCACACAGAACAGAGCGAGGAATCTGGCGATAATACCGCAACGGAGACGGCCCCACCGGCTCATCGTGCTACCTCCGTGCTTCTCTGCCGCACTTAGACTCGCTCCACACATCCTGCGTTGCCCGCGAGTGGAAAGCAGACCTGGAATAAAGAAGAATACAGCAGCGCCTACCCAGTCTTTAAACAATTGCACCACAACATTCATGGCGGGTTCGAGGAAATACACGTTGCCGTCTGGCCCGACAGCAAGATCATCGGGCGTGGGAAGCGGAGGATTAGTTCCAGGTCGCGGCGGACATTCCATTACCGGACACTTGGAATCCCTGATCGGCACCTTTCCGGTCAGCGGGTTATCAGGCGTTGCGCCCAAGCAGGATGCTGGCAGAGCTCCGGCGGTGCCACGAAAGAAACGCTAAGAAAAAAGGAGTTCGCAGGCGGGTCGAACCGCGGGGACGCTATCCAGGCGGCGAGATTTGCTACGATACACGAATCGCTAGGTGTTATAAGGTGGCAAACATGAAGT
>Ga0209804_1001744_pt1 | contig 13809 bp, 8 predicted proteins | sample GraSoiAngelo_139_FD_185896 | JGI IMG/M metagenome (GOLD analysis project Ga0209804, IMG submission 185896) | Grasslands soil microbial communities from the Angelo Coastal Reserve, California, USA - 14_0929_12_20cm (SPAdes) (version 2) | ecosystem: Environmental > Terrestrial > Soil > Grasslands ... | reverse complement strand
CCCGGCAAGACGGCGTAGGGTTCGGCGGCCGGGGGCGCGCACGTCGGGCTCGATAGCCCGCTGGCTACGGTGCCGCCGTTCAAGAGCAGCGATCCGCAGGTCCTCAGGCCGGTGAGGTCGACGCGGGGTGTCCAGGTATGGCTGGCAAACGTCGTCTCGTTGCCGTAGATCGGCGTGGTTGGTGTGCCGCCTGGTCCGGCGGCAATGCAGGGGATGGGGAGCCGCGTGCCGGCGCCACCGACGGTCGCGCAGTACGCGATCGCACCAGGCGCAATGGCGTAACCCTTGCTGCCGATCGCTGCTCCGAGCGTGCAACCGGTCACCCCGACGCCGTAGGGATCGCAGTACTGATCGCCCAGGGCACCCTGCATCACGGTGTCACCGTTCGACTCCACGGCCACGACGTCCTGCGGTGGATTGAGTGTGGTGCCATCCACGCCGACGATGATGCTCGACGCCTCGGGCCGCGCCCAGTATGTTGGGCAGTTGGCGCCGGCGCTGCTGCAGCTCATCAGTGTCCTTGCCGGAACCTTGGTCCGGTCGAAGCACTGCTGTCCGGCGGGGCACAAGAGCATGCTCGTCACCGCCGGTTCGTAGAGGTAGAGCGCCACGGGGAACGGGTAGTCATAGCTGGTACCGGTCGGCTGCGCGTAGACGGTCGCGGATGCCGTGACCATCGTGGTCGGAATCCCCAGCGTGCCGACAAGGAAGTTCTGGACATTCGAGCGGACCATGACCTGCATGCAGTTGTAGGGCGTGGTCTGGCAGTGCGGTGTCAAGCTGAACGGCGGCACGGCGATCTCGACCGCTGTGTTGAAACCCGAGCTCGCGCCGCAGCTGACCCCCGCGGTGTCGTACCACCAGGTCGTAAAGCGGGTCAGGCTTCCACTGGTGACGGTGGTGTCGCACGCCGTGCTTCGCGTCGTGATAAAGCCGTCCGCGCCGGCAAAATCATGCGCCGCGACGGCGGCGAGGTCGTTTGAGTTCGGGACGGGAGACTGCTGCGTCGCGCCGGCAAGACGTTTACCGGCGGCGAGCGCCGCAGCGTCGGCCGCTTTCTGAGCCGTGTGCTGGACCAGGTAGAGGTGAGTGGCATCGAGCGACAGGCCGGCGAAGCCCACCAGGACCACGAAGATCAACGCGAAAATCACCATCGCCTGGCCGCGCCGCTGCCCAGGATGATCGATCCGGTGTCCGCGTATCCAACCCATGTCAGTACTCCGTGTGCACCACGCTGATCGATGTGATCGTGATCGGCGGGATGATGTTGCTGATCAACGGCATCAGTGGAAGGAAGGTGTACTTGATTTGCACCGCGACATCCTGGACCGTGGGCGAGATCGCGCGGGGCGACCCGCTGCAATTGGCGGGGGCATCAGCGGGCGCGGCCGTCGCCACGGCGGGCCAGATGTAGATCTTCCCCATACCCGCGGGCGGCCGCGGATCCGCATTGGGGGTTCCGGTGCCGTTGGGATCGGAGTTGTTTACGACAGAGTTCTCGTCCGGACGAAGGATAAAGCCCTGGGCCGTCGATTCCGCGATGCTCAGCGCCAGGCAATCGCTGTCAGCCTGGGGCTGCATCGATACCACCCGGGCAGCCTCCCGAGCGGACCAGGACACGGCCGCGTACGTGTAGACGAGGCGGCCGAAGTCGATCAGCAGAAACATCACGAAGAACAGGAAGGGGGCGATCAGGGCGAACTCAACCATCGACTGGGCGTGCTGCCCCTGAGCCCGCCGCCGAGGGAACAGGACGTGGCGTGCCATCTACCAGATTGAACAGCCGCGAACTTTCGCCCAACCTTGCAGCCTTACGGGGCCCGTGACGGACCGACGACGGCGATGAAACGAAGCGATTGACGCCATACCGCCGGGGTGCTAGCGTTCGTTGCAGGCCGATATATCGCTCGTGTACGGCCGATATACGGGGAGGGACGTTGGCGAGCGGGCTGACCGCGGCTCGTCGATCGCACCGGAACAGCGAGGAGGGGACGCTGCACACGGTCGTGCTGCAGAGCGCCTCGGCGCGCTCCCAGGGTGAGCGCGCCTACCTCCTGATCCGTGACCAGATCGTCACCCTCCGGCTCGCCCCGGGTTCGGTCATCGAGGAAGTGCGGCTCCGCCAGGAGTTGGGTTTGGGCCGGACGCCGATCCGGGAGGCCCTCCAGCGGCTGGCGCACGAGAACCTGGTCACGTTCGTGCCGCACCGCGGGACGTTCGTCTCCGACATCAATCTGACCGACCTCCACCGACTGACCGAGGTCCGCACCGAGCTGGAAGGGTATGCGGCGCGGCTCGCCACGGAGCGGGCAACCGCCCGCGACCGCGCACAAATGGAAGCCCTGATGAGCGAGCTCCGCACCATCGACGAGGCGGACGTGCACAACTTTATGCGGCTCGATCAGCACATCCACCGGCTCGTCTACCAGGCGACGCGTAATGCCTTCCTGCAGGCAATGCTGGAGGAGAGTTTCAACCTGAGTCTGCGCATCTGGTTTCTCGGCCTCGACCGTGGCGTCCGGCTGAAGGAAGCGGTCGAGGAGCACCGCCAGCTCCTCGACGCGATCGTTTCGCGCGACCCGGCGAAGGCGGAATCGGTCATGCGCCAACACGTCGCGGGCTTCGAGCACGCCATTCGCAAGGTTCTTTAGGAGGAAAGAGTGAGAGTTTTTTACGCCACCGACCTGCACGGATCCGAAGTCTGCTGGCGGAAGTTCATCAACGCAGCGAAGTTCTACAACGCCGACGTCTTGATCTGCGGGGGTGACATGACCGGCAAGGCAATGATCCCGATCGTCGAAGACGGCGATAGCTACGAGCTGACGCTGTCGGGCGTCTCGCAGCGGGTCGGCCGCGACCAGGTCGCCGAAGTCGAGAGCCAGGTGCAGCGCAAGGGCTATTACCCGGTGCGGATGACCTCCGCGCAGGTTGCCGAGCTCGAGAAAGACCCGGCGAAGGTCCAGACCCTGTTCACCGAGCAGATGTGCAAGACGGTCGAGCGCTGGATGCAAATGGCCGAGGAGAAGCTGAAAGACAGCAAGGTCCGCGTCTTCGTAGCGCCAGGCAACGACGACGAGATCGAGATCGACGAGGTGATCGCCAACGCCAGTCGCGTTGAGCTGGCCGAGGGCAAGGTGATCGACATCGGCGGCTACGAGATGATCTCCTCCGGCTGGGCCAACCCGACGCCGTGGCACACCTATCGCGAGGCGCCGGAAGAGGAGCTGACCAAACGGATGGAGCCGATGCTCCGCGACGTCAAGGACATGAGCCGGGCCATCTTCAATTTTCATCCGCCGCCGTTCGGCACCGCCCTCGACGAAGCGCCGGCGCTGGATGAGAATCTGCGGCCATTGCACGGGGGCCGGGCGCTTCGACACGTCGGCTCCAAGGCCGTGCGCGAAGCGATTGACAAATACCAGCCGATGCTCTCACTGCACGGTCACATCCATGAAGGCAAGGGAATCACCCGGCTCGGCAAGACGCTCTCCATCAACCCCGGCAGCGCGTACGAAGAAGGCATGCTCCTTTCATCGATCATCGAGCTCGATCCGAAGAAGGGCATCAAGAATTACCAACTGGTCAATGGCTAGGAGGTGAAAGGCTAAAGCACCAAACGCTCGACCACGTCATTGATAACGTTCGACACTAATCATTCGGAGGTAAACATGGCGACAACGACAGCGAGTCCACCAAGGCAAACGCTGTTCTTGCGGAACGCCACCGGGCTCGTCAAAGCCTGGTCGACATTCGACGCCTTCCTGTATTCATTTTGGTCCGTCAACCTGATTACGCTCGGCCTCTACGGCATGTCCTTCGCCTATGCGATTCCAAAAGGCCAGTTGCTCCTTGCCGTGCTCATCACCGGCGTGCTCACGACGTTTCTGGTCATCACCTACGCGCAACTCGTCAGCGCCATGCCGCGCGCAGGCGGCGACTACGCCTGGCAGAGCCGCATCCTGGGCGGTGGCGCAGGCTTCGTGCTGGCGATCACCGGCTGGTGGTTCACGCTGTGGTTGTGGACGCCTATCTACGCGAACATCCTGGTCGTGCAGTTCTTCGCTCCGCTGGCCTACACGCTCGGTTGGACCGGGGTCGCCACCTTCTTCGGCAGCGGGACGGGAGTCTTCGTCAGCTGCCTAATCGTGCTCGCCTTCGTCAGCCTGGTCATCACCATGGGCATGGAAACCTACGCGAAGATCCAGAAGTTCTGCTTCTGGCTCGGGTTGGCGGGTCTCGTGGTCATGGCCGGCTTGCTGCTCTTCTCCAGCCACGATGCGTTCGTGAAGGCCTTCAATACTGAGGCCGCCTCGCTCTTCGGCGCTTCTGGCGATGCCTACGCGAACACCCTCGCGGTGGGCGCCAAAGCCGGCGCTGGCGGCATCAGTTTCGGCAGCTTTGGGATCGGGGCGACCTTCCTTCTCCTTCCCTTCCTCGCCTTCTACTTGCTCTGGCCGGTCTGGGGCGCGACCCTTTACGGCGAGGTTCGTGGCGCCAAGGAGTACCGCAAGGTCTTTAACGCCATGTTCTGGGGGTTGTGGGTGACCGTCGCGCTGGTTGCCGTCGTCATCCTGCTGATCGTCAAGACCATCGGGTGGGACTTCTACAACGCGGCAAACGGGGCATACTGGAACTCGTTGGTGGGCGGGGCGGCGCCGCCGATCCCGATCTGGCCTTACCCGGTCATGTTCGCCGGCTGGCTGGTCGGTAACCATCTGTTCCAAGCGCTCTTGATCGCGGTCATGGGTCTGTGGTTCTTCGGCTGGGCCGGAACGCTCTTCCTGTCTTCGACCCGGGTCATCTTCGCCGCGGCCTTCGACCGGGTGCTGCCGGAGTGGGCCGCGAACATTTCGGCCAAGCGGCGCGTCCCCTATGGCTCGCTGATCCTCATGATCGTGCCATCACTCGTGGTCAGCGCCATCTGGGCGTACCGGCCGAACTTCCAGGGCATCTTCCTGTGGGCGACGGGCGTGATCGCGATCACGTTCCTGGGGACCGTCGTCGCGGCGGCCATCATGCCGTGGCGAAGGAAGGACATCTTCGAGAACTCGCCGATCGCCCGCTTCAGGATCGCCGGTATCCCGGTGATCACCATCACCGGCGTGGTGAGCGCCATCTTCCTGGTGTTCATGCTCGCCGAGTGGTCGTTCAACGCCGTCTACGGCACCGCGTTTTCGCTGAACGCCTCGTCGCCGATCTACTTCCTCGTGACCTACCTGGCGGCCGTCGTCATCTACGTCGTCGCCCGCGTGGTGCGCAAGCGCCAGGGCATCGACCTGGCTCGCATCCATCAGGAGATCCCCGTTGAGTAGTCGTTCGTTCTGACCGGAGCGGCGCGCGCATGACTCAGCTACCGAGCCGTGCGCGCGCCGTCGTGATTGGGGGCGGCATCACCGGCACCAGCGTCGCCTATCACCTGGCGCAGGCTGGATGGAAAGACACGGTCCTCGTTGAGAAGGCCGAGCTGACCAGCGGCTCAACCTGTCACGCGGCGGGACTGGTCACCCAGTTCAACCCCTCCCCGACGATGATGCGCTTCCGCCGCTACAGCATCGAGCTGTACCACCGGCTGGGCATCTTTGAGAAGGTGGGCAGCCTGCGCTTTGCCTCCAGCCGCGAGCAACTGCTCGAGCAGCAACGGGGCGTGAGCCGTGCTCGAGCGATCGGGCTTGACGTCGAGCTGGTCTCGGCCGAGCAGGCGGCGCAGCTGATGCCGGCGATCAGCACGGCGTCGTTGTTTGGCGCGGTCTGGGTGCCCGGGGACGGGGCCCTCGATCCCCATACGGCCACCTTCGCGCTGGCCCGGGCTGCAGGCGAACTCGGAGTGAGGGTGTTGACGGGCACCCGGGTGACCGGGCTCGAGTTGTCCTCGCGGGTGGCGGTGCGAGCGGTGGAGACGGAGGCCGGGCGGATCGAGGCCGAGGTGGTCGTGATTGCGTGCGGCATCTGGGCCCCGCAGGTGGCCGCCATGGCCGGGGCATTCGTCGTCTCCACGCCGGTCGATCACCAGCACGCCGCGCTGCGTGCGGTGGCGGGCGCCGAGCTCCCGCACGACATGCCCTGCTTTCGCGACCCGGACAACCTCATCTACGGAAAAGCCGAGGCGGGAGGTGTGGTGCTCGGCGGCTACGAGCTGAACCCCAACGCGCGATGGATCGACGGCGTCCCGTGGGAGCATGCCGGGACCTCGGTACCTCCAGACCAGCGTCGCTTCGAACCTCTGCTTCAAGGCGCGGCACGGCGCTTTCCCTTCATCAGCGAGGCGGGGATCGTCAAACTCGTCTGCCATCCCGACGCCATGACGCCAGACGCCAACCCTCTGCTGGGGCCGGTCCCCGGCGTCCGTGGGCTGTACATGGCGGCCGGGCTTTCACTCAACGGGTTCGGCGGCGCCGGCGGGATCGGGAAATCGGTGACGGAGCTCATCACCGCCGGAGAGAGCGAGCTCGACCTCTATGCCTATCGCCCCTGGCGCTTCGGGCCGGTCCACCGCGATCATCGCTATGTCGCTGAGCTGGCGAAAGAGACGTACCGCCATTACTACTTTCTTCGCTATCCATACGACGCCGACGAGTGGGGCCGGCCGCGCCGCACGAGCGCCCTCCACCACCGGATCCAGGACCTCGGCGGGGTCTTTGGAACCAAACACGGTTGGGAACGGCCCGAGCACTTCGAGCCGGGCAGAACCTGGCGGCGCGCGGGAGCGGACCAGCGCAGTTTCGGCTGGGACCGGCCACCATGGTTCGCCTTGCAGGCCGAGGAGCATCGCGCCTTTCGCGAACGCGTGGGGATCATCGACATGACATCCTTCGGGAAGATCGAGCTCGATGGTCCGGGAGCGCTCTCGCTGCTCGAGCGTGTCGCAGGGAATCAGATCGATAGACCGGTTGGCAGCGTCGTCTATACGCAGTTGCTCGACCGCCGTGGCGGGATCGCGGGGGACGTCACCGTCACCCGACTCGGTCCGCAGCGCTTCAGGCTGGTCACGGGGGCCGGATACGTAAACAGTGACCTCGGGTGGCTGCGGCTGGAGCAGCGCGAGGAGGACGGGCCCATCGAGATCCGCGAGACAACCGAAGACCTGTGCGTCATCGGGATGTGGGGACCACAGGCCCGCACGGTCCTCGGTGCCTTGACCGATGACGATGTTTCAGAAGACGGCTTCCCCTTCATGCAGTGTCGCAACATCCGTATCGAAGGATTCGACGTCTTCGCCCAGCGGGTGACCTACGTCGGGGAGCTGGGCTGGGAATTTTATGTCGAACCTGGGCTGGCGGTCCAGGTCTGGGATCACCTGATGAAGGCCGGGCGACGATTTGACATCCGGCCCGGTGGCTACCGAGCGCTCGACTCACTGCGGATGGAGAAGGGTTACCGCTACTACGGCACCGACCTCACCCTGCTGGACAATCCCCTGGAGGCCGGACTTGGGTTCTGCGTGCGCTTCGACAAGGGCGATTTCAACGGCCGGGACGCGCTGCTGGCCGCCAGGGCGGCGGGCGTCACGCGGCGCTTGCGCACCCTGCTGGTCGGCGACCAGGAGTACCTCACTGTTTATGGCGGAGAGGCCGTGTACGACGATGGTTCAGTCGTTGGCCGGCTCCGCAGCTGCGCGTATGGCTTCACGGTCCGGCGCAACATCGCCTACAGCTATCTCCCGATCGCGCTCGGGCCGGGAGCCCAGGTCGAGGTGGAGGTCTTCGGGCGGCGCGTGCCGGCCGAGGTCAGCCGCGACGCGGTGCTGAAGCGCAAGCAAGCGGTTGGAGAGGACGCCAAGCATGCGGCGAGTTGATGACGCGGTGGCTCGGATCTCGCTGTGGCGAGGAAGGGACGTAAAGGTGACGTCGTTGTCGGGCGGGCTAACCAACGAGAACTACCTGGTCGAGGCGGGCGTTGAGCGCTACGTGATGCGCATCCCCGGTGCGTCGACGGAGCTGCTCTCGATCGATCGCGTCAACGAGGTGCACAACGCCAGGGCTGCGGCGAGCACCGGCATCGGTCCGGCGGTGCTAGAGCATGTCCCACAGGTCGACGTCATGGTCCTCGAGTTCATTGCAGGACCCACGATGTCGGCGAAGACGTTGCAGACGGCATCGATGGTGCGGCGGATGGCGGAGTCGTTCAAGCGCTTACACGCCGCTCCTCGTTTTTTGAAAGACTTCGATATGTTCCGCCTGATCGAGGACTACCTCCGGATCGTCGATGAACACGAGGTCCCGATTCCCGCCGAGTATCGGGCGTGGCTGCCGCGGGTGGGAGAAATCGAGCGGGCGGTCCGCGTTGGGTCGCTCCCCAGTGTGCCGTGTCACAACGACTTGCTCTGCGAGAACTTCATCGACGACGGGCGGTGGTTGCGGATCGTCGACTACGAATTGAGCGGGAACAACGACGCCTGCTTCGACCTGGGCAACACCGCGCAGGAGGCGTGCCTCGATCAGGATTTGCGGGCCGTCCTCTGCGAGGCCTACTTCGGCCGGCTGGACCCCCAGCAACTGGCCCGCATGAACCTGTTTGCCCTGATGTCAGACGTCGGCTGGACGCTGTGGGGAGCCATCCAGGCCCGGATCTCGACGCTGGACTTCGACTTCACCGGTTATTACACGATGCGGTGGAATCGGGCGGTCGCGGTGTTGGAGTCGGGCCGCCTCGAAGGCTGGTTGACCGAGGCCCAGCGTGACGGCCCTTGACAGAGTTCGCATCTCAGACGAGACTTTCGGCGTATACCTAAGATTACCGTTCATCTATGGAAGGAGGATGAGATTCGTTGGCCGTGCTTGACAGTGTCCTGAAGGCGTATCAGTCACCGACCCGAATGGTGCATGCCATCGGTGCCCTGAGCGCGCTTGGGGATGAAGCGGCCGGCGTCGGCATGAAGCGGCCATTGGTCGTGACCGACCAGGGAATCGTCAAGGCGGGGTTGCTCGACGAGGCGTTGAAGCCGCTTCGCGCCGCGGGCCTGGACCCGGTGACCTACGACCAGGTCCGCGCCAACCCCGGGATCGCCCTCGTCGACGCCGGCGCCGTGTACTACAAGAAAGAGCGCTGCGATGGCCTGGTCGCGATCGGCGGCGGGAGCTCCATCGACTCGGCGAAAGGCATCGGCGTCGTCGCCGTCCACGGCGGCAGCATCGTGCAGTACGAGTGGGGGAAGGATCCCATCCACTCGCGCATTCCGCCGCTGGTGGCAGTCCCGACGACCGCCGGGACCGGCAGCGAGGTGACGCTCTGGGCGGTGATCACCGACCCTGACCGGAAAATCAAATTCAACGTCGGCGGCACCCCAAATATCGCCTCCTGGGTGGCACTCATCGATCCGCAACTGAGCGTGAACCTGCCGGCGGGCGTGACGGCCGGGACCGGCATGGACGCCCTCACGCATGCGATCGAGTGCTACACGATGGCCTACCATCAGCCGTTCACGGATGCGGTGGCGCTCCATGCCATGGAATTCTGCGGCCGCTGGTTGCGGGTGGCCTACGCGCAGAGCCACAACCTCGAGGCACGCTACAACATGAGCATGGCCGCCATGCTGGCCGGACTCGCCTACGGAACCGACTCCGCCGGCGCTGCCCACGCGATGAGCCAGAGTGCCGGCGGCGTGCACGATGCGCCGCACGGCGCCCTCACCGGCCGCCTGCTCGCCCCCGTCATGGAATACAACTACGCCGGCGAACCGGAACGTTTTGCGAGGATCGCCACGGCCCTCGGCCTCGATACCGCCAACAGGACGGTGTGGAAGGCGGCCGAGGTCGCCGTCGAGTACGTTTATCAGCTGACCGAGGACCTCGACATCCCGTCGTTGAACGAGCTCGGCTTCGCCGAGGATGAGATCCCGATGCTGGCGAAGAAGGCGGAAGAAGATTCGCAGACCATCGGCAACCCGCGCGACGTCGACGCGAGGAACTACGAAAAGATCTATGCCCGCGCCTTCGAAGCCGGACGTCATCGCAAGGTCGCGCGGGCGCTGGCCCACGCAGGGAGCTGACACCATGTGGAAGAACACGCTGCCCCGGTACGAGATCCTCGATGAGGACCAGGTCCAGCAGATCCACGACCACGCGATGCAGATCCTGCAGGAGATCGGCGTCGATTTTCTGCATCCACGCTCACTCGACATCTTCCGTAAGGCGGGACTGAAGATCGAGGATCAGCGGATTCGTTTCGAACGTGCCTTCATCGAAGAACAGGTGGCAAAAGCACCGGCGACCTTCAACGTGCAGTCCCGCAACCCGAGGAACACCGTGACCATCGGGGGTGACTACATGGTCAACGCCCCGGTGTACGGGCCGCCGTTCATCACGGATCTCGACCGGGGCCGGCGCGGCGCCACCATCCTCGACTTCACGAACTTCGACAAGATGGCGCAGGCCACGCCCCAGATCCACTGCGCCGGTGGCACCATCGTCGAGCCCGAGGACCTGCCGCTCGGCACGCGTCACCTCGACATGGTCTATTCCCACATCCGCTGGACCGACATGCCGTTCATGGGGAGCGTGATCTCGGAGGAGGGAGCGCGCGATTCCATCGAAATGGCGTCCATCCTGTTCGGCGGCCGCGCCAGCATCGAAAAAACGCCGGCCCTGCTCGCCCTGGTCAACGTCAACAGCCCGCTCCGATACGACGACCGCATGCTGGGCGCCTTGATGACCTACGCGGAGGCGAACCAGCCGGTCGTCGTCACCCCCTTCCTGATGGCGGGCGCGATGTCGCCGATGGGCCTGGTGGGGACGCTCGCGCAGCAGACTGCCGAGGCGCTGGCGGGCATCGCCCTCATCCAGCTGATCCGGCCGGGGGCACCCTGCATCTACGGCTCCTTCCTGACCAACATCGACATGCAGTCGGGCAGCCCCGCGTTCGGGACGCCGGAGTCCGGGTTGGGCATCCTGGCCAGCGCCCAGATGGCCCGCCATTACCGCATCCCATTCCGCGGCGGCGGTGCGCTGACGTCGTCCAAGGCGCCCGACGCCCAGGCCGCCTACGAATCGATGATGTGTATGTGGCCGACCGTGCTCGGTGGGGTGCACTTCGTCCTCCACGCGGCGGGCTGGCTGGAGAGCGCCCTGCTCGCCTCCTACGAGAAGTTCATCATCGACGTCGAGGCCCTCCGCATGTTCGAGTGGATGCTGGAAAAGGGCCTACCCTTCGACGAGGAGGGGTTCGCCATGGATGGGATTCGCGAGGTCGGTCCCGGCGGTCACCACCTCGGCTCGGAGCACACCATGCGGCACTATCGCACCGGCTTCTACCGCCCGCTGATCTCCTCCACGGAGAACTACGACCGATGGCAGCGGATGGGCGCGCGGACCGCCGACAAGGTCGCCAACGAGAAGTGGAAGCAGCTCCTGGCCGATTACAAGGACCCGGGTATCGATTCGGGCGTCGATGAGCAGATCAAGGCCTTCATCGAGGTCCGTAAAGACGCGATCCTCCATGCCAGGGTTTGATGACCCGCCGGACCGCGCCCGGGTCGTCATCATCGGCGCCGGCATCGTCGGGAGCAGCGCCGCCTACCATCTGACCCGCCTCGGCTGGAAGGACATCGTCGTCCTCGACCAGGGTCCCCTCTTTCGGGCGGGCGGCTCCACGTCGCACGCCCCCGGCATGGTGTTTCAAAACAACGTCGCTCGCACCACCTGCCACTTCGCGATGCGCTCCGTCGATTCCTATCGCGAACTGCAGCTCGACGGAGAGCCGCTCTGGCTGGAAACCGGCAGTCTCGAGGTGGCCACCACGCAGGAACGATGGGAAGAGTTGAAGCGCAAGCAGGGGCATGCAACCTCCTGGGGCCTACAGACGCAGCTCGTCAGTCCCGAGGAGGTCAAGCGCATGGTCCCCATCATGCGGACCGATCATCTCTTCGGCGCTATCCATGTGCCACGCGACGGCTGCGTCCGCACCGTCAAAGCCTGCGAGGCGCTCGCGCGCCAGGCCGAGCCGAAGGGCGCGCGCTTTATCGGCTCGACGCGGGTGACGGGAATCGAGGTCCGGCGCGGCCGGGTCGCTTCGGTGACGACCGACCGCGGACGGATCGAGACCGAGCACGTCCTGTCGGCGGCCGGCATCTGGGGACCCGTGGTTGGCAGAATGGCAGGCGTCCCCATTCCGCTGCAACCGATGCAGCACCTCTACGCCATCACGGACCCACTCCCCGAGTTGGCGGGCGAGACGGGCTGGCAGTCGATGCCGATCGTTCGCCACCAGGATCGGTCGATGTATTTCCGACAGCACCACCGGGGGTACCTGTTCGGCTCCTACCGGCATGAACCCGTTCTCGTCGACGCCCAAGAATTGCGACATTCCTGGGAGGACGGCATGATGCCCTCCTGCGCACCCTTCCGGGACGACCTCTTCGAGGCCGCGGTGGGCTACGCCCGCGAACTGTATCCGCCGCTGGAGTCCGCCGAGCTGGTCGAGAAAGTGAACGGGATGTTCTCCTTCACGCCCGACGCCCACACCTTGATCGGCGAGTCACTCGACGTCCGCGGCTTTTGGTCGTGCGAGGCAATCTGGCTGACGCACGGGCCGGGAGCGGCGCAGGCGGTCGCCGAGCTGATGGTCGATGGCGACTCGAGCCTCGACCTCCGCGAGGAGGATCTCAACCGCTTCTATCCGCACGTCTTCAGCCACAGCTACCTTAAGACCCGCGGCGCACAAAACTATCGAGAGATCTACGACATCATCCATCCGCTGCAGCCGATGGAACGTCCGCGCAAGCTGCGGCTGTCGCCATTCTCCGAGCGACAGGACCAGCTTGGCGCGGTCTTCTTCGAGGCGGCCGGTTGGGAGCGCCCACAATGGTTTGAGTCGAACCAGTCGACGCTCGACGGCCAGGTCTTTCCGACCCGTAGCGGCTGGGCCGCCCGTTTCTGGTCACCGGTCCAAGCCGCGGAGCATCGGGCGGCCCGCGAGCGCGTCGTGCTCTTCGATGCCACGCCCTTCGTCAAGCTCGAGGTGAGCGGCGCCGGCGCGCTGGCCTACCTGCAACGGATCGCCGCCAACCAGATGGACCGGCCGCCGGGCAAGGTGACGTATACCGCGATGCTCAACGAGCGCGGCGGCATCATGACCGACCTCACGGTGACACGCCTCGCCGAGGAGCGCTTCTGGGTGGTGACGGGCGGCGGCGTCGGGATGCACGACCTCGCCTGGATGCGGCGCCAGCTTCCCGACGATGGTTCGGCGCAGCTGCGCGACCTCACCTCCAGCTGGTGTTGCATCGGCGTCTGGGGCCCGCGCGCGCGCGACCTGCTTCAGCCGCTCACCGAGGAGGACCTGTCGAGGGAGGCTTTCCCCTATCTCAGCGCCCAGTCCGTCACCGTCGGAGGCGTGCCGGGTTATGCGATTCGGATTTCCTATGTCGGCGAGCTCGGCTGGGAGATCTACGCACCCACCGAGTACGCACTTCGGCTCTGGGACACGTTGTGGGAGGCGGGCCGTGCGCTCGGCGTCGCGCCCCTGGGCGGGGGTGCCTTCGACTCACTGCGCCTGGAAAAGGGCTACCGGCTGTGGGGCGCGGACATTCACAGCGAGTACAACCCCTACGAGGCCGGGCTGGGCTTCGCCGTCCGGCTGGACAAAGGTGCCTTCATTGGCCGCGAGGCGCTGCGGCAGATCAAGGCGCGCGGCATCGACCGGAAGCTCTGCTGCCTGACGTTCGATGACCCGGCGGTTGCCGTGCTGGGCAAGGAGCCGATTTTCGCCGCCGAACAATGCGTCGGCTACGTGACGAGCGCGAATTACGGGTACACCGTCGGGAAGAGCATCATCTATGGTTACCTGCCGCTCGAGTTCACCGCGGAAGGAACCGCG
>Ga0209804_1001740_pt1 | contig 13820 bp, 12 predicted proteins | sample GraSoiAngelo_139_FD_185896 | JGI IMG/M metagenome (GOLD analysis project Ga0209804, IMG submission 185896) | Grasslands soil microbial communities from the Angelo Coastal Reserve, California, USA - 14_0929_12_20cm (SPAdes) (version 2) | ecosystem: Environmental > Terrestrial > Soil > Grasslands ... | reverse complement strand
CGTCCGCAGAATCAACATGTCCAGTGAACCGGGCAACGAATCGTTCTTTTGCGCCTTGCGTCCCATACCAAGAATTCTTAGCTTACGGCGACGAGATTACGCGAGTCAAGTTCAGATTGGCGAGCCCTCGCCGCGCAGCGAGATGAGTTGCGCCGCGTCGTGAACCCTCTGCTGGCTATACCCAGGAAGAGGAGTAGTAGGGACTAAGAAGGACCAAATATTGTCCCATTATGTCCTTGTTGTTAAGCTGAAAATGAACCGAACACTCCGTCGACGCAGATGGGGCATAAGCTATCAATTTGGCTAACCATCTTGGTGTACGGAAACGCGGGAAGGATAGCGCATGACAAACTGCCGTTTGTGCGGTAATTTTAACCTATGAAAACCGTGGACGTAAAGTTGCCCTCGGAACTTCTGAGCGCAGCAAATTTGGAGGGGAGCAGCCTCTCCCAGGAAGCGCTCGATTGCTGGCCCTCGAACTTTATCGCGAGGATAAGGTCTCGCTCGGACGCGCTGCTGAGCTATGCCAGACGCCATTGGCGGCTTTCATGGATTTTGCGGCGAAGCACGGAGTCCCGCCGCTACGGTACAGCTTCGAGGACCTGGAAGAAGAACGCCATACTGCTGACCGTCTCAAAGCGTGACCGTCGTAGCAGATTCATCGCCGCTTGTTATTCTGAGCAAGCTTGGTTGTTTTGACCTCCTCAATCGACTCTTTCCACGTCTTTACATCTCCGCTGAAGTTCACGATGAAATTGTCATCGCTGGTGCTGGGCTGCCAGGAGCATCGGAGGTTTCGCAAGCCAGAATGGATTGAAGTGAAGGCGCTTCAGAATCCAGCCGGTCTGTACTCGGCCCAACGAAAATATGGTCTGGGTCCCGGCGAGATGAGCACAATCCTCTTAGCGAAAGAACTCGGTGCGAATCCTTTGCTGCTCGACGATTACAGGGCGCGCAAGTTGGCGAAGGCAGAAGGTCACGAAGTTCTGGGCACCGTCGGTTTGCTTGAAGCCTTTTACTTACGCCGCTATTTGACTGATCTTCGGAGCGCCTTTCAGCAACTGCTGATGCACAACGTCTATATCGATCAGCGGCTGCTTGACCGTCGCCTGCGAGCCCTGGGACTTCCCCCGCTCTAAGCTGTGAGCACGGGTAGAGGTTCCCGCAAGCCAAAGCATACGGCGGGTCGACAGGGTCGCTACCCGTTCAAGCGGCACATAATGCACGCGAACATACCAGTAACAACCTTTCCCGAAACCTATGCAACTAACGTAACAATTTGTGTTGGTGCGCATCCCGCTCAGGAGGGTGGGAGCGATGCGAACAAACATCGTGCGAGTGGCTCTCTTACTCTCTTTGTCTGCTTTCTCATTTCCATTCTTTGCTAATTGCCAAGGGCCCGACGCTGTTCCTTCCATCGTCGCAAACGAAGCCGGGGCGCGTCTCGACTTGAAAGAAAAGAACTCCTTCTTCTCCATCGATCTCTCGGCTGACGTCCCCAAATCCCTTCCTGCCATGCTCACCGTCAAACTTTTGGCTCCCGATGACAAACTGCTAGCCGAAGCTTCTGTTTCCGTGCATCTCAGTTCTACTCCGCAGCGGGGTGAGGTTCCGCTCACCTGGATCCCCGTGAACGGCCTCCAAGATGCATCGAGTTCCCGTCTCCTCTACGAAGTGCGTCTTGAAGGGATCTCAGTGCCTGCTCTCTCCGGAATCCTCTCGCCCTATGCGCTGATCCCGGATCTCTTCGAGCTGCGCTTTCTTGGTCTGGATGCCGTTGGCATGGGGCGCGCCTACTTTGCTCGTGTCTGGGCCACGCGCCCCGATTCCGACAAACCCGTCCCCGGCGTGTCTCTCACCGCCTCATTCGGCGATGAAGACGATGACACTCCAAAAGGCATGAAAGCTCAGGTCCGAACGAATTCCCGTGGCGAAGCGCTGTTGACCTTCCATCTTCCCGAAATTCCAGGCGCGACCGACGACGAACAAGTGGATCTTGAAATCCGGGGCACCCGTGGCAATTTCCGTAATTCCGTGACCGCCACCCTCCGCTACTGGCGCCGCGCCGCCGTTCTGCTTTCTACCGACAAGCCGCTCTATCAGCCCGACCAGACCCTGCATATGCGCGCCCTCGTTCTGGATGACCAGCGCCGCGCCTGGGCCAAGCGTCCCCTGCGCTTCGTCGTCCACGATCCTGATGTATCTTCTCCACTGACGCGGAAACCTCCCGCTTCGGCATTGCTTCCGCCGATTGGACATTCACCGTGAAAGTGGGCAGTTCGTAGCGGGATACCAACCCTTTTATCTTCGGGGCCAGAACGCTGATCTGACCGTCAGCGCCAGCTACATGTTTGGCAAGCCCGTTCTTCGCGGCCACGTCCGCATCGTCCGCGAGACTCGCCGCGAATGGAACTATCGTGACCAGAAATGGGAAACCGAACAGGGGGAATCTCAGGAGGGCGAACTCGACGCCAAGAACGAGTTCCACGCTACGCTCAATCTCTCCAAAGACCACTCCGACCTGCAGGACGATTCGTAACCTAGGAATTTGCCTTCTTGAAGAAAAGCATGGTCGAATCGCATCATGTAGTTTCCCAAAGCCTTCGCAACTCAGGTTAGCTGACCCACCAGACGCTGCGCCCATTGCAGCCGCGATTCTCGAATTCTGCCTGCGCGAAAGTATACGCGTGTTGCTGCTCGACGGCCCGCAAGGCTGGAAAAATCCGGCCAATGGATTGAAACACTCCCGCCTTTGCGAACGGATTCTAATACCCGGCAAAGACAGCGACGCTCGGGCAAGTCAAGCCCGTCAACTACACTAAATTCGTGGAGTTTTCAATCGGCGTTTTCGCCCACCTTATTGCGGAGGGAGCGCTGCTCGGAATCAACCAAAGCATCGAACCTATCGCAGACGGTTTGCTTGTCTTAGAATCGTTCCCGCGTTCGGCGTGGCGCAAACTGAAAATGATTCCTCTTCCTGCGAAGGCAAACGCGACTTCATCCGACTGTGAGGAAAGATTCGGTGAATTGGCGGGGCGCTATGGACTCAAGCCCGAGCTGCGTCCATCTCATGACGACCTGCAAGCGCTAGTCGCTGGTCTTGCAGGAATCGCTATCGTCGGACGAAAGCATGATGGTTATGTCGCGGAAGGTGCCTCGCCCTTTCAGCACGACGGCCATTGGGTCGAGGGATTCATCGTGAATCCGACGGCAATACAGTAGAGTGGAACTGACCACGCATTTTTGACGAGCTAAGGGTATCCCTGAAAGGAAGAATTCGTGAGGACGCTGCGACAATTTGTAGCCCGAATCGAGACAATTCCGACGAACACCTCATGGTATTTGGCTGACTTGGGAGAGGCGCGAGGAAAACAAGAGCTTTTTACAAACCAATCTCCTCAGACACTCAAAGCCCTGCGAGAACACGCTTTGATTGAAAGTGCGATTTCGTCAAACCGGATTGAGGGAGTGGTTGCAGATCAGGCACGCGTTGGAACAATTGTATTCGGCCACAAGCAACTGCGCGACAGAGCTGAAGAGGAGATTCGTGGGTATCGAGATGCACTGAAACGGATTCACAAACAGGGTAAACAACTATCCGTATCTGAGGACACGATTCGAGAACTTCACAGATTGACTCGGGGCGGAATTGGGGACGCGGGGCAATATAAGGAAAAAGACTCTGATATCATTGAAAAGTCGCCTCATGGAAGGCAAAGAGTCCGCTTCCAAACTGTTCCAGCGAGTGAAACAGCAACACAGATGCATGAACTGTTTTCGCTCTGGAAGGATTGCCTTGAACAGCACCGAATCCACCCTTTGATTCTTCTGGCAGGCATGAATTTAGATTTCCTTTGTGTCCACCCATTCAGGGATGGAAACGGTCGCGTCTCAAGATTGCTACTCCTTTTGCAGTGTTATCACCTGGGTTTCGAAGTCGGACGGTACGTCAGTTTGGAGCGTGTAATTGAGGAGAACAAGGATCGGTACTATGAAACGCTCGAGCAGAGTTCCCAGCGATGGCATCAGGGGACTCACGATCCCTGGCCGTACATCAATTACGTCCTCTTTATTCTCAAGAGTGCGTACGGAGAATTTGAGGAACGTGTTGGTCAACTAGGCTCGCCGAAAGGGGCGAAAGCAGAAATGGTCTTGGGAGCCATTCGCGCTCAACTTGGAGAATTTCGCTTAGCGGATATAGAGCGTGCGTGTCCCGGTGTTGGCCGCGAATGGATTCGAAAGCTCTTGGTCGATCTGAGAAGCTCCGGCGAGATAACTTGCAGTGGCAAGGGGCCTGCCGCGCGTTGGCGCAACGAGGCGAGTAAGGGTAGGAACTCTAAGTGAGGGTATTAGTGGGGGTAGGGTCTTGCTGGTTCGTAGGAGAGAGGCTCAAACCTCTCATAGTTGGAAAATTCCCGCAGCGAAACTGCGGTCAAGGGCGCCCATCGGGAGCCGCGTCAGCGGGCCTGACCCTTGACGGAGGCGAGAGCGGAGGAATCGGGGGCCTATCTGCTGATGCTGTGACCCTCTGCCTGCGTGTTTTCAAACACTTGGCTTCGCACGGATGGCGGATCGGTGCGACACGTCGCGTCCTAGCCCTTCGGCAAGACTGGTTTTGTCGTTCGTGTAGATTTGCGCGTCGTAGCGTCCCCGAGACACGGCCACATACGCCAACCGGCGGTTGACGAGCTTTTCTCCCGCTTGTTCCGTGTCCACATGCACCAGCACGCGGTCGGCGGTTTGTCCCTGGCTGCTATGGCTCGTCACCGCATATCCGTAGTCGAGATGCGGATTCTCTTTGATGTTGAATGCGACCGTGCGGCCTGAATCGAGGCGCAGTTGCAGGTTGCCGCTACCGTCGATCTTTTCGATGGTGCCTAACTCGCGGTTGGCAATGTGCTGCTCTCGATTTGGTGCCGTGAATTGCACGCGGTCGCCTACGCTGAATGCGCGTTCTGTCTCGCGGTAGAGCGTAACGCCATGCAACCGGCGCGGATCGTAAGTCACTTGCTCGCCGTTCTCGCGTTTCACCGTCACTAGATTTTCTTTCTCGTTCGCGTGCTCGACGCGGGCATACTCTCCCGCCTCGATGCCGTGCGTCTTGCTGCCTCTCGCATAGCGCACAACGTCACCCGGTTGGTATTGCGCGGCCCACTGCCGGTCCGCCCCGGTAACCTCTTGCCGAGCCACAAGTACTCGCTGCTTGTGTTCTTTTATTTCCACCTGGCCCTTGCTCTGCATCGTCCGGTGGATCGCTTCGTTAATCTCGCGGCGGGATTGATTGTCGGGGGAGATCACTAGCGTGCCTTCGGGTTTCGTCGCATAGTCGTTTGCGATTTCCTTTAGCCGCTCATCGCGGTCGGGGATTTCATGCACGCGGCCCTGCGTATCGAGTCGTTCGATTGCTTCTCTGATATTGCCACGCGAGAGTTGCTCCACCACTTTTTTGAGTGCCGGGTCTTTCTGCCGCACGATCTCATCAAGCCGCGCCGTCTCGATCCCCGCTTCTTGGAGCTGTTGCTACGGTCGGCCCGCTTCGACCGCTTCATGCTGGCGCGTATCACCTACGAGCAGCACACGGTCGTTTTCCTTGAGCCGATGTAGGAAGTCGTTCATCTGCTTCGTGCTTGCGAGACTCGATTCGTCGAGAGCGTTTTTGTCCGTCGCGCGGCTCTTCGCTCCGCGTCAGATGCCGCTGTAACGTGATCGATTCGATTCCGGCTTCTCCGAGTTTTTGCGCCGCGCGTGATGTCGGCGCGAAGCCTTCCACTTTGTAACCCTCGCGCTCGGCGGCTCCACGGATCGCGGCTAAGGAAGTAGTTTTCCCCGCGTCGGCGACGCCTTCAAGCGCCGTCACCTGATCGCGGCTCGACAGGATTTGCTCGACCGCAGCACGCTGGCTCTCGCTCAAATGCGAGTGGTCTTGCTCGATCTCTCGGCGCGTCTCTAAGCTCGCGATTGGTGCGTGTTGGTTCTGCCCCGCGCGCATCGCGTGGATGGCGTTGCGTTCGTGGTCGATCATCTCAGTTGTGGTCATGCGTTTCGCCGAGAAGAGAAAATGGATTGAGGACAACCCGGCAAACTGAGTTGAAACCTCCCAAAGTCCCAAACAAGCCAACAATGCCATTTACGCGGGAAGAGATGATTCGGAATCTCGCTGCGCTTGAACCGTACGGCAAGAGTGCGGGCATTCTCAACGCACAACGGCTACGTGCCTTTGTTCTATTGCTGTGCTATTCGGGTTTGCGGATCGGGAATGCGGTGCAGCTTGACGTGAATCGCATTCAAGAGAACAAGCTACTGTTGCACACCGAGAAGACGGGCGTATCTGTCTATTGCGTGCTGCCGGATATGGTTGTCAAAGCTTTAAGCGCTGCTCCCCATTCCAGCTCGCGCTATTTCTTCTGGACAGGCAGGTCAACCGTGCGCAGCGCTAAAGGAAAATGGCAACGCAGACTGCAGCGGCTCTTTGAATGGCGAAGATGCCAAACGGCCATGCGCACAGATTTCGCGACTATTCCGCATGCGGAATTGCCGCGATACGTTCGCCGTGGAACTGCTGCTCGCGCGCGTCCCCCTCGATAGAGTTTCCGTGCTTCTTGGCCACAGCAGTATCCGAATTACGGAGCGCCACTATGCACCTTGGACGCGCTCGCGACAAGAACAAATCTGGGCTGATCTGAAGGCCGCTTGGAGCAATGATCCAGTTGTGCTCACCGACGGGAAGGGCACACCGGAGTTGCAGGGAAAAACGGGTCAGATCAACTGAATACGCTGCAGTAGGTAGGTCCAAGTATTCTTCCCTGCACTGAAATGCATGATTGCAACATCTTTCACGTGGATGAGATGCCCGCGATACGTCCACGACACGACGGACCTTTACCGCCCCGACTTCCCAGAACGTCGTTTCAGGACCGCAATCCACTTGTCTGACAAGCCGACTAAGCGGTCAAATGACTGTCGGATTTGCAAAAGCTACGGTCTTTTTCATTATCTATTTACCTGACACTCGGCTTTGTTGGCTGAGGCGGACCTAGGGTGGTATCGAATCCTTGACTCCCCCGTCTAATCCACCTAGAGTCGAACTAGCATGATAGGCAAGAGACTATTGGTGCTTTTGGCCGCGGTCGCTCTGTTAGGCCTGCAATTTGCGGACTGCTTGTCCGCGATGACCCCGGACCAACAGAGTATGCAGTGCTGCGGTTCCATGCCCTGCGACCCGTCCAATCAGAGTCACGATTGCTGCAAGGGTATGGTTTCCGCGCAATCTCCGAGCGTGCTGCCCGTTGCGCACGTGACTCTTCATGCGCCATTGATGGTCGTCTCGGACGTTCTCGCTTCACCGCAGGCAATGCCGTACACCGAAGCATCTCGCTTGGATTTTGAGGCTTCGCAGCATTCACCTCCTGAGCTCTACACCCTTCACGCTTCCCTCTTGATCTGATCCGCCGCTCGACGGTGCAGCAACGCACCGCCTTGTCTATTTTTCCGTCTCTATTGTCCCTTTGACCCGCCGACGTGTTTCGGTCGAGACGCTGTTGGGCGACTCCCCGATGGGGTCCGCGGCTTCGTTGCACACTCACAGGAGAAAAAGATGTTTTCGAAAGCGAGAAAGAATCCCGCTGCGCGATTTTCGTTTGCAGTTCTCATGTCCAGTTTTTGTGCGATTCTGCTTTCCGTTGTCTTGGGTAGGACAACCTTTGCGCAGGAGCCCGCAACGACACACACGGGAGCAGTCACACCACTCTCGGTGTTGCTTGAGGAAGCGGAGAAGAACAATGCGCAGATTGAAGCGGCGCGGCAAGGCTGGCAAGCGGCGAAACAAGTGCCAACCCAAGTCTCGACGCTGCCCGACCCGCAATTCAATTTGCAGCATGTCAGTGTCGGCAGCCCACGCCCCTTTGCCGGCTACACCAACAGCGACTTTGCCTATCTCGGCCTCGGCATCTCGCAAGACATTCCATACCCAGGCAAGCTGCGCTTGAAGGGTGAGATCGCGAAACGCGACGCGGATGTTTCGCAGCAACAAGTCGAATCCGTGCGCCGCGCCGTCCTCGCTGAGCTCAAGGGCACGTATTTCCAGCTCGCGTATCTCTCTAAAACACTCACCATCCTCGAAGAGGACGGCGAGCTGCTCAAGCAAGTGGAACAGGCGGCCGACGCTCGCTACCGCTCGGGCCTGGGAACGCAGCAGGACGTCCTCCAGGCGCAACTCCAAAAAACGAAGCTACTTCGAGAAATCGCCATGCATCATCTGCAGGTCGGCAAGCTCGAAGCCCAAATCAAACAGCTTCTCAACCGCTCACAGGTATCACCGGACATCGAGACAGCCGATCTCACCGAGACACCTCTCGCGCAGAACTACGACGATCTTTTGGCTGCCGCCCAGGCGCAAAATCCCGAGCTTGCCAGCGCACAGAAGATGATCGAAAAGCAGTCGTTGCAAGTGGACCTCGCCCGCAAAGACTTTTATCCCGACTTCAGCGTGCAGTACATGTGGCAACGCACCGACCCCACCCAGTTCCGCGCCTATTACATGCTGAGCGTCGGCATCAAGGTCCCGATCTATCGCAGTCGCAAACAACGCCCCGAATTGGCCCATGCCGAAGCGGAACAGCTTCGCGCGCGAAGCGAGCTCCAAGCGCAATCGCAGCAAGTCGCTTCCGAACTGCGCTCGCAGTACGTGATCGTGCAGCAGACCTCCGAACTGCTCAAGATTCACCGCGAAGGACTGTCTCCGCAGGCGCGTTCCGAATTTCAAGCGGGTCTCGCGGCCTACCAATCGAACAAACAGGATTTTCAGGCGATTCTAACGGCGTTTCTCGATGTCCTGCATCTCGACGAGGACTACTGGCAGAACATGGCCGAATACGAGACTGCCGTCGCGCGCATCGAGCAGCTCACTGGACTGTCATTGCATGACGAGGGAGCGAAGTGATGAAAACGTATCGCATTGGATTTTTGGCGGCATTGATTGGAAACATCGTTCTTGCCGTGGTCCTCGTTGGATTGTGGCTCCACTATCGCGCAGCGAAGCCGATGGCGGATTCGGAAACTAAAATGGCGAACTCCACCGCGAAGGATTCTATGGCCGACTCGATGGCCACATCCCCTGCATCGACAGAAGCACCGTTGGTTCCGGTGCAGATCTCTCCGCAGCGCTTGCAGAGTATCGGGGTCAAGACCGGCAAGGTCGAACGGAAATCAGTCGCAGACGAGATTCGCGCCACCGGCAGTGTCGCTGTGGACGAAAGGCGACTGGCCTACGTCCAAGTGCGGTTCTCCGGCTATATCCAGAAAGTGTTTGCCGATGCCACGTACCAATACGTCCGAAAAGGGCAGCCGCTATTCACAGTTTACAGCCCGGAGCTAGTGGCCACCGAACGGGAATATTTAGTGGCCAAGCAGAATCAGCAGCAAGTGGCGAAGAGTACGGTGCAAGGTGTCGCCCTCAGCGCAGCATCGCTGCTCGACGCGGCTGCGGAGCGACTGAAGCAGTGGGGCGTTCCGCAAAGAGAAATCACTCGCCTCGAATCCACCGGCCAAGTACAACAGGAACTGGAAGTCGATTCGCCGGTCTCCGGCTACATCACCGAACGCAATGCCCTGCCCAGTGTTGCCGTTCAGCCGGAAATGCGCCTTTACACCATCGCGGATCTCTCGACCGTTTGGGTTCAGGCCCAGGTCTTCCAGAACGATCTCGAACGTATAAAGGTTGGCGCTCCCGCAACGCTCACCGTGAATACCTACTCGGGCCGGACGTTCACTGGCCGCGTGGACTTTATCTATCCGCAGGTGGATATGGATACGCGGACGGCCAAGGTGCGCGTCGTCTTTTCTAATCCCGGGTTGCAACTCAAACCCGGCATGTTCGTCAACGTAAGTCTGAAGGTCCTGATGGGGAACCAGATGGTTATCCCCGCAAGCGGCGTCCTGCAGTCCGGCACTCGCGCGATTGCTTTTGTCGAGCGTAGCGACGGCTACATCGAACCGCGCGAGGTGCAGTTGGGCTCGCGTGTGGGTGACGATCTTATCGTGCTGAAGGGGTTGAAAGCGGGTGAGCAAATTGTCACCTCTGCAAACTTCCTGATCGACTCCGAGAGCCAGCTTCAGGCTGCGCTCGGTTCATTCGTTCCACCTCCACCAGGTGCGGGTGCGGCGTCTACTACCAACGCAACGCAAGGAATTGTCGAATTAAGCTCTGACCCGGCCACACCGCGGAAAGGAAGCAACGTCTTCCGCGTGAAACTCACAGATGCGAGTGGAGCGCCCATCTCCGGGGCAGAAGTCAGCGTGACGTTTTTCATGCCGGCGATGCCGGCGATGGGCATGGCATCGATGCGTACACCTGTCACTCTCAGCGACAAGGGCAACGGGCTCTATGAAGGTTCGGGACAGCTTGATAGCGGCGGAACCTGGCAAGTCACAATTCTCGCAAAAAAGAATGGCCAACTCATCGCTACCAAACAACTGAGCGTGAACGCCACGGGAGGTATGTAACGTGATCTCCCGGTGGATTGATTGGTGCGCGCAAAATCGGTTCCTCGTCTTCATGGGAACAATCCTGCTTGTACTCTCGGGAATCTGGGCTCTGCGTCACATTCCCCTCGACGCATTGCCAGACATTTCCGACGTGGAAGTGATTATCCACACGCCTTGGATGGGTCAGCCGCCCAGCATCATCGAAGACCAAGTTACGTACCCCATCGTCACGACGCTTCTCGCCGCACCGCACGTAAAGGCCGTGCGCGCACAAACCATGTTTGGCGACTCCTACGTGTTCGTCGTCTTTGAAGACACGACAGACCTGTACTGGGCACGATCGCGTGTCTTGGAGTACATGCAACAGATCACGGGTCGTTTGCCATCGGGCGTGCATCCTGTCATCGGGCCGGACGCGACTGGTGCAGGATGGGTCTACGAATACGCGCTTGTGGACCACAGCCATCAACGCAGTTTGGCCGACTTGCGCAGCCTTCAGGATTGGTCTCTGCGCTACCAACTCGAAACAGTTCCAGGAGTGGCCGAGGTAGCCACGATTGGCGGATTCGTGCGCCAGTACCAAGTCAACGTGGACCCCGACAAACTTCGCGCTTATGGAATCCCTCTCTCAACGGTCATCGAAAGAGTTCGAGCCAGCACGAACGAAGTTGGTGGACGACTGCTGGAAATGAGCGGCGCGGAATACATGATTCGCGGGCTCGGTTATTTGCATTCGCTGAGCGACCTGGAAACCGTTCCTGTAGCGACCAAGAACGGCACGCCGGTGCTCGTCCGAAATTTGGGAACAGTTACGTTCGGGCCGGACATCCGCGAAGGAGTTGCAGAATGGCAAGGGGAAGGGGAAACAGTTGGCGGGATTGTTGTGATGCGCGACGGGATGAACGCCCTCAGTGTCATCAATGGCGTCAAGCAGAAAGTCTTGGAAATCAAACCGTCGCTGCCACCGGGTGTGGAAGTGGTCGCGGGATACGACCGCTCAGGGTTGATTCATGCATCCATCGAAACTCTGCAACGCGACTTGCTCGAAGAGGCCATCATCGTCAGCATCGTGATCGTCATTTTCTTGTTCCACTTCCGTTCGGCGTTGATTCCGATTCTGACGTTGCCGATCGCTGTGGTCGCATCTTTCATCCCGATGTACTACCTCCATGTCACCTCCAACATCATGTCGCTCGGCGGTTTGGCGCTGGCGATTGGCGTCCTCGTGGACGCCGCCATCGTCATGGTCGAAAACGGATACCGGCAGCTTTCCGAGCACCAAGCCACCGAATCCGAGCCACTTCCCGAGCCGCAGAGGCGGAAAATCCTGTTGGACTCAGCGAAACAAGTTGGTCCTGCTATTTTCTTTTCGCTAGTGATCATCGTGGTTTCCTTCCTACCTGTCTTCTTACTGGAAGCACAGGAAGGACGCATGTTTCGCCCGCTTGCGTGGACGAAGACACTGGCCGTTGGCTTCTCCTCCATCTTGGCTATCACGCTTGTGCCCGTACTCATGATTCTATTCATCCGTGGACGGCTGTTACCTGAAGCGCGGAATCCAATTTCAAGGATCACCCAGGCTATTTATTTGCCGGTTCTGCGCTTGTGCTTGCGTTTTCGGAAGACCACCTTGCTGCTCAATCTGCTCTTCCTGATCGTCACACTTCCTCTCGCGCTTCACATCGGCAGTCAATTCATGCCGCCCCTCTTTGAAGGTTCCGCTCTCTACATGCCGACAGCCTTGCCCGGAATCTCCATCGGGCAAGCGTCGCAGCTGCTCCAGGAGCAAGACAGGATCATTCGAACATTCCCGGAAGTGGAGACCGTCTTCGGTTCCATCGGGCGATCTGACAGCGCGACCGACAACGCTCCCCTCGATATGTATGACACGACGGTCATGCTCAAGCCGCGCACTCAGTGGCGGCCGGGGATGACCTACGAAAAGCTCATTCAAGAAATGGACGCGAAACTTCAGTTTCCTGGCCTGTCCAACACGTGGACCATGCCCGTCGAAAACCGCCTCGATATGGAATTAACGGGCATCAAGACGCCTCTCGGATTGAAGATTCAGGGGCCAAACCTGGAGGGCATCCAGCAAGTTGGCGCGCAGGTACAGCAAATTCTCTCAGCGATTCCTGAGATGCGGTCCATCTTTGCGGAACGCGTTTCGCAAGGTTTTTATCTCAACATCGAAGTGAATCGCGCAGAGGCGGCTCGCTACGGTCTGACCATCGCTGACGTGCAGCAGGCGGTCACTTCGGGAATCGGCGGCGAAATGATCGCTGAGAACGTTGAGGGTCGCGAGCGGTATCCAGTGAATGTCCGGTATGGCCGCGACTTTAGGGACAACGTCGAGGATTTGCGGCGCGTCCTGATTGGAACGCCCTCTGGTGCGCAGATTCCTATTTCCGAAGTCGCGAAAATCTCGTTCTCGCGGGGCCCCTCAATGATCCGCGATGAGGACGGCGAGCTGACTGGCTATGTTTACATCGATCTGAACACGAAAGACTACGGCGGCTTCGTCACACACGCGAGCGATTTGCTCAGGCAAAAACTCAACTTGCCTCCCGGCTTTACCTACAAATGGTCAGGCGAGTACGAGTTTGAACTGCGGGCAAAACAGCGGCTGCAGCTAATTCTGCCGATCGTATTCTTTGTCATCTTCCTGCTGCTCTACATGGTGTTTCACTCTGTCACCGAAGCCGCTGTCCTCATTTTCCCGACGATCTATGCACTGACGGGCGGCCTGATTCTGCAGAAGTTGCTCGGCTACAACTTCAGCGTAGCGGTGTGGGTTGGTTACATCGCTCTCTTCGGGATTGCCGTTGAAACCGGAGTCGTCATGGTTGTGTATCTCCACGAAGCCCTGGATCACCGGCTGAACGCTGGTATTCCTCTGCGTCACGAAGACATCGAAGCAGCAGTGATCGAAGGGGCTGTCCATCGTCTCCGTCCGAAACTAATGACGGTCAGCGTCGTCTTGGCAAGTCTTATTCCGATCTTGTGGGAGACCGGCGTCGGCTCCGACGTGATGAAACCTATCGCCGCTCCCATCGTCGGCGGGATGATCACGTCCACCATTCACGTCCTGATTCTGGTGCCGGTGTTTTTTGCCCTGATGAAGGAACGCGCGCTGCGGCGCGGCGCATTGCAGCCAAGAGAACCACAAGCGGAAGGCTAAGGAGTTGTGGTAGTGATTTCAGACCATCCAGTCGGAGTAGGGATCACGATTGCTCATGACCCCCTCCACGGATCCGGACGAGCGGAGCTACCGCATCCGGCTCTTGCCTTAGGTAACGACGCCCATGCGACGCAGAGGATAGGGATGACAGACAGTA
>Ga0209804_1001739_pt1 | contig 13820 bp, 9 predicted proteins | sample GraSoiAngelo_139_FD_185896 | JGI IMG/M metagenome (GOLD analysis project Ga0209804, IMG submission 185896) | Grasslands soil microbial communities from the Angelo Coastal Reserve, California, USA - 14_0929_12_20cm (SPAdes) (version 2) | ecosystem: Environmental > Terrestrial > Soil > Grasslands ... | reverse complement strand
CGATTGCACCCGATCGCGGTACTCGACCATGGACTTGAGCTCGGCGACCGAGGCCTGCTGACCCTGCCGTGCCGCCTCCAGCTCCTGGCCTAGCTGCTGGGTGCGGGCCCGTTCGCTCGCGACCGCAGTCTCCTTCTCCGCCAGCCTCGCCCGGTACTCCTGCTGGCTCTGGTCGTGCAGCCTGGCCAGCCGGTCCCGTTCCTGTTCGACCCGGTCGTACTCGGTCTGCAGGCCGGCCAGGGTTTCGTTGACGGCCTCCTGGAGCTCCCGGATCCGCTGCTGTTCCTCGATCAGGGACTGACGTTCGGTTGCCCACTGCCGCTGGGCGGCATGAAGCTCATCCCGCTCCCTGGCGGCCTTCTGGGCCAGGGCTTCGACCTGGCTCAGGAACTGGCGGCCGTGGTCGAGGAGCTCGCCCAGGGGCTGGGACTCGTCTGGCACGGCGGTATAACGCCGAAGGCACCCGAGGCTGGCGCCAGCGCGTCAGCTTCCGGGGAGGGGCGAGGACCCGGTCCCGACGGCGTGGCCTCGGGGAAAACGGAAGAGCTTGCTCCGCCAGCGGCCGGGCCTGCCTGGCTTCCTCGAACTCGCAGCCTCACTGGGGGTGTCGGGCGGCGCCTCGTTCATGATCTGGTTGGACAGGGCGATGCACTGGTCGCAGATGTAGACGCCCGGGCCGGCGACCAGGCGGCGCACCTGCTCCTGGCGCTTGCCGCAGAAGGAGCATCGGGCGGTCGCCAGCTTCCCCCCGGGTCCTTCCGGCATAGTGCCGATTTTAGGCCCGAGTGGTCTAGAGCATCTCCTTGATCGCCACCGCGACCGGCCGGGTGATACCCCTGACCGTCATCAGGTCATCGACGCTGGCGTTCCGGATGCTCTCCACGCTGCCGAAGGCGCGAAGCAGGGCCCGGCGGCGGACCGGTCCCAGCCCGGTGATGCCGTCCAGCACCGAGGCGAATGTGTCTCGCCGGCGGACCACCCGGTGGAAGGTGATGGCAAACCGATGCGCCTCGTCGCGGATTCGCTGGACAAGGAAGAGCGCCTCGGAATCCAAAGGCAGGCGGATCGGCTCAGAGCGCTCAGGCGCAAACAGCTCCTCCTGCTCCTTGGCCAGCCCGAAGGTCGGGACCTGGCCAAGCCGCACCCCCTCGAGCACCTCGCGAGCTGCCGACAGCTGGCCCTTGCCACCGTCGATCAGCACCAGGTCGGGCAGAGCACTGAAGCTCGGCTCCTCCTGGCCATCATCCGCCTGCCGGGCATAGCGGGCAAAACGCCGGCGGAGCACCTCCTGGAGCATGGCGAAGTCGTTGGCCCCCTGGACCGTCTTGATCCGAAAGTGGCGGTAGTGTGCCGGCTTTGGCCGGCCCTGCTCGAAGACCACCATCGAGCCCACCGGATGCTTACCCTGGATGTTCGAGATGTCGTAACACTCGATCCGGATGGGAACGGCCGGCAGGTTCAACTGCCGCTGCAGGTCGTTCAGGAGCGCCCCGGTGCGCTGCTCGTCGTAGTCGAGCTTGATCCGGAGCTGGCGCATCGACTCGGCGGCATTTGCCGCCACCTGGGCCAGCAGCTCGCGCTGTTTGCCTCGCTGGGGCACCCGCAGGCTCACCCGGCTGCCCCGCCGTTCGGATAGCCACTGCTCGATCACCTCGGTGTCCGGCAGCCGGTCCGGCACGAAGACCTCGCGAGGGATGTGGGTGGCGCTGGCGTAGTACTGGCTGACAAACGCGTTGAGGACGTCGGCCGGAGCCTGCTCCGGGCTCAGTCCGGCGAGCTCGAAATTTTCCGAACCGGAGAGCTTCCCCTCGCGCACGGTGAAGACCGTGACGCTGCCGCGGCCATTGGACCGCGCCAGACCGAACAGGTCCTGGTCCAACCGTCCCAGGGCGAGCATCTTCTGCCGCTGGCTCATGGTCTCGATGGCCTCAAGCCGGTCGCGATAGCGGGCGGCAGCCTCGTACTTGAGAGCCTCGGCAGCCTCCTGCATCTGCCGTTTGAGCTGTTTGACGAGGTCGTCGGATTTCCCTTCGAGAAAGAGGGCGATCTGGTCCAGCTGCTGGTGGTACTCATCGCGCGTCTGGAATCCGGCGCAGGGAGCGGTGCAGAGCTTGAGGTGGTAATAAAAGCACGGCCGGTGGAGGGCGAACTCATGGTCGGTGCAGGTGCGATATGGGACCACCCGGCGGACGGTCTTGAGGGTGCTTCGCAACGCGATCGCGTTCGTGTAGGGCCCGTAGTACTTGGCGCCATCTCCCCCTGTGCGACGGACCAGGTAGACGCGCGGAAAGTCCTCGTTGAGCGGCAGCTTGATGTAGAGGTAATTCTTGTCGTCACGCAGCCGGATATTGAAACGCGGCTTGTACTGCTTGATAAGCGTGCACTCGAGGACCAGCGCTTCCTTCTCATTGGCGGTGGTGATCACCTCGAAGTCGTAGACGCGCTCGACCATGGCGCTGATGTGCTCGGGCAGCAGGCTCGAGGCATGGAAGTAGTTCGGGACCCGGTTGCGCAGGCTGAGGGCCTTTCCCACGTAGATCACGCGCGTTTTCAAGTCGCGCATCAGGTAGACGCCGGGCTGGTCGGGGAGCGCCTTGAGCCTTTCTCGCAGGTATTCCGGCCGCTGGAGGATCGGGGCCGTTTCTGTCACGGAGACTTAGCGGCTAAAGCTCGCTGCGCTCCTCATGCGATGGCGAGCTCGCGGTTCAGCACACGTTTGAGGTACTGGCCGGTGTAGGAACGGCGGTTGCGGACTATCTCCTCGGGAGTTCCGGTCGCCACCACCTCACCCCCCCGGTCACCGCCCTCCGGTCCGAGATCGATGATGTGGTCCGCCGTTTTCAGCACATCCAGGTTGTGCTCGATAACGACCACGGTGTTACCGGCGTCGACCAGGCGGTGGAGCACGTTGAGCAGCCGCTCGATATCGGCGAAGTGCAACCCGGTGGTCGGCTCGTCCAGGATATAAAAGGTCCTTCCGGTGTCGCGCCGGCTCAGCTCCTCGGTCAGCTTCACCCGCTGTGCCTCCCCGCCCGATAGCTGGGTGGCGGGTTGACCGAGCCGGATGTAGCCCAGCCCGACATCGCATAGGGTCTGGAGCTTGCGTTTGATTCGCGGGATCTTGTCGAAAAGCTGGGTGGCCTCCTCGACACTCATGTCGAGCACGTCCGCGATGCTGTGGCCGCGGTACTTGACCTCCAGCGCTTCCTGGTTGTAGCGCTTCCCCTTGCAGACCTCGCAGGGGACGTAGACATCGGGCAGGAAGTGCATCTCGATCTTGATGATGCCGTCCCCCTCGCAGTTCTCGCAGCGGCCGCCCTTGACGTTGAAGCTGAAGCGACCCGCTTTGTAGCCGCGCACCCGCGCCTCCGGCAGCTGGGCGAAAAGGTCGCGGATGTACGTGAACACGCCGGTATAGGTGGCCGGGTTGGACCTGGGGGTGCGGCCGATCGGCGATTGGTCGACATTGATCACCTTGTCGATGAAGCCCAGCCCCGACATCTCACGGTGCGCACCCGGCCGGTCCTTGGCCCGGTAGAAGTACTGGGCGAGGCGCTTGTGCACGATGTCGCTTACCAGCGTGCTCTTGCCAGAGCCGCTGACGCCGGCCACGCAGATCAGCTCGCCGAGCGGGAAATAGACATCGATGTTCTTCAGATTGTTTTCGGTGGCGCCGCGTACCACCAGCATCGACCCGTTGCCCTGGCGCCGCCGGGCCGGGAGTGGGATGCTCCGCTCGCCCCGGAGGAAGGCCCCGGTCAGCGATTGCGGCTCCTTGATGATGTCGTCGAGGGTGCCGGTGGCGACGATCCGGCCGCCATGCTCACCGGCGCCGGGGCCTATATCCACGATGAAGTCGGCGGTGCGCATGGTCTCCTCGTCATGCTCGATAACCACCACCGTATTACCGATATCGCGCAGAGCCAGGAGGGTGTTGATCAACTTGCGGTTGTCCTTCTGGTGCAGCCCGATGGACGGCTCGTCCAGGATATAGAGGACGCCCATCAGCTTGGACCCGATCTGGGTCGCCAGCCGGATCCGCTGCGCCTCACCGCCCGAAAGCGAGTCCGCCGCGCGGGAGAGGGTGAGGTATTCGAGGCCGACGTCCACCAGGAACTGCAGCCGCTCCCGGATCTCTTTGAGGATCGCCCGGGCGATCATGGCGTCCCGCTCGCGCAGGCGGAGCTTGACGAACCATTCGCGGGCCGCTGAGATGGAGAGATCGGAGACATCCATGATCGACCTGTCGTTGATAGTCACCGCCAGGTATTCGGGCTTGAGCCGCTTGCCCTTGCACACCGGACAGGGCCGTTGCGCCATCAGCCGCTCGATCTCCGCGCGGATGAACTCGGACTCTGTCTCTCGATAGCGACGCTCCAGGTTGGGGATGATGCCCTCGTAGCTGGTTTCGTACCAGCGCCGCTGGCCCTCGCTGTTGTAGTACTGCACCCGAAGCGGGGCGCCGTTGTTCCCGTAGAGGATGGTGTTGCGGTCCTTGACGGTGAGCTTGCCGAACGCCTTGTCCATCGAGATCCGGTAGCGACGGGCGACCGCCTCCACCAGGTCGTTATAGAAGTAGGATGACCGGCCCCAGGTTTTGATCGCCCCGTCGCCGAGCGAGCGCTCCTTGTCCGGAATCACGAGGTCGGGATCGACCTCCAGCTTGCTGCCCAGCCCGGTGCACGCGGGGCAGGCGCCGTGCGGGTTGTTGAAGGAGAAGTTCCTGGGGGCCGGCTCTTCCATGGAGAAGCCGTCGTAGGGGCAGACAAAGTTCTGGCTGAACAGCAGGTCGGCGCCCTTTCCCTCAGCAGGCGACACCAGAACCAGTCCGGAGGACATCTTGGCAGCCGTCTCAACCGACTCCCGGAGCCGGCTGATTCCCTCAGGATCGACCACCAGACGGTCCACCACGACCTCGACGTCGTGCTTCTTGTTCTTGTCGAGGCTGATGCGCTCGGTCAGTTCGTAGAGGTTGCCGTCGACGCGGGCCCGCACGAAGCCGGCCTTGCGCGCGTCGGCCAGGATGTCCTGGTGCTCGCCCTTCCGCCCGCGCACTACCGGGGACAGGATCATGATGCGCGAACCCCTGGGAAGTTCAAGCACTCGGTCCGCGATCTGTTCGGTAGTCTGCCGGGTGATCACGTGCCCGCTGATGGGGCAGTGCGGAATCCCGATCCGGGCGTACATCAACCGCAGGTAGTCATAGATCTCGGTGACGGTCCCCACGGTCGAACGCGGGTTGTGGCTCGCCCCCTTCTGATCGATTGAGATCGCAGGCGAGAGCCCGTCGATCTGGTCCACGTCCGGCTTGTCCATCTGCCCGAGGAACTGGCGGGCATAGGAAGAGAGCGACTCCACGTATCGTCGCTGGCCCTCGGCGTAGATGGTGTCGAAGGCAAGCGACGACTTGCCCGACCCGGAAAGCCCGGTGAAGACCACCAGCTTGTCCCGCGGGATGGTCAGGTCGATGTCCTTGAGGTTGTGCTCGCGGGCGCCCCTGATGACGATCTGGGTGTGCTGCTTCGCCGTCTCAGCCATGCGCTCTAAAGGCTACCCCGTCCGGGCTCAGGCTACGCCTGCGGGTCGGCGGCTGTGGCCCCCTCGCCTGCCCCGGCTGGACTTCGGCCGGTTCAATCCGGCCTCGGCGGCGGCGGCGGGGGTCAGGTTGGCCCGGTAATCCAGGGCGTCGCGACGCAGCTGGACCAGCCGGTCGCGGAGCTCGGCGGCGCGCTCGAACTGCAGGTCGCGGGCGGCCTTCTTCATCTCCCGCTCCAGGTCCTTGATCAGACGCTCGATCTCGTCGGGCGGCAGGCCGGAGGCGATCGTTGCAATCGTCTCCGCAACCGCCGTTTCCTGCCGGCGTTCCAGGTTGTAGACAGCCTTGACGATGGTGGCCGGGGTGATCCCATGCTCGCGGTTGTATGCTTCCTGGATCGCCCGGCGGCGGTCGGTCTCTTCGATGGCGCGCTGCATCGAACCGGTCATGGAATCGCCGTACAGGATGACGTGACCCTCCACGTTGCGGGCCGCCCGGCCGATCGTCTGGATCAGGGAGCGGGCATCGCGCAGGTAGCTCTCCTTGTCCGCGTCCAGGATGGCGATAAAAGCCACCTCCGGTAGGTCGAGGCCTTCCCGCAGGAGATTGATGCCAACCAGAACATCGAAGGTGCCCAGCCGGAGGTCACGCAGGATCTCGACCCGCTCCAGCGTGTCGACGTCGGAATGCAAGTACTGGACCTTGACCCCCATCTCCCGCAGGTAGTCGGTCAGGTCCTCTGCCATCTTTTTGGTCAGGACGGTCACAAGCGTTCGCTGCTTTTTGGCGACCCGCTTGTTGATCTCCGCCAGCAGGTCATCGATCTGGCCCCTGGTAGGACGCACCTCCACGGTCGGGTCGACCAGGCCGGTCGGACGGATGATCACCTCCACTGTGTGCTGCGACCGCTGCTCTTCGTATGGCCCTGGCGTGGCAGAAACGTATACAACCTGCTGCACCTTGGCCTCCCACTCGGCAAAGGTCAGCGGCCGGTTGTCGAGTGCCGACGGCAGCCGGAACCCGTAGTCGACAAGGGGGATCTTTCGGGAGCGGTCGCCGCCGTACATCCCCCCGACCTGCGGTACGGCAACGTGCGACTCGTCGACCACCACCAGCGTGTCTTCGGGCAGGAAGTCCATCAGGGTGTACGGCTGCTGGCCGGGACGGCGGCCGGTGAGGTGGCGTGAGTAGTTTTCGATCCCAGCACAGCTACCCGTCTCGCGCATCATCTCCATGTCGAACATGGTCCGCTGCCGGAGTCGCTGGGCCTCCAGGAGTTTGCCCTGGCTTTCGAACCAGGCGACCCGCTCCTCCAGCTCGTCGCCGATGGCGTCCAGAGCCCGGAGCAGTTTCTCGCGCGGGGTCACGTAGTGGGTCGCGGGAAAGACCTGGAAGACGGGCACCTCGCCCAGCAGCTCGCCAGTGAGCGGGTCCAGCTGTACGATCCGCTCGACCTCGTCGCCGTTGAACTGGACCCGGGTGGCGATCTGGTCGTAAGAGGGCTGGACATCAACCGTGTCGCCTCGCACCCTGAACCGCGAGCGGCCGAAATCCACGTCGTTGCGCTGATACTGCAGGTTGGTCAGCTTACGCAGAAAGATGTCCCGCCGAAAACCCTCGCCGGCATGGATTTCTACGGACTCGCCGAGGTAGTCCTCGGGCGACCCGACCCCATAGATGCAGGAGACGCTGGCCACCACGATCACGTCCCGCCGGGTCAGAAGGGCCCGGGTGGCCGACTGCCGCAGCCGGTCGATCTCATCGTTGCGAGATGAATCCTTCTCTATATAGGTATCCGTCCGCGGGATGTAGGCCTCGGGCTGGTAGTAGTCGTAGTAGCTGACGAAGTACTCGACCGAGTTATTGGGGAAGAACTGCCGGAACTCGCTGCAGAGCTGGGCCGCCAGGGTCTTGTTGGGCGACATGACGAGCGTGGGCCGCTGGATCTCCTGGATCATCTGGGCGACCACCATCGTCTTGCCGGACCCGGTCACGCCAAGCAGGACCTGGTGCTTCTGGCCTTTGTCGACCCCCTCGGCCAGCCCCCGGATCGCCTCCGGCTGGCCGCCCGCCGGCTGAAAGCCAGCCGTGAATTGAAACCTGGGCATTCATCAATTGTAGGTGCGCGCCGAAGCGCTTCCTCGGTTGCGGGGCGCCAGGATGGCTACGGGTTGACCAGCCTTTTGCGCTCGAGGTAGGCGATCATCCCGATCAGTAGGGTCAGGCCCAGCAGCAGCCCGCCCAGTGCGTCGGAGAACCAGTGCCAGCCGAGATAGATAACGGCGTATCCCATGAGCAGCACCAGGAGCACGAGCACGGGGCTGAGCCGCGACGTGTCCTTGCCGAAAAGGTCCCATCGCTCCGATAGATACAGGACCAGGCCGTAGACGAGCGTCGCGCGAAGCACGTGCCCGCTGGGGAAGGAGTTCGGATCGACGCCATGGTTGAGCTTGGGCAGAAGATCCGGAAAACGCAGGTAGGCAACCGGCGGGCCCTTGCTGACCAGGGAGTGCTTTAGCAAGTATTCGATTCCCGAGCCGGCCAGGACCGCCATGGCCGGGAGAATGGCGAGCAACCGAAGACCCTTGAAAAGGCGGATGCCCAGCAGGAGCACGATCACCAGGGTCACCTCGATCGACCCGAGATAGGTCAGGATGCCGAGGGCAACGTCCTGACCGAGGCTTGCCCGATTCTGAAGGTAGCGCAGAAGCCGGAGGTTGAGGCCGTTGAAGGCCTCCGACTGGGTGAAGAGGGCGACCGCGATGAACACCAACGCAAACACCCCGGCGGTGACCAGCAGGCGCCGGCTGACCGCCGGCCAGCGAAGCCGAAAGTCCCTCCCCTCGCCCCCGGCACGGGCTCGGGTTACCGCTGGCACTGGCGGCAGTATACGGTCCCCCGTCCGGCCAGGCGCGTCCATGTCAGAAGGCTGCCGCATCTCACGCATGGCTCGCCGCCCCGCCCGTAGACCAGCAGCTGGCCCTGGTTGTTCCCCGGAATGCCGAAGCCATCCACATAGTTGATGATCGAAGACCCGCGTGCCGCAATGCTGCTCGAGAGCACCTCCTGGATCGCCGCGTAAAGGCCGCGTCGCTCGGCGACGGTCAGCCGGTCGGTCCTTCGACTAGGACGGATTCGGGCCCGAAAGCATGCCTCGTCTGCATATATGTTGCCCACCCCGGCGAGGAACGACTGGTCCAGTAGAGCCGCCTTGACGGGCCGGTGCCGGCTGCGCACGAGCTCGCCGAACTCGGTCTCGGTCAGGTCGCCGTGGATCGGCTCCGGACCGAGCCTGGGCATCGCTCCGGCGCCCAACAGCTCGGCCTCTGCGCCCAGAAGCAGGCGCCCGAACTGCCGCTGGTCGTCGAAACGCAGCTCCCGCCGGTCATCGAGTCCCATCCGCAGGTGGGTGTGCCTGGCGAGCGGATCGCCCGGTTCCACGACACGCAGGTGTCCGGTCATGCCGAGGTGAATCACCAGCCGCTGATCCTGCTCCAGCGGCATCACGATGTACTTGCCCCGGCGATGGACCGCTTCGATGCGCCGGTGGCGGAGCCGGCGGACGAAGGCCCGTGGGCTCGGATAGCGCACCATCCGATCGAGGGTCAGCCGCACGCTCTCGATCCGTCGCCCGGTCAGCAGGGGACGGAGGTCGGAGACGATGGTTTCTACTTCGGGGAGCTCGGGCACGGCCTGGAGAGACTACGCCTGGGCGGCGACGACTCTTACTCGCTCCATGTCCTGCCAGTTCGGACCGAGCTTGAGGTCGACCTGGAGCGGCACCTTCAGGGCGTACACGCTGGCCATCAGCTCGGGGACCACCTCGACCAGCCGATCCTGCTCCGCCGGTGGGACCTCGAAGACCAGTTCATCGTGGACGGTCAGGGTCATCCGGCTCGCCATCCTCTCCACCCGCAGGAAACGGGCGAGCTCGATCATCGCCAGCTTCATGATGTCCGCCGCCGATCCCTGGAGGGGCATATTTACCGCGATTCGCTCTGCCGCCTGCCGCAGCAGGCGGTTGGGCGAGCGGATGTCCTGGATGTAACGGCGCCGCCGGAAGAGGGTCTCCACGTAGCCCTGCTCACGAGCCTGGATCTTGATGCCCTCGATGAACTCGCGTACCCGGTTGTACTTGCGGAAGTAGGTGTCGATGAAGACACGCGCGTCTTCGGGCAGCATCCCGACGTCCCGGGCCAGCCCGAAGTCACTGAGCCCATACATGATCCCGAAGTTGACGACCTTGGCCATCCGGCGCTGGTTGGCTGTCACCTGGTCGCGGGCGACGCCAAATACCTCGGCCGCGGTTCGGGCATGAATGTCCTCGCCCTGGGCAAACGACTCGAGCAGGAGCGGGTCCTCAGTCAGATGGGCCATGACGCGCAGCTCGATCTGCGAGTAGTCGGCCGATAGCAGCAGGTCTTTGGGGTCTCCCGGAATGAAGGCGCGACGGACCTGCTGGCCGTAGTCCGTCCGGATAGGGATGTTCTGGAGGTTGGGATCCGACGACGACAGCCGGCCCGTGGACGCGATCGTCTGATTGAAGGAGGTGTGTACCCGGTGGGTCTTTGGATCTACCAGCAGGGGAAGGGCGTCGACGTAAGTACCCTTCAACTTGCTGAGCTGGCGGAACTCGAGGATCTTCGGCACCACCGGGTGCAGGTCGCGCAATCCCTCGAGGACGTTGGCATCCGTCGAGTAGCCGCTCTTGGTCTTGCGGCCGCCGGGTAGCTGGAGGTCTTCGAACAGGAACCGGGCGAGCTGCTGCGGCGAGTTGACGTTGATAGGACCGTGGGCGACGTCCGCGATTTCATGGTCCAGCCGCTGAAGCTGGTCGTAGAGCTCGCGCGAGACCTTCTGCAGGTAGGGCGTATCCACAGCGACCCCGGCCAGCTCCATTTCCGCGAGCACCGGCACCAGCGGCATCTCGAGCCGGCGGAAAAGCTCGGCATTCTGCAGCCGGTCGAGGTCTGACTCCAGTCGGGGGGAGAGCTCGAGGATGATTCGCATCCGATCCCCGAAGAAGGCCGCCGCCCGTGACACCTCGACCTGGGTTGTGCTCAGGGCGGTCTTGCCACTGCCCAGGAGGGCCTCGCGTCCTTCGATCGACCGGTGAAGCACATCCGAGGCCAGCGCCTCGAGACTCGGGGAACGAACGCCGGAGTTGAGCAGGTAGGCTGCCACCAGCAGGTCATCGTCGAAGCCCTTCGGCTCAATGCCGTGGGCGCGCAGAGCGAGATAGTCCGACTTCTGGTTGAAGCCTATCTTCAAGGGCCGGTCGTTCTCCAGCGACGGCCGGAGACGAGCGAGCACATCTTTTAGATCCAGGCACCGCTCCTGCTCGTGGGCCAGGGGTATGTAGTAGACCTGGCGCTCGTCGAGGGCGATCACGATGCCGGCAAGCCGTCCACGGCGGGGCATCTCGTCGGCCAGGACCACCTGGAAGCCGGCGCGCTCCGCCGCGGAGAAGGCTTTGACCAACCGGTCCAGGGCCGGGAGGTCCCGAACGATAGTTGGCGTCTGCCCGTCGGGGGTCTCGAGGGCCAGGGTTGCCTGGGCCGGCGCTGGCGGCTCGGCCGGCGCACCGGCGGTTGACAGCAGCGGAGCGAATATCGGTGGGGCGGACATGGCGCTTCCATCGGTCCAGGTGGTTGGGACCCGAGCCGCCAGGCTGCGGAACCCGAGGTCGGCGAGGATGGTGCGGGCCGCCTCCGGCCGGTAATCCTTTGCCGACCCGTGAGTCAGGTCGAGGGTCACGTCGACATTCCGAAGGATGGTCGCCATCCGTTTGCTGAGCACGGCCTGGTCCCTGTACTCCTCGAGCAGGCGCTTGACCTTGGGCGCGCTGACCTCGGCCCGATGTTCGAGGATGGCCTCCACCGACCCGTACTCCTGGATCAGTTTGATGGCGGTCTTCTCCCCCACGCCTGGAATGCCGGGGATGTTGTCGGAGACGTCGCCCACCAGCGCCTTGAGGTCGACGGTCTGCAAAGGATCCAGGCCGTAGCGCTCACGCACCCGCTCCGTGGTATAGAGGATGGTCTCCGACACGCCGCGCTTGCTGGTCAGGACGTCGACCTGATCCGTGATCAGCTGCAAGGCGTCCAGGTCGCCGGTAACAATCGTGCTGTGCAGGCCCCGTTCGCTCGCCTGCCGGACCAGGGTGCCGATCACATCGTCGGCCTCGACCCCACGGAGCTCGTAGATGGGGATGCCAAATGCGGTCACGATGTCTCGCGTCAGGGGAATCTGGGCGCTCAACTCGGGCGGAGTAGGCCGCCGCTGGGCCTTGTACTGGGCCAGCTCCTCGTGCCGGAAGGTGCGGCCACCAAGGTCAAAGGAAGCGAGCACGTAATCAGGGTGCGATTGCAAGGCGACGAGCAGCATCGAGGTGAATCCGTAGGCGGCATTTACCACCCGGCCGTCCCGGTCGGTCAGCGAGGGGAGGGCAAAATAGGCCCGGTAGACCAGCGAATGCCCATCTATAAGAACCAGCCGCTCAGGCCGCGCGGATTCTGTCACTGACCAATTTTAGAGAGTGTTCCAGTGGGACAGAACGCCAAAAATCCGATGGTAAGATAGTCGCACCGAGCATGGCCAAATTCGTCGAGATGCAGGTCGACAGCATCCGGGTGCACATGCCCAGCGGCCAGCACGTGGTCATCCTCAAAGAGAAGGAAACCGACCGCTACCTCCCAATCTGGATCGGCATCTACGAAGCCAACGCGATCGCGCTGAAGATTACCGGCATCACCCCGGAGCGACCGATCACACATGATCTACTGGCCAACATCCTGCAGAGCGCGGAGATGCGACTGGAGAAGATCCACGTCACCTCGCTCACCAACGAGGTCTTCTTTGCCCGCCTCTTCCTGGCGGTCAACGGCAAGAAGGTGGAAATCGATTCGCGGCCGAGCGACGCGATCGCGCTCGCCGTCCGGATGACCTGTCCTATCCTGGTCGCCCAGGACGTGCTCGACAAGGCGGGTGTCTTCCCCGAGAAGGAAGAAGAAGAGGACGAAAAGCTCTCCGTCTTCAAGGAGCTGATCAACAGCATGGACCTGCCCGACCTCGAAGGCCCGCCCCCGGAGAAGAGCTAACCCGAAGTAATTTGGATGGGCACGTCGGCCTCGAGAGTGGTGCCCTTTCCATCGGGAATTCTCCAGGTCGCCATTAGCCGGTAACTTCCGGCGACCGGCTCGCTCAGCCCAAGCTGGCCGATGTTATAGGAGCCGGCAAACGTGACCGTCGAGCCGGACTGGAAAGTCTCCCCCGGATACAGCTCAATGCCGGCACCGGCTCGCACCAGCACGACGCGAAGGCCAGCGGACGTCGAAGTCTGGGTAGGGGTGTAGGTCACGCCCTGGATCGTGAGATGCAAGGTCAGGGTTCGATCCGCCCTGTAGCTCGCGGAATCGGTCGACAGCGTCAATAGCCGCGCCGGTGCTGCCGGGTCTGAAACGGTGGCTTGGTTCGCATAGGCTGCGAACGGTAGGCCCTGCGAGCGATCACTGAATGCAGCTCCGGGGGCGCCGGCCGCTGCAGGGTTCTGGTTTGTTTCGTTCTTCGAGGCGAGGCTCGCGGAAGTCGGCAGGGGGTTGCCGCCATGAGGCAGGTTCAAGCCGACGACCACGGTCAGCACCGCCGCGGCCGCCAGCCCTCCTATCCAGGCGGCCGGCTCCCAGTGCTGCGATTGACGGCGCTGGGCAGGGATGGTGAAGCTACGCGCCGGCGTCTCAAGAGGCAGGCCACGAACCGCCTGCACAGTCTCCTTCAAGGCCTCCAGCCGGCGCCGGCAGGTATCACAACCTGCCAGGTGTGACTCCAGGTCCTGACGGGCGGACCCGGTCAGCTCGTGGTCCAGGTAGGCGGACAGCTCCTCGAGCTGCGGCTCAGCGTTCACTGGATTCCTCGTTCGCCGATGGCAAGTGAAAGAGCTCGGGGTAGACTCGCAGGCGCTCCTGGACCTGTTCGCGGGCACGGGCGATCCGCGACTTCACCGTCCCCAGGGGGACCTTGATGACCGCGGCAATCTCCTCGTACGCCATCCCGTTGACGTCGCGCAGGACCAGTGCGACCCGCATGTCGTGGTCGAGCGCCTCGATGCTCTGGCGGACCAGGCGGTTGCGTTCGCTCAGCAGCGCCCGCTCCTCTGGATCGACCGCCGGCAATCCGAGACCGACCACCTTGCCGCCCTGCTCCTCATCCGGCATCGTGCCGTAGCGGCGCCCGCGACGGAAGTGGTCGTAGCAGAGGTTTACCGCGATCTGAAAGAGCCAGGGCT
>Ga0209804_1001737_pt1 | contig 13830 bp, 11 predicted proteins | sample GraSoiAngelo_139_FD_185896 | JGI IMG/M metagenome (GOLD analysis project Ga0209804, IMG submission 185896) | Grasslands soil microbial communities from the Angelo Coastal Reserve, California, USA - 14_0929_12_20cm (SPAdes) (version 2) | ecosystem: Environmental > Terrestrial > Soil > Grasslands ... | reverse complement strand
CATTTCCCCGCACGACACCGACAACGAATTCATCGGCAACGCCCCACCCGACAACGCCCCACCCGACAACGCCTCACTCGGTAACGTCTCACCCCACAACGCCCCATCCGACAACGCCTGATCCGACCACGCCCCATCCGACAACGCCTGATCCGACCACGCCCCATCCGACAACGCCTGATCCGACCACGCCCCATCCGACCACGCCTCACCCCAGCTCACCGCCCGCTGGCCGCCGACGGCAACCGCAGCTCCACTGCCCGCGCCCGCACGGTCTGAGCCCCCGCCGACTTGAGCGCCGTGTTCACCCCCGGCAGATCGCTCTTCAACGCCTGTGACAACGCCACGAGCTGCGTCTGGATCTGCGGCGCGAACAGGCGGAACACGTCGTACATCTGCGCCGTGGGTCGCGCATCAGTCGCGGCCGCGCCGAAGATCAGCGCGCTGAGGCGCTCGGTCGGGCCCGGCGGATAGACGAGGGCGTCTTCGTCCGCCTGGCTGTGCACCTGGTACAGCCCGTCCTCGATGGCATCGAGCTTCTGCACGAATGCCTTGGCCGCGTCCGCCGCTGCCCCGGTGGCATCCGCGAGTTGCGCGCGCACGTTCCGGATCGTGATGATCGCGTTGGTCACGGCGTTCACCGTGTCGCGCAGCTGCTTAAGAAAGGCAAACTGCGCCTGCAGATCGACCGGCGTGACTTTGGACCGGGGATCGAGCTTGAGCGCGAAGCCCTGCGTGGCCGATCTGCCGCCCACCGTGAGCCGAACTTGATAGCGGCCGGGGACCGCCGTCGGCCCGTCCGTGGCCACGCCGTTGATGCCCCAGAACGAGCGGGCGGGCGGATACTTCATGTCCCACGCGAACCTGTTCAGGCCCTGCTTGTTCGGCGCCCGGGGCTCGGCCGGGGGCCGGTGCGGCCATGGCTTGTCCTCGTCCTTGAGCGTGTCGGCGAACAGCACGCCCAGAATGCTGTCGACTTTGACGGAATCGGTGATGCCCGCCTGTTTCAGGCTGTCGGTGCGCGACTTCTTCAGGGCGTCGACCTTGAGGCTGTCGGCCGCCGTGAGCGAGTCCTGGCGGCTCGAAAAGCTGCGGATCAGCCGGCCGCGCGCGTCGAGGATGTCGAGCGTGGCGTGGCGGTCCTTGTCCTTGAGCCAGTAGTAAATCATCGGGCCGGAGGGCGGATTCTTCCCCACCGGGTGCGCGTCGTTGCCCGGAAGCTGGAACCCGCCGCCCCAGTTCACGCGATACGCGTCGCTCGGCTTGAAGAGGTGCATGGCCTCCCGCGGCGTCGCCCGCGCGAGCTGGCGCAGCGGCGCGATGTCGTCGAGAATCCAGAACGAGCGGCCGTGCGTCGCCGCGATGAGGTCGCCCTCCTTGATGGCGAGATCGTGCACCGGCACGATCGGGAGGTTACGGCGCAGCGTCTGCCAGCTCGCGCCGTCGTCGAACGAGACCCACACGCCGCGCTCGGTCCCCGCGAACAACAGCCCCCGCCGCACCGGATCCTCGCGCACCACGCGCACGAACTCGGTGGCGGGCAGGCCCTTCACGATCTTGCTCCAGGTGCGCCCGTAGTCCGTGGTCTTCCAGATGTAGGGCGCCATGTCCTCGAGCTGGTAGCGGTTCGCCGCCACGTACGCGGTGCCGGGCGCGTAATGCGACGCCTCGATGATCGAGACGCGCGTGAAGTCGCCGAACCCCTTGGGCGTGACGTTGGTCCAGTGTTTCCCACCGTCGCGCGTCAAGTTGATCAGTCCGTCGTCCGAGCCGGTCCAGATGAGCCCTTTCACCCGTGGCGACTCGGCGATCGCGAAGATCGTCCCGTAGTACTCGGCCGTCGTCTGGTCGAGCGTGATCGGACCACCCGAGGGCCCGAGCGTCGCGGGATCGTGGCGGGTGAGATCGGGCGACACCACTGTCCAGCTCTGCCCTTCGTTGGTGGTCTTGAACAGCACGTTGGCGCCGTGATACAGAACGTGGGGATCGTGTGGCGAGATCAACAGCGGCGCGGTCCACTGGAAGCGGTACTTCCCCTCCGCCGCGGCGTGGCCGTCGGGGCTGTCGGGCCACGGATTGATCAGCCGGAAGAAGCCCGTCTTGTGGTCCACCCGGCCGAGGAATCCCGAGTTGTCGCCGCCGTAGGTGATGTCGGGGTTGTCGGGCCGAGCTTTGATATAGCCCGACTCGCCCGACACGTCGTACCACTGTCCCCGATCGATCCCGCCGGGCCAGCGGCTCGGCCCGCACACACCGGAGTTGTCCTGCTGCGCGCCGCACACGCGATACGGGAAATGGTTCGTCGTCTCGACGTGATAGAACTGCGCCGTTGCCACGTCCTGGTCCGTCCACGTCTTGCCGCCGTTGAACGAGACGTTGGGACCACCGTCGTTCGACTCGATCAGCCGGTTGGCATCGTTGGACGCGATCCACAGGTCGTGATTGTCGCCGTGCGGATCGATCACATGACGGAACGTGACCCCGCCGTCCGTGGACTTGAAGAGATTGACCTGCGGCGCCCACACGGTGTTCGAGTCTTTGGGATCGGCCATGATCTTCGAGTAGTACCAAGCGCGCTCCCGCAGCTTGTGGTCCGAGTTCAGGTACTTCCAGGTGGACCCGCTGTCGTCCGAGCGATACACGCCGCCCGAGTCCGCCTCGATCAGTGCCCACACGCGGGCCGGCTTGGGCGGAGACACCGCGATCCCGATGTTTCCCCACAGGCCCGTGGGCAGCCCGGGGTTCTTGGTGAGCTCGGTCCAGTGCTCACCCGCATCGGTGGACCTGAACAGCCCGCTCCCCGCCCCGCCCGAGACGAGCGTCCAGGGCCGGCGCACCGCCTGCCACAGGCCGGCGTACAGCACGTTCGGATTGGTGGGATCGAGGATCAGGTCCGCGGCACCGGTGGAGTCGTTCCGGAACAGCACCTTGTTCCACGTCTTGCCGCCGTCGGTGGTCTTGTAGACGCCGCGCTCCGGATTGGGCCCAAAGGCGTGTCCCTGTGCGGCCACGTAGACGACGTCGGGGTTGGTGGGATGAACCCGCACCCGCGCGATCTGCTGCGTCTCGGCGAGGCCGACGAACGTCCAGGTCTTGCCGCCATCGGTCGTCTTCCACACGCCATCGCCGTGGGACACGTTGCCGCGGATCGGGAACTCGCCCGTGCCCACGTACACGATCTCGGGATTCGACTCCGAGACGCCGATCGCGCCGATGGTGCCGCCGAAATACTTGTCGGTCACGGGGAGCCACGTGTTGCCCCCGTCGGTGCTCTTGAAGACGCCGCCGCCCGTGGTGCCGAACCAGTACTCGTTGGGGCGGGCCGCCGAGCCCGCGACGGCCACGCTGCGGCCGCCGCGGAAAATGCCGATCTCACGCCAGGTGAGACCGGCAAACACGGTGGAGTCGTAGGCTTGGGCCGGCGCGGAGCGGGCCGGCGACAGCAGCAGGATGACGGCGGCGAAGGACAGCGAGCGCACGGACACGGGGTTCGGCCTCCTGAGGGTGGCGAGCAGAGCCACCACATAAGCACGGAAAGGCCGAACCCCGCAAGGGTGCCTAGGGCTTGCTCATCATGCCGCCCATGTCCAGCGGTTTCTCCGTGAGCGAGGACTTGGCGTCGCTACCGCGCGCTGTGAGGGCCAGCTCGCCATCCTTGCCTCGCAGCTTGACCAATCCGAACGGGACCTCGCGCGAAGCCCAGACGTCCGTACCGTCGTCGAGGGTGACATGCAGAGCCTGAAACGCGCCGCCGGACACCGTCACGGACTCCCGGCCGACGACACGCGCGGAGGCGCAACGCGCGGCCCAATCGATGACGGAATTGTTCTGTCCGGTTTTCTGGATCAGCATGGCGGCCATCTGACCCGATACCTTCACCGCCGGTTGCGCACCCCACTTGAGGATCACCGAATGCACCCCGGCCGTGCCGGCAGACAGGCTGGGAGCGAGTAGCTGCAACACGCCGCTGTGACTCGGGTCCTTGGCGGCGACGTTCACTTCGAACCAGTACAGCGTCGTGTCTCCCGATCGCTGCGACCCGATGATCGCCAGCCGTACCTTGCCTCCTTCGGACCCGCTCGTCGCGTCGAACGACGCCCATTGCCCGATCTTCGCGTCGCCGACCGTCTTGCAGACCTGGGCCAGCTCGTTCGCGCCCTGGGCGGGCAGCGTGGGCGCCGCCACGGCCGCGAGCGTGAGCGTGACGATCAGCCTGCCTGGCCTGGACATGTTGCCGTCTCCTCCACTGGATGGTCAGGTGAAACATAGCGCGCCGGCGCAAGCGGGGTTTGTTTTCAAGCCCAGGAGACCGTCATGAACACCGCACGCTCCCGCTTCATCGCCGCCGCATTCGACCACGGCCAGGTGCCCACGATTGCCTGCTTCAACAAGGCCACCACGGCCCTGGGCGTGGACTTCGACCGGCTCCTCGCCGCGCTCCAAAAGTTCGTGGACCAGTACTTCGTGCCCGTGTGGGGCACGCCCGCCAGGCTCCTCAAGACCCGCGGATTCCGGAAGGGCGCCTGGGCGCTCGCGTTCCTCGACCGGGCGGACGTGGCGAACGCGCTCGGCTATCACGACCTCACGCCCGACGGCCTGCCGCTCTCGAAGGTGTTCGTGCAGACCACCCTCGCGGCGAAGCAGAAGGTGAGCGTGACCGCGTGCCACGAGCTGGCCGAGATGTTGGTGGATCCGGCGATCAATCTGGCGGCCGCGGGCCCCCGCAACGTGTTCTACGCCTACGAGACCGCCGATGCCGTGGAGGAGATCGAGTTCACCATCGACGGCATCGCGATGAGCGATTTCGTGTATCCGGCGTGGTTCGAGGCGTTCCGCAAGCCCGGCTCGGCCCAATTCGACTACGCGAAGAAGGTCCGGCGTCCGTTCCAGATCCTCGCGGGCGGCTATATGAGCGTGTTCAAGAACGGCAAGTGGACCGAGATCTTCGGCTCGCGCGCCAAGGCACGTCGGTTCCGCCGGGAAGATCGTCGCGGCCACCGCAGCAGCTACCGCGGGCGGACTCAGCGGTTGCGGCGCTCGGCCTCGAGCCGGAACGCGACGACGTAGTCGCCCGCGCCGAACGCGCCGCCCCCGCCGACCGCGATCGCGACGAATTGCTCGCCCGACGCGAGCTGGTAGGTCATGGGTGTGGCCTTGCCGCTCTCGGGAAGCGGGCCGCGCCACAGCTCGCGCCCCGTCTCGATGTCGTAGGCATGCAACCAGCGGTCGAGTGCGGCGCCTATGAAAAGGATCCCGCCCGCCGTCACGATCGGCCCGCCGAGATTGGGCGAGCCCCACTCCGCCGGGACCTTGGCGGCTTGCCCAGGCTCGAGCGGTCGCGTGAACGAGCCCAGCGGCACCTCCCACAAGCGGCGGCCGGTCTTCAGGTCGATGGCGACGAGCGTGCCGAACGGCGGCGGCGTGCACGGCAATCCCGATGGGCTCAAGAGAATCCGGCGCCGCATGACGTAGGGCGTCCCCCACATGCCGTTGTACTCGTAGTCGCGACCCAGCCGTTTGTCTTCCGCCATGGCCTGCTCGTGGTGGAAGCCCTCGCGCGGAATCAGTTGCACGACGGCCGCGATCCGGTTGACGGGGATGACGGCGATCTGGCGCACCGGGTCCACCGCGACGCCACCCCAATGGGCGCCGCCGATATTAGACGGCATCACGAAGGTCCCGCGTACGCTGGGAGGGGTGAAGATCCCTTCATTACGGAGACTATCGATCGCCGCATGGCAGGCGGCACGGTCCGCGTCGGTCGCGCCCCATACGTCGTCCAAAGTCAGACGGTGCGGGCTGAGCGGCGCAATCACCGTGGTAAATGGCTGCGTGGGGGACGCCTGCTCACCCGGGATGTCACTCGCGGGGACGGGACGCTCCTCCACCGGAAAGATCGGCCGGCCCGTCTCGCGCTCGAGCACGAACAGCATGCCGGTCTTGGTGGCCTGCAGCACGGCGGGGACGCTCGCGCCGTCGTGCGTGACCGTCACGAGCGCGGGCGGCGACGCGTTGTCATAGTCCCACAGGTCGTGGTGTACGGTCTGAAAGGCCCACACCAGTTTGCCCGTCGAGGCGCGCAACGCCACGATCGAGTTGGCGTAGCGGTTACGCCCGAGGCGGAGCACTCCGTAGTAGTCGGGCGCGGCGCTGCCCGTGGGAATAAAGACCAGGTCGTGCGCGGGATCCGCTGCCAGCACCGACCAGGCGTTGGCCGCTCCCGTCTTGTGGGCCAGCGCGCCGCCCCACTCGCCGTACGCCGGGTCGCCGGAACCCTGGGGAATCGGGTCCCAGGTCCATTTGAGCGCGCCGGTTCGGGCATCGTACGCGCGCACCTCGCCGCTCGCCGGGTCGGGTCGACTGTTGTCCGCGATGGAAGAGCCGGTGATGACCACCCCGTTCACGACGAGCGGAGGCGACGTCATCGAATACGCGCCCGGCTCGAACGGCGCAATCCGCAGCCCCGCTTTGAGGTCGACGATTCCGCTGCGGCCGAATCCGGCGCACGGCCGCCCGTCGCGGGCATCGAGCGCGATGAGCTGCGACTGCGCCGTGGCGACGAAGATGCGCCGGCGGCACCCCCTGTCGGTGGGCGCTGCCTCGTCGACCCACGTCGCGACGCCCCGGCTCGCGAAATCTCCGTACGTCACGTCGCGTTTGATCTTGGGATCGAACACCCAACGTTCCCGACCGGTGGCCGGGTCGAGCGCGATCACCCGGCCCAGTGGCGTGCCCACGTACATCACGCCGTCCACCACCAGCGGCGTTGCTTCGAACGCGGTGGGCTTGGTGGTCTTGAACGCGGCGCCGGTCTCGCCGGTCCGGTACGTCCACGCCGGCTCGAGCCGGGCGACGTTGCCCCGGTCGATCGCGGCGGCGGGGGAATAGCGCGTGCCCTGCGGGTCGTGGCCGTAGGCGGGCCAGTCCACAGGGGTCTGGAGCGCGAGCAGCGCGAGCAGGACGGGGGCGGCGGTCACAAGCATCTCCAAGGGTGACGGGTCGTGTCACCCCACGGGGCGACCGGGAGACTACGTCAGAGGGGACGGTCTTGTGACAACGGCCCGGCCAGACGGCTAGGGCGCGGGTGTCGTGGTCGACCCGCCCTTCGCACAGGTGGGCGCGGCCTCTCGGGTGGCGGGCGCAAGCGGCGTCGAGCCGACGAATACGGCGCACTGCTCGGTCGTGTTCGGATTGGTCATCGACGCGGTCCAGCCGTCGCCCGTCAGCGTGATCGTGGGCGGTCGATTGCCGGCCGAGTAGTGGTAGTCCGGGCCCAGGTCGGTTGTGTACTTGGCGTGGTCGGCAAGATAGTTCTCTTCGGCCGTCACGAGGTTGCGCAGGTCCGACTTCATGCCCGCGACCAGGGCCCGCTCTTTGGTGTTGATGAGCTTGGGGACCGCGATCGTGGCGACGAGCCCAATGATCGCTACCACGATCAGCAGCTCGATGAGGGTAAAGCCGGTGCGTGTCATGCCCACCGAGTAACGATGCCGGATGCCGGGAGAAGTGGCAAGGTGCGTGCCGGGGGTGCTAAGTTCAGCCTCGGCAACCTCGCGACCGTGGCGGAACTGGTAGACGCGCAGCACTTAGGATTCTCTAGGGTATGTTGTGGAACAAGGACTTACACGCGAAAATGTGTCAACGCTGTGCTAACGGAAAAAAGTACGTCGTACGGGGCTTGGTGAGCGCTCGGGTGGCGGAACGGTATACGCGCCGGCCTTAGGAGCCGGTGAGGGCAACCTCGTGCGGGTTCGATTCCCGCCCCGAGCATCCCAGCTACACAAGAGCCGCGGGAAGATCTGCCACGCGGGACCGACCCCATCCCCGAGCGCTCGGAGTCGCTGACCCGCTTTCTCGCCTCCTAGGCTCGGCTCGCGCAGTTGCCGGCGCCCAGGTTCGGCGCTGGACGGCCGCCCGTGGCACAGTCCACGTCGTCGTGGAGGACGACGGTCCCGGACTCCCGCAAACCGCGAGCCTGTACGTCCCGTTTTTCACAACCAAGTCGACGGGCTCGGGGATCGGCCTCGTGTTGTCGCGCCACATCGCCGAGGCGCACGGCGGCCGCCTGACGCTCGCCAATCGCGGCGACGGCAGCCACGGCTGCGAGGCCCGGCTACAACTTCCTCTGTGACCGGCTGTGGGACGTCGTGTGCCGGAAGCGAACACTTCTAATCGACGGGCAGCCTCGTAACGCGATTAGCAGCAGGATCTTATGGACTCGGGGTAGCGGCACGTCCTATGCCTTCCAAGACAGGCCATGACCCTCCCGCTACCCTCTGGCCTGGCGCAGGACTTCCGCTTCGCGAGTCGCCACCTGTTGCGCGCGCCGGGGTTCAGCCTCGCCGCTGTGGCGACGCTCGCGCTGGGCATCGGTATCAACACGGCGGCGTTCACGATCTACGAGTCGATCGCGCTCAAGCCCCTGGCCGTGCGGGACCCCGCGAGCCTGCTAAGGATTGTCGCGGCCCGGGACGCCGCCCGCGTGCGACTGTCGTACGCCGATGTCACGGAGATTCGCACAGGGACGCGCGTCTTCGCGTCCGTCATCGCCACGTCCGGCCCGGAGCCATTTGAGGCTGCGCTTTCCGGCGCCACCGCTCCGGAGATCTTGGCTGCCCGCTTCGTGTCCCCTGAGTTCTTCACCACGCTTGGCGTGACGGCGGCGTTGGGCCGGACCTTCGGCCCGGGCGACCCGCAGAGTGTGGTGTTGAGCGACGAGGCGTGGCGACAGCGGTTCCAGGGCGCGTCGGACGTGGTTGGACGCACCCTCACCATTCGGGGTACCACGCTCGTCGTCCTGGGCGTAACCGGTCCCGCGTTTGGAGGGACGGGGGCGCCCGCAGCGGCGCCAGATCTCTGGATCCCGCTCGATCTCGAGCCCACGCTCCGTCCCGGCGTCGATTGGGTCCACGACGCGGCCCAGCGGCCCTGGGAAGCGCTCGGCCGTCTCGCGCCGGGCGTCTCGCTGGCTCAGGCCCGGGCCGAGCTCGCCGTCGTAGCGAGGCGACTCCCGCCGATTGACCGGCGGCCCGTCACGCTCGGCGCGCAGCGGGCCACGTTCTTCCAGACCGACTCGGGAGAGTTCAGTACGTTCGGGGCCGTGAGCCCCGTGGTGCTCGTCGCGGTCGCGTTGCTGCTCGTTATAGCCTGCGTGAACCTCGTCAACCTGGTGGCCGCGCGCAACGCCTCGCGCGCCCGCGAGATCAGCGTGCGGCTCGCGCTGGGCGCCAGCCGCGCCCGGCTCGCCCGGCTGCTATGCGCCGAAAGCGTGCTGCTGGGATTCCTGGGCGGCGGCGTCGGCCTTGTGGCCTCGTGGGAGTTGACGGGCCTGCTGCGCCAGTGGATCCGCGTCACTCTCCCGCGCCTCACGGGCAACCCGGCCGGCCTGTTCCTCGATTTCTCGATCGATTGGCGCGTGCTCGCGTACAGCCTCTCGCTCGCGATCGGGGTCGCTTTGATCGTCGGCCTCGCCCCAGCGCGGGCATCAGTCCGCGCCGACGTGAACGCCGTTCTCAAACAGGGGACGAGCTCGACCGAAGCCCCCGGCCTGTGGCGGCGCCGGCATTGGCTGGTCACGTTCCAGGTCGCCGGTTGCCTCGCGCTGCTCACGGCGGGAGGCCTGCTGCTCGCGGGCGTGCGTCGCTCGCGCGTCGCCGATCCCGGCTTCGACGCGGCCCACACGCTGGTGCTGTCTCTCGATGCGCCGGCCGGCGGTTACGCCACCGCGGGCGCCGCTGAGGCGGCGAATCTGGTCCGCCGCCTGCGATCGCTCCCCGGTGTACGTAACGTCGCCTGGGCGTCCCACGCCCCCTACATGGGACACGCGTTGCGCACCTACAGCGAGCCTGGTGGGGCGGTGCGGACACTGGCGACGAACCGGGTCTCAGACTCGTACTTCGAGACACTCGACATCCCGATCCTCGCGGGCCGCAGCTTTACTCCCGGCGAAGTTGCGCGGCACAGCCCAGTTCTCGTGTTGAGCGAGGCGGCGGCCCGCCGCTACTGGCCGGGGGAGAGCCCCATCGGCCGGAGCGTCGATCGCTTCCCCTGGCTCGCCGGACCCGACTCGCAGACGTACACGGTCATCGGCGTCGCCAAGGACGTGCGTGGTACCTTCCTCTCCAAGGTCGACGAGGGGTTCGCATACTACCCGAGCGCGCCCAGCCCCGGATCCACTTTTCTGCTCCGGACGCGCGCGTCACCCGCCGCGGCCGTGCGGGAAGTGGTCGACGCCCTCGCCGAGTTCGCTCCCGGCCTCCCGGCGCGTGCGCACCTCGTCCCGCTCGAGGACGGCCCCGTCGCACTGCAGCGATTGATGGCGTCCCTGCCGGCGGCGACGGCAGGAGGGCTCGCGCTACTCGGACTGTTGCTCGCTGCCGTGGGGCTCTACGGCGTGGTGGCACAGGTGGTGACGCGCCGCACGCGTGTCATCGGCATTCACATGGCGCTCGGCGCGCAGCGGCGCCAGGTGTTGACGCTGATCCTGCGCACCACGTTGCGTCCCGCCATGCGCGGGGTCGCGCTCGGTTCGTGCGGCGCTGCTGGGCTGTCGGTGTTGCTCGCCAAAGCTGTCGTGATTCCCGATATGCCAGACCTCACCTACGGCGCGGGCGCCTTCGCGCCGGCGGTGTTCGCGGCCGTGCTCGCGGTGTTGGCGGCGGTCATCGGAATTGCGGCGCTCGTGCCGGCGCACCGCGCCACACGGATTGACCCTGCCACGGTGCTCCGCGCCGAGTAGGTTCATCGCTGAGGACGACCCGGCACTTTGGGCTCGCTGTGTCAAGACTGTGCTAACGGGAGAGACACTCAGTGAGAAATCAGACATAGTCATTTCGGCTAAGTGTTGAGTCTTGTGCTCCTGATTGAAAGTGACCTCTCGTGACTCTCGTGCTGAGGACGACTTAGGATCCTGTGGGGCAACCTGTGGGGGTTCGAGTCCCTCCGGTCGCATCGGCTCCCGAAAACAATGCGCCGCCGCCAGGCGTGCGGTCCTGGACGGCGGACACAAAGTGGCGATGGCCCGACGGCCCGGCCATGCACCAGGTGCTGCACCGTAATCATGTCGCGTGGGATCAAACTGCACAAGATGCACACCAGCCAGGGGTGCCCCGTCCGCGGCACCCAAGCGGTCAGGGTCGCGCGGCGCCGCGCCGGGCGCCCGCGTCCCGCCCCGCGGCGGGCACCCGCACGATGGCCCAGCCCAGACCGGCGATGCGCAGGATGACCTCGCTCAGGCGTGCGAAGTCCACCGGCTTGGTCAGGAACCCATCGGCGGCGAGCGCGGCGAGCTGCTCATGCTCGCCGTCGGACCCGGTGAGCACCACGACGGGAAGCTCGTGCCAGCGCGGCTCCTCGCGGATGCGCAGCAGCACGTCGCGGCCATCGAGGTGGGGAAGCTTCAAGTCGAGCAACACGAGGTCGGGCCGCGGCACGCCGTGATGCGGGCCTTCCCGCCGCAGGAACGCGAGTGCGTCGAGGCCATCCCCCACGACCCAGAGACGGTTCTGCACCTTGCCGCGTCCCAACCCGCGCCGCGTCAGTTCCACGTCGGCGGGGTCGTCTTCGACCAGCAGAATGTTGATCGGGGTCGGGCCGCGCATGGCGCACAACTTAGGCGCGCGGCCCGGCGGGACTCAAGGGGCGCCGCCGACTCTGCCTGCGGATTTCGCCTGGGGGTCGACGCGACTGCCCTTCGCGGCCTGCGGTGCACCCTGCAGCGCCTCTTCCACCAGACGCCACAGCGTGTCGAGCGACAGGGGCTTGAGCAGGAAGCGCTCGGTTTCGACGAACAGGTCCATGCTGCGCGGGTCCGGCAGCGGCTCCGACGCGATCAACACGAAGCGGCCGCGCAGCTCCGGTCGCGCCACCACCGCCTGGCGCCACAGCCACAAGCCGCCGCGCTCCGGCATGTTCAGGTCCGTGACCACGACGTCGTATGACTGTCGCCGCAGCGATGCGAGCGCCTCCGCGGCGTCCGCCGCCGTCGTCACGGCGCAGCCCCGACGCGTCAACGACCGCGCGATCGCCTCGCGCATCGCGGGGTTGTCGTCCACCATCAGCACGGAACATGTCTTCATCGGGATCGCCATGTCGGGCTGTCTCGCCATATGAACCGTAGTGCCATCGCTGCGGCCTCGACAAGTGTTGCAGCATCGCAGCGTATGGCATCCCTTGTGCCATCGGGACGGACGTCGGGTCGGCGAAGCCAGCGCGACCGCAGCACGGCGGCCGGCGTCGTGGAACGGTGATTGCCATCACAAGGAGCCCTCCAACCCGCGTCCCGATGGGGTTGACGCCGGTCGCGGCCGGGGTCCAACGTAGGGCGGCCAAGCGGCGGAGCTGCGGATTCCGATGGACCAATCTGTTCCTCTTCAGGAGCTGCAGCTCGCGTGGGCGCGCCTGCGCGTGGAGGCCGACGTCGGGCTCCGTCGCGGGGCGTGGTATCGCGTCACCCGCTTCACCCCGTCGGAAGTTTTTCTGGACGTCCAGCGGTTTCCCATCGGTGTGCCCCGACGCTATCTCGAGGTGGTGCTCGGCCGGCCGCTGCGCTGGTCCGTGGTGCCCCGGCCGCGCGACGCGAGCAAGCTGCCGCCACAATTGGGCGCGCCGTACGCCGTGTGCCCCGTGTGCCGCACGCGGGCGCCGCTCGAGGGAAAGCCCGGCAAGATGGCCTGCCCCAAGTGCCAGGGCGTGTTCGGCGTCGCCTGGGACGAGCGCTACCTGACCAAAGGCGAGACGAAAGCCGAAGAGTAGGTCGAGCGGCTGGGCCTACAAGGAGAGTTTGGTGAGGGCGTCGGCAATCAGCTCGCCCTCATCCAGCGTCAGGGCATCCCACACGCCGACACGTCCGTCCGCGCGCAGCACTTCGTAGAGCGCCCGACCCGCCGGACGACCATCCGCCGCCGCCCAGCGCGGGCGCGCCACCCAGAACCCCGACGTTCCGTCGGCGAGATCCTCGTAGCACTGCACGATCCGAGTGGCGACGTCCTGCGCGGCGAGCCCCTTGGGAAGCAGATGCTGCCGCTCCATCAGGGCCGTGGTGACCTGTTCTACGAGATTGACCGCACGCGGGGGCGTCGTCATGGCAAGCCGGGATGGGTGACATTGCCGAGGATGCCGGCCGGAGGGTCCCGGTAACGTCTGTGACGCGGACTTGACACTTTCGGCAAACTGCACAAATTGCACAGGGTAGTAACGCCCGTAGGGTTACCAGCATTTCGAAGAAAAAGCTGCTGCTCGCGTCGCACCGCATCGAAGTTGGCGCCCTGCTCCACGGCACCACCTTGAACCCGGGTGCGTTCCGCTGGGGCGTCGCGGACAGCGAGACGACCACCGGCGCCCAGGTCACCCGCCTCGAATACGCCAACGGCTCCACCCCGGCGTACTTCCAGTTCGACCACTACCTGCACCAGCACTACGCCCTCTACTCGTGGGGCGACGGCGCGGAGCTCGAAGAGCACTTCGTCGGCACTTGGCCGCACCAGGTGCTCCACGTCGCGCGCTGGATCGCCCGGCTCGAGTTCGAGGCCCGCACTCGGCAGCCGGTCGTCCCCTAGCTGGCGCCGTTGCCGCAGACGCGTCCCTAGCGGAGCCGCAGCTTGAGCAGTAGGGTCAGCGCCGCCAGTTGCTCGAGGCGGCGCACGCCTTGGTTGATCGGGAAGTCGTAGCGCTCCAGGGAATACTCGATGCCCAGCGTGGCGGCCCGAAGGCGGTACTCGAGCCCGGCCGCGGCGCGGAAGGCCATGCCGGGGTCCGGCAGTCCTGATACCGATACCACGGGCAGCAGCGCGGCGCGTCCCACGCCGCGGATCGCGCCGCCGGCGAACGGGA
>Ga0209804_1001735_pt1 | contig 13839 bp, 11 predicted proteins | sample GraSoiAngelo_139_FD_185896 | JGI IMG/M metagenome (GOLD analysis project Ga0209804, IMG submission 185896) | Grasslands soil microbial communities from the Angelo Coastal Reserve, California, USA - 14_0929_12_20cm (SPAdes) (version 2) | ecosystem: Environmental > Terrestrial > Soil > Grasslands ... | reverse complement strand
TTGCAGTTTCGCTGATTCTTCTCGCCGGAGCTGGCCTGCTGCTGCGCAGCCTCTGGAAGCTCGAAACCGTTGCACTTGGCATGGACACGAGAAGTATCACCACCGCGGGAATCGATCTCGCCGAATACCGGTATGCTGACCCCGCAAGACAGCTGGCCTTTTTCAGCCAGGTCGAAGCCCGGCTGAAACAAATGCCGGGCGTCACCTCGTTGGCCTTGAGTGACACGCTGCCCCCCTCTGGTGGCACGCAGGCTACTTTTTTGTCGGCCATCGAAATTCCCGGGCACACGAAATTCAGTACGGGCACGGGTGGAATGATCAGCTATCGTTACGTCACTCCTGGCTATTTTCCTGCGCTGGGCATCCCGATTCTGCGTGGCCGCAGCTTTCGCGAAGAGGATCGTTTGCCTGCAGAAAGACCTGTGATACTCAGTGAAGCACTGGCGAAAAAGCTCTTCTCCAACGGAGAAGAGCCGCTAGGGAAGTCATTTCGCTTTGGCTCACAGAATGATTGGCGAACCGTCATTGGGATTGCTGGAGACGTAAAGAACAACGGGCTGGCCGCGCCCGCCGATCCCGAGTTTTACATTCCGTGGAAAAAGGAGACCGAGGGCTACTTCCGCTCCGCGCATTTGATCGTTCAGAGTGCGATCCATCCCGATGCCGTCGCGAAGTGGATTCGTTCGGAAACCGCGGCCATTGATCCGACAGTTCCGGTGACCATCGAGGGCATGACCATGCGAGTCGGCAGGTTGGCGCAGCGGCCGCGATTCACTGCGGTCCTGCTGTCTATGTTCGCCGGCATGGGTGTCCTGCTTGCGGGGATCGGCATCTACGGTGTTGTGGGGTTCTTGGTCGCCGAGCAAACTCGGGAAATCGGCATTCGAATTGCGCTCGGCGCCACGCCCAAGAGCGTTCTGAGGATGGTTTTTTCGAACATGGCGCGCTGGACGGTTGCTGGCGCCGTGCTCGGTATTCTGGGAGCCTGGCTCTGCTCACGTTTCTTGGAGTCTCTGCTTTTCGAGGTTCGCGCGCACGATCCGCTCCTTCTCGGTTCGGCTTTGTTTGTTTTACTCGCGGTGGCATTCTTTGCCGCCTGGATTCCAGCGCGACGGGCCATGCACGTGGATCCAATGATCGCCCTGCGTTATGAGTGAGAGGAGAGCAAAGAATGTTTCGCTTGGGAAACCTACTAACACGCTTTTGGAACGTATTCCGAAAGCGGCGGCTTGAGCAGGACCTGAATTCTGAGCTGCAAACCCACCTCGACCTTCTTACCGAGGAAAATATTCGTCGCGGCATGAACCCCAAGGAAGCAACCCACGCCGCGCGCCGCGAATTCGGCGGAGTCGAGCAAACCAAACAACGCTATCGCCAAGGGCGCGGCTTAACTTGGATCGACAGCTTGTTCGAGGATGTTCGCTTCGCCTTCCGTATGCTCTCGAAGCGCCCCGGATTCACTCTCGTCGCGGTCGCCACTCTCGCGCTTGGCATCGGCGCAAATACCGCCATCTTCACGGTCGTTCATTCCGTCCTGCTTCAGCAGTTGCCGTTTTCCAAAGCAGATCGGCTCGCCATCGTCTGGTCGATTTATGGCAACGAAGGACGCGCGCCCGCCTCCGGGCCGGAACTTATGACCATCCGCGAACGCAGCCGCTTGTTTGAGGACTTGGGCGGAATCTGGGCGCAGAGCGGTGCATTGACGGGTGCAGGCGAACCCGAGCAGGTCAAGCTCGGCATGGTGACGGCCAACTTCCTCGGCATTCTTGGCAGGAATCCCCAGTTGGGACGTTTGTTCGTTCCCGGTGAGGAAGGACCCGGTGCGCCTTTCGTGGCGATCCTCAGCGATGGCCTTTGGCGGCGCCGCTATGGTGCTGACCCCCGCCTGATCGGCCGGGCCGTGCGCCTCAACGGCCAACCCACCACAATCGTCGGAGTCATGCCACCGGGATTCAGGATCATTTTCCCCGAGGGTTCCAGTGTTCCGCCGGAAATGGACGTGTTTGTTCCCTTCCGATCCGATCTGGCCAGCGATCCCCCGGATCAGAGTTATCTGCGCGTCGTCGGACGTCTTCGCGGTGGCGTCACCATTCCTCAGGCGCAGCAGGAAATCGAGACCATCGCTCGGTATCTCCGTTCCCAATTCACCACCTTTGTTGAGCCTCCCCTCGCCCTTCAAGTCGTTCCCCTCCACGGAGACCTGGTGCGAAACATCCGTCCTGCCCTGCTGGCACTTTTCGGCGGGACAGGGCTGGTACTCCTGATTGCTTGCGCCAACGTAGCCAATCTCTTGCTCTCGCGGGCGAATGAACGCACTCGCGAAATCACATTGCGAACGGCAATGGGTGCTGGGCGCGGCCGGCTGATTCGTCAATTGCTCACGGAAAGTGTCTTGTTGTTCTGCTGCGGCGCTGCCGCGGCGATCAGCTTTGGATGGGGCGCGTTACGGTTGCTTTTGGCCATGCAGCCGAAGGAGATGGAACGCTTGCCTAGCATTCAAATGGATGCCCCGGTATTCGCATTCACCTTTGCCGTTGCGATTGTCGGAGGTTTGCTCTTTGGTCTGGCCCCCGCTCTTGGCGCCGGAGAGATCGATCTGGCGCGGTCCTTGAAGGAGGTCCGGCAAACCAGCAGTCCGGCCAGCCGGCGGCACCGCCATGTGCTGGTGAGTGCAGAGGTTGCCCTTGGCTTCATTCTCCTGATTGGCGCGGGCTTGATGCTTCAAACCTTTCGAAAACTGCTGCAGGTCAATCCCGGTTTTGTGCCTGCCAACGTTCTTACGTTTCGAGTGTCAGTACCGTGGGAGAAGTACAACAACAGCGCGGAGGCCGTGCAATTTCTTCGCCGCCTGAAGGATAATCTTGCGGGCCTGCCGGGCGTTGAAGCCGTCGGCATTGTTTCCCACCTGCCATTCGACGATACTCTTCCGAACTGGTACAGCTTTTTCTGGCCGGAGGGCGCTCCAAGAGATCAACAGAACACCATCATGGCGGACCACCGTTCGATACTTCCAGGTTACTTCGAGAGTATGGGCGTCACGTTGTTGAGCGGCCGGGACTTCGACGAACACGATGTTGAGCAAAATTTCCATCTCGTCATCATCGACGATACCGTCGCCGAGCAGGCTTGGCCGGGCCAGCAAGCCGTTGGCAAGCGACTTAACATTGAGAGCGGCAACCCTCACGGTAACTTTGAACGCGACACGGCGCAGGTCATCGGTGTGGTCAAGCACTTGCAGTATCACACCCTGACCGACAAAGTTCGCGGCCAGATCTACCTCTTGTATCCTCTCGCCATTCGCACACACATGGCCGTCACCCTGAAGTCCAAGCTGAACTCACAGACGCTTGTGCCACTCATTCGCCAGCAAGTCGCCGCACTCGATAAGGATCTGCCCATTTATCACCTGGTGCTCATGACCGAGTACGTGGAATCGGCTCTGAAACAAACTCGTTTCGTGACCTTGCTCGCCGGGGTTATGGCAGGCATTGCCCTATTGCTCGCCTGCACAGGGATCTACGCCGTGACCATGTATTCGGTGGTCCAGCGCACTAGCGAGTTGGGCATCCGCACCGCGCTTGGCGCCGAATCGAACCAGCTTTTTGCACTTGTCGTGCGTCAAAGCATGTTTCCGGTCGCACTGGGCATTTCGATTGGATTTGTTTTGTCACTTCTGCTGACGCCACTCCTCTCCACTTTGCTCTTTGCCGTCCGCCCCAGCGATGCGCTAACTTACGTGGTAGGAGCGCTGCTGCTATCGGTCTCGGCTTTGATTGCCTGCTTTTTGCCGGCGCGCCGCACGCTGCGTGTGGATCCCATGGTGGCGCTGCGCTATGAATAGCTCATGCCGCCTTCGGCGTCACCAGCGAACCATGAATAATGTTATCGAGATGGGGGTATGTTGGAGCACCGCCTAGCGGACCAAAGCCCATTCATTCTGCCTCCTCCGGAGCAGACTACTTCGATCGGCTCAACCCCGAGGGTTTGCGCCGCCGACTGAGTAAACGCCTGGGGATTCAAATTCATCCTGGAGCCGCTACCCCCAAGTCGCCTAGAAGCGATTTTCTGAGGAATAGGCACAAGCTCCTCCGCAACAATACTGATGGTCTCTTTGAGAGAGCAGGATGCAGCTGTGATGTCCCGCGCCCTCTTCCACATGCTAGAATCTACCGCCAATGAGCCGACTCTGCTCTTCCCGTTTCGAGCGAGCGGCGCGCAAACTCGGCTGGATGCGCATCGCCGGCATTGATGAGGCCGGGCGCGGCGCGCTGTTTGGTCCAGTCGTTGCCGCCGCGGTGATTCTCAATCCCAAGCGGCGTATTGTCGGCCTTGACGATTCTAAAAAGCTCACTTCCGAACGGCGGGCGGAACTTGCGCCGCGCATCCACGAATACGCTCTGGCATGGGCGGTCGCCGAAGTGGACGCGCAGCGCATCGACGCCTGGAACATTTACCAAGCATCACGCCAGGCGATGACCGCCGCGTTCCAGCAACTGGCAATTCAGCCCGATTACTTGCTGATCGACGCGATGCAGCTCGACGTTTTGATCGAGCAAAAATCTCTTATAGGAGGGGACGCCCGCAGCATTTCCATCGCGGCAGCTTCGATCCTCGCGAAAACGCATCGGGACATGCGAATGGAAGAGTGGGACGCGGTATATCCGCAATACGGCCTGGCGCGCCACAAAGGCTACGGCACGCCCGACCATCTCGAAGCGCTCCGCCAGCATGGCCCCTCACCGCTCCACCGCCATTCCTTCGCTCCCGTGCGAGAATCCGCTTGTTGGGCTGCTGGTGCGACGCAAACGTCGCTTCCCCTGTTTTGACGGCGCGGTGCACCGAGGATCACCACCCGCTGGGCCTCGTCGAAGCTGACCTGCTGGCCGGACTCGATCGCCCGCGACGGCATCGCCGGCCCTTGCGCGATCAGCCCTCCGCTGGCGTAACCGGAGTGCGAAGGAAAAAGAGTTCCCCTTGGCATTCGCCTCGCTTTCGCCATTGAAATGCCTGGAGGGAAAGGGGATAACTGCCTGCTCACAAGAGGTTCTGGGTACGTTGACTTGTCTTTTTCCCGCCTGATAGCTTAACCAGGTAGCGTCAGGAGCCGTTTCGCTACCGCAGCAAATTGAGGAGATCGTGGGGGGCAGACTCCAGGGGGAGATTTGTCCCTGTTCGCGCATGGCCTATAACAAGAGCAAAAACGTAGAAGCCGCACAAAAGCTGCTGAACCAGGGCAAAGTTGCCCAGGCCATAGCCGAATACCAGAATATTCTGAAGTACGAGCCTCGCGATCAGGTTACGCTAATGACCATCGGCGAGCTGTATATCCGCCAGGGCGAAACCTTTCAGGCCATCGACTACTTCGAACGGCTTGCGCAGATCTTCGTCGGCGACGGTTTCCTGACAAAAGCAATCGCAGTCTACAAGCGCATCGCCAAGCTCGCTCCGGAAGAGATTCGCCCCCTCGAAAAGCTTGCCGACCTCTACGTTCAACAAGGGGTGATGAGCGAGGCCCGGCCCCTTTTCCTCCAGCTGGCGGAGATTCACCTGAAAAACAATCGCCAGCCGGAAGCTGTCAGCCTGTTGAAGAAACTTCTGCAGGCGGAACCCGATAATCTCCGCATCCAGATCCGCCTGGCCGATTTGTACCAAGCTATGGGCCAGACTCGGGAGGCCATCGAGGCTTACGTCTCCGCTTCGCAGCGTGCCCTGGCGCGCGGTGACCATGGAGAAAGTGAAAAGCTCGCGGACAAGGCGCTGAAGCTCGAGCCCGGCAATCTGGCCGCCGTTATCGTCAAAGCGCGATCGTATTCTTCACAGGGCAATCTCGCCAAGGCTGCGCAGCTCCTTGAACAGGCGGCCGATCTCGAAAAAGGCGGCGAGCAGACCGAAGTCCTTCTCGATCTTTATCTCAAGAATTCCGATTGGGACCAGGCCTCGGCGCTTGCGCATCGCGTATTTGAGGCAGACGAGAAAAATTTTGGCCCGATGCAAAAGGTCGTCGAATCGCTGTTACAGTCCGGGAATGGCGAAAAAGCCATGGAAATTCTGGAGAAGTCGCGGCTGCCCATGATCGATGCCGGGGAGCACGAGGTTGTCGGGAAATTACTCAACGAGCTTGCGGCCGGCTTGCCCGGCAGTATCGAGCCGTTGGAGTGGCTCGTGGAATTGTACGGCCGAACCAGCGACTCCTTCCGTTTGCCCGATGCGCTGGTGCATCTGGGTGACGCCCAGATTGCCCATCAGCAGTGGGAACGAGCGAAGAAAACCTTCGAACAGCTCCTCGATCGCGAGCCTGACAGCGATTCAGCAAAAGGCAAACTCAACGGCGTGCTCCGCAAGATGGGACTCCTGGCGCCGGGAGAAGCGCAGGAGGTTTCCGCGGAGAATTTGCAGGTACAAATTCCGAAACCGCCCGCTCCCAGGCTGCGCTCCGATGCGGGAGGGTCCGCTCCTGAAGTGGAAGCCAAGCCGGCAATGGCGTCCGGCGAGCCTGTCCTCGACGAAGAGACGCAAAGATTTATTGCCCAGTCGCTCACCGACGTCGACCTATTTGCCAGCTACGGCCTGACGCAGAAAGCAATTGGGTTGCTTGAGGCCATCCTGCGCCGCGCACCTCGCCACACACCGACACTCGAAAAACTGCTCGACTTCGTGCTTGGCGCGGGCGACGACCGGCGCACCGCCGAACTTGCCGCGCAGTTGGAACAGCTCCACGGCGGAACGGGCGACAAGCGCAGTTCCGAACGATTCGGGGAATTGCGCCGCCGCTTCCAACGTGCTGCTGGCTTGACGGACGAAGAATTGGTGAGTGCTATGCCCGCGGCACGACTGGCGGCGAAAGAAGCCTCCGAACCAGGGCCGGCGGATGTTTCTCTACCCGAGATTGCCGCAGAGCCCGCCCCGGCCTCACCCGTCCGAGAAGCGCGTCCCGAGCCGGTCGAAGTGAACGCCGCTCCCGCGCAGGCGGAGGTGCAGGAAGTCGATTTGTCCGACGAATGGGCAAGCCTTCTCAAAGAGTCGCGCCGCAGCGAGGCCACCGTTGAGGCTCCCGCCCCAGGGCATGCCAAGCCCTCGTCCGGAACCACGCCTCGGCAGGAGCCGGCGACCGTGGAAGAGTTTCAGATTTCCGAGGAACCTCGGACGGTCGCGCCGGACGATGTACCGGCCATGGCGGCGTTCGATATCACTCGAGAGGCTCCCGCGATTCCCCTCGCGCCGGAAGCCGATATAGCCGCGGAGACAGAAGTTCCAGAGAAAGTTCCCCGGACGAGCGAGCCCGAATTTGAGCTGGAACAGGAGTATGAGCTGGTACTGGATGCCGAGGCTCTGGTCCCAGCGTACGACCAGAAGCCGCCCGAGAAGCCGATTTTCCCTTCCGAGCCGGCGACGGTCGCGCAAAACGCCGCGCCACCAGCGGGCAGCGGTTTTGCTTCCGATCAATTCCTGGCGGACCTTGCCAACGAAATCGATGCGCTCGGCATCGGCGGGCTTGCACCTGGATTTTCGGGAGCGATGCCCAATGCCCAACCGGCACCTGTCGCGAAGCCGGAAGCAGCGCCCCCGCAGTCTGGCGAGTCTGGCCCGCTCAAGGAAGTGTTCGACGAGTTTCGCGCCGAACTTGGTGAGATGGGCGCGGAGGACGAAGATCTCGAAACGCACTACAACCTGGGAATCGCGTTTCGCGAAATGGGGCTTCTCGAAGAGGCCATCAGCGAATTCCAGAAAGTTGCCAAAGCCAGCGCTAGCGGGCGTGCCTTCCGCTACACCATGCAGTGCTGTACACTTCTCGGTCTGGCCTTCATGGAAAAGGGCCAGCCCGCCATCGCCGCGATCTGGTATGAGCGCGCCTTGCAAACTCCCGGCAATGATCCGGAAAGCACGCTCGCCTTGCGGTATGATTTGGGTGTAGCTCAGGAATCGGCGGGCGAGCCTGAAGCGGCGCTCAAGAGTTTCTCCCAGGTCTACGCGATGAACATCGACTATCGCGACGTGGCCGAACGCATCGCTGCCCTTCAGAAGCCCATCCGTTGATCCACAGCCTTTCCTGACGGGACGGGATTCCGCTCAGCCATGAACCGGCTTTATCGCGCACTTCTGGTCGTTCTAGCATTCGAGATGGGTGCAATGCTCCTCTATCTGCCGTGGTCCGGCTATTGGGAACAGAATTTTTTTCTCCGCCATTATCCTTCGCTCATGCGCATCGTGCTTCATCCGTCCTTTCGCGGCGCGGTGAGCGGCGTTGGAGTTTTGGATATACTTCTGGCAATCGGCTGGATCGGTTCGCGCCCGGGGCCTGATCGTGTCCCGCCTCAATAGCGCAATTTCCGGCCTGCTGCTCTGCTACCTGACGGACCGCCACAGCCTCTCCGGAATCGAATCCGGAGGGGCACAGCAAACGCTGTTGCGCAAAATCGGAACCGCCACGGCTGCCGGCGTCGATTGGCTTCAGATTCGAGAGAAGGATCTTTCGGGAAGAGACTCTGGTTTGCTCACGCGCAAGGCTTTGCAACTGGCCGCAAGGTCCCCGGCAAGCGACGCTGTTCCAACACGCATTCTGGTGAACGATCGCCAGGACGTCGCGCTCTCGGAGCGCGCCGGCGGTGTGCATCTCGGCGAGAACAGTCTTCCGCTGGCGGAAGCGAAGCGGCTTGTGAAAGCCCAGGCCCAAAGCCTGGATTTCCTAATTGGCATTTCCTGTCATTCTCTGGAAGCAGCAAGATCGGCCGCGAGTGGCGGCGCCGATTATCTTTTTTTTGGCCCCATCTTCGCCACGCCCTCGAAAGCGGCATTTGGCGCTCCGCAAGGGCTTGAGCGGCTCGCCGAAGTTTGCCGCGCGGTCGCTATCCCCGTGCTCGCCATCGGTGGGATTACGCTAGGGAACGCCTCCGCTTGTCTCGCCGCGGGCGCGTCGGGGATCGCGGCAATTCGCCTTTTTCAGGACGCCGAGGACATGACCTCGGTTGTCCAGTTCCTGCGAAAGCTGTCACGCTGATCAGCGCTCCATCAGCCGGCGGAGAAGCCTTATCTGCCCTGCATGATAGATGTCGTGAAACGCCACGCCGTAGAGCTGACGCATTGCTTTTGCAGCCCGCGCGGTGGGCAATAACTTGGCTGCCGCCCCATGCAGCGCCCGATGTTCCCGCTCAAGTAATTTCTTATCCGCGCTCCAGGCCGCCTCGCTCAGCTTGCCTTTTTCGGGCCTTGCAAAAAAATTGCTGCCCTTCAGCGTGAAGGAGCCGCGCTTCCCGCCTTCTATCCTTCGCCGCACGGCATACTTCCAGTACGCCGCATGGAGCGTCACTTCCCAGATGTTGTGCCGCCCCGGTCCCGGGCGCCAGGTGGCTTGCTCGGCGGTAACTCCCTTGAGGGATTGTTTGAGATTTGGTCCATGCCAGGTTTTTTTCTCATAGCCTTCATCGAGCAGCGCGAGCACGAGCTTTGCGGAATCCACGGTGGCCTCCTCATGGAGCGTCCGTAAGAGAAAGAATCCCGCAAAGGATGGCGCTCTCCCTGGTTTGTGTCAACGCGCGCTCTTTTGCCCTGAAGAGTTCGTCCAGCGGCTCCGAACCGTGCGTCTATTCTCCGTTCTCTTATACTTGTCGTCTCCCCTGAATCATGCCCACCAGCGGCCGATAGGGCCGGGAAAGGAAAGGTAACTTCCAGATGACAATGGTTTGCAATAGATATCCGACTAAGTTAGTCTGAATTAGTTGTTGCAATTAATTTGCAAGGAGATTCCGTGGCCTCAATCTACCGGCGCACGCTACTTGGCTTTTTCTCCTTTTCCTTACTCTTGGTTTTCTACCTAGCTCCTGCTCTAGCTCAGGAGAACCCTTATTTTGTCGCCTATGACCACTATCTCGAAGAGCCCGGCAACCTGGAGATCGAATATTTCTCCACCTTTGGCAGCCAGCGAGGTGGCAACAGCTTCCACGCCTTCTGGACGGAGTTCGAATACGGCGCTACGGCTTGGTGGACCACGGAGCTTTACCTGGACGGCCAGACAACTTTCAACGACAGCACGGTGTTCACGGGCTTCCGTTGGGAGAATCGCTTCCGGCCGCTCCAGCGGGAACACTTCATCAATCCCGTCCTCTATGTCGAGTATGAAAACAAGAACGGAGCGGACAAGATTCTAAAAGAAGGCGAAGGTCACGACCTGGAATCGGACTTCCTGGTTTCGAATGCCGAGGCTCAGAAGGAGCACATCCATGAAGTGGAGCTAAAGCTCATCCTCTCCAGCACATTCAAGGGCTGGAACCTCACGGAAAACACCCTTGCTGCCAAGAACCTTTCGAATTCTCCCTGGGAATTCGGCTACGCCCTCGGCGCCAGCCGCCCGCTCGCTCTGAAGGCTTCCGCGAAGCGCTGCACTTTCTGTCCACAAAACTTCATTGGCGGAGTCGAGATGTATGGCGGCCTCGGCGACCGGCACAATTTTGGCCTTCACGATACTTCCCATTACCTGGCGCCAGTTCTCGCTTGGAATTTACCTTCCGGCTGGACTTTGCGGTTTTCGCCAGGCTTTGGTCTGAACGATAACAGTCATAGCTTCCTGATGCGGTGGGGCGTCTCGCGGGAAATAACCGGGTTCGCTTCGATGGTCACCCGGTTCTTTGGAGGGCACCAGTGAGAGCCGTTGCCGCGGCACTCGCCGTTTCCAGTTCGTTTCTTGCCGTGTCAGTTGTCCTCGCGCAAAGCCGGAGTTCCGGCAAACCACCGGTCGGGGCAGCGCCCAAATACGATCCGGCGATCTACGCGGAATTGCAAAAAGCACCCGAAAAGGCGCGGAACCGCCTAAATCCCCTCGAAAACGATCCGGACGCCGTCGCCGCCGGCGCCATTCTGTTTGAACAGCACTGCGCGGAATGCCACGGCAACTCCGCCGAAGGCTCGCCGAAAGCCCCGAGTCTTCTCGTTCCAGAAGTCCAAAGCGCCACGCCCGGAGCCCTTTTCTGGTTGTTGACCAATGGAGTGGTTCGAAAGAAGATGCCGGTTTGGTCGAAGCTCCCGGAACCCCAGCGTTGGCAGCTGGTGCGATACATCAAATCACTTGGCGGACGTGCCCTTCCTGGGGACTCTCCGGCGCCTAAACCTTGACGGGACCATCCTAGTTCGCACCCTTGGCCGCATCGTTCAGAATCATCGCCAGACGCACGCCCGCTTCCGCAAGACCTGTTTCCGCGGCTTTGGCCGCTTTGCTTTGATAAGTGTCGCCGACAGCTAGATGCTTTTCGAGCATTCGCTTTCCCATGTGATTGTTTTCGGCGCAGCTCTTCAATTTCATCTCCGGTTCGATGCCGATTTTTTCCGGGAAGGCATCGTAAACCGCGGTCTCCGCTCGCTCGTGGCTCTCCCAGGCCCAGTTATCCACCTGGATGCCCGCAGCTTCCCAGGCGGTGCTCTCCCTGTGAAACTTCTCGTCCAGTTCGTCGGCGTACCTGAGCGGGCTCGAGATTTCCATGTCGCGTTCCACAATCTCGGTGTCCCAGATCTCGTGAAGATTGGGCGAATAATCTTCACGCTCAGGATGGAGAGCGTTGGGGAGCGCTTGGTGGCGAAAATATTTCACCGGCACGCAGTTTCCGCCGTTGTCGGCATTGGTGATGGCGTGCAGCGGCTGGTGCATATCGCCCACAAAGTGGATGAGATAACGTATCGCTTCGGCGCGTTTCAAGGGATCGGCGGACTTGTCTTTCAGGATGGCACGCTGCTCTTCAATAGCGCGCGGCACACATCCCTGCCGACCGCAGTATCCGCCCAGATCCCCCTTATGTTTCTCCCGCGGAATGTCGATGTAGTGCCAAGGACCGTTCTTGCGCTCATTGCGCACATCATCCGGCCATGTAGACGCATCCACCATCAGATCCGCCGTGGCATTCCCGCACCAGCGTTTCAGCTTCGGATCGATGGGGTTGTCGCCAAGAAGCTTCTCCAACCAGTTGCCGCGCTTCCGGCGTCAGGTGCTTCTCTGCGATCAAGGCTACGGTCTCGTGACCTTTGCAACCCCATGCCTTGGCGGGTGGAGCGATTACTGTCAGGAGCGCGAGAGCGCCTCGAAGAAGCATGATTTTAAGATTCATTGATTTGGCCTTGACTGAGCTTACCCCGCGGCTACATCGGGGCAGAGCGCCGAACCGATAAGCCGTCGACTGCTCACGCCGCGGTTTCAGGCGCTGAGCCAGCGCCCTATCGGTTTCCACGATTCGGTGTGATCGCAGATCACGCGCAGCGCCGCGGTAATGGGAATGGCCAGAACCAATCCCATGCCTCCCCATACCCAGCCCCAGAAGAGCAAGGCAATGGTAATCGCCACGGCATTCAACCGCACGCGGCGGCCCACCAGTTGTGGCGCCACCAGATTGATAGCCAAAACGTGGATGGTAGTCAGCGTCGCGGCAATCAGAAAAAACTGGCCGAGCGTTCTCCACTTCGCCAGCGCAATGATAAAGGCCGGCAGCCATGCCATCACTGCCCCGATGTACGGCACCATGTTCAGAATTCCTGACGCGATACCCGTGAGAATCGGATACTCCATTCCGATGATCCAGAAAAACAGGCTGCTCGCCGCGATTACGATCAGCGCCACGATGGTCATGCCCGCGAGGTAATCGCGCAGGACATCGCGCAAGTCCTCCAGGGTTTCTTTCACTTGCGTGCGACGCGAGGCGGGAAAGAGTTGCAAGGTCCCGTGCCAAAGCTCGCGCTTCTCCGCAAGCATAAAGAAAACCAGAAAGGGCATGAAAGTAATTTCCAGGAATAGCGCGTACAGGGAGCCAATGCCGCGGAAGATCAGCGTGCGAACGACGCTGGGTTCTGCCCGCACCGTGGTTGCCGACGCCGCGCCTTGCCCCGGCGCAATCTGCGAAACCTGCCCCTCGATTCCCCTGATTTTGCCTTCCACGGCGCCGGCAACCTGCTCGAGAACGCTGCTGTATTTTGGCCAATTCTCGGCGAAATCCGCGGTACGCGTCCATAGTCCGTAGCCCACCGCAGCCAGCACGGCGATCAAAATCAGCACCATAACCATCGCGCCCGGCGTTCGGGGCAGCCCCATTCTTTCCAGGAATTCCACCGCGGGATCCAGAAAGTAGGCCAGCAGAATCGAGAGCAACAGCGTGATCACCACGCCTGCGGCGTAATAGAAGAACAGCAGAATGATGGCGGCCGCGATCACTCGCATGCTGAAGTTTGAACTGGTGAAGCGAACGATCGATGGTGGCGTTTGCGTGGCGGACACGAGCGGCTCCGGGGCTCCACGTTAGCACACTCCCGCAAACCGTTTACGGCGTTGCGCGCCGCTGTTTCAAAGCAGCAAGGCCAGCGATTTGTTTCGCCGGGGTTTCAGTTGTCCCGGTTATGCAAAAGACATGCGGGGGGCCGCGTAGTAAAGTCCCTGTTTTTCGTGTGTTAAGCTTTGCTGAGGTCCTCCACACCGAGGATGGCCCCACCGGGCTTGGGTCACGCTCGGGAGAGACAGGCTTCTGCGAATGGCCAAAGAGTTTTTTGGAACCGACGGGATTCGCGGCGTACCGGGCGCGCCGCCGCTGGACGACGCCACGCTCTACGCTACGGGACGCTCTCTTGGCGAGTATCTCAAACGCGAACATGGCGCAGCTCATGCGCTCATCGGCATGGACACTCGCGAATCCGGTCCGCACATGGCCTCCTTACTTGCGGCGGGTCTCGCGCAAGCTGGTGCGGCGGTGGCTTTCGCTGGGGTGATCACCACTCCCGGCGTGGCTTGTCTGGTGCGGCAGAATGATTTTCAAGCCGGCGTGGTCATTTCCGCCTCGCACAATCCCTTTCAAGACAACGGTGTGAAGTTGTTTTCGC
>Ga0209804_1001727_pt1 | contig 13874 bp, 8 predicted proteins | sample GraSoiAngelo_139_FD_185896 | JGI IMG/M metagenome (GOLD analysis project Ga0209804, IMG submission 185896) | Grasslands soil microbial communities from the Angelo Coastal Reserve, California, USA - 14_0929_12_20cm (SPAdes) (version 2) | ecosystem: Environmental > Terrestrial > Soil > Grasslands ... | reverse complement strand
CATCTGCAGTTCTCGGGCCAGGATGGATTCGGGGTAGTTGGTCATGTTGATGACTTCCCAGCCCTGGCCGCGGAACCACCGGCTCTCCGCGCGGGTGCTGAACCGGGGGCCCTGGATCACCACCACGGTTCCGCGGTCGTGCACGGGAATGTCGAGACGGCGGGCCGTCTCCACGGCCAGCGGCCGCAGCGTGGGACAGTACGGATCGGCGGCCGAGACATGGGTGACGATCGGCCCGTCGGCGAAGGTGTCCATCCGCCCCCAGGTCCGGTCGACGAACTGGTCGCAGATCACAAACTCGCCCGGGCGGACGTTGGGCTGCAGGCTGCCGGCCGCGCACGGCCCGAACACCCATTCCACGCCGAGGGAATGCAGCGCCCAGGCGTTGGCCCGGTAGTTGATCCGGTGGGGCGGAAGGCGGTGGGTCCGGCCGTGTCGGGGGAGAAACCCCACCTTGCGGCCGGCGATCTCGCCGAGCATCACGGCATCGCTGGGCTCTCCGTACGGCGTATCCACCTTCACCTCGCGGGCGCCCTCGAGCAGCGAGTAGAATCCCGACCCCCCAAAGACCCCCACCTCGGCCCGTTGCACGGCTGGGCTTCCCTCCTGCGTTAGTTCGGTTCGGATGCGACCTCGTCGGCGATCCGAGACAGCGCCGCTCCGGCATCGTCCCGCACCACGACCTCGGCCTGTCCGTCGAGCGGCGTGGGCTCACGGTTGACAATCACCAGGCTCGCCCCCCGCCGGGCGGCGAGCGCGGGGAGCCCGGCCACCGGATAGACCGCTAGCGACGACCCGACCACCAGCAGAACCCGACACGTTCCACACGCCGCGGCCGCCCGGTCGTAGGCCACCGCGGGCAGGAGCTCTTCGAACAGCACGACGTTGGGGCGCAGCAGGCCGCCGCACGCCGCGCATCGAGGAAGCGTCCCCGACCGCAGCGGCCCGGCCATCTCCGCGATCGGCCGGAGGGACCCGCACCCGGCGCAGCGGGCCTCGCGCAGGTTGCCGTGCACCTCCACCACGTCGCGCGATCCGGCCCGCTGATGCAGGCCGTCGACGTTTTGCGTCACCACGAGGTGGACGGCGCCGAGCGCTTCGAGCCCGGCGATCGCCCGGTGCGCGGCGTTCGGGGCGGCGCCGGCCAGCGCCGCGAGGCGGGTCTGGTAGAACGCGTAGAACGCCTGCGGGTCCCGGTGGAACGCGCTCAGGGAGGCGACCCGCGCAGGGTCGATGCCGCGCCACAGCCCGGCGTTGGACCGGAAGTCCGGAAGCCCCGACTCGGTGCTGACCCCCGCGCCGGTCAGCACGACGTTGAACGTCCCGCGGCGGAGCAGCGCCGCGATGCGCCGGACCGCGGCGGGCGATTCGACCGGCCGCTCCCCAGCGGAGCGCGCCCGCGGCGCGCGCCGGGTCAGCACAGGCGCCCGCCGTCGTCGAACCGCATCGGCTCGGGCGATTCCACCGAAGCGATGTGCGGCCGTCCCTCCAGTTCACGCACCAGGGGCTCCGACACCCACACGTCCTCCAGGTGGAGCGTATTCGGCGCCCGCACGATCCGCGCCCGAAGCGGATCGGGCAGCCCGAGGCTCCCAAACGCGGCCAGGATGGTGTCCCGCTCGGTGGCCATGACGATCGGGAGCATCGCTCTTTGAACGTACGTGCTGACGATACAGTTCAGGTAGGTCGCGGTAAAGTCGATGCGGTCGACCACCGCCCGGGTGGTGAAGTCGGCCAGGCCGATCCCCTGAGCGTTGCCCTCGGAGGCGTCGGACAGCCGCAGCGCCACGATCCGCTCCGCGTGGGGCGTCTCCGGCTCCGCGAGCCCGGCGATTCGCCAGCGCCCGATGACGTTGACGTCCATGCCGGTGCCGCTGAAGTTCTTGCCGACTTCGTCGACAATCAGGAGGTCCATGCGATCCACCGGCAGTCGGGGCATCGCCGCGCGCGCCTCAGGGAACAACGCCACCTCCTCGGCCGGGATGCGATCGGGGGCGATCCCCACCACCCGGGCGGTCTCATCGTACGCGTTCTCGAGGATGGCGAGGCCGCCCAGGACGCGGCCGCTCCCGATCACGCACTCGGCGATCTCCCGGATCGCGCCCGCCATCTGCCCCGGGCCCTGCTGATGAATCTGCGCGGCGCCCGGGGCCTTGCCCAACCCGACGCCGAGCATCTTCATCACCCCGCTGCCGAACGGATGGCTGAACCCGGTATGGGGTTTGATCCGGTTCACGGCCAGGATCCCGTCGCAGCCCGCCGCCACCCGGTCGCAGTAGGCCACGAATCCGCTCGGTGTCCTCCCCAATTCGACCGTGTCCATGGACGTGCTGAGGGGCGCCCCCACGGCCGCCGGCGTGATCCCCAGGTGCTCGAGGAGACGCCGCTGCCCCTCGTCGGTGCCGCCGCCGTGGCTGCCCATCGCGGCGATGAGCAGGGGGTCGGCCCCCGCGGTCCGCAGCTCGTCCACCACGGTGCGCAAGATCGGCACGATGTCGCGGATCCCCCGGCTCCCCGCGGTTACCGCGATACGCGCCCGCGGGCGAAGCCGCGTTCGGAGATCGAGCCGGCGCAATTCGGTCCGGACGGCGGCCGGGATGTCGTCGAGGCGGGGCCGGGGGAATCGCTGGTGCACCCGGACCATGCGGGGCATGGCGGAGGGCAGGCGAATCCCGACGGGAACGCGCTCGACACCGATCGCCAATGCGGTGCTCCAGAGGGCACGAACAAGATTCCGCGTCGAACAGCCCCGATGGTATCATCTGGGTGAACAACGGGTCAACCCGCCGGCCGAGCAGCTGCGCGGCTGGAGCGGCGTGAGGGCGGGGCGGCGTGCGCCCCACCGCCGCGTTCCTGGCGACTAGCGCCGCTTTGTTCCCCGCAGGCGCGCGATGAAGAGGCGGGCCGCCTGCTCCATCGACGCGGCGCGCAGCGTTTCTTCCTCCGCAAACCGCGCCTCCTCGACCGCCCAGCGATCCGCGGTATCGTAGGACGCATCCGCCTCGGCCCGGGCCGTACGCGACGCCGCCTCCCTCCGGCCGGCCCAGTGCGCGGCGGCGCCGGCGAAGGCGACCAGGCGCTGGCCCAGCGCCGGCAGGCGCCGGAGGGTGATTTCCGCGAGCCACAACCCCAGCGCCGCGCCGGTGAGCGCGGGCCACGCCTCGCGCTCGCCGGTTCCCCGCCCAGGCCGGAAGGCGTCCTCCGGCCGGGCGAGGAACGCGCCCCCGGTCGTCTCGACCAACCGGGAGAGCAGCGCCGGGTTCCCGTCCGGGAGGCGGTACTCGGCGGAATAGGGCACGACGAGCCCGACGGTGCGGGTGGCCGCGAGGCGCCGGGCGTCGTGGGCGGCCAGCGTGAGGGTGTACGTGCCGGGCCGGGGCGCCGGCCACGTGCTCTCATAGCGGCCGGGGCCGGTCTGCTCCAGGACGATCGATCGGCGCTCGCCGCCCGGGCCCGTGACGTCCCCGTTGACATCGAGCCCATCCCAGGGCGCGCCGCCGGGCCGGCGGGCATCGAGGACGGCGCGCGCTTCGCTCCCGCCCGCGCCGACCGCCGCCGCGAGGTGCAGGCCCGCCGCATCAACCGGCAGGGTCCAGCGGATCGCCTGCGACCAGAACCGCGCGACGTCGGGCCAGGACCCCCAGGGGGCGGTCCACCGCAGCCCGTCGTCTGAGGTGAACGCCACGGTGCGCCCCAGCCCGTATCGCCAGGTGGCAAGGAGAGGATCTCGCCGAGGGGTCACGAGGGCGACATCCGCCAGGGGCTTCGCGACCGTGGCCACATATCCGCGGAGCGCCGGCGGGGGGGTGAGCCCCGCCAGGGTCGGTCCCGCGCCGACCGGCGCGGGCACGACCGGCTCCTCGACGATGAACGCCCGCACCGCCATCAACGCCTCGGCGGTAAAGATCTTGGGCACGCTGTACAGATCCTTGGCGACGTAGGCGCGTCCCCCGCCCCACCGGGCGAGGTTGCGCATGAACTCGGTGTCGGCATCCCGGCCGATCGCGACCGAGCTCAGCGTGATCTTGTCGCGGGTCATCGCGGCGACGATCCCGGGAAAGTCCCCGGGGTCGGTGAGGCCGTCGCTCAACACGATGACGTGCCGGATCCTGGCGGGGGTGGCGCGAAGGTACTCCCGGGCGGCCCGCAGAGGCGGGGCCATCACCGTGCCGCCGCCCGCCTTGAGCCGGGCGATCTGCTCCAACACCCGCGACCGGTTCCGGGCCTCGGTCGGCGGCACAAGCCAGCGGTACTCCTGGTCGAAGGTGATGACCCCGATCAGGTCGTGCGCTCCCAGCAGGTCGATCACCGAAGACGCGATCTCTTTCGCCAGCTCCTCTTTGGCGACCTCGGTGCCGAAGGCGTCCATGCTCCCCGACGTATCGATCATCAGGACGATGGCCACGGTGGGCACCGCCACCGTCTGCCGGACGTCCATCGTGACGGGAAGGATCTCCTCGAGCGGGGTGCCGGCGTACCCCCCGACGCCGTAGCTGTGGCCCCCGCCGATGGCGACGAGGCCGCCGCCGGCCGTGCCGACGAACGCGCGGATGGCCTCCTGCTGCGCCTGGGTGAGGTCGAGCGCCGGCACATCGTTCAGCACAAGGCTTCCATAGGGGACGAAGCCGGTCGCCTGCGCCGGCACCTCCTCGGGAAGCCGCACGTCGACCCGCAGTCCCTGGCCGCTGAGCCACGCGGGCAGGCGCGTGGGGCTCGCCGTGACGAAGAGCACGCGGGGCCGGCCCCGCACCACCACGATGGCGTCTCCGTGATTGTTTTCCGAAATCGTGTCGGGGGACGCGGCGACGTCGACACGATACCGGACCGCTCCCTCCCGCCGGGCGATGTCGGAAAACGGGACCGCCGTCTGCCCGGGCGCGAGCCGAACGCGCCGCACCTCTACGGGGTCGCCGTTGCGCGAGAGCGTCACGGCGGCCTCCCCAGGGACCGTGGAGCGGACCACGGCCCGGATCTCGTAGGCTTCCCCCGCGCGGACGTCCTGCGGCGCCGTCAACGCCTCAACCAGCACCTCGTCGGGCCGGCCGGCGGCAATCGGCACCACGTCCACGGCCACCCCGGCGGCGCGGGCCACGCGCGCGGCCGCGGCGGCATCCCCGCGGTTTTCGGCGCCGTCGCTGAGGAGGACGATGCGCCGCGCGCCGGCCTCGCCCAGCATCCGCTGCCCAAGGCCGAGCGCCGCGCCGATGTCGGTCGCGTCCGGATCGATCGGACGGCCCAGGTCCTCGACCGCCGGGTGCGCCTCCACCGGTACCTGCAGCAGCGGACTCCCGGCGAACGCGATCACCCCCGCCCGGTCGTCGCGCCGCATCCGCGAGAGCGCCTCGCGGACGAAGGCGGCCTCGGCGCGCTGCCCCTCGGGGGTGATGCTGAGCGAGCGGTCTACGGCGAAGACCACGGCGACCCCGGCCAGCGGAGCGCGCAGCAGCGGACCGCCGAGCGCGACGATGAGCAGCCCCAGGGTCGCGGCGCGCAGGGCGGTCGCCGCACGCCAGCGCCATCCGGAACGGCGCCGGCCCAGCCGCACCGCCAGCAGCACCAGAGGGAGCAGCAGGAGGGCCGCCGGGTGCGTGAACGCGACCGGGGCGGTCATGCTTCGCCTCCCGGGCGCCGGGTGGCGAGGACCCACTCCCCCACGGCGACGCCCACGGCGCCCAGGAGGAACCAGGGCCACAGGGGCCTGACTCGAGAGCAGTCCCCCGCCCGGCCCGGCGGGGCGGGCCGTGGCCGGGGCCGTCCCGGGCCGGATGAGTCCGGCGCGCCGGTCGGCGCTGAGCACGGTGATCTCGCGGTCCCCCCCCGGCCCCCGCAGGCGGTAGACGCCGGCGCGGGTCAACGGTGGGAGGAGCAACATCCCCTCTGCCGCCCGCACGACCTGGCGGCGCCCGTCGGGATGGATGAGGTCTGCCGCGGCGGCGCCGCCGGCGGGAACCTGGAGGGCCTCTCCCGCCCGGACTTCCAGCCCCCCTCCGCCGAGCCAGGCCAGGCTGTTGGCCATGAGAATCGGAAAGGCCACGCGCTGTGGAAGATCGGAATCCTGAAGCGCAAACCCGAGCACGAGCGCGCGGATCCCCCCGCCTTCGTACGCCCACAGGAGGGGGACGTCCCCACCGGCCAGCACGCGGCCGCCCTGCGGGGCGAGCGCGAGCGCGCGCGCAACCCGCACGCCGCTCAGGTCGACGTAGTGCAAGATGGGATCGGTCCGGTCCCACGTCGCGAAGCGGGGACCGCCGACCTCGCCCGCCGCGGCCGCCGGGATGTTGGGGGCGACGGCGTCGATCATGAGGTAGTCGCCGGGCGGAACGGGTCCCGGATCCGTGCGATCCAGGATCACGACTCCGAAGGCGCCCCAGGTCCGTGGATCCGCGGTGCGCGTCTCGACGGCGCGGGCGACGGGGAGGACCTGGAGGAGCCGTTCGAGGTAGGGATTCCCCTGGCTCACCAGGAGCACCGCGGGCAGCGGCGCAGGGTCGAGCACCGCCGAGGCGACATCGTCGTCCGGCAGCAGGTCGTGCGCGACGAGCCGGGCCTGAAACACGCCGGAGGCGGGGACCGGGAAGACGACAGTCCGGGAGCCGCCGCCCGGCAGGTCCAGCGTGCCGCGGTACACCTCGGTCCGTTCGTGGGTGACGTCGACCGGGATCCGCCGGGGGCGCCCGCTGAAGTTGTCGACGCGGAGCAGCGCCTCGGCGCCGTCCGGACCGTGCGCGGCGCGGAACATCGTGATCCCCGCGTTGTCGTCGGAGGTGCCAAGGATCCGGTAGACCTCCTGCGGCAGCGCGGGGAGCGGGCCGCGCGCGGCGTCGGTCCAGACCAGGATCCGTCCCCCAGGCCCGAGGGGGTGTTCGGCGGCCAGCGCCACCGCGCCTGAGACGTCGCCCGACGCGTCCTGGGGCTCGAGCCCCCGCAGCGCGGCCGCGATCCTGGCGCGATCAAAGGTCAGCGGGACGAGCAGTTCGGGGCGGGCGCCGGCGATCACCACGCCCGCGCGCTGGCCCGCCCGCAGGCGCGAGGCGGCCTCGAGCGCCTCTCTGCGGGCGCGATCGAAGCGGGTCGGCGAGACATCGCGCGCCCGCATGGACAGGGAGAGGTCGAGCACCAGGAGGAGATCGCCGGGCGCGTACGGGGAGATCACCGCGGGCCGGGCAAGGCCGGTCACCAGGGCCGCCGTCGCGAGGATCTGGAGCAGGAGCAGCAGGCTGCGTTCGATTCGCCGCGACGGGCGGTAGGCGGCCAGGGTCGCCGCGGATCGCTGCCACAGGAGCACGCTGCTGACGGGATGGTCCCTGCGCCGGACGCGCAGCAGGTAGAGGAGGATGAGAAACGGGACGGCCAGCAGGCCCCACAGCGCGGCCGGCGCGCCCAGGGTCACCGGACGAGCCCTCCCTGACGCAGCCACCGCAGGACCAGTGATTCCACGGAGACCGATGTCGTGGTGCGCAGATAGTCGATGCCGTGGTGGAAGCAGAACCGCTCGATGCCGTGGAAGAACGCGTCGCGCGCCGCCGCGTACGCCCGCAGCACCTCGGCATCCACCGTCACCTCGACCGCGCGCCCCGTCTCGGCATCCACCAGCCGGAGGTCACCGGCGAGACGCGGAGCCAGTTCTTCGTCGGCCAGCAGGTGGATCAGGAACGTCTGAAACCGGCGGGCGCGGGCCAGCAGCAGCGCGCGCTCGTAGCCCCGGGGATCGAACAGATCCGTCAGGAGGACCAGCAGCCCGCGGCGGCGGGACGCGGCCAACTGCCGGCGCATCGCCGCCAGGAGGTCGGTCTCCCCGGAGGGTTCGAGCTTCTCGAGGAACCCGAGCAGGTCCCCGGCCCGCGCGCGGCCCCGCAGACGCTCCAGGCGGGCCCCGGCCGTCGAGGCGAAGGCGCTGACGCCCACCCGGTCGAGGTTGGCGAGGCCGATGTAGCCCACGGCGGCGGCCAGGTGCTTGGCGAGCAGCAGCTTGCTCGGATGACCCGCCGCCATCGACGCGCTGGTATCGACCATGAGGAGGACGTCGAGATCCTCTTCTTCGGAGAAGAGCTTGATGAAGAGGCGGTCGAGGCGCGAGACGACGTTCCAGTCAATATACCGGTAGTCGTCGCCGGGCTGGTACGCCCGGTAATCGTCGAACTCCACGCCGCGTCCGCGGGCGGTGCTGCGTCGCTCCCCGCGCTGCACGCCGCAGACCCGCTTCCGGCTCAGCAGGCTCAGCGCCTCGAGCTTCTGGAGAAAGCCCGGATCAAGCAGCCTCTGCTTGCTGCTGGCTCCACTCTGGTTTGGCGTCCCCGCAGGGGGCAACCTCTGCTTGCTGCTGGCTCCACTCTGGTTTGGCGTCCCCGCAGGGGGCAACCTCTGCTTGCTGCTGGCTCCACTCTGGTTTGGCGTCCCCGCAGGGGGCAACGATACCGTCATCGCGCCTCGCGCGGCCCGGCCGGGAGATCCGGGGCCTCGACCTCCTGCATGGCCGCCCGGAGCACATCGTCGGCATCCACCCCCTCCGCCTCACCCTCGAAGTTCAGAATGATGCGGTGGCGCAGCGCCGGCAGCGCGAGGGCGCGGACATCTTCGATCGCGACGTTGAACCGCCCGAGGGCGAGGGCGCGAACTTTCCCGGCGAGGATCAACGCCTGCATCCCGCGCGGGCTCGCTCCGTGGCGGACGAAACGGCGGGCCAGCGCGCAGGCGCCGTCCGACTCAGGATGCGTCGCCAGCACCAGCCGCGCCGCGTACTCGCGCACGTGGCCGGCGACGGGGACCTGGCGGACCAGCAACTGCAGCCGCCGCACGGCCGCGCCGTCGGCGACCCGCCGCACCGCGGGCTCGTCGGGCCCCGTCGTCCGATCGATGATCGCCTGCAGATCCTCCAGGCCGGGGAACGGCACGCGAAGCTTCAGCAGGAATCGATCGAGCTGGGCTTCCGGCAGTGGATAGGTGCCCTCCATCTCGATCGGGTTCTGGGTCGCCAGAACGAAGAAGGGCTCCTCGAGCCGGCGCGACTCGCCGGCGACCGTGACGGCGTGTTCCTGCATCGCCTCGAGGAGCGCCGACTGCGTCTTCGGGGTCGCGCGATTGACCTCGTCTGCCAGCACGATCTGGGCGAAGATGGGCCCGGGCTGAAACTCGAACCGCCGGCGGCCGGCGTCGTCCTGCACGACCAGGTTGGTGCCGAGGATGTCGGCGGGCATGAGGTCGGGCGTGAACTGGATGCGGGAGAACCGCAGGTCCAGCGTCTGGGCGAGGGTCCGGACGAGAAGGGTCTTCCCGAGCCCCGGGACCCCCGCCAGGAGCACATGCCCCCCGGCCAGCAGCGCCGTGATGACGAGGTCGAGCGCTTCCCGCTGGCCGACGATGACCCGGGCGAGTTCCCCGCGAAGCGCCTCGCACGCGGAACGAAGATCCTCGACCTCGCGGGAGACGGGATCGTTCATGGGGCGGCGGTCCCCAAGGTTTCGAAGTACCGGCGAATCATGGTCAGGTAGGCGGGCGGAATGGGCTCCTGGCCGAGCGCGCGATCGTTCTCGTGCGCCACATCCGCCGGCACCGGAGCCGCCGGGATGCGCGGGGATCCCATCCGCCCGGGCGCCAGCAGGTCTCGCGCCGCCGCCGGTCCCTCGCCTTGCCTGCCGGTCAGGTGCTTCTCGATTGGGGTCACCCCGGGCCGCCGGGTCGGCGCGCCCGGAGCCGGTCCGCGCCCCTCGCCCGGCAGGCTCCCCTGGTTGGGCCCGGGCGGCGGAGGCGCGCCGGCCTCCGCACCCGGCGTCACGGGGTTGGGGCCCGCCGCGGCCGGCGCCGTCACGGGCTCCGCCGGAGATGGTTCTGTCGTCGCGGCGCTGCCGCCGAGCGGCCCTCCTCGGGCGATCCGGTCCGCGGAGGTCTGCACCTGCCGCTGCGCCTCGCCGAGCGCCTGCGCATCCCCCAGCATCCGCTCGAGACTCCGAAGATCCGCAGCGGCGTCGCCGAGCGCCGTGGCCCCCGCCGGCAGCCGGCCGAGCTCCACGTCGCGGCGCGCCGCCTCGAGACTGCGCCGGGAAGAGGCGGGCGCGTTCATGTCGTCCAGCGACTCGGACAACCGGCTCAAGCGCCGCGAGAGGTCTTCGCGGGCTTCCGGCGCGCTCCGGCTTTGGAGCGCGTCCGCCAGCGTTTCCAATTCGCGTATCGCCTGCTGGAAACGCTCGGGCCCGGCGGGAATCGCCGGCGCGCGCGCATCGTGCGCGCCGGATGTTCCCCGGGACCCTGCGGCCGCGATGCGGCGCTCGATCCGGTTCTGCGCCGTCTCGAGCCGGCGGGTCGCCTCCCCGAGGAGACCCAACGCCTCCTCGCGGGAGATGCGCGCGCCCAGGAACCTCCGTCCGAGGTCCCGGAGCTGCGGTGCGGTCCGGCGGGCCTCCGGAAGCCCGCGTGTTTGCGCCGCCGCGTCGATCTGCCGGGCGATCGTCACGAGCGCGCGGCCTTCGCTGTGGATCACCGCGGCAGTGCGGGCGGCCGGCCAGCCGGGAATCGTCCAGCCCTGGAGGAACTGCGCCCACAGGACGAGACCGACCGCGCACGCCACGATCATCCAGCTCTCCTTCGGGACCGCAACCGGCGCGGCCGCGCGCGGGACGATCCCCTGCGCGACCTCCGCGGCATCAGCGATCTGGAGGCGCGCCATCCCGCCGGGCCCCGCGGCCGCCGGAGCGGCGGCAAGGAGCTCCACGGCCGTGCTCAGGCGGTCTGCCAGCCCGAGCCGCCGGTCCGTCCATCGAGCCGCCGCAAGCATCCCGGGACGGCGCAGCCGGACCAGCAGCGCCAGGCCGGCGACGAGGCCCGCCGCTTCCACCGCCACCACCGCGCGAATGGGAAACCGTATCGGCACGGCCATCGTGGCCAGCGCCCACCCCAGGGTCGACCACGCCGTCACGGCGGCGGTCCGCGCGACCCAGCGGAGCGCGCGGTCGACGGCCAACCGCCGCTGCACGCGGCCGAGCAGGCGCCCGAGGAGTTCGGCTTCGCGCGTCATGCCGCCGCCAGCCTCCGCAGTCGCCCCCAGGTCCAGAGCCCGCAGAACGCCCCCAGCCCCGCATACGCCGCGACCGCGATGGCCGGCGGGAACCCGCCCGCCGCCGCCGTGGTGGCCTCGACCGGATTCAGCGACCGCAGCGAAGATGGAAGAAGGGTGGTGCCGGCAAAGATCGCCAGCAGCGTCATCCAGTGGGCCACCGTCCGCGAAAACTCCGCCTCGAAGAGCACGCTGTACAGGAGGCCCATCTGCCCGATGCCCCAGGCGACCACGGCGATCAGCCCCGCCGCGGAGAGCAGCGAGCCGATCGGGATCTGCCGGATCGCCGCGGTCAGGACGAGCAGCGGAGCCCCGAGCAGCAGCCAGTAGAGGATCGTGACGAGGGACGACAGACTCTTGCCGCCGACGATCACTGCGGCCGGGAACGGCGCGAAGACGAGATCGACCGCCGCCTTCTCGCCTTCCACCAGGATCTCCTGGGCGAGACACGCGGACGCGTAATAGGTGAGGAGCACGATCTGGACCCAGAGCACCGCCACGGACAGGCTGGGGTCGCGCGATCCCGCGAGCCGTCCGAGTTCCGGCGGGAGACCCAGGAACACCAGGGCCCCGAGGACGCCGAGGTAGACGGCCTCGAGGACCCAGACTTTGGGGCTTCGGCTTCGGGCCCGGAGATCCCCACGCAACACCGGATTCCCCACGGCGCCCTCCTGCCTACCTCCGCTCCAGGGGTACCAGCAGGACGGTCAGCCGCTGGCCCGGCGCTCCCGCGCCTCCGAGCGTGAACACCGGCGCGATGCCGTCGAGCTCACCGGCCAGCACCGGTGTTGCGCCTTTCAGTATAGCATCGGCCCCAGCCCCCTCAAAGATCACGTCCCGCACGCGCGCCGACCAATCCGACGACGGCCGCCCGTCTGAGGCAGCGGCGATCCATCCGTCGGGCCGGAGGTCGCGCAGGGTGCGGCCGGCGGGAAGATCGGCCAGCGGGTAGAGCCGGTCGCGCCATCGGAGCTCCACACGGCTGGCGCGGAGGGGTCCCAGATCCACCGCGAGGCTGCGCCCGTCACGGGAGAGCACCGCGGAGGCGGACAGAGGGATCGCGCCGACCGCCAGAAACGGGCGCGGCGGATCGCCGGAGCGCAGCACCCCCGTGAGCTCAGAGCCGGCGCGGCCGAGAACGACCCGCAGGTCGCTCGCCGGAGTCAGCGGTTCGGCGAGCATCTCCGCGGGGGCGGCCGTGACACGGTAACGGCCGCCGTACGGCACCGCGACCGCGGCGACGGTCGTGGCGCGCGCGCTCCCTGCCCCACCCCCGGGCTCGATGATGGTCACCTGCGCCAGCGTTGCCGAACGGTCGCGGACCATCCCGGCGAGGACCGGAAACGCCCCCAGCGCGGCGAGCACGATGAGCAGCGCAGCCGCCGCCCCTGCGACCGTCGGTTTCCAACGGCGCAGGCCCAGCAGCAGCGCGACGTAGAGGAGGATCGCGCCGAGGACCTGCGCGTGCACCGCGGGATCGAGCGGCGTGCCTGCCGCCAGACGCGCGGCCAGCCCCTCCGCATCGACGCGCGGCGCGGGCTCGCTCCCCAGCGCCTCCTCCCACAGCCGCAGGCGGCCGCTCCACTCCGCGAGCGGCGGCCGCCACGGATCGAAGCCCCAGATGATCACCTGCCCCACCCCCGGTCCCGGGCCTGCGGACGCGATCACCGGGACGCCGCTCAGATCGACGTGCCCCGCCCCCGCTCGGGGCCGCAGCGTCGCGACCGTCAGCGGGCCGGAGGGCATGGTGCCCCCGTAGTGCCCGGCAAGCCCGGCGGCCGATGGCAGCGCCCGAACGGGCCCGACATCCGCCGGGAGGAGAGGATCGAGGGCCGCGGGCAAGGCCGGCCCGCGCCCGCCCGGCGATCCTGCCGTCTCCGCGCTCTGCGCGGCCGCCGCGGATCGCGCAACCACCAGGAGGCGCCCGCCCAGGCGCACCCATCGGAGGAGCGCCTGTTGTTGGGCGGCATCGAGGGCCGCCGGATCGAGGTCCCGGATCACGAGGAGATCCACCGCGGCGTACTCCTGCCAGCGCCGCGGCAGCGCCTCCGCGGTGACGTAGGCGACCGCCACGCGCCCGGGAAGCCGGTGCAGCGCCGCAAGTCCCGTGGGGTCGTCGGAGACCGCCACCACCAGGCGGCCGCCGACGTGCTCGGGCGAGACGGCCGCGGAGGTCCCGAGCACCTGCTGCCCGCGCACCGTCACCCGGACCTTCAATGGGCGCCGGGGGTCACTGATCACGACCGGCGCCTCAACCACCCGGACCGTGTCCGCCACCGACTCGAACGGGACGGCGGTCGTGGTCACGACCTGTCCCGCCTGGGGGCCGAGGGCCGGCGCGTCGACGACCATCTCCGCGGGGCCCGAGGCAGGCAGCGGAGGCAGCACGACCTCGAGGGGAAGCGGCACACCGATCTTCACGATTCCGCCAAAACCCAGCCGGACATCGAGCCGTCGGTCCGCTCCGGAGGAGGACGCCGCCCGGGCGTGGGCAAGCGGCGGAGGAGGGAAGAACACCGCGGGCCGGTAGAGCAACGCGAGCCCGCAAAGCACGAGGAGGGCATGGCCGGACCGCCACGCCCTCGCCCGCCGCATCAAGTTATGAGGCCTTGGTGTCGCCTCCCGACCCGGAGGCTGGGGAGGAATCCTTGGAGGAGCCTTTCGAGGAGCTTTTCGACGCGCCTTTGCCGGTGGACGTCGCCGAGGATGCGCTCTTGTCCGTGTCCGTGGACGTCTTGGCCGACGCCTTGCCGTCTCCGTCGGACGGCCGGGGAGTCTTGCGGTAATCGTTGATGTGGAATCCGGGCCCCTTGAAGATCAAGGCGGG
>Ga0209804_1001714_pt1 | contig 13918 bp, 12 predicted proteins | sample GraSoiAngelo_139_FD_185896 | JGI IMG/M metagenome (GOLD analysis project Ga0209804, IMG submission 185896) | Grasslands soil microbial communities from the Angelo Coastal Reserve, California, USA - 14_0929_12_20cm (SPAdes) (version 2) | ecosystem: Environmental > Terrestrial > Soil > Grasslands ... | reverse complement strand
CAACGCTTCGACGCTGCCCTTGCGAGCAGCTCCGCATGACTCGGGGCCGATGTGGGTCGCTAATCCACTACTACCGTATGACTTTTTCATTCACTACACCTCGCCGGTTTAACCGGCGCACAAGGAGAAAAAGGTATGAGAAGCATCTTGAACATGCGAGTGATTGCCTTCGCCAGTTTCATCGCGCTGACAACAACACCCGCTGCGTTAGCTCATGGAAATTGCTCCTGGAGCAACTTGCAGGGCACTTTCGGATTTACGCTGACAGGAACTCGTGCGACTGGCACTAATCCCGGGCAGCGGGCCGCGGTTGGTCAACTCACCGCAGATGGCAACGGAAATCTTGCGGGATCTGAGACCCAGAGCAATAACGGGATTATCGTCCAGGGCGTGACAGAAACGGGAACCTATGTGGTGAACGAGGACTGTTCAGGGACGGCCACGCTCACCTTAAAGGGGAACGGCGTCGATACGACAACGCGACACTTCACCTTCCAGATCCTCAATAACTCGCAAGAGCTGATTGCGATCGTGACGGACCAGGGATTTACCGAAACAATCGATTTCAAGCAGTCGAGTTAAAACGGCGCTTCCGAACGTACTGCCCGCTTTCTGAATCCTGAAGAACCCATGAATTGTCTCCTTCTACAAACGGGTTGGCATTGAAGGCGAGAGATTGGCCGCTAAAGCCGACCACCCATCCGGAACCGCCGGATCCCGATAGCCTAAGGAGGATAATCACTGCTTCATTTTCGTCGCGGAGAGTGATGCGATCTGTTCCTTGGCCCAAGTATCGTCGGGATGCAGTTCAAGCGCCCTGCGGTAATCCACAATGGCTTCGTCGATCTGTCCATTGGCTTGATGTGTCATGGCGAGCATATGGTAGGCCCACACGGATTCGGGGTTGTTGGAGGCGAAGTTCATCTCCATGATCGCCAGGGCTTCTTTGTTCTTCTTCTGCCTCAAGAGAGATTCCGTGAGCTGATTCAATGGGGTCTCGCCGAAGTCGTACTGGCCTGTGCCGTAATACTGCTTTCGTAACTCATGGTAGAGCGCGACGGCAGCATCGATGCCTTTGGTCTCGACCGCTTCGGCAAGCACGGCATTCAGCGACCGGGGTTGCGTGAGCCCGTGATGGCAGGTCACGCACTCCACATGGAGGGGTGGCGTCTTGTCGGCCTTCTCTATCTTGCTAAGGTAATCGCGGTTGATAGCCGCTACCATTTGAAGCATGACCCGGGCAGTTTTCTTCGTCTCCTTCTCGTCGGCCGGGAAGTCCAATTTGTGACTCGCATCCGACTTTTCCACGTGACAGTGGTTGCAGCGAACGTTAAGGGCGAAGGCAAAGCCGCGCATGGTGGCTTCCAACTCCGGGCGGGAGATGTCCTTCGGCAAGACCTTGAGATTTGTGAACTTGTCCGGGAATTGCGCGGCCGCTGGAATGGCGGCCAACAAAGCTGCCCCCAACGTCATCCACTTCGATCGCAAAAGGCGCGTCATCAGGCTTCTCCGTGAGTTTCTCTTCCCTGTGATTCGGGCACTATGGCACATCACTTGGCCGAGGTCCACCCTGCCTAGGCCGAAGGGCAACGCGTTGCGCGTCCATCGTCATAAAGCAGATACCCATAACCGAAAATGCGATCAGCGCTTCCATGCTGACCGCTGCTTCTTTGTCTCCATGCTTTTCACCCCGCGCGCGAGGTCTGTCGGCGCGGGAGAATCCGCCATACAATAGGAGCGGCGATGAAACTCACTTCGGATTCCAGCATCCGCAACGGCTATGCACTTGCCCTGCTCCGCATTGGCGTGGGTATTCTTTTCTTAATCTTCGGGCAATACAAAGTTTTCGGCACCGCATTTACTCTTCACGGCGGCTTTCAATTCTGGATCACCAAGTTCCTCGAGGGAGGGACTTATCCGTTCATGGCGCCCATTCTGCGAGGCTTTGTTCTCCCGCACGCGACAAGCATTGCCTTCTTGGTGGCCTATGGCGAATTGGCGATAGGGCTCGCGCTGGTTTTCGGCATCATGGTGCGTTCCGCAAGCTACTGCGGCCTAATCTTCATGCTGACCCTGCTCTTTTCTTCGGACTATCCCGGCGCAGGAGCGGCGTTCTGGCAATACTTCGGCGCGAGCCTGAGCCACTCCGTATTTGCATTGTGCTTCGCTGCGTTTCTGATCGGGCGGGCAGACTCCGTTTGGTCGGTGAAAGGCCAGTCATGGGTTGACAAATACACCGGTGGGAGACCCACCCAGCCTCCGTGCGCATGAAAATCACTGAGCACGGCTTTCGCACCACGTTATTTCCGTTCGTCACCGACGATTACCGCACTTAATAGTGCCTGCCGCTGGTCACAGTCAGCGTGGCGGATTTAGTGGCTCCGGCATATGTACCGGAAATCGCGACGTTGGTGTTCGATGACACTTTTTGGGTGCTCACAGCAAAAGTCGCGCTCGTTTGGCCGGCCGACACTGTAACGCTGGATGGAACGGTCGCCACTGACGCATGGCCGCTCGAGAGCGTAACAATCGCGCCTCCGGAAGGCGCGCTCGAGCTGAGAGTGACGGTCCCGGTCGAACTGTTCCCTCCGCTTACACTGGTCGGATTCAGAGTCAGCGACGAAAGCGTCACGCCTGACGATGCTGCCGTGATGGTCAGGGAAGCCTGCTTCGAGCTGCCCCCCCCATGTTGCCGTGATCACGGCTGTCGTGGTCGTCGTGACGGATTTCGTGCTGACCGTAAATGGGGCGCTAGTCGATCCAGCCGGTATCGTCACACTGCTGGGCACACTGGAATTGGAAGTATTGCAGCTCAAGCTCACTGTCGCGCCTCCGGAAGGCGCTGCGGAACTGAGAGTAAGGGTTCCAGTTGAAGTGCTTCCTCCTGTCACGCTGGTGGGATTCAGGGACAGTGAAGAGAGCGTCGGTCCGGAGGAAGCTCCAGGGTTGATAGTCAAGTTCGTCGACACGGTCGCTCCGCCGGACTGTGCGTAAACCGGAGCGACGAAGCTGGTGGTTACAGGACGGGTGCCAAAGGAGAAGTTTGCGCTGGTTTGGCCGGCCGGAATTTCTACCGTAATAGGAAGTATCAGCGCATTGGGGTCGGCGGGGTTATTGGTATTAGTTGATATCTCGACCTCATCACCACCGGACGGCGCTGGGGTGGTGAGAGTAACGGTTCCGGTCGCGGTGTTGCCACCTGTTACGGCGCTTGGATTCATACTGATTGCTTGCACAGGTACGCCGGTCGTTATGGTCACGGAACCCTGGGCCTGGCTGTTTTGAAGCGTGGCCGTGACGGTCACGAGCGTGTTGCTGAGGACAAATCCGTTGTTCGCCGCGGCTTGGAAGGTCGCTATTGTGGCGCCTGCAGGGACCGTTACCGTGCCTGGCACCACGAGGAAAGAAGCATTGTCGTCGGAAAGCCCAACGCTGGACCCGCCCGAGGAGGCGGGCGCGCTTAAGGTCACCATACCTGTCGACACTGCTCCATTCTGAATACTCGAAGGATTAAATGTGAGCGACGAGACTGTAGGCCCGCATCCCCCGCCTGTATTCGGCGTCAGCTTGTAGAGGGTCCCGTAGCCGGGTGATCCGCCTGAATTCGTTACGCCCCAGAGATTGCCGCTGCTGTCGAATACGAGGTTGCTGGGGCCCTGCCCGTTAGATCCACTGAAAGTCACCAGGGTGCTTAGCACTCCTGCAGCCGAATACTCGTAAACGATCCCGTCGCTGAACGTGCCTCCTTGGCTGGTGGTCCCAAAGATATTGCCATTGGCATCGAGAGTGACTCCGTATCCAGGAGATATGCCGTCCGCGGGAACGGTGTCACCATCGAAGCTTACCAATGTGGTCAGCTGCCCGGTACTGAGCGAGTACTTCCATACTGTCCCGCAGCAGGCATTCGAGGCAGATGAGTGTGAGCCACCCTCGGAAGTCGTGCCGTACAGATTTCCCTTGCCGTCATAGAGCACGTCTGCGGACGGAAAGCTGCCGTTCGGGAAGCGATTGAAATTGAACAGCGTGGTCATTTGGCCGGTCGAGGGGTTGTATTGGAAGAGCGTTCCAAAGCTGTTGGCACCACCCTCATACGTCGTACCGTAGTAGTTTGTGCCGTCTGTCGCCAAACCGCCTTGGGGGTATTCGCCGTCAGAAGCATTGAAAGAAACGGGATTGGTAACCCTGCTACCTGAAAACGTGAAGATTGTCCCGAAACCGTTGTTGCCGAGACTATTGAAGGCACTGCCTCCCTGAGTGGTTGCTCCCCAGAGGTTTCCATGGTTGTCGAAAACCACTCTTCCGATGGGATTCGCGCCATCCGGACCGGAAAACTGATAGAGCTCCGTGAATTGCCCGCTGGAGGAAAGCTTAAAAAGCGTTCCCCAACCGCTTTGGCTCCCAAGATTGAAATCGTTCCCGCCGCCGTTGGTTGCACCGTAGAGATTGCCCTGCGTGTCGACAAGCAGAGGAGTATGGGAATTGTATCCGTTGTTGGATGGCGAACTCGAACCACTGAATGTGAAGAGCGTGGTCAATCCAGCGCTGGGCGTGTACTTCCAAATGGTTCCCAGACCTGACCCTCCGCCTGGAAGAGTGCCGCCCCCGCTCGTGGTTCCATACATATTGCCAAGGCCATCGAACGTTACGCCGGCACCAGGGTATGCGCCGTTTGTGCTGTTGAAATTGACGGCGGTTAACGGGCCGCAGTAGTTCTGTCCCCATGCCAGGATTGGGCGGAGCACAGCTGTTGCTGCCAGCACGAATAATAGGGCCGCTACCGAGCGGACGATGCGATGCCTAAATGTGCGACCCATGGCATTTCCTTTCGGTGAAGATTTCAACCTAGTTCAGTCTGGAGTAATTAGCTGGGAACCTTGGCGCAATTCTCCAAGAATTCCTCGGCCACTATAACGGCATGGCAGTTGTTGTCATTGCGCGGTGCCACACAGGATGTAATATTCTTGTAAGACTACCTCCCAGGGTGTCATGATCATCGAGCAGTGCCACGCTCACTTGCCGGGGGGCGGTTGCACTGCAGCGAAAACTCTTAGCAACTTAGCACCATCCCCGGACCGAACTCGTCAACTACCAGATGCACCAATCCACTACGATCCCTCGACTGGTTCGCGTAAGCAGGCCAGTTCACGCGAGCCCCTATTCTTGCTAAGTGGCTTCGAACGGATCCAATACGGGAAGTTATCGGTGCCTCGAAGGATTCTCCGATGGATCTACCGCATGCCGACCTAAGAGCCAGGCACCAGTATAAAGTCGGCTTTGCGAGGCCCGGGGATGACCTTCCATCCGGGCTTCAGCTCCAACGTCCATCCGTCACCCTTGGGGGAAACCGGATGTTATTCCGGTCGAGAAGTTCGCCTTACCGGTAACTTGGGTCCGGGGCATAAAGCTCCGCCTGTCCATACCGAAAATGCTATCCGGCGCGAACGCCTGTGAAATCAGCGACATCCAAGAAAGATGAAAAGCGAATCCTATATAACAAGACAACCAGGATGTAACAATGTTGCATCGCATCGAAACTTGTCACCCGTATCAATTCGCCAGGGACACCCCGCACAAAGGAAGTCCCAGCGCGAGGCCTTATATTCCTCGGCACTTCGCAGTTACGCGCAACGCCCGAGTTCCTCCTCGGCACGCAGCCAATCTTCGACGTCGTGGCCATCTTGCCGGCCACATGACTCGTACAGACTGAACGCGAGTTGGGCAATCTCGTCGTGGGTAGGGGCCCGTCGACCGCCGGAGTGTGGTCCCATCCCCCACTCCCCTGCGGCATGCGAAGTGACGAAATCAGATGCTTCTGTCACAACTCTCTTGTCTAATCTCCCAACAGCAACGACCAATCCGCTTGGCACCTCGCTGATGCGAGGCTCGTTAACTCCATCGCCACTCGCCGCTGGGTGGGCTTCGGCGTTACATTGCGATCCTCGTAGGGTTGGCCGTGATATGCTTGTCGGCCTATTACTAGTTGGACCGATCAGGAACCGGCATGACCAAGACAGCCGTCAGAGAGCAAATCGCTCACCGGTGGTACACGCGCCCCGTGCTCTTCGTTGCTGACGTGAACCGTGCACTTCGCTTCTACATTGACATGCTCGGCTTCGAGAAGTGTTGGCATGAGGGCGACGGCGCGGGCGGGGTGTGCCAAGTCCATCGCGCCGGATGCGAGCTCATCCTTTGCGAGGATGCCACGCGAACAGACAAGGCGCGCTTGTTCGTGGCACTGAACGTCGATGGACTCACCGCGTTTCGCCGTGAAATCGTCGAGCGCTCGGTTCCGACCGAGAAGTCCTGGTGGGGTTACGACGTGATCAAGATCGTCGATCCCGACGGAAATGAATTGTTGTTTCCCGTGGCCGAGTAGCCCAAGCAGTGGGGTGTCGGCGGAGTCCGCGGCTGCGGCGAAAGGAGCCTGAGACCATGGCAGATAACCCGGGAGGCCCGAACCTGGCGGGCGAGCTCGGCGCCATCTGGAGCCGGCATGCGCATGTCCAGAAAGACGGCATGATATTTCTCCCGCTTCAGACGCGCGGCCGCTTCGGCACTGCTGGTTAGAAAGCTGGCGTCCAAGCCGGCGGAGCGGAGGATTTCACAGATAAGCTCTGCGGAGAGCGGATCATCGTCGACTACGAGAATCCTTGCGGGCAAAGATATCGCTCCTGTGGCGACCGCTATTCCGGAGAGGCCACGCGAGGTACCAATTCTAAGAATTTGTCCGCGACTGCGACGTTTTCGAGCCTTGCAGCCAGCGGTTTAGTTCTTTTTGAAGCAGTTGAAAATCGATTGGTTTCGAGAGGCACGCTCTGCAGCCCGCCTGCAGGATCCTTTCCTGCTCCGTCACGATGGCGTGTGCCGTCACGGCGATCACGGGGATCTCGCGCATGTCCGGTTTTTGGCGCATCCATGCGAGGAGGTCGAGGCCGTTTTCGGCACCGAGATTGATATCAAGCAAGACGGCATCGGGAAGCCGCTTGGCAAAAACCTCGTAACTGGCCTTCAAGTCTGCCGCAGACCAGACTTCGTAGCCCTCCACTTCGAGCCAGTCGCAGAGGAGCTCGCGGTTGAGCTGGTTGTCTTCCACGACGAGGATGCAATGTTTCAAGCGTTCTCCAAAGACGGGGAGGTTACTACGCGCTCCAGTTGCTTGATCAATGGCTCCCGCCAGGAATTCTGCTTCCGGAAAAGCGATTCGGCATGCGCGTGGATGTACTTTTCCTCCTCCTTAGTTAGATCTTTGCTGGTCAGTACGAACACGGAAAGATCGGCGGTCCGAGGATTGGAACGCCATTCCGCGAGCAATTCAAAACCACTCATCTTGGGGAGGACTAAGTCAAGAATAACCAGTTCGGGCAGAAACTGAGCCACACTCACACGGGCCTGTTGACCGTCCGTCGCAGTACTCACAGTGTAGCCGTATGCTTTGAGCAACTCGACAATCACCTCAAGCGTGGATGCATCGTCTTCCACCACCAGAATGGTCCTTGCCGGGGCCGCCCCTCCGCGAGACTTGAGGCAGCGCTCTACTGCTGCCAGCAATGTTGCCTTGTCCACCGGTTTAATCAGATACTCGTCGGCACCGAGAGCGGTTCCGACGCCAGGCTGATCCACGATGGTCACGACAATGACGGGGATCTTCAACGTGCGCGGGTCATTTTTCAACTGCAGCAGAACCTCGAGCCCGTGGACCGGCTGCATGAGGAGATCCAAGGTGATGGCATCCGGCTGGTATTCCGCCGCCATTTCCCTGGCGCGTTCCGGCTGGGCACATTTCAGAGTCTCATAGCCTGAAGAAGTGAGTTGCGACTGGATCAGTTGCCCTGTCACCTCATTGTCCTCAATGACAAGAATACGGGGGGCTTTGCGTGCCCGTGACATGGGCATAGACGTCTGAGCGGGGTGATCCAAAGCGATAGCAATGAGAGGCAGAGAAAAATAGAAACAGGTACCCTCTCCGGGCTGGCTTTCGATCCCCAGTTTGCTGCCATGCAGCTCGACGAGGCGAGAAGTGATGGCTAGCCCCAAGCCTGTGCCCTCTGTGGCGCTACCCGTTTGCGTCAGGCGAACAAATGCTTCGAAGATCCGTTGCTGCTGGTCGGGTGGAATTCCTGGGCCATTGTCGCGCACTTCCGTCCTGACTTGGTCATCCACCTGACGGGCGACCAGCTCGATCCGGCCGCTTTCGGGTGTGAACTTGATCGCGTTGGCAACAAGATTCATGAGTATTTGCTTAAATCGCAGAGCGTCAGCACGGACATGCAGATGAGGTTCAACTTGTTGGAGCAATGCTTGCGATTTCTTTTCCGCCAGGGGGTAGAGGGCGCTGATCACTTCGGCAAAGGCCGACTCAACCGCCACCTGCTCACGGGTGAGCTCCATTCTGCCCGCTTCGATTTTAGAAAGGTCAAGGATATCGCTGATTAGTTTGAGAAGGTGCTTCCCACCGGTATGGATGTGGGTGACGTAGCGTTGCTGGCGATCGTTCAGTGGGCCGTAACGCTCATCGGCGAGCAGGTCAGAAAAACCCAGCACGGCGTTCAACGGCGTGCGCAGCTCGTGGCTCATGGTAGACAGAAACTGATCCTTGAACTTGCTGCCGCGCTCAACTTCCTCTTTAGCAAGAAGGACGGAATGAGAAAACTCTTCAACCTCTCTTTTTGCAGCTTCAAGCTCCGCGGTGCGTTCCCGGACCCGTAGCTCCAGCTCATCACGAGCCATTCGCAAAGCTCTCTCACTCCGCTGGATCTGAGCCAACATCTCATTGAAGGCATCGATAAGGATAGCCAACTCGGCAGGGCTGCGGATAGGTGTTGCGCGGACCGAATAGTTTTTGTCTTGAGAAACAACTTTTGCAATTTTGCTCAAATCCACGATGGGATCAGCAACGGCTCTGCGAAAGATCGATGAGATCAATAAGGCCGCCAATAGACATGCCGAGAGGACGATGGCAGCGATTGCCGCGTATCGCTGGAAACGGCCATGCAACTCCTGCAAATCAGATCGGATGTAGACGGCCCCAATCGGCTTCCTGTCCAACACGATTGAGCGTACTACTGCGATCTGATCATTTTCGATCCAGTGAGTCTCAGTTTGACCCGAGGGAATTGGGGGAAGCACAGGGTTGTGAGGACCACGATCACGCGAGTATGAGGCAAAGGGCCGGCCATCCGGCAAGTAGACCTGAGCGGACAAGATATTGGGTGCAGCCTTGAGCGCCAGCAGAGTATTTTCCGCGGACTGCGGGTCGTTGAAGAGCAATGCGGAAACGGAATTGGAACCGATGATCTGAGCTTGCGTGGAAAGATTCCGCAACATGGCCTGCCGGAAAGTGATCATGTCAAAGGCAATAAACGCGGCACATGCCAACAGCAGCGCCGCGCCGCTGACCAGCATGTTCATCCATGTGAGTTTCCGGGAGATGGAATGCCTTTGAGCATTGAACATGTAGGTCAATCTCCAGACCGAGCGTTTCTTCTTACGGCTGCCGCTACTTTTAGCAACTCGGAACTCAAGACGAGCTTGGCACTTTCGGCGGTCGCCAAGTTGATCTCGAAGCGAATCCTGTCACCTTCCACGACGAATTGGATCATGCCGCCTCGCCGGGAGAAGCCGGGTATATCGCTAACCGTAAGGACGCCCACTTGATCAATCGCCGCCAGGATCTCTTTTAAATGGTTTTCCTCTGTCGAACTAACGAACAGGATTCGGCAATCCGCCGCGTCTTGCGGCCTGGCGATCCGTCGAATCACCACGGGCTTTCCATCTAGCGCTTCCCCTGCAAGGATTGAATCGAGAATCGGGCCAAAAGGATCCCGGCCGAGCACACAAACGGGGAAGGAGTCGCCCTTGCCTGCGGCGAGACCAGCCGGCCATTTGACGAACCTGCCGAAGTTATAGAGATAAGCGGCCTTGACCTGGTATTCACTCGGTTTTGCTTGCTGGGCATGTAGGCATGAGGCGCCAACGAGCACCCAAGCTACCGCCAGAGCCATGAATTTCGACAAGCAGCATGAATGACCACCGGTCACGGACCATGGCCGAGCGCATGGGAGCACATCAATGCCATACATCCGCTTCCCTCTTATCTTTGCCATGATTGCCACGTTAGTTTGATGTAGGCACTTCGCTCGATCCCGACAAGAGGACCAGGGTCACCCCCGAACTCTGCGTGATGAGGTTGAAACAAGTTCTGCCCCACGACTGACACGTCTAGAGAACGCGTGGCGTGCCAACTGAACCGCACATCGGCCGTTGTGTAAGCCCGCACGAGTTGGGCAGGCAGGGCGCTCACGTAACGAAAAGTCTGATCAAACTGCAACTTCTTGGGTAAATCCAGAAAAGATTGGATTGCGACCTGGTGATGGGGGCTTGACCCCTGGGTTGAATTTCCGCTGGAAGTGTCCTGGCTGCTCGCCTTTTTGTCTAAATCGATATGCAGGAATGAATACGACCCTCTTAGGCGCCAAGCGCGCGTCGGGGTCCAATCGGGAGCGATCTCGAATCCAGCCGTGTGGCCTAGCAGCCCATTGCGGAAGAAAAACGGGATAACAGTGTGCGGCGGGGGCGGTGAGCTTTCAGAGAACGGCGCACCAGGCTCGACACTCAGGAGATGGTCGTAGCTGTTATAAAAGGCGGCGATGTCAACGTAGAACTTGGGGCTCACCAAGCTCCGGTATCCTGCTTCGTAGCCAATCAGGCTTTCCGAGGAAAACTTTCTGTCGCCGATAATCCGGAAAAACGTCAAGGGAGTCGGCGCCGCCACTCCGGTGAGCTGGAGGTCTTCTTCCACGCGGGAGGGCGTGCGAACGGCGCGAGTGACGGCGGCCCATACGGTTTGCCGTGAACTCGGCGTCCAGAGGAGCCGCGCAGTCGGCTGAATCTCGAAGCCGCTGTAGCCGTTGTGTAGGAATTTAGACCCGATGGTTAGTGAAAGCTGGTCTCCAACGATAGGGATTTCGTCCTGGATGAATGCGTTGTAGAGCTTGTCCGTATAGTGATTCGGCGTAAACACGACGGTGGGCACGACCTCGGAAACATTGCCCGAACTCAGGCGCGCTCCGAGGCCCCATAGGAAATCCTGCCGCCCCGGTAGAGTTAGATGATGGATGAAATCGATGTCAAACGTATCTCGAGACTCGGCAAAGTTGGCCTGTTTCCGATTCGTACGATCGTAATAAGTTTGTAACTGGATGTCGGACCCTGAACCCAACTCACGCTCCCAGCGACCGAGCAAATTGCCTCCCGAAAGCTCGGCGTTCTGTTGCACATCGGTCATAAACGGAGGAGAATAACTCGCGATCCCCACGCGTTGTCCGGCATCGCCGTTGTAGACGTCGCCTTGAAGCGTTAGCCGGTCGCGATTGTGTGCATCCCAATCCGTCCTGAAGCCGATCTGACCCATGCGCCAGTCATCGAATTGTTGGTGATCGGGATGAAACTCAGGGCCCCGCGTGAAAGCCTTCCCGTATATACGGTAGTTAAAACCCTTGCTGTTGCCCGCACCGTACCGGAAATTGACGAAGCCTTGATCGATATTTCCGCCGCCGGTGGATACCAACGTTCCATGGGTCTCTTGAGCCCTTTTGGTGATGATATTGATCACCGCGTTGACGGCATTTGCTCCCCAGATGGTACCGCCGGGGCCTCGAATGACTTCGATCCGTTCGATATCTTCAAGCAGTGTGTCTTGGACCTGCCAATAAACGCCCGCGAACAGAGGCGTGTAAACGCTCCGGCCATCGATAAGCACAAGTACTGATCGGGAGAGTGTGCTCTCGAATCCGCGCACACCGAGGGACCACGTATTGGAATCGACCCGTGCGACTTCAACACCAGGCGCCAGGCGGAGGGCCTCCGGGATGCTTGTGGCCCCGGAACGCCGTATGTCTTCCTGAGTGATCACGCAGATCGCTGCCGGAGTTCGAGTGGCTTTCACAGGTACTTTGGATGCTGTTATAACCTCGATTTGTCCGAGTTGTTCCAGGCTCACTTGTTTTAAATTCTCAGGAGGGTTTTGATTGCCTTGCGTGTCCTGGGCCCGAGTCATCTGATCTGTCACCGCGAGCAAAAGCAGAAGGACGAAAGTGCCTGCGGCCGCGATCCGACAAATAGATGATCGGTGTGGGCGGTGAAAATCGCTTGGCCGATTCTGAAAGCAGCTAGCGCTCATTCTTGGCCCCTACATCTGCCAACTGACGTGCAGATTCGCGCACAAGCAGTTCAAGTTGATCGATCAAGGAACCATCCCACCAGCCGCGTTTTACTTCCTCGCGCATGATAGCAAAGGCTTTATCGAGTGGAAGAGCCTTGCGATAGGGCCGGTCCGTAGTAAGCGCGTCGTAGATGTCGGTGACTTGAAGGATGCGCGCGGTGACTGGAATTTGTTCGCCTTTCAACCCATCGGGGTACCCGGAACCATCCTGCTTTTCATGGTGGTGGCGAATGATGGGCAGCACGTGGCGGAAGGACCGGAGCGGGGCGCAAATTTTTTCACCTATCACAGTGTGTTGCTCCATGATTTTTCGCTCTTCCGGACTCAGCGGTCCGGGTTTGAGCAGGATGTGCTCTGGCACGGAGAGCTTACCGATATCGTGAACGAGACCGCCCCGGCGCAGAGCGACGCGCAGTTCCTGGGTCAACCCGAGTTTATCTCCCAGCGCGACGGAATATTTCGACAGCCGGTCGCAGTGGCCCTCGGTATAGGGGTCCTTCGCCTCGATACTCAGTGCGAGGCTGAACAGTACGGTTTCAGCGTTGTCCAGCTCATCGGTGAATTGCTTCAAGCGCAACAGGGAATGCACGCGAGCCAGTAGTTCGTGCTCATTCACGGGCTTGTTGAGGAAATCATCGGCGCCACACATGATGCCGTGGAGGCGGTCCGCGTCGCTGTTCAAACTGGTGAGCAATATGACGGGAATCAAGCGGGTTTCCGGCTTGGACTTCATCGCCTGACAAACCTCGAACCCGGTCGGGCGGGGCATCACTACGTCTAGCAATGCGAGATCAATCGAGTCGTTATCCACCCGGGCTAGTGCTTGCTGGCCGTCCGTTGCACAGACGACCTGGTAGCCCTCTGCGCTCAGCAGCGCGGACACCAGTTCGCGATTGGCTTCGTTGTCATCGGCCACAAGGATGATTCCCCGGTGGCCTTGAGGAGCAGGCATATCGCTTCCTTAACGGTGCTCTCGACCGCACGAGAAGGTTGGCGAGCGTCAACTCGTGTCGAGAGATAGAACGGAGATTGTCCGGCCCAGGCAACGAACAGCCATCGCATGAGGCCTATTCGGAAGTATCTCAAATTTACACGTGCTTCTTGTTCTCCTCCAAAGGCGTGCAACTAAGCAGTAAATAAGACGAGTGGAGTGCCCATAGCCTCTAGACGTGCATTTAGGTGGGCCATATTCGTTCTGGGACGTCGGCATTTCGTCCAAGCGCCTTCAGCCACTGCCGGCAAGCACTCGGAGATGGAAGACTGGCGCGTAATACGGCCATCTCTAGCTATGTGGGCTACACGTAGAAGTGAGCTCCTTCGCAGCTGGTCGGCGGCTGCCTCTCCAGATTGTGCCTGGATAAACGGGCAAGCCGGAAGTAATCCCATCAGACCCGATTCGCCCCATTACTGTCGAGTAGCTGGGCGCCAGCAATGGCGCCCGGCTACTCGACCAAGTGATTTTGCGGCGATTTCTGTTGGTCGAAAACGTCTTAAGCAGTTCTCCGCTGTGAGTGGAGCGTCCGTTCGGGGCGGTGAAGATCGAAACGACCTAAGACTCTAAAGCCTTGCCGCTAGTGTGCCGTCCCATTTAATTCTTTACAGCGGCGCACCTTCTCGAGAATGACGTCCGCCGTGGCCGTCCAGACGAAAGGCTTGGGACGGTCGTTCCACGTGGACAGCCAGTGGTAGATGGCCTGT
>Ga0209804_1001709_pt1 | contig 13937 bp, 14 predicted proteins | sample GraSoiAngelo_139_FD_185896 | JGI IMG/M metagenome (GOLD analysis project Ga0209804, IMG submission 185896) | Grasslands soil microbial communities from the Angelo Coastal Reserve, California, USA - 14_0929_12_20cm (SPAdes) (version 2) | ecosystem: Environmental > Terrestrial > Soil > Grasslands ... | reverse complement strand
GAGAACTGGAGAAGAACGACATTGAACCAGTCGCTACGACAGACCTCTACAAGACGGCGTGAACAAGCACAACTCGGCAAATGCGTACAGTCGCATCTCCTTAGATCCTAAAGAGGCCCATCTTCTCATCGAGAGTCCTGGTCAGATCGCCCAGTGGTTCTTCTCCAAGATTTCCCTCAGCTCATTCATGGAAGAAACCGTTAGGTCTGGATTCTCTCTCGAGAAGTCATTGTGTGAGGCGAAACCTGTCTTGACTAGAACCGTTCTTATCCCTAGCTGTTTTCCTGCTCGAACATCCCACCAAGAGTCACCGACGAGAAACACCTCATCGGCTGTGAGGCTGATTTCTCTGAGAGCTCTAGTTACAAGTCGGGCTCGCTGATCTACCGTCTCTTCCAAGGACCCTAACGTGCCCCTTACGCCGAGGTCCTGACGGGTCAAGAGCAGGTCGACTTGAGAAGTGACTGCCAGATGTTTCAGTTCAGACTCGACGACTGATTTTGTGTACCTCATCGTTGCAATGCTGATCTTGAATCCTGCTCGTTTGAGGGCCTTGAGGATCTCGATAGCCCCGGTCTGGAGTGTTGCCCTTTTCGCCGTGGCCTGGAAGATTTTCCTGTAAGATTCGTAAACCGCGTCGATCATCGGCCGGTTCTTTCCTGTTAGTGCTGTCTCCAGCACCATTCGGGGCCCGGTGCCTTCCTCGTAGGCACGGAGATAGTAGTTTTTCACGTAAAACTCGTTATTGATCGGCTTTGAGCCGTGTTCTGTCAGGGCATGATTGATACAGTAGAATTCTCGCTCGTCGATACTGGCGAGCGTTCCATCCCAGTCGAAGACAGCCCCCTTCAATCGGTCTCACCACAGCCCTCGGCCAAGCAATGTAACCATATGGATTGCGTTGGGGTTACGCACAGGATATCATTACAACAGAGGAGATTGCGGCCACGGGCCGAAAGAATCCATGGCCAACAAGTTTCCCAGCTCATCTCAAGACAAGACTGCGGATCTTCTTCTCGCGATAGGCACGGGATTCCTGATCAACCTCATTCTGGGTGCCGCTATTCCAGAGGTGGGACCGTTCATAGCGGGGCTGGTCGCAGGAGTCATAGTGAAGGCAGGACCTTTCAGAGGAGGAGTGGCCGGATTTCTCGCGGGCACTCTTGGAGAATTGGCTAGCATCGCTCTCTGGGTCCTCACAAACCTGATTGTCTATCCGAACGCGCTAGTACCGTACGCGTTTCAGACCGCGTTTGCAATTGTCACCGCAGTCTCGGCAGTCCTAGCCTTATCCGGCGGCATAATCGGCGGTGTAGTTTCGCTTCAGCACTGGCCCCGAATCCACGCGTTGCTGATGGGAGGAAAAATTGGTTTTCCTCTCCATCTACACCACTCGGCGCAGATGAGGGTCGAGAAGAATAAGGAGGACTAGGCCTGGCGGCCTTGTCAGTGCGTCTCCTCGACACGACTCCTCGATGGCTAAGACTCACCCTTGGCTGTTCCTCAGGCGTCTTGGTCGTGACAGGAGTTGGGTTCTTCTTCGGCCAGCTGACCCAGTTTGACATTACTCCTTTCACGCTCCTACTCCATCTCACACTTGCGCTTGCTGTCTCTTCTTGGATTCTCAACCTTCGAATCAGAATCAGTCCAGACCGGAAGCCTCTCGTCGCTATTGGTGTAGCCGTGGTTGTAGGTTCTATATGGAGTTCGGTGCAGCAGTGGATTGGTTACTTTGAGACGGGCGTGGTCAGCGACATCATGCTGGTAGCTGGGGCTACGCTGATGGACATCGCTGGAGGTTGCGTGATCTATACACTATTCCATCTCAACATTCTCAAGAAATAGTCGCGGCCCGGGTCAGGCACCTGGCGCCACACACTTCTAAGACAGAAAATCGAAATTTTGGATGACTCGTCGGGTCGGAGTGGCCTAGTCAGATCTAGCTCGGGCCTGAACAGCAACAGCTTGACGGATCACAGTTCCCTCTTTCGGGTCCTGCGTTATCCTCTGGAAGGCTCTGATGATCTCTTTCGTTACAGGTCCAGGCCTTCCATCAGCGATCGGGACTCCTTGAATTCGAACTACCGGGACTATCTCCGCCATTGTTCCGGTCAGGAACACTTCGTCAGCGTTGAGCAGTTCGTAAGGCGTGATGTCTCTCTCATGGACCTCGTAGCCTAGTTCTTCTGAGAGCTTGAGGACTCGGGCACGGGTGATGCCGTGAAGAATGCCTGCAGCAGAGGTTGGGGTGTTTAGGATTCCATGTTTCACAAGGAACAGGTTCGACCCGTGAAACTCTGAGACCATTCCTCTATGGTCCAGCATTACGACCTCGTCTGCGCCTGCATCAATCGCCTGGAATTTTCCAAGGACGCTCTGAATGTAGTTGAGAGATTTCAATTCGTGCGTTGTGCCGTCGACCATGTCGCGTCTGTAGCTGGAGATTATCGCGGTCACTCCCTTCTCCCGGGCCTCCTTACCGTGGGCCGGTGCGACGGGCTCGCACATTATGATGGTTGACGATTTCGGAGAACTCCGAGGGTCGAGTCCAAGGTTTCCCCGTCCCCGGGTAACGATAAGCCGAATGTAAGCATCCATCATGTTATTCTTTCGTAGAGCATCAACGACGGCGATCGCCATCTCCTCTTTTGACAGCGAGACGTTGATCCTTGTGACTCTGAGGCCCTCGAATAATCGTTCGATGTGATCGCGTAGGTGGAAGACTATACCGTTGTAGGCTCGTATTCCCTCAAAGACACCGTCGCCGTAGAGTAGTCCGTGGTCGTATACTGAGATCTTTGCGCTTCCCTTGGGATAATATTCACCGTCGATGTATACAAGCGGCTCCTTCCCCGCCATGCAAAATGCCCAGAATGAAAACTACGACTCGCTCTATAAAAGGACAGTCTCTTCCAGAGATGCCGAGACTAAGTAACCCCAGCATCGTCAACTCATGGGTTGGTGGTCCCGAACAGTTTCAGGGACCTCATGGTTATGGGTCGGTTAGGGATCGTTCATACCGTGGCCATCGTCGAATGCGCGCGTCTTGTGGAAGATGAGGGGAGTGACTCCGATTCCAGAGACGGGTGCGAGCACTGGGATAATAGGTTGTCTGACCACCGTAAAATCCCTGCCTGGCAATACCGGTCAAGCTACCACGCTACGGGCGTGAGGGGGCGGTTGAGGTTCGACCGTTCCCTGCCAAAATGAGGCTACGTGCCTCTGAGGCGCAAGGGCTCTCAGGTGAAGCAGTGAAGGGGAACCCGACGACGACGGTAATCCTCCGAGTCGATGAGGGCAAGTCAAGCCCTACAGGGTGAGACTTGACAGAACCGGTAATCTCGACCTAAATCGTAATCTACCCATATACACTCGACGACTCTTTCTCAGTGGGCCGGTAGTTCAGCCCGGTTAGGGAACGCCCCGGAGAGAACGTCCGCCTTACACGCGGAAACCCTTTCGAGGCCGCATGGTCGGGAGTTCGAATCTCCCCCGGCCCACCATAGTTCTCTTCTCCTCGAGCCGAACGATGTTTCGAAGATATTGCCTTAAACGTTGCCAGAAGAAGACAAGATTCTCGTGTCGCTGAAATGAGTTGGGACCAATCCAGCATTCCAGGTCTCGGCAAGGGAAGACTGGAGGCCCTCACAGACGGTATATTCGCAACCGTGATGACAGTTCTGGTTCTCAGCCTCAGCGTCCCTGTCATCGCGAATGGTGTGACAGGCCCCAAACTGTCGTCCGAAGTTGTCGGAGACATCGTGACTCTGTGGCCGGACATTCTAGGCTACGTTCTCAGTTTCTTGTTGTTGGCTGTTCTCTGGATTAGCCACCATAGCGTGTTTCACTATGTTACGAGGGTCGACCGGCCACTTCTCTGGCTGAACACTCTCTTCCTGCTTACGATCGGATTTCTCCCATTCTCGACAGCCCTAATCGGGAGATATCCTGAGGTGCAGGTGCCTGTCATGATTTACGGGGCTAACATAATTGCCACGAGCTTCTGCATGCTGGGCATCCTATCCTATTCTACCCGAAACAACCTCCTAGTCGTTCCCGAACATGACAAGAGGGTCATGAAGAGAATTAGAGCGCGCTGGAGAACAGGACCTTGGATATACTTGGGCGCAATCATCCTATCCTTCATAGATCCGCTCATTAGTTTTGCAGTATATGTCGGAGCATTGATCTTTCTGGTCATTCAGAGTAGTTTTGGCTTCAGACATCGTCACAAAGCAGGCGACAACTTCTAGACATTCAACTTTCAAAAAGCCAAGGTCGAGTCGGGCAGCCATCCCTGGCTTTTTATGCGCGAGGTCTGAATCGGCGGGAGATTTGGTTCTCCCTACAGCGCTCACCATCATAGTGGTCGGGGTCTTCTTCGGAGTCTACGGCCTGATACTTTCAGACCGATTCCACAAGCCCTCCGCCGCCGTGCTGGGTGCTACTCTGATGGTTGGGACTGGGGTCTTGAGCGAGACGGATCTTGTCTCCGCGATCAACTGGACCGCGCTGGGCGTTCTTCTGGGCATGTTCATTATCGCTTCCAGTCTCCGAGAGGCAGGGTTCTTCGAGTGGATGGGTCTTCGACTGGCCCGGTCGGTCGACGCTCACCCGGTTCTCATGTACGTTCTACTACCACTACTGACGGCGGGTATGGCTTCGCTCCTAGACATCGTCACGGTCGCTCTCTTCATTGTGCCCTTGACGGTGGAGGTGTTCGACGGTCTTGGTATCGATCCTATTCCTTTTGTTATCGCGGAGGTCTTGGCGGCTAATGTGGGGGGGATTGCGACGATGGTGGGAGATCCGACGAACGTTATCATCGGCTCGTCGCCACTGGTCAATCTCTCGTTCAATCAATTTCTCTTCAACACTGCGCCGATCGCACTGGCGATTCTGGCGGTGAATAGTTCTATTCTCTATCTAAGGAATCACCGGTTTCTTCATCGAGACGCGATGAGAAGACACCGTCAGCGTGGACCACTTCAGCTTCCGAATCCGTCCAGCGCCGTCAAAGACCGGGGCCTACTACGGGTCAGCCTCGTGTCATTGGGGCTCGCGGTCACATTCCTGATCGTCCACACGTTTCTCGGGGTCTCAGCGGCACTAGCGACTCTTCTCCCCGCGTTTCTAATCCTAGTCTACGAGTCGTCACGGTCTAGCGAAGTGCGCGATGTTTTAGGTAGAATTGACTGGCAGATTTTCTTCTTCTTCGGAGGCCTCTTCATCCTAGTCGCAGGCTTCGCAAAGACCGGACTACTGGTTCAGCTAGGCGGCTGGATGGTTCAGGAGTCGGGCGGAAACCTAGCGCTCGCAGTCACGTTGGTCCTGTGGACTACAGCGCTCATCAGCCAGATCGTCGACAACGTACCACTGGTCACAGTCTTCATCCCCGTGATTGGAGCAATGTCCAGCTTCTCAGGGGTCTCAATCGCACCTTTGGCCTGGGCCTTGGCTGTGGGCACCGGGATCGGCGGGATGGCCACTCCAATAGGTACAGCGTCGAACATGGTTGCCCTGAATATTCTCAACAAGGAGAAGAAGCGGCTCAGCTTCAGCAGATTCGCGAAGAGGTCTGTCCCACTGACAATCATCGACTTGCTGATCGCAAATATTATCCTGCTAGTCCGGCTCTAAAAGTATCTACTTGGGGAATTTTCGTCTCGACTCTTCGAGAGGTTCCTCTCCAGAAGTGTCTCTCTGGTCCTGAGCCGCACATATGCACCTGTTCCGTCGGTAATCTCTCCGCCAGACACGTTTCTTCCCCATGAATGGGACAGATATGGAGCCAAGTCTCTTCCGTCATATGCGCCTAGCTTCCAATACCTGCCTAGAACAGAAAGACGGTTAACCGTACAATCCCTTGAGGTCTCGTTCCTTTGTCGGTACTTGTGGTTGTCTCTTGATCAGGGTCTGTGGGACTTTTATTCGCGGGATCATCTGCGCGTTAACAACATAGAGCGGTTCGCCGTCGGGACCGTATTTGTCGGTCCTTAGAATCCCGGTTATCTCCAGCTTTGCTCGTAAGACGCTACCGTCGGAGAGTTCGTACACGTTCCATCTCTCAACACCTACCCGTTCGAAGTCGACGTGTGTCGTGTTGACGGTATTGGGGTCAAGTGTTGTTGGGGGAGGGTTAGTCGGTGTGCTCTTGAGTGTTTTTGGAGCGATGGTTGTGAAGAGGTTCTGGGACGACCAGGCGTAGACAGGCTGACCGGTCGGATCGTAGTCGGTTCCCCTGAAGATCTTTGTGATGATCAGTCGGCCGAAGAGCGAGGTTCCGTCTTCAAGCTTGTACTTTACCCAGGGCTCGTCCTTCATCGAGAACTCTACTGCGTCAGCTTTGGTCAGGTCAACCTGGGCTTGCGACATGAATCTTCAATAACAGGAATGATGTGTGAGAGGTATATACTTTGACGGACTGACCGTCCGACCCTCTGCCTCGCCGAGGCACAGTACTCTTTTCTATTGGATTCTGAACACTGGAATCTCCCTATCAGCTTCTAGCGGAATTGGACAAAGTTTGAGCGATCTGTTTCGCCGAGTCAAAGGCTTCTTCGTCCCAGGAGAGAAAGACGCGTTTCTACGGATCCAAGAGCTTGCTGGTCTGGGAGAAGAATCACTGGAACTCGTGGTGAAGATCCTTTCAAGCTCAGGTAATGGTACGGGTAACGGCTCGCACAATGGCCTTCATGATATTGAGATCTGTACTGAGAGGATCAATATTCTGGAGAAGATGGGGGACAATATCACTCAGTCTTTTGAGGAGATGCTGGGACGCGGGTCGATCACGGCCTCTATCGAATACGACTTCGGCCGACTGGCGGACAATGTCGATAGTATCCTGGACAGGGCCCACGCTTTGTCGCGTCAATTACGACGGGTTACGCGCCGGCCTTTGCGTGAGGCGAAAGAGTTTGACGCAGCGAACCGGAAGGAGATGATTCACATCATCGAGATTGGCCTGACTCAGCTCAGAGCTTTCAGGAAGTTGCTGGTTGTTGCCGGGACAAACCGCAACGAGGCGATCGAACTTGCTCGGCAGATCGAACAACTGGAAGAGGAAGGAGATGATGTGAAGGATGCGATGCTGGATGAGCTCTATGGGTCCTGGGAGAAGCTGGACTATGCCTCCTTCCACAACTATCTAGAGACGACAATCGAAGCGGATGATATTCTGGATCTCTGCGAGGATGCGTCGGACCTAGTTATCGCGGTTATGAAGGCCTTAGGCGCCTAGCCACGCAATGTTCGCCACTCTAGACATCGTCTCATTGATACTAGCAGGACTACTTGGCATGGCGGTAGGCGGAAACAACCTCTCCGCCTGCTGCGGACCCCTCATAGGAAGCGGAATGGTCAGCCGAAGGACAGGCATACTTCTAGCAATTACAGGCTACATCCTCGGTCTCGCGCTGGAGGGACCGAAACTATTCCGGGTCAGAGAAATATTCCTACCCGTCGACACTGCAACAGGAACATTCTCGATCCTCCTAGCCACACTATTCGTCTTTCTGGGCGGCGAACTCTCACAGATTCCACTATCCCTCTCCAAAGCATTGACCGGCGCTATCCTTGGGGTAAGCATAGCACTCGGCACCTTCAATAGCTCAGGATATCTCGCCTTGATCCTAGCCTTCTGGTTCCTCGTTCCTCTCGCCGCCACCGCGCTTGGGATCTTGTTGGTAGGACTAGATGACCGGCTTAGCCCACGAAACCTCTGGCTAAAACTCTCACTGTTGAAGACCGGCTTGCTACTTGTCTCGTTCCTCTCAGCCTACGTTCTGGGCAGCAATACTCTCGGGCTCATCGCTGGAGTCGTTTACAACCAGACAGTCACCGCCACCGCAGCCGTGGGCCTCGGCGCTGTCCTGGGCACATTCGTCCTAGGACGAGGAGCCATGAGAAGACTGACGGAAGGCATCTTCAGCCTCCGCTACCCCAACGCGTTCTTCTCTCAGCTAATAGGATCCGCGACTGTCGAACTGGCGAACCAGCTTGGAGTACCTTTGTCTATAACGGAGACCGTGTCCTCCGGAATCATTGGATCTGGGCTCGCCCGAAGGATGCGAATAATGAATGCTAGAAACGTCTTCCTCATCATATCCAGCTGGATAATCTCACCTCTAGCGGGATTCGCCCTAGCCTTTGTATTCACAAAGATTTTCTGAAAAAGAAATTGTAGATCACACGACCAAGCGCCAAGCAAATTTCTCCCTTAAGACACGACAATCAAGTCTGCCGCGTCAACCTCGCGGACAGATATTCGCAGATCTACGACTTGGCTCCTTCTAAGCAAACTCCTACCTCGTCGGACTCTCCGTTCGCTACATGTAGATGCGGTTAATCCAAATCCCAGCTAACAATATCAAACCCAAACACATTACGTCAAGCCCCGGAACGCTCGAATGAACGTCGTTCCGGTTCTAAAAGACCGGAGAGAACTTACGGGCGCGCTCACAGACATTGTAGCTTTCAAACCGCACTAGCCACTAGCGCTTGCCGGAACTCTGTTCTACGTCGTACGTCTCGCCCGATTCTCCTGTGTCCGGACAGCTCGAATGCGCACTCATACCTTAGTTCATCACCACCGACTCACCGTACAGAGAGGGGAACTCGACCCTCACTGAATGGTCCTCTAACAGAGACTCTCTCGCTGCCTCAAGACAAGTGACTACATGTGCGCCCAGCAGTCCATCATTGTCGTTGGAGAAGGTTTGCGAAAGCCGATTGCGACTGACACAGTTCGCAAAATGTTCGATTTCTTCCCTCAGAATGTTGCTTGGAATTATCGGCATCTTCACGACTCCGTGTTGGTGCTGTAGAACCACTTTCTGATCTAGAAAATCTAGATGTGCGCTCCCTTTCTCGGCCACAATCCTCAGGTTTCTACGCTGCCGGAAATCAAGCAAGCTCACTTCGATCTCAGCGCAAAGGCCACTCTCGTATTCGCATGTGATGAAAGCAACCTCTTCACTCTCTCTGTTCCTATATCCCCTTGCGATGCACGAAATCTTCTCGGGCCACAGCCCTGTGAGACAGTTGGTGATGTCGAAAGTGTGTGGTGCTAGATCGGTTATGACGTTTCCCTGATCTTGTAGAGGTGAGATGCCTGTCCATTCTAGCCCAAGATAGTGGGGCTCCCCGAGTATCGTCGGCTCAAGCGTGCTCTTTAGCGCTCTGAGCCCGTTGTTGAACCTATGAAAATGCCCGGTTGACAGAACTACTCTGTGAGTTCTCGCCAGCTCTACAAGCTCGTAGGCCTCTCTGGAGCTGAGGGCGAGGGGCTTCTCCACCAAGACGTTTTTTCCAGATTTGATGAAGGCGGATGCTATCTCGAAATGGGTCGAGTTTGGCGTGCACACATGAACTGCTGAGAGGTCTGGGTCTGAGAGGAGACTCTGATAATCTGTCCTGTAGTCTAACGGTCCAACCTTCTTGCGACTCCTTTCCAGCGCGGCGGGAGAACTATCAACAATTGAGCGCAGACTGACCATGCCAGTCTTCCGGTAAAGGATCAGAATCTCTCTGATGACCTTCTCTCCCCAATAACCCGCGCCAATGACAGCGATGCTTACAGTTGCCGTGAAGAACCCACTTCTAGAGATTCGAAGTGATGCAGCGAGTTTCGCGTATACAATGGTCGCCGACTATCTCTAGATAATCGAGTCCGTACTGGTTCTAGGGAATAGAGTCCGTTTGGTGATGAGAATGGGATTCAGACGTTGATAGATTCAGACGAGTGCGCGGTTGAAATACGCCGTGCTTATGGGGAGCCGCGGTAACCCTAAGCGCGTAACTTATGGTCGCTATTGATGGTAGTAGGATCATAGACCATCGTATCAGCCTGCTTAGGAGCGCCGCAGGCAGAATTATTGTTGGGATGAAAAGATGCTGGACATTCTAGGCCCCAATCCCCCAACGATCGCGCTCATACTTGCAGCAGGTTTCTTGTGGTGGAGATTTGCAAACAACAGCCTTGCTTCAATAACGGTGGGGGCGCGTTCGCGGCGATAGGGATTGGACAGTTCCTCTATCTACGCTACAGATACGGCAGGGTAGCAAACAGGGGCAGAACGGCAGAGCCCTAGACAATCTACTAGATTCCGACTTCTAACCAACAAGGAATAACGGATCTCGTGCAGATCCTTCAGAGCCATTCCACTCACGCAATGGATTTGTCACCGGGTTGTCTTCACTCAAGTTGAACTCAACTATTATCGCGAGCTTGATATCAATTCAATAATTGCGTGTGCTTTGTGTCTCAAATCGATACGGGTGATGCTGAAGATGAAGTCGTCGGTGAGCGCTACTTGACAAGAAACGGCAAGATCAGGATGGTTGTGCTAACCAAATCCTCAAGGCTCGTCTCTTGGACGGCAGAATACGTAAAGACTGGACAGGCACTGGAACCGATAGTGCAGAAGGCGTTTCTGAAAACCTTCCTTCACCTGATTTCTATGGGCATTATAGTGAAAGAAATGAAGACGCTATCAACGGGAACCGATCGATGAACCCTGATTCTGATCTGCGTCCCTCAAACATTAGTGACCCTCATGGTCGCCCTGACAGACCCGATTGTTAGGCGCCAATCGCAATACTATCGTCAGAAGCTTGTCCGATCCAATTCAATGCCACACCGGAGGCAGTGACTCTAGGTAGGTTTAGCATTTCCAGCCCATCCAGCAAGGTTTTCACGAGCGAGAACGCCGGCGACCAGAAGATGCCGGCCCGGATACTCGTCTAGGGCGTTCGCCGGTCTTGGTCGAAAGAAAAAGGAGGTTTCTGAAGAGTCCGCTGGTTCGGATCTAGAACCTTTCGGTTCTTCCGGGCAGGCTGTATGAAATGAGGGTCTCGCTGGCCGTGATTCCGTTGATGCTGCCTATCTTCTCAACGGACTTTTCCAGAAGGTCCTCAGAGGTGTCTGCCCTAAAAGCCGCAAGTATGTCGAACGCTCCAGGTATGACGTGTGCCTCTGCAAAGTTCGGGATGGTCCTCAGTTTACGCAGAATCGTATCGAAGCTGCCTCTAACCTTCAAGAGAGCGAATGCTAAGGGGCCCTCGCTGTCTGCTCGGTTGGAGCTGTTGATAATGCTCTCGAAGGAGATGGTTGTCTGAGTGTTTGTGATGCTTGGGACGCTCCTGATCTTCTCCATGGCAGTGAAAGCCTTGGTCGGCTCGTTGGTTCGCAGCTTGATCACCAAATCGAATCGTCCTGTTACCGGCGTGGCGGACTCGACGTTGGGAATGCGCTCGATCTGGGAAATCGTGTGCGCACGCTCTCCTTTGCATTTGGCGAATATGTAGCTCGTCTGTTCGTTTCTCGTCATTTTTTCTACCGTGAAGAGCCCTGATGATTAGGCCAAATTTCTCTAAAAGGGTACCCAAGACAAACCGCGTCAGTAACGCCTAGCACTAGCCCACGGAAAGTCCTGCCTACCCGCACGCTAGACGGATTACCAACTCATAGAATCGTTTCCACAGACAATCCGGAAATGGTCGGGAAGAACTCTCCAGTTACAATGATTAACAGGCGATACTCAACGAGTTATGGTGTAGGTTTTCGACAGTTTCATTCGAGAATTCAACACATAGGACTGTAACGACTCCCATATATTGCCGCATTCGGAACATTCCATGGTTCCATCTTTGTTGCGGAAGGCTTGGGTGTGAGGACACTTATCCTGAGGTATTCTCTCTTCCCGCTTCATCCATTATCCATTATTACGACCCATACCCTATGGTATGCATATTGGGGTTGCGTCCACGAACCAGCACAAAGGGACACTTGTGAAGCGGGTTTCTGCGCAGGTGCAGAGGTCGAGGGGATTGGTTGGCAAAACCTTTCGATTAGTGCGATGCAAATGGAGTGTTCAGAACATCATGAGCCCAGAAAATTGAGGTGGTCTTTCATGCCACTCTATCGGATGTCATTTGAGCACTTGTCGTGGACGGGTTCTAGCATTCCCGCCTTGGCATCATATCTGTGGTGCCACGTTTCTCCATCGAGTATCGACTTGTGGCAAGACTGGGCATATCATGATCGAATTAGCGGGTATGCTAGGCGTGGGCCTAGTATCCCCTGAGCGGGCGGGTTTTGTTCTACCCATTCAGGAATAATTACAGCTCTCAGCAGTTCCTGTACTGTGATGTATCGTCTCGAGGCCTCCAGTTGGAGGACCTCATACGCGACGTCTCCTAGTGACATCATGAACTTGGACATGAGCGCTCCTGTTCTTGGATTAGGGCTAATAACTGTAGTCTACGCTTGTTGCGGAAAATAGTGGGAATTTTCGCAAGATTCGCCTTCTGTCAGCATACCGTGCCATTCATAGCCCATCAATCAAAGCCATCAAGCGGACAGCGTTACAGGTCTACGAACATCGTCAACCTGCTGAGCAGGACTCACCGTCCAATAGCCGCTCCACGTTGCCATTGGGAGGTGAACTATCATTCTCCATTCCCGAAATTCTTCGGATGCTACTTAGCGCTTTCAAGTCTTGAGGATCCAGGGTGACTGCGGGAAGTTCCCAATCTTCCAGAAGTCGCCTAGGAACGAGGCTTAGTATCTTCAACCATTCAAAAGACCCCAAGTATGTGTGTGCCTGTGTCTGTGAATTTTGGCTGATTTGCTCTTCTGAAAACATTGGTAACGAAAAGATATCGTGCGAGATAACTCAGTTGGAATGGACCAAGGAGCTAGAATGACTTGGGTGTGTATCGAGGGTCTGGCACGGGACTCTGGATTAAATTCCTAGTCGTCCTCGTGTTAGCGGTGGCGTGGCTACCAGTAGCCACAGCGCCTTCCAAGCAGGCCATGTTGACATTGGATGGTGTTGGAACAAGCAATTGTCAAAGACCGTTCTGTGTGCACTCGCAACTGTTGACAACGGTCTCGGGGAACGATGTGATCGTCCTGGTCGTCGAGACCTATTGCAACACCGGAATATCACATATTACCGACAGCAGCGGTCTCAACTTCACCCTGCGCGTTTCTCACGCGAACGGTTGTTACGGGACGCTCTGGGAGTACTATGCCATCTCAACCGCAGGGCTGAACCAGGACAACATTACTGTCCTCGCTGACCAATGCTGCAGCACAATCATGGGCATGCAGGTCCTAGCAGTTCATGAAGCGAACACGCTCGGTGTCTTCGACCCAGACCCGTCTACACCGGCAGCAGTGTCTTGCCCGGGCGAAGGTTGTGGAGACTGCACTGCCAACTTTGGCAAGGGAACATGCTCTGTCTCGATACGGACTTCGACCCTCGATTTTGTAATCGCCAGCACCGCGATCAATGGCGCACCCGCTTGCGGGCCTCACTATCAGACGGGACAAGTGCAGGGATTCACGAGTCTGATGCCGAACCAGAACGGAAGGTTCGAGGTCGACTACGCAATAACTAGCCTACCGCAGACTACTGTCGTGTTTGCCTGTAATGGGACGGACGCGTCAGTGATCCTGGTCGACGCTATCTCATCCCACGGCGCATTCGACAGATAGCCGGAGAAAGATTCTCACCGAGGATGTGCCCGTCGACATCGGGTGGAAGGTTGCCCGTGTAATACAGAACAAGAGCAGCACGGGGAGAACTGCATAAACTTGGACTTGGCCATAAGCCTTCAGCAGCGGGCTGATGTTCGAGACTGTATCTTGATTTAGTTTCAGGGTTCTGAGTGGAGTCAGCGCAGATACAGTCCACGCGAGGATGGGCACAAGAACCAGGTGAGTATCGTCTTGGTTCAATATTGCCTTTGAGAATCTTCAGACTATAGTAGTTCTCGCCGGGGAACTCGCTCAAACAATCAGAGTCTGGTTCTTCGCTCCGACACTGAACGGATCCCTCGCCAATAGCGCAGGGAAACCGAGACCGATAAAAATAGGATTGGAACAACATGAGCTTAGTCCATAGTCCGTACCAGGTAGGTTTAGC
>Ga0209804_1001708_pt1 | contig 13938 bp, 12 predicted proteins | sample GraSoiAngelo_139_FD_185896 | JGI IMG/M metagenome (GOLD analysis project Ga0209804, IMG submission 185896) | Grasslands soil microbial communities from the Angelo Coastal Reserve, California, USA - 14_0929_12_20cm (SPAdes) (version 2) | ecosystem: Environmental > Terrestrial > Soil > Grasslands ... | reverse complement strand
AAGTCCACGACCAAGTCTTTGAGAATCGGGAAATTGGAGAGCGGTTCCACCGTCACCGCGCCCTTGTGGACGTCGCGGACGTACGTGCCGCACGTGAGCCGCGGCTGGCCGTTCACGTCCGCGCCACAGGATCCGCAGATGCCCATGCGGCACGACCAGCGGAACGTGAGGGTCGGGTCGATGTGATCCTTGATGTAATTCAGGCCGTCCAGGACCACCATGTCGTTCCGGTACGGGATCGTGTATTCCTGGAACGTGGGCCGACCGCCGGATTCTGGCCGGTACCGCTTCACTCGAAAGACGACGTCCGATGCGGCCATCAGTACTTCCTCTCCACCGGTTCCCACTTCGTGACCGTCACGGGCACGTAGTCGATCCGCGGAGGTCCGTCCGTGCGGAATGCGAGCGTGTGCTTCAGGTAGTTCGCATCGTCCCGCTGCGGAAAGTCCGTGCGGCTGTGCGCGCCCCGGGACTCGCGGCGATTCCGCGCGCTGTGCGCGATCGCCAACGCAACGTCGAGCATGAAATCCAGCTCGAGGACGGCCGTCAGTTCCGTATTGAAGACACGATCCTTGTCCGCGAGCCCCACCGCGGCGAACCGGTCCCGCATCTTCCCCAGCATGCCGCAGGCGTCGCCCAGGGCGGAGTCCTCGCGAAAGATCCCGACATCGCGCTCCATGAGCTGCTGCATCTCGACCCGCAGACCCGCGACGGTCTCCTTCGCGCGCTCCCGGCCCAGGAGGCCGTCGAACACGCGGGCCTCCTCCTTCTTCAGGGCCTCCCTCGCGGCGCCCCCCCGCGGGTAGCTCGCCTTCTTTTTCGCGAAGGCGGCCGCGGCGATCCCGCACGCGGCGCCGAAGACCAGGCATTCGCTCAGGCTGTTCGAGCCGAGCCGGTTCGCGCCGTTGATCGAGACGCAGGCGGTCTCTCCGACGGCGTACAGGCCGGGCAACGTCGTCTCGCCCTTCCCATTCGTCGACACGCCGCCCATGATGTAGTGCTGCCCCGGCCGCACCGGGATAAGTTCGTGGATTGGGTCGAGTCCCATGTATTTCTCCACGAGCTCGCGGACCATCGGGATCCGTTCGTTGATCTTCTTCGCGCCGAGATGCCGCAGGTCGAGTCCCAGGTACAGGCCATATGGTCCTTCGAACGCCCGACCCGCCTTCATCTCCTGGACCATCGCGCGGGAGAGGATGTCCCGTGGCCCGAGCTCCATTTTGCCGGGCAGGTAGCGCTGCATGTAGCGTTCGCCCTCCTTGTTGACGAGGTACCCGCCCTCGCCGCGGGCGGCCTCCGTGATCAGGATGCCGGTGCCCGGGAGGCACGTCGGATGGAACTGGACCATCTCCATGTCCTTCAGCGGGACGCCCGCCCGGTAGGCGAGCGCCATCCCGTCTCCCGTCTTGATGAAGCCGTTCGTCGTGAACTCGTACACGCGACCGCAGCCGCCCGTCGCGAGGATCGTGGCCTTGCCCTGGATCGCGACCATCGTCCCGCCGCGCAGGTTCATGGCGACGACGCCGGTACACGCACCACCGTCGACGATGAGGCTCGTGACGAAGTACTCGTCGAACCGATGGATGCGGTCGTACTTCATCGACGTCTGGAAGAGCGTGTGGAGGATATGGAAGCCGACCTTGTCCGCGGCGTACACGGTCCGTTTGACGGACATGCCTCCGAACGCGCGTTGGCTCACGCGCCCGTCCTCGTCGCGGGACCACGGGCAGCCCCAATGCTCGAGGCGGATGATTTCCTCCGGGCACCGGGCCACGAAGAACTCGACCGCGTCCTGGTCGGCGAGGAAGTCGGATCCCTTGATCGTGTCGAGCGCGTGGAGTTCGAAGGAGTCGTAATCGCGTAGCACGGCCGCGGTCCCGCCCTCCGCGGACACCGTGTGGCTCCGCATCGGATAGACCTTCGACACGAGGGCGATCGTCAACTCCGGATCCGATTCCGCGGCCGCGATGGCGGCGCGAAGACCCGCTGCGCCTCCACCGACGACGACGATGTCGAAGGAGGTCCGTTCCACGGAGTCCGGAAATCCGGTGGAAGAATAAGCTTTTGGAACGTACCGCGAAAGCCTCGAGTATCCCGAGGCATTGACTCGAATCGCATTGGGCGCATCTCCCCCGAGGAGGGGCTTGTTTCCTCGGTGGCAGGACTTGACGCCTCGACGTGCGCGGAACCCTCAAGTAGCCCGGTCGATTTGGGCGCGCTTCATGGAGGTCGTCCGCGTCGAGGACCTTGGGAAAACCTACCCCGGCGGGACGAAGGCCCTCGAGGGCGTCTCCTTCTCGATCCAAAAGGGCGAGATCTTCTGTTTGCTCGGCCGCAACGGCGCGGGGAAGACGACGCTCCTACGAATTCTCGCCACACAACTGAAGCCGACGGTCGGCCGGGCGTTCGTCCTCGGCCACGACGTGCTGCAGGATCCGAAGGCGATCCGTCCGCACATCGCGGTCGTCCCGCAAGAGGCCAGGCCGCAGATGCTCCTGTCGCCGTACGATCACATCCTTTACTTCTGCCTGATCCGCGGCCGCTCGCGAGCGGAGGCGCGCGAACGGACCCGCAAGGTCATGGACGATCTGGGACTTTGGGAACATCGCGACAAGCTCGCCTCGGACTTGTCGGGCGGCCTCCGCCAGCGGCTGATCATCGCGATGGCGCTGGTCGCGGACCCGGAGGTCCTGTTCCTCGACGAGCCGACGATCGGCCTCGATCCGCTCGGTCGGCGTTCGGTCTGGCACATGTTGAGGGAACTCACGCGGAAAGGCGCGACGATCCTCTTGACGACGCACTACCTCGACGAGGCGGAGATGCTCGCAGACGACCTCCTCATCGTGGACAAGGGACGGACCGCCTTCCTCGGGACCGTGGAGGCGGCGAAAGGGGACACCGGCGTCGGGATGCGCGTGATTGTCGAGCCGCCGGCCGGGAACGGAACAGCCCCGCCCGAGGTCCTCGAACCCCGATCCGCGGAGGAGGTCCTCGCCATCGTCGAGCGCGGCCTCCGAGAGAAGCGCAAGGTCACGTTCAAGCCGGCGAGCCTGGAAGAGGCGTTCATCAAGATCGTGGGGGGATCGATTGAAGTCGAGGATACGTGAGGCCCTCTACATCGGACTGTTCGACGCCTTGCCGCTCCTCCGGGACCCGATGCTCCTCGTGGTGATCAGCCTCTTCTCGTTCCTGCCGGTCATCTTCATCTTCGTGTTCGCGGACCAAAAGTCCGCGGTCCAATCCCTCGTCGGGGCCATCGTGCTGACCTTCTCCTTCACCGGCCTGTTCGCGTCCCAAAGCGTGTACTTCAACAAGCAGTGGTTCCGCTTCCAGGACATGTTGGTCGCTTCGAAAGTGTCTCCCGCCTCGTACGCGGTCGGACTCTCCGTGAGCGGCCTCGTCGTCGCCCTCCCGGGCGTCTTGGTCGCCCTTGTGCTGCTTCTGTTATCCGGCCCGACCAGTGTGGTGGGCATCTTCCTCCTTATAGCGACGTCCTTGATCCTCTGGATCGGCCTCGTGTTCGTGGGATTCGCCATCGGGGCCACGACGAAGAACGCGCGGCGCGCGAACTCGATCCCGCAGGTCCTCAGCATCGCGATGGGCTTCCTGCCGCCGGTGTACTATCCCCTCGCGAGGTTGGACGCGTACCCGATCGCGAAGGCGTTTGCCATGCTGATCCCGACGACCCACGCGGCGCAGCTCGCGAAGTTCTACTTCGGCCTCATCGTGATCCCGGACTGGGAGGTGGCCCTCGGATGGGCCTACCTGCTCGGCTTCGCCGCGCTCATGGGCTTCCTCGCGTCGCGACGGGCGCATTGGGTCGACCCGTAGCCCCGCCAGGGGAGGCGGATCGACCCCGGACCCGGGATCAGGCTCTCCGACCCGAGCCCACCGCGGGCACGCGCGCGCGGACCGGCACGGGACTCGGCAGGCGGGCACCCACCTCGATGAGGACGCAGGCAGCCATCGCGGTCAGGAATCCATATCCGATGGCGATCGCAGCGTTGCCGCCCGGTGCCTGCTGGTTGAATTGGTACGCGGCGACGTACAGCAGCCCGGCGTAGAGCAGGAGGACGAGGACCCCGAAGGTGCCGAAGTGTCGGGTCTTCTCCCCGATCCCGCCAATCGCGATCGCGGCAGCCACGCACACCAGGAGCGAACCGAACGCGATCCAGAGATACGGACCCGAGACGAGCGTGTTCAGGAGGTCCGTCGCCTGGACGCCGGTGTACGGGCCGGCGGGCAGTGCGGGTTGGTTCCCCGAAAGGGTGAACCACGTGAAGTACGTCATCATCGACGGAAACACGAGGTTCCCGAAGAGGCTCACGAGCAAGAGCGCGGCGCCGAGGACGAGCAGACCTCGACCGGCTCCCGAGATTCTCCTCATGACGACCATGACATGTTGAAGCCCGGTATCCGTCAAATACCTTTTGGAACCTGGTAGCCGGAGGGCACCTCGTAACACCCCGCTCCGGAATTCGGTCGCCATCTGTGCGAGATTTGGGAATCATCATGGAAAACGGGGATGGGCTCCATCCGTCTCGGCCCGCCCGAGTAAAACCTCAGGAGGTGAACACGAGTGAAGACAACGGTCGCCGTCGCCTTGATCGCCATCCTGGCGGTCCTCGTGGCGGGAGCGTTCGCGGTGAACGCGGTGACCGCGTCCGGAACCATCGCGTCGACGAATGCGTCGGCGACGGGATCGGTCACCGGCGCGGGCAATTCCACCGCCGGTCACACCTGTGACCGCACGAATGCGACCGCCGCCGCGAGCGGGTCCACGACCGGAGGTTGAGCCCAAGGCCCATGGCCTCCTCCCCACCGGGACAGGACGCCCCATTCCCTGTCCCCCTTTTTCCGGGGTCGTCGGCAAGGTACAACTATCGCAGCGGTCTTGCCCTCGAAGGTCGCGGTGGACAGCCTCGAACGAGTCCTGTGGTGGCTGTTTCGGAGCAGCATCGGGGCGGCCACCCGGGCCCGGGTCCTGCTCGCGATCCGCGAGGAGCCGCGGAACGCCCAGCAGCTCGCGGGGGCTTTGGTCCTGGACTACAAGACGGTCCGGCACCATCTTCGCGTCCTCGGGAAGAACGGCCTCGTCACGACCGCGGGGGAGCGGTACGGACAGGTGTACTTCCTCTCTCCCTCCATGGAAAGCCATTGGACCGTCTTCGAGAGCATCGTGAAGGACATGAAAACCAGAGGTGATCGGCGTGCAGCCAAGTGATCGGAAGTGGGGAATGAGCCCGGCGTTGTGGACCGCAGTCGTGCTCGCGATCGGACTCGCGATCGGAGTCGGGCTCGCCCTCGTCCCGCGTCCCGGGCGGCCCGGGCCGGGTCCCCGCATCGATCCGTTCGAGACGCTCGAAGACATCGATGTCATCGTGTCGACGGTCGGGCTCGCGTTGCTGTCCGCCCTCTTCGTCGTCTACGCGAAGACGTATTCCGACACCGGAGCGCGGTCCGCCCTCGGCCTGATCTTCGTCCTGGCGGCGTTCCTCTTCGAAGGCGTCCTCACGTCCCCGATCCTGTTCGGTGCGTTCGGCCACATCCTCGGCGAACTCGGCCCCTTCCTCCTCGTGGCCCACGGCTTCCGGACCGCGGCCTTCGCGGTGTTCCTGTATCTGAGTCTGCAGTGAGACGCGCCGCCCGCCATTCGGGAAGTAGGTAGGTCTACTCGGGCCGAGCCTCGACTTCGGCCAGCCACTTCCGGACCTCGTCCACGGCTCCCGGGTCCTCGAGCGTCGTGGTGTCGCCGATCTCTTGGCCGGACACCAGGGACCGGATCACGCGTCGCATGATCTTCCCGCTCCGCGTCTTCGGGAGCTTCTCTGTAATATAGACATCGTCCGGGACCGCGATGGCTCCGATCGCCTCCCGTACGTGTTTCTGCAGCTCTTTCTTGAGGGCGTCCGACCGCACTTCCCCTTTCTTGAGGACGACGTAGGCGACCAGAGATTGCCCCTTCACGGAGTGCGGCTTGCCGACCACCGCGGCCTCCGCCACCTTGCCATGGCTCACGAGGGCGGACTCCACCTCCATCGTGCCGATCCGGTGGCCTGCGACGTTGATCACGTCGTCGATGCGGCCCATGAGCCAGAAGTACTCGTCCTCGTCCATGCGGGCTCCGTCCCCCGTGAAGTATTTGCCCGGGACCTGGGACCAGTACACCTGCTTGTACCGCTCCGGATCTTTGTACAGCGTCTGCAGCATGGCGGGCCACGGCTTCTTGATCACGAGATAGCCGCCCTTGTCCATCGGGACGGGATGCCCCTTTTCGTCGACGACCTCCGCGTCGATCCCCGGAAACGGTCGGGTCGCGGATCCCGGCTTCGTCGTCGTGAGGCCCGGGAGCGGCGTGATCAGGATCATCCCGGTCTCCGTCTGCCACCACGTGTCCACGATCGGACAACGGCCCCCGCCGATCGTCTTCTGGTACCACCGCCAGGCCTCTGGGTTGATCGGCTCGCCGACGGTGCCGAGGAGGCGGAGGCTCGACAGGTCATGCCGCTTCGGGTACTCGTCGCCCCACCGCATGAACGCCCGGATCGCGGTCGGGGCCGTGTATAGGATCGTGATGTCGTATTCCTCGACCATCCGCCAGAATCGGTCGGGCTCCGGCCAATCCGGCGCGCCTTCGTACATGAAGACGCTCGCGCCGTTCGCGAGGGGACCGTATACGATGTACGAATGGCCTGTGACCCAACCGATGTCCGCGGTGCACCAGAACAGGTCCTCCTCCTTCAGGTCGAAGACGTACTTCATCGTCGTCGCGACGCCAACCAGATAACCTCCCGTCGAATGCTGGATCCCCTTCGGCTTCCCCGTCGTGCCAGACGTGTACAGGAGGAACAGCGGGTCCGTGGCGTCCATCGCCTCCGGCGGACATTCCGCGTCCGCCTTCGCGATGAGCTCGTGCCACCAATGGTCGCGCCCCTCCTGCATGGGGACCTCGGTGCCCGTGCGACGGAAGACGACCACATGCCGGACCACGTCGAGGTCCGCAATCGCCTCGTCCACGATCTTCTTCAGCGGGAGGACCGTCCCGCGACGATAGCCGCCGTCCGCGGTCACGATCACGTGGGACTCCGCATCCTCCGCCCGATCGCGGATCGCGCGGGCGCTGAACCCGCCGAAGATCACGCTGTGCACGGCCCCGATCCGGGCGCAGGCGAGCAAGGCGACCGGGAGTTCCGGGATCATCGGCATGTAGATCGTCACTCGGTCGCCGCGCTTCACGCCCAGCCCCTTGAGGACGTTCGCGAACCGGTTCACCTCGCGCCAGAGATCATGGTAGGTCAGGACGCGGCGTTCCCCTGGCTCGCCCTCCCACACGATGGCGGCCTTGTTCCGCCGCGGTCCCGCGAGATGCCGGTCGAGGCAGTTCGCGGACATGTTCAGCTTCCCGCCCACGAACCACTTCGCGAAGGGCGGGTCCCATTCGAGGACCTTTGACCAAGGGGCCATCCAGGCAAGGTCCTTCGCCATCCGCGCCCAAAAGGCCTCGGGGTCTTTCGCGGCGTCGAGCCGGAACGAGTCGTCCCGGGCCACCGCCGCTTTCCGGAAGGCCTCCGACGGTGGGTACTGTTCCTTCTCCTTCAGGAGGCTGTCAATGGTTGCACTGGAGACGACCACGCCCGATCACCCGCGGCCCGACCCTTCTCCGGCCGACGTTTCCGGTAGACTCGTTTCAGGTAAAAGACGGTAATGAATCACCCTGAACGCACCAGGGCCGCGGAGGCATGCCAGACGCCCCGCAGGGGCGTTGAAACGGACGACGAACACACGTGTGCTCGCCTGTAAACATGCCGCTCTTAGCGGTGTGCCAAGTTCTCGCATGCATGGCGACGGGGGTAGGGTCGGCAGCCGGTAGCTTCGTGGGCGAAGCCCGCCGGAGCATGCGGTTCATCGTGGCAGCGGCGTCTTCGGGGACGATCATCGAATGGTACGACTTCTACATCTTCGTGACGTTGGGTTTCATCCTGACTCCGCTCTTCTTCAAATTGACGGCGGATCCGGCCGTCAACTTCCTCGCGTTCCTCGCCACGTACGCGAGCGGATTCGCGGTCCGTCCCTTTGGAGCCATCGTCTTCGGACGGATCGGGGACCTGGTGGGACGGAAGTACGCGTTCCTCCTGACCGTGACGATCATGGGGCTCGGCACCGCCGCGATTGCCTTCATCCCGGTGTATGACCAGATCGGCCTCCTCGCACCTCTCGCCCTCATGACCCTGCGGTGCTTGCAGGGACTCGCGCTCGGCGGGGAGTACGGCGGTGCGGCCATCTACGTCGCCGAGCATGCGCCCGACGAGAGACGCGGGTATTGGACCAGTTACATTCAGACGACCGCGACCGTGGGCCTGTTCGTCTCGATCGCGGTGATCCTGGTGACGGACGGCGCGCTCGGGGCGGCCACATTCGCTGCCTGGGGCTGGCGAATCCCGTTCCTCCTTTCGATCGTCCTCGTGGCGATCTCCGTGTACATCCGATTGAGGCTTCAGGAAACCCCCTTGTTCTCTCGGCTCAAGGCGAGCGGCCGAAGTTCCCCGAGACCGCTCAGAGAGGCACTTGCGAGCAAGGCCAACTGGAAGCTCATCCTCTTGGCCCTGTTCGGCGCGACCGCGGGCCAAGCGGTCGTGTGGTACACGGGTCAGTTCCTCGCGCTGTTCTACATGCAGCGGATCCTGAAGGTGGACCTGTTCACGTCGAACGAGATCATGTTCGTTGCCCTCATCCTCGCGACCCCCCTCTTCATCGTGTTCGGGCGCCTCTCCGACCGAATTGGGCGGAAGAAGATCATGATGGCCGGATGCCTCCTCGCCGCGCTGAGCTACGCGCCCCTCTACGCCGGGATGCAGGCCTTTGGAAACCCACTCAACGTGCCGGTCATGATCGGCCTAGTGTTCATCCAAGTCGTATGGGTCACCATGGTCTACGGTCCCATCGCCGCGTTCCTGGTCGAGTTCTTCCCCGCTCGGATTCGGTACACCTGTCTCTCCCTCCCGTATCACCTCGGGAACGGTGAGTTCGGAGGCTTCACGCCCCTCATCTTCTTCGCGGTGTACGGCGCGACCGGTGGCAACCTCTACCTCGCCCTCCTCTGGCCGATCCTCGTTCCCATCATGACGTTTGTCGTTGGAATGCTCTGGTTGCCAGAGACGAAGGACACGAAGATTTGGGAGGAGGTTACCCCGGCACCTGCATACGGCGGGCCAGCCTCAATGCCGCGCGCCGGGACCGACGTGGGGACGACGATGAAGTGAGGTTCCAAGAGACCTCTCCGTCTCGCGGCCTGCCGACGACCGGACTCAGGGTCTAAGGTCGGAGGACGACCTTGATCGAATCCCTCGCTTGGGCGACGAGACGGAATCCTTTTTTCGCTTCGACGAGCGGCAGCGTGTGGGTGATCAGGTCCGCCACGGCGACGCGGCGGGTCGCCAGGAGTTCCATCGCCTCCAAAATGTCCCGCGGGCTTCCGCCGTACGAGGACGTCATCGTGACTTCCTCGCGCCACACCGCATTGAAGGGGATCTCGATCCGGACGGTCGGCTCCGAGGGGGCGAAGAACAGGACGGTGCCCCCGCGATCCACGCACGCGAGGCCCTGGAGGATTGCTTTGGGGACACCCGTGCACGTGATCACGTAGTCCGCCGGAAGGCCGTCGTTCGCTTCCCGGACCTTCACGGGAACGTCCTCGCGACCGTCGATGACCGCGTCGGCTCCCGCCTTCCGGGCCGCGGCTTTGCGGTATTCGACGATGTCCGTCGCGATCACCTTCGCGGCGCCGGACGCCTTCGCGAGTTTCACGTGGAGGAGACCCGCGACGCCACTGCCTATCACGACGACCGTGTGACCCGGCCGGAGTGCCGCCAAGCGCTGCCCGCGGACGACGCAGGCGAGAGGCTCGATGAAGACGCCCTCGTCGTCCGAGATCGCCTTCGGCACCGGGAATACCCCGTGCGCCACGTTGACCGCAGGAACCCGCACGAACTCCGCGAAGCCTCCCGGATCGAAGTTCGTCGTCCGCAAGGTGTCGCACACGGTCTCATGGCCCGCGAGGCAGTAGCGGCACTTGCCGCAGGGAACGTGATGGGACACGAACACGCGGTCGCCCACCTGCACGCGGTCCACGCCGGCTCCGACCTCGACGACCTCCGCGGCAATCTCGTGTCCCAGGACGAGCGGCGCCTTCGGCTTTCGGTACCACTCCATGACGTCGGAGCCGCAGATGCCGCTCGCATGGACCTTGACGAGGATCTCTCCGGGTCCGATCCGTGGCTTCGGGAGGTCCACGATCCGCACGTCGTCGTTCGCGTAGTACATCGCGGCGCGCATGGTGCGCCTACTTCTTCGGCTTCGCGCCCTTCACCAAGTCGAGCGCCTCCTTCGGGGTCGCCCGCTCGTGCACGATCGAGCGGATCCCGCGTATCATGCCGACCGGATTCGAGGACTGCCAGATGTTCCGTCCCATGTCGACGCCGCGGGCCCCCTCCTGGATCGACTCGTACGCGAGTTCGAGGGCATCGAGCTCCGTCTCCAGTTTGGGGCCTCCCGCAACGACGAGGGGCACCGGGCAGGATTCGACGACCTTTGAGAAGTCGTCGCAGAAGTACGTCTTGACGAAATGCGCGCCGAATTCGGCGGCGATCCGACACGCGAGGCCAAGATATCGGGCGTCCCGCTTCTCGAGCTCCTTCCCGACCGCGGTCACCGCGAGGACCGGGATGCCGGCCTCCTCGCCTTCGTCGACGAGCTTTCCCAGGTTCACGAGGGAGTCATGTTCATGGGCCGCCCCGACGAAGATGGAGAGAGCGACCGCGGACGCGTTCAGGCGGACGGCCTCCTTCATCGACGTCGTGACCTTCTCGTTCGACAGGTCCTCGTTCAGGACGCTCGCCCCGCCACTCACCCGGAGCACGATCGGGACGTTCGCCCCCGGATCGATCGAGGTGCGGACCACGCCCCGGGTGACCATGACGGCATCGGCGAAGGGAAGCAGCGGTTCCAAGGTCTTCCGGGGAATCTCGAGCTTGTGGGTCGGACCGAGGAAATACCCGTGGTCCGCCGCGAGCATGACCGTGTGGCCATCTGACGGCCGGATGATTCGAGCGAGACGGTTCTGGAGTCCCCAGGGCATCGTCCGACCTCCGCGCTCTTCGAATCCGTTGGAACCGATGTGGAGTCTTAATCCTTTCGCGGCTCGCAGGTCGCGACGCTGAACATCCGCGATCATTCGGCCCACGGCGGCCGCAACCGTCATCTATCGTCCCGCCGGTCGTGCGATGATGTGGCTGGACGTCAACGCGCATCGAAAAGCGTTTGTCTCCGGGCTCAAGGCCGCGGCCCGCCCGAATCCGAAGGCGCAGTCGTACCTCGGTTCTCCTGTTCCCGTCCTCGGCGTTTCGGTACCGCATCTGCGAGGCTTCGTCGCTGCATTCCGAAGAGAGAACCGCAATCTCCCGGTCGGGGACTTGAACACGCTCGCGGCAGTTCTGTGGAAAGGCGCCAGCTTCGAGGAGAAGGCCGTGGCCGTGACCCTCCTCGACGTCTACCACAAAATTCTCGACGACAATTCGTGGCGGCTGATTCATTCATGGGTGGACGAGGCGACCGGTTGGGGCCTGTGCGACTGGATCGGGCTCGGTCCGGTTGCAAAAATCGTGTACGCGCGGCCGGAGCGGTTTCGCGATCTTGTTCGTTGGACGAAATCCACGAATCCGTGGCGCCGCCGGATCGCGGTGTACGCCCTACACGACTTTGTGTTCGCCGGCGAGCTGGACAAGCCTCTCGAGCTCCTGGAACGACTCCTGGACGACCGCGAGTTCGGGGTGCAACGGGCGGTGGGGACGTGGCTTCGAGAATGCTGGAAACGAGACCCTCGGAGGACCGAAGGCTTTCTCCGCGCGAACGTGCGAGGTCTCCCGAAGGTCGTCATCACCGTCGCGACGGAGCGGGCACCAAAGGCCTTCCGGGAAGAGTTGCGCCGGCGAAGCGGTTCCACTCGCATTCGTACCCCTCCTCGAAAGGGCTAAATACATTGTATTTCTTTGTATTCTCCGTGCCTGTGACCACAGTACGACTATCGGAGGAGGAACTTCGACGACTCGATCGAGTCGCGCGTGGACAAGGACTCGACCGATCGGTCGTCCTTCGGAGAGCGATCACGGGGGGCCTGCGGGAGATCGTCCTGTCCGACGCGATCGAGCGGTACCAGCGGGGCGAATCCTCCGCGGGGCGGGCCGCTTCGGAAGCCCAAGTCGGCCTTTGGGAATTCCTCGATGAACTTCGCCGCCGAGCGATTCCGTTTCGCACGGACGAAGCGTATCTGGAGGAGCTCATCGAGGAGCTCGGATGAGGGCCGTCACGAACACGTCGCCCCTCATCTATCTGTCACGGATCGGGCGTTTGGATCTCTTCCGGCAATACCGGGAAGTCCTCATTCCGGAGAAGGTCCTGGAAGAAATCGAGGCGGGCCGGAAGCGGGGCCACCCGGAGGCGTTAGACGTCCAGCGCCTCGTCAGGACCGGCCACGCCCGGGTCGTCCGGGTCCCCAAAGTGCGGCGAGAGTGGAATCTTGGACCGGGGGAGACCGCCGCGATCGCGCTCGCACTGAGAGAGCGGGTGGACGAAATCGTCATCGACGATCGGGCCGCGATCGCGATCGCCAAGTTCCTCGGACTCCGGCCGGTCAGCATTCCCTTCCTTCTCCTCCGCGACCGGAAGAAAGGGCAGACCCGTCAGCGGGCGTTCGAAGCCGCCCTCCGACGGTTGGTGCGTGAGGGCTACTATCTGTCACCGGACCTGGTCGACCGACTCATCAAAGAGGGCCGTGAATAGAGGTCGCCGCGAACTTTGTCCATCCTGGTGGCGCATGAACCGCAACCTTAAGGCGACCTTCCATCTTCCGAACGAGGCGGAACATGCCCGACACGGTCCGGGTGGACGAGAAGGCCCTGAGGGGTTTCTGCGAACAGGTCCTCCGGAAGCTTGGCGTCCCGGCCGACGACGCTCGGACGACGACCGATGTCCTCGTCCTCGCGGATCTTCGCGGCATCGACTCCCACGGTGTCGCCCGCCTCGGCCGCTATGTGACCGGCCTGAAGGCGGGTTTCATGAAACCGAAGGACCAGAGCCGGGTCGTCCGGGAGACGAAGGCCACGGCCCTCATCGACGGAGGCCAGAGCCTCGGGCAGGTCATCGGCAAGAAGGGGATGGACTTGGCCATCAAGAAGGCCCGCGACACCGCGGTGGGCGTCGTCGCGGTTCGGAACTCGAATCACTACGGAATCGCGGGCTACTACAGCCTCATGGCCCTCGAGCACAACCTGATCGGAATCAGCACGACGAATGCCGGCCCGCTCGTGGTCCCGACGTTCGGCCGAACCTCGATCCTGGGGACCAACCCGATCAGCCTCGCCGCCCCGGCGATGAACGAGAAGGCATTCGTCTTGGACATGGCGACGTCGACAGTGCCCCGCGGCAAAGTCGAAGTCTACAACCGCCTGGGAAAACCGATGCCCCACGGATGGGCCGTCGACGAGACCGGGAGGAGCTCGACGGATCCGAAGCGGGTCCTGGACGCGCTCGCGAACCGACTGGGGGGCGGCCTGCTGCCGCTCGGCGGAGAGGGCGAGGAACTCGGAGGCCACAAGGGATATGGGCTGGCCCTCATGGTCGACGTCCTCAGCGGCGTGCTCAGCGGCGCGGCGACAGGACTCCAGGTGTACGCGGATGAGAAGCGACCGGACGTCGGGCACTTCTTCATGGCTCTCGATCCCGCGGCGTTCCGCCCGCTCGACGAATTCCGGCGGGACATGGACCGCCTCGCGCGGGAGCTGAAGGACAGCCCGAAGGCACACGGACAGGAACGGATCTATGTGCACGGGGAGAAGAGCTTCGCGCTCATGGACAAACACCGGAAGGCCGGCATCCCGCTGGATC